>Ga0207933_1002593_pt1 | contig 11492 bp, 10 predicted proteins | sample NGESurdeep092012_4_FD_184488 | JGI IMG/M metagenome (GOLD analysis project Ga0207933, IMG submission 184488) | Arctic peat soil microbial communities from Barrow, Alaska - NGEE Surface sample F53-3 deep-092012 (SPAdes) | ecosystem: Environmental > Terrestrial > Soil > Wetlands > Peat ... | reverse complement strand
TGCCGCAGCCGCGATCCGCTTCGAACGGATCCTCGTTGTGGATCGGTCAGCTGATTGTGCCGTCGCGACATCGGGTGCCGACGTCCAGATGGATATCTCCGAATGGACAGACTTTTTTGATCGTTACCTCGGCTCCGCTGAGTTGGATACCGACGACGCAATAGTACCATCTCCGCTCATGCCACATCTGATGTATCAATGGCTGCGGGATGCCGCACATCGCTGCTGGCCGACGCGGATTGTGGAAACACGCCCGCTGTTGCTTGAACCCGAAACCCCATGGCGCGCGGCGGCGCCGGACGGCACGTTTTACGGCAGCTATGCCACGTGGACGTGCCCAATAAATTGCGTGGAACCCCGCCTCTGCCCACATACCGGTGGGGAGCGGAGCTGGACCATGCCGAATGCCGCCGCTGACCTGGTCAGCCGATCGCAGGACAGCGCCGAACCACTCCACGGGCCGGTTATATTTCACTGTAGCCACCGCGCATTCGGAGTCGGCATGTTCGATACGCGCGATGTTGTTGCCGCCGACCGGCTGGTTGAACAAGTGGGTGCCGTCGAGTCCGCGAATGTACTTGTCGCGACCGTCTCGCACTGCCACGGTGCGTTCAACGTTCTACACGTCGGCGCGAAAACCTCCTAGAGATTCATGGGACAGACTTTCGAATATGACGTGATCATCGTCGGCGCGGGCCCCGCTGGCATGACGGCAGGCATGTACGCTGGCAGATCCATGCTGAAGACCGTCGTGCTCGAGCGTGGAGCGGCTGGAGGTGAGCTCCTCAATACGGAAACGATAGAGGACTATCCCGGCTTCGAGCACATCGAAGGCTGGGATCTGGCGCAGCGCTTTGAGAGCCATGCCAAGAAATTCGGCGCGGAATTCCGTCAGACGACCGTCACGACGCTCAGAAAGCTGCCCGACGGATCGTTCGAGGCTGAGACCGATTCTGGCGATGTCTTCCACGCACCTGCAGCCATCGTCACCGCTGGTGGAACTCCAATTCGTCTGGGTATTCCCGGCGAGACCGAATATGCCGGGAAGGGAGTATCCTACTGCGCAATCTGTGATGGCGCTTTTTTCAAAGGGCACACGATTGCAGTTGTTGGTGGTGGAGACGCAGCGGTTGAAGAAGCGGATTTCCTCACACGTTACGCGGCAAAGGTGTATCTGATTCATCGCCGTGATGAATTTCGTGCCTCAAAGCTTCTTCAGAAGCGCCTTTTGGAGAATCCGAAGGTTGAGGTGATCTGGGACACGCTCGTCGATCGTGTCGAAGCCGACGAACAGGGATTCGTAAACAATCTGAAACTGCACAACGTCAGGACCGGAGCGGAATCTGATCTCGCGGTAACCGCGATGTTTGTGTTCATCGGGTTTCGACCCAATACCGGCATCATCGACGGACACGTGGATCACGACGAGATGGGCTACCTGCTCACCGACGTGAACATGGAGACATCGATTGACGGCATGTTCGCAGCCGGAGACGTGCGGGCACAACTGACACGTCAGGTAACGACCGCTGCCGGAGACGGGACGACGGCGGCGATCGCAGCGGAGAAGTACCTTTCGTCGCTACGCGACGCCAGTGTCGGCCGCGTTGTAGCGACAGGTGGCTACGCCGTTTGAGAGTCGTTTCCCGTGAAGTTGGTCCGTTCCGAGAGAATACGTATCTCGTGATCGATGACGATACAAGACACGCGGTTCTCATCGACCCCGGCGACGATGGTGAACACATCGTCGAAATGGTAGAGTCATGCGGCGCCAAGCTTGACGCCGTGTGGGTGACACATGCACATCTGGATCACATCGGTGCCATTTCCGCCGTGCGCCGCCGATTTGGCGACATTCCGGTTTACATGCATCCAATCGATGCTCCGGTTTACGAGGCGGCATCGCTCTTTGCGGAGCAGTACGGAATTCCGTTCGAGCAGCCTGAACCGCCGAATCGTGAACTGGCGCATGGAGACATAGTCCACGTTGGAAGTCTCGCGTTCGATGTGATTCATGCACCTGGCCACAGCCCGGGGCATGTCGTTTTCTTCGGTAACGGAATCGTACTCGCAGGCGATGTCCTGTTCGCCGGTTCGATTGGTCGCACGGATCTTCCAATGGCCAACCCGGAGCACATGCAGCAGACCCTGGCCGTCATGGCTGGCCTGCCGCGCGAGACGACTGTGTATCCAGGACATGGTGGCACCACCACCATTGGTGATGAGCTCGATAGCAACCCCTTTCTGAACGGAATAGCAAATGTCAAGCGCAACGCGCACTGAGAAGGATTCACTCGGCGAACTGGCAGTACCGGCCGACGCGATGTACGGCGTACAGACTCTGCGCGCCGTACAGAATTTTCCAATCAGCGGCATGCGGCCGCTGCCCGCATTCGTGGACGCTGTCGTGCGCATCAAGCGCGCCGCTGCTCTCACGCATAAGGAGACTGGCCGACTTGATGTGCGGCTCGCCGATGCCATCATCGCCGCCGCTGACGAAGTACTCGGCGGCAAGTGGCGTGATCAGTTCGTCGTAGACGTATATCAGGCTGGCGCCGGCACGTCGCACAACATGAACATCAACGAAGTACTGGCCAATCGTGCCAATGAGATGCTGGGGAGCGAACGCGGCAAGTACGCGCCCGTGCATCCGAATGATCATGTCAACATGGCGCAATCGACCAACGACGTGATTCCGACAGCTATCAGGATAGCGTGCCTCGCAGAACTGCCGACGCTGAACAAGGGTATGCAGGCACTCATCGACGCGTTCGACGCAAAAGGGAAGGAGTTCGACGGGATTGTGAAGGCCGGCCGTACCCATCTCCAGGACGCGATGCCGATCAGGCTCGGCCAGGAATTCACAGCATTCGCCGGTACACTTCGCCGTGGACTCAAGCGTGTAAACGAAGCCGCTGATTACTTGCGCGACCTTGGCATTGGTGGCAGCGCTGTTGGAACTGGCGTCAACGTGGAGCCGCAATATCCAGCATTGATGGTCAAGCATCTCAATGAAATGCTCGACGGCAAACTGCGCGCCGGTAAGGATCGCATTCAGCTCATGCAGAGCATGGGTGATGCTGCGGCATTCAGCGCGGCAATGAAAGTGCTTGCGATCGACCTCAGCAAGATCGCGAGCGACTTGCGAATGATGGTGAGCGGCCCGCGCACCGGACTCAACGAGATCACGCTACCGGCAGTACAACCCGGATCATCGATCATGCCCGGCAAGGTCAACCCGTCGATCGCAGAGATGGTGAACCAGGTCTGCTTCCAGATTATCGGACTGGATGCGTGCGTCGCCGCAGCAGCGGAGCATGGCCAGCTCGAACTCAACGTCATGATGCCGGTGATCGCGTTCAACGTATTGCTCGCAGAGCACATCCTTTCCACAGCGTCGATCACACTTGCAGAAAAGTGTGTGGCGGGGATCGAGGCGAACGCCGAGCAGTGCGCCTACTGGGTCGAGCGCTCCGCAGCGTTGGCGACAGCGCTTGCTCCCCAGATCGGCTATGCGAAGGCCGCGGACATCAGCAAGCGATCGGTTAAGGAAGGCGTCTTGATTCGCGATCTCGTGAAGCGCGAGCACGTACTTCCTGATAGCGAGATCGACAAGGTGCTGGATCTTGTGAAGATGACCGAGATCGGAGTCCCGGGCGCATAGTCGGAGCCGTCAACTCACCTATCCCCCGTCATTCCCAAGGCGGGCATCCATCACGTCGTCATTCCCGCGAAAGCGGGAATCCATGTGTGGACATACCGGGATGAAACGACAAAAGCCGGTCAGCGCCCCTTCCCGGATTTCGAGGCTTAGCTAATTTGCTCATTAACTAACTCACCATCCCTACCATGCTAACCGCCTTAGTCATCGCCGCAATGGCCGTTGCCTCGCCCGTACCAGCCAAGGCCGACAGCGTTGCCTCCCAGCCAATCACGCTCAAGACGTCCACCGGCGACCTCTTCGGTTCCCTGGTCGTTCCTTCAGGAGCGGGTAAGCACCCCGTAGTCCTCATCATCGCCGGCTCCGGTCCAACCGATCGCGACGGCAATTCTCGGATCCAGGTTGCTCCGGGCAAGACGCTGCACCCCGATACGTACAAAATTCTCGCCGCTGACCTTGCCGCCGACGGAATCGCGTCGGTGCGCTACGACAAGCGCGGCATCGCGGCGAGCGCTGGCGCGATGGCAGGCCAGACCGAGGCCGACTATCGCTTCGATACCGGGATCAACGACGCTGCAGCGTGGGTCAAGATGCTGCGGTCGGATCCTCAATTCTCCAAAGTCGTGGTCCTCGGCCACAGTGAGGGCTCGCTTATCGGCATGGTCGCAATTCAGAGAGAAAAGGCCGACGGCTTCGTATCGCTTGAGGGTGCTGGTCGACCTGCCGCGGTTATTCTCCGCGAGCAACTCATTAAGAACGGTGCGCCCGTGGCGATGTTCGGGTCGATTCTCGACAGTCTCTCGGCGGGTAAGACCGTCGACAGCATACCTCCTGCGCTTGCAGCGCTTTTCCGTCCGAGCGTACAGCCATATCTCATTTCGTGGTTTCGCTACGACCCTGCGGCTGAGTTGAAGAAGTTGCCATACGCGACGTTGATAGTGCAGGGAACGCACGACATACAGGTTTCGATGGACGACGCGAATCTGCTTGCCGCGGCACCCGGCGCAAAGCTTCTGAAGATCGATGGCATGACACACGTCCTCAAGATCGGGCCCGCAGACGCGCCCGCTCAGATTGCCGGCGTGTACACCGATCCAGCGGTGCCAATTCCTCCTGAACTTGTCTCAGCAATCGCCGCATATGTACGTTCCGCGCCGCAGCCCCGGTGACTGATGCCTTTCGCGCGCTCGCTGATCCGACGCGGCGCGCAATTCTCGATCAGCTCCGCGCGGGATCGCGAACGTCTGGGGAGATTGCCGAGCAGTTCGGATCGTCGTGGCCGACCATATCCCGACACTTGAGCGTGCTCAAGGGCGCAGGCTTGATCAGCGCAGAAAAGGAAGGTCAGTTCATGCGCTACGAGCTGGCGACTACAGTTTTTCAGGATGTATTGGAGAGGCTAGCCGCGTGGGCTCAACCACCAAACACCGAGACTGGAAAACATGCGTGATCACAGCAGATTTGTTGCGTTCATTCTTATCGCTGCGGCGTTCGCGGTGTCGGCGCTCGCGTTTCCAAACCTGCCACTACGCGTACCAACACACTGGGGGCTGTCCGGACAGGCCGATGGGTTTAGTGGACGATTGACCGGCGCATTTCTGATGCCGGCGATCATGTTGACTATCTGGATAGTCTTGATCGTCATACCACGATACGACCGCGCGCTCTTTATTAGATACAAGGACCGCGGAACGGATTCATCTACGGCGCAGCCAATCTACAACGTCATCATCGTCGCAGTTCTTGCGATGTTGCTCGCAATCCACGTGTTCGCCATCACCAGCGCTCTGGGCCTCGTCGGCGCCAGTCGTCAACCGGTGTTGATAGCGGCAATCGCGTCCCTTGGCTGTATTGTGATCGGCAACTACATGCCACGCGTAACTCGTCGCAATGCGTTCGTGGGGTTTCGGGTTCCGTGGGCTTACGCCAGCGAGGAAGTGTGGCGCCGGACTCAGCGCGCGGGGGGCTATGGAATGGTAACTGCGGGGATAATCGGGCTCGTGGGTGCCTTCGCACTTCCATCGGCGCCTCTCAAACCGTTTATCATCGCTATGATCGCCCAAATTGGGGTTGTGATGGTCTATTCGTACAGAATCGCGCATGCCCGGGACGTTGCGTGAGACTACACCCCGCTCAACCCTTGCTCCCCGCTGTTCACCCCCGTATCCTCCATACATGCGGATTACCACTTGGGCTGAGTATGGCGTAATCTGTGCGCTTCACCTGGCGCGTCGGTCGGACGAGGGCCCGGTGACGGGCCGCGACATCGCGGCGCAGGAACGTCTTCCCGCCGACTACGTCGAGCAGATTCTGCTCCGGCTCCGGCGTGCCGACGTCATCAAGAGCGTTCGCGGCGCCCGCGGTGGCTACATGCTCGCCAGGCCTTCCAGCGAGATCACGATGCGCGATGTGATCCACGCTTCCGAGCTCGAAACGTTCGATCTGCACTGCATCAGCCATCCTGTAGAGGAAGAGCGCTGTGCAGCATCGCATAACTGCAGCATTCGCCCGATATGGGTGATGCTCCAGCAGAAGATCGACAACGTACTTGAGAGTGTTTACCTCTCGGATCTCCTGCAAGACGAGCCAGCCGTTCGCGAACGCGTCGGTTTGCCGATCCTGGAAACGGTCTAGCAGGTCGCTGGAAAACGGCAGTTGATGACGTAAACAGTCTGAATCACGCGAATTCCATCAGTCAGGCACCCAATTGCACGGCGGCGTGATTCGCCTTGGTGTCACCGGATGACACTGCGCTCCCCATCTTGCGCCTGTTTTAGTGCGGCGGACGGCGCCACCTGTCCTTGCGCCGCGTGGAGAAGTCGATGCGACGACCGCAAGATTCGCACGAGACTTTTTCTACACCCTCGTTAGACGACTTCCGAGCATCGGGAACATTTACGGGAGCATGTACGCCTTCTTGCGGTACGGATATCAATGCTGACATTGCCAGCACTACAAAAACGATGCTGGCAGCGACTGAGGATTTGCGTACAACGTTTCATCTCCTGGTTGAGTGACTATCACGCACACTGTTCCCATTGCGGGATAGCGCGAACACCTTGTTGCACAGATCCCCGAACCGTCTGCCAAGTGCGTCGCCGGCTCGATCCATCTCGCCAGCATTCTGCTCCGCTCCGGTAACCGACACGTCGCACAGCACGTCGTCTCGCTCGGCGATGAGCTCCCGCAGATCCGGCTGCCATACTGCCGAGTCGCCGACACCGGAGACCAGTACCGCGCGCAGAGGCATACGTCCGCTCGTCCAGCTCCCGACCGTGACGCGCCCCATCCCGGGCCGAACACTCATCTGGACGTGCAGCGCATTCCCGGTCACGAACTCGCAGCTCTCCCTGTCCCCCGCGATCCCCCGCACAGCTATCACCACAGCGCCCACCGCCCGCGAGACGTCAGCCGGATCCATCTCCGCCTGGCGGCACGCTTCGAACGATCGTTCGGATTGCAAGCCGCGGCAGCCGGCGAACGCAGCCAACACGAGCGCGATCGACCACACCGTCGATCGGGAAATCATCACTGGATGGATTTTCTGGCGTCTCAGCATGGTTCGATGCGCCCATGCTAACCGCGATACGTCGCCTTTCCGTTTGTTCGTCGTTTATTGCTGAGAGACGCCGGAAGACGTACGTTCCCAGTGCCATGATCGAGCTCAGCCTGCTCGGGACCCAAGCCATTTGCCGCTCGGACGGACGTGAGTTCGGGACGCTCCCCGCGCAGCCCAAACGCTTTGCGCTGCTCGCATACCTCGCTATTAGCGACGGTGGCCTCCATCGCCGCGACGTGATCGCGACCATGTTCTGGCCAGATCTTGATCAGTTCGCAGCCCGTCGCGCGCTACGCAACACGCTCTACCATCTCCGCGAAGCACTCGGCGACGGCGTAATTGTTACCCAGGGTGATGAGCAGGTCGGAATCGATCCCGGCATGATCACCTCGGACGTCACCAAGCTGCGTGCAGCCGCCATTGCCGGCAGGCACGAGGAGGCCATAGATCTCTATCACGGCGAGCTACTCGCCGGCATCCACTTCCCCAACTCCGGCGAAACGTTCGAGGAATGGCTCGCCCACGAGCGAGCGCGACTACTCGAGACAATCCTCGCTTGCATCCGCGCACTCGTCGATCGCGATGTCAGCAGCAACAATCCGAGTGGCGCCGCTTATTGGGCTGGCCGCGCATGTGCGCTCGCTCCAGGTGACGAGACGTGGCTCAGGCGCGCGATGACCCTGCTGTATGACAGTGGAGATAAGAGCAGCGCATTGCGCCACCACGAGTCATACACACGGAAGCTCTCCGCCGAATTCGGTGCAAAGCCCAGTGCTGAAACCGACGGCCTTGCACGACAGATTCGCGACGGAGTTGGTTCAATCCCGCACCCGCGCACAACACAACCCGAACTGTCAACAACACACGGGAGCGCCGATCCGGAAATCGCTGAACGGGCAATTGCACCGGTCTCACCTGAACCACAGCACACTCCGCCATCTACACCGCCGCAGTTCGCCAGTCGAGCTCGGCACAGTCGCACAAAGTGGCTCGCGGGATTGTTGACTGCGGCGGTCATATCGATCGCTGCAGTCGCGTGGGCAATGATGCAGCGCCATGCACCGGTTCCGGCAGCGCGTACACGCGTGCTCGTCGCGGTATTCGACAATCGAACCGGCGATCCTGCAATGCAATCCATCGGACGAATGGCCGAAGATTGGCTGACTCAGGGAATCATGCGCACGGAGCTCGTGGACGTCGTCGATCCGCGGGCGGTAATGGTGCAGGGACGCTCTGGAACTGTCGACCTCACCACGCTCGCAAAACGGACTGGAGCGGGAATGGTTGTGTCGGGCAGCTACTATAGAAGTGGCGACAGCCTGCTCTTTCAAGCCGCGTTGACTAACGCCGTTACCGGACGGATAGTTCGCGTCGTCGGTCCCATCGTTACGACTGTCGACAAACCGGTTGCCGCTCTCGAAGACCTGCGTTCACGTGTGATGACAGCGCTTGCGTCAGCGGTGGATCTGCACGTGCCTGACGATCTTGGCAACGCAGCCAAAGTGCCGTCGTTCGATGCGTATCAGGCATACATCGAAGGATGGGACGCATTCTCGCACGGTGACGGACGCCATGCCGAAGATCTGTTCGTGAGAGCGTTGCACATGGATACGACATTTGCACACGCAGCCGCGGACGCGGCAATGGCTGCGGCCAACTATCACGACTGCACACTCGTTGATTCTCTACAGCGCGTTTTTGACGTTCCATCGCGTGGATTGACGCGCATCGATCGACTCTCTCTCGAAATTGCAAACGCGCGATGCCGTGGTCAAAACGATGAAATGCTTCGCCTCACGCTCGAGCGGGCCGATCTGGAGCCGCGCACGTCGAACCTTCAAAATTCCGCTGCCGCTGCCGCGCTCTGGGCGAACCGCCCGTCGCGAGCCCTCACGATTCTCCAACGGATCAACCCCGAAACGGACCTGGGCTGGAGCGACGACACCACGCATTTTTCGTATTGGAGCGATTTGACGGAAGCGTATCATCTGCTTGGACGCCACGACGACGAGCTCGCCGCCGCGAGCCGCGCTTCGGAATTGGCACCATTAAATCGTTCATGGATGCGTGGCCGCGCACTCGCTGCGCTCTCACGCCCAGTGGAGCTCCTCGCGCTCGTCGATACTGCCCTGACCTTGCCACCGGAGACCGCGAATGTTATTGGACTCGCTCCATACACCGATGGAAGGCCACAATACACGGCGACCGCAGGATGGGTGACAGTGTGGATTGCGCGCGAGTTGATGGTGCACGGCGACACTGCCACGGCGCGGAAGGTCGCCGCGCGCTCCTACGCGTGGTATCGCGCGCGTCCAGCCAGCGAACGGGGAGCACCCGAAGAGCAGCTTGTAGCGGCGTGGGCACTCGAGCTGATGCAAGCCTATCCACAAGCGGAGCTCATTACCCGCAATCTGATCAAGCTCGACACTGCCAATGTCGACTACCGCGGTGAGCTTGCAGGACTCGCCGTTGAGCGCGGCAACGTCGCGCTGGCCGACTCGCTCGATCAATGGCTCGCCCGACGTACAGATGCACGCGCCGGCTGGAGTGCAGATTTCTATCGCGCCCGCGACGCTGCCCTGATGCACCGCGGCGACGATGTCGTCGCGCGTATGCGGGAAGCTTTGGACAACGGTGTCTGGCCGCTATGGGTGCACATCGATCCGGCAATCGCATCACTGAAAGGGCGTAAGGACCTCGATCAGCTCACAAAACCTCGCGATTGACAATATCCCCGAGCGTCCGGTCCCGACGCTGGCTGCTCGCCAACCATACGCCCGTGGCGACGGCACGCATCCGCTCGGTACACTGAACGCCACGCAGACAGCAGGTGGATTCGATCTGACAATGCCGTTCACGCCGATCGGGAACACGCTCAGCCATTCCTTCGGCGCAGAGGCAGAGGGTTTCTTCCTAGGAGGAGAGACTACCGGTGCAACAGCAACCGGCAGCATCTCGGCAACACTCGTCGGCGTGGATGCCGTAAACGCGAGCGGCGTGTTCATCAGCTCCGCCTCGTTCGATCCGACCACAGGGCTTGGCACCATCGACGCAAGCGGGCAGAGCACCGTGCCGGAGCCAGGCTCGCTGGCGCTATTGGGCACGGGGCTCGTCGGACTCGTGCCACTCATCCGTAGACAGAAGCGCTGAGAAACAGGGGAACTGCCCCGTATCGATTGGCCGCGTTGGCACTGCACGTACCAACAATCTGAACAGACAAGGAATGCGGAATAGAACTTCGAAACGTACCAGACTGGCGTTTGTCAAATGTCTGTTCCGCGGTAACAGCCGCCACCGAGCGCCATGTACGCGAGCGGCGCGAACCGTTTCGGTTGCGCCGGGCAGCGACGTGATCTCACGTCCATCCGAGCCGCGACGACGTGAGGGCCCAGCAGGCTGAGCTCGATCATGGACGGGTGTATGTAGGTCTCGCGGTGTCGCCCAGCAACAAACGGTGGAGCGACGGCGGGGCGACACAGGACCGGTACGTTGGCCCGAGTCATAGACCGCGCCATCAACCGGAGCGTTTCCCATGCGACATGCAGCATTCTTTCTCACCGCGGCTGCGTTGGTCGTTGGCGCCGCGAACCTCAGCGCCCAGACGCCGAGCTTCGCCGGCACCTGGACCCGGATCGTCGACCCGAACGCCCCGGCGACGGGCGGCGGTAATGGCGGTGCGCCGGACGCGTTGACGATCGTGCAAGACTCCAAGGCGGTGACGATGACCGAGCAGTCGATGGGCGGCAATGATGTGACGGACGTCTACAACCTCGACGGCACCGACAGCAAGAAGATGATGACGGATGGCAACGGCAACCAGTTCGAACTCGTGACGCACGCCAAGTGGGATGGGTCGACGCTCGTCACGACGATGACCCGCGATTCGAGCGCCCCCGCCACATTTGCCTATTCGCTCGACGCCTCGGGACACCTTATGGTTGTAGCCACCCTGCCGCGACGCGGCGGCGGCAAGCCGGTGACCATCACCGTGTCCTACAAGAAGAACTGATCGAGGCGCGACCTCAATTTCGCCCGGAGCTTCACGTGAACCGAAGAATCGCAGCTGTGCTGGTCTTGTCGATCTCGCTCGGTGTCCTGGCTCGGGAGCTCGACGCACAACAGGCCACTGCGGTGCAACCACCCGTCGCGCCGGTGCGGCCCGTGACGGACGACTACTTCGGTACCAAGGTCGTCGACAACTACCGCTACTTCGAAAATCTCAAGGATCCCGAAGTCCAGCAGTGGATGAAAGCGCAGTCCGACTATACCCAG
>Ga0207933_1002592_pt1 | contig 11502 bp, 12 predicted proteins | sample NGESurdeep092012_4_FD_184488 | JGI IMG/M metagenome (GOLD analysis project Ga0207933, IMG submission 184488) | Arctic peat soil microbial communities from Barrow, Alaska - NGEE Surface sample F53-3 deep-092012 (SPAdes) | ecosystem: Environmental > Terrestrial > Soil > Wetlands > Peat ... | reverse complement strand
CAGAACAGGCAACCGCCACCCAGGATGCATCCTTGGCCTCGCAAGCTTCTGCTGGCGGCATCGGTGACATCATTGGTGCGGGGTTGAAACTTGCACCTTTATTATTCCTCCTTTAAGGGCCGAACATGGCGAACATTCGTGAATATGAAAGTCCAATTGAAGGTTTCCGTCCTGATAGCCTTGGGCCGGAAGCCCTTAATCAAGCGGGCAACCATGCGGCTTCTGCGGCTTACCGTATCCAGAATTTTGCCGACCGTGCGGGCGCAAAGATTGGTGGTGGCATTCAGGCTCTCGGCGATGGTGTTCAAACTTACGAGAACGAAAACATTGGTCGGTCTGAGCTGGGGATGGCTGCACCTCTTGCGGCAACGACCAAAGAATTGCTGCAACGAAAAGTTTTCGACATCTATAACTCGGCTGACCCGAATGACATCTCGGTTCACGACAAAGCCATCGAAGCAACCAATGAACTCATCCAGAACTCAGGCGCAGGGTTCAAGTCTGATGTTGGCCAAAAACATTGGATGGGGGAGCAGAGTGATCTTTATAAATATGGGTCGGCCCTGGTTGCGGGTCTCGACGGCACTCGTGCGTTCACCGCAACGCAGAACAATTTCAAGACTACATTGAACTCTTATGCGGCGACGATTGACAATGATCCTTCGGAATTAAATCTCCAGACTTCGATTGATGCTCTCGCGCGCAACGGCAAAGCTGCGGTTGCGGGCAATCGGTTCCTCAGTGGTGAAGGTGGTGAGAAGGCGATCCAGCTTTACACCTCAGATGGCAAGGATGCGTTGGTCCAGCACTTCATGGTGGGTCAAGCCACGAAGAACCCAGACTTCCAAAAGAAGTGGGACGCAGGTGACTACGACAAATGGAAGTCCAGCGTAACCCCCGTCGAGCAAGACGACCTCCAGAAGCTGGCGGCTCAAGCTGACAAGGCCCGTGTGGAAACCCAGAAGGCGCAAGTGGAGATGCAGACGAAAGCGGCCACTGCAAAGGTGGAACAACTGTCCACTACAGCTCTCACTGACAACCTCAAGTTCGACCCTGATACTGGCAAGCTTACTGTTGACCCGAAGTTCAACCAGAGCATTCTCGATATCGGAAAAGTCATGGGCCCAGGGTCCGACGGTCAACCTGTGCCGATTGCCAAAGTCACAGAATTGCGCACGATGTTTGAACTCGGCAAAGCTGTGAGAGAAGACTCACAAAAGGGGATAACGGTGGCAACCGACCCGCACACATATGAAGATTTTCGTGAGCGTGCTTTCTTGCCACCAGACGACCCCAACCACTTGACCAATGCTGATGTGGCGCAGGCCCGCGTTGACCGCAAGCTCTCCGACAAAGACTGGACGATGTTCAACCATGCGGTGAATGTCACCTCAAAGAACCCGCAGCAGGTGGCGAACGAAAAACAATTTAATGGTTTCTTCAACTCCATAAAAGGCTTCGTGGCCAAAGGAAATGCTTTCGCACCCGCTGACCCACGTTCTGAACAGCGTGCTTTCGAGATGCGCCAATATCTTGAAGACCAATATGCGGCGGGCATTGCAACTGGAAAAGCCCCGCGCGCACTGCTGACCTATGGTGGCCCTGATGGCATTGCCAACGACCAAGTGATTAAGCGCTACCAACCTTCTAATGCTGAGTTACTTCCAGGTGCTGGTGGCACTAAGGTGACAGACCCAACCTCACCCCTGCCAAATCCGAATGTTGGTGGCGCGCCAAAAGTTCCTGCTGCATCCGCATGGAAGGCTGGTGAAAGCATGGATGACTACTTTAAGCGCATCACGGGTGGGGCAGCTAAGCAATGAGCGGTAGTGAAATCGTCCAACAGATGATCGACGGGGGCGCACCCCCTGCTCAAGTCCAGGAATTTGCGACCAAGATGCGCCAGCAGATGCTGGATGGTGGAGCACCGCCAAAGGACGTGAGCAAGTTCTGGGGTGAAGACCCAGCGGCGGCACCCATGACTGGCCTCGATCACCATATCGCGGCTGGTGTTGACGCACTGACACCGGAGGAGAAGGCCAAGGTCGCAGGCAATCCACTGGAAGCTTTCTCGGCGGGGATGCAAATGTCAGCATCAAGCCTGTTGGTCAAGAAGCCCACGATGGGGCTGTCGGATAAACCCAGCATCGCGCAAGGTCTTTCCTACGGCCTTGGCCAAGAGTTAGGTGATCTTCCGTTCCAGTACGCGGGCGCATCAGGTGGTGCCCTTGCTGGCGCTGGCGCTGGTGCTGCGGTTCCTGGTGCTGGTGAAACCGGCGTATCGGAAGCAGCGGGTGCGGTTGTTGGTGCTGGCGCTGGCGCGGCAGCTTTGCCTCAAGCAATCCGCGAAGTGATGATGGACCACTATGCTCATGCTGATAAGGGCACTGCCACTTGGCAGGAGTTCCGTGACCGCGCGATTGGGATTGCAACCGGCACGGCTAAAGCTGGTGCTGAAGGTGCGGTTGGCGGTATCTTTGCACATGGTGCAAGCACGGTTCTAAAACCTGTAGCTGGTGCAGCCCTTACCAAGGTTGGCGAGAACCTGGCTTTTGCTGCTGGGGGCATGGGGGCGACCGCAGCACTCGACCAGAAAATTCCCGATGCGCAAGACTTCTACATCCTGCCAGTGATGTTCCTTGGCCAGCATCTTGCGGGCGAATTGGTCGGTGCAGGCAAACGCTTTGTGCCTTCTGCGGACGCCGATAAGATGGCGGCGAACGCCCGCGACATTTACGCCCGCACCGGCATTCCACCACAAGAACTCTTGACGCTGGCCAAGGGGGACCCGTCAATCCGCGCCGAACTCTTTGCGCCACGCACCGCAGATGGCACCTCGGCCACGCCTATTCTTGATGGGATGAAGAAGCCTGATCCGCCGCCTTACAAACCCTATAAGCCCGAGGTCAACGCACAGACTGAGGAAGCCACACGCACCAAGCCCACGGCAATTGAACCGCTGAAGGCCCCAGTGGAAGGTGAGACCCCAGAGCCTAAAGCAACGCTAAGCCCTGCTGGCCAGATCAGCGACCAGACGGTTGAGACTTTCTATCAGCTCGAACACCCGGGTCATCCAAATTGGCACGCTTCAGATCGCCGTGAAGAAGCATCCAGCCCTGTTGGTGCGACTGGTCCAATGCAGATCATGCCCGGCACCGCGTTGCAATATGGCTTTGACCCTGCACGGCTGGGCGATCACGACTATAACATTCAGGTCTCCAAGACCATCCTGGCTGACCTCTCCAAGCGCTACGATGGCAGGCTTGCCGACATGGCGGTGGCCTATAATGCTGGCCCAAAGCGTGCTGATGCCTGGATCAAGGCGGGGCGTGACCCAGCGACCTTACCCTTTGAGACCCAGAAGTATCTGCTGCACCTGGAGGCCCTGACGGGTGCGGACTATGGCTATGCCAAGTCCAACATCAGCAACCAGCTTAGCGATCAAGGGGTTACCCCCATTCCTGGTTTTGAAAGTGAAGACCTCAAGCTCGGCGGTGGTGCAAAAGACATCAACCCAAACTGGACTTTGTATGGTGACCTGAAGGATGAGCGGGTCACTGAACGCTTGCCAGATGGCTCGGTCGTTCCAGCCCCTGAAGCGGTATCATCATACCTCCAAGATTTCGGCAAGATGGCCAACTTTCATTTTCAGGTCGGGCCAGACGCAGATGCTGGTGCGCATTTCAGTCAGATTACAACGCTGGCTGAAGGCGAGAACCAAGGGCAGCAAGGGCGGCATGTTTACATCCCCAACACCCCAGATGAACAGACCCGCGCCTGGTCGGGCTTGGGCCGCTATGAAATCCTCTACCATGAAGTTGGCCATGCGCTCGACTATGAGTTCACTGATGGCAAGGGCACGGGCTATCTTCCACCCGGTGCTATGCACGATGAGATGGTGGCTGCGTCAAAAGATTTCCGCCCGAAGCTATGGGCCAAGCAGCCCAACTACAATTCCAAGCCCAGTGAACTGATGGCGGACTCGATTGCCCAGTGGCTCATCTCGGCCAAGGCGCGTGCGTCAATGCCGGAGTTTACCGCCAAATACGGCAAGCTGCTCCAGCCCTATCTGGACAAGGCCCAACGTGCGCTGCCTGTCAAGGTCGGTGGCCAGTGGGTTCCACCAGGTGGGGAAGGCCATCCAGCAACAGCCGCAGAAGGCGCTGGTGGGGTCGCAGGTATCGGCGGTGCTGGTGGAGGGGGAGGAAGTCCACCGCCTCCTGGCGGCTCCGCAGGGGCTTCTGGGGCCGGTGGGTCGGAGCGTATTGAAGGCGACACGGCAATCACCTTGTCCAAGGACATGATGGCCGATAAGATTTTGGACAAAGTAGCCCCCGAGGCCAAGGTCAACCTTATCCCTGACTGGATGAAACCCACTAAATGGTTCGCGGGGTTTCAGGCCCAGCTCAAGCCCGCACACAATCTGGATGTCAAGCTGGGCATTTCACCCAAGGACTTCGGCATCGAAGATATGATGCGCCAGACTTTTGCCTCCAAAGAACGCGCTGGATATTTCTTCCGCTATGGGGTTCTTGATCCCTTAAGCATGGAGAAGACCAATGACGCCAGCTTCATGGGGGCCTTCCAAGCCGTCAAGGAAGATGGCGGCAATCTGAAAGACTTCTGGGCCTACCGCTTGGCTGCACGCACGGTTGAGCTTTCTGGCCGTGGCATCGACAGTGGCATTGATCCTGAGATGTCGCAGAAGTTTCTGAGTGCTCCTGAGAACAAGGGCAAATACGAACGTGGGATGCAAGTCCTTCAGCAGGTCAAAGACGGCTCGATTGACTATGCCCGCGACAGTGGCTTGTTCACCCGTGACAATGCCGAGACCATGAAGGATTTGAACCAGGCGCATATTGTGCTGCGCCGGGTGATGGACCCGACTTACAATCCACCAAGTGTGGGCAAAGGTTTCCGCACCCGCCAACCCGTCAGGAAAGTCGAAGGCTCTGACCGCCAGATCGTGGACCCAGCAACTTCAGAGATCGACAATCTCTCGACCATCATTGCAATGGCCGACCGCAACCGTGCCATCGGCAATGTGATCGGGGCTATTGAAGCCCATAACGCTGCGCCCTCTGAAGGCCGCATGGCGGTTCCCTTTGGGCTGGACGCAAACAAAACAAGACAGCTTCGTGGCGAACCGCTCGAAGGGGAAATCTTTGACGAGGATGGCAATAAACTTCCAGACGCCATCAAGGCTGGTGCAGTGCCATTTCTTGCGCAGAAAAAAGCCGTAGGCATGGGGCTGGGCCCAGATGATTTTGTTTACTTCCGCGATGGCAAGCCTGAAGTCTGGCACTCTGAAGACCCTGACCTGTCACAGATCATGCGTGTGGTTAATTCCGGCAAGGTCGATCCACTCCCTGAGATGCTGACCAAGATTGCCTCACTCGACCGTGCGGGTGTCACCGGCGCGCTGGACTTCCCGTTCCGCGCGATGTTCCACGGCCAGTTTGCGTCAGCAGCTTTTGCTGAAGGTGGACAGACCATCCCATACCACGATCTCATGAAGGGCATCATGGCGCGCTGGGTTGACCCCACTGTCTATGAAAGATGGGTGGCCAATGGTGGTGCTGGTGCAGCTATGGTGGACATGGACCGCAACTATCTGGCGCGTGATGTTGAGAAGATTTTTGAGGACACTTCGACTTGGAAATCGGCGGTTAATTTAATCGCCCACCCGATTGACGCGCTGCGCTGGCTGCAACACCAAGGTGAAGCCACGGCGCGCATTGGTTTCATGGCGCGCAATGCGGAACAAGGTGTCAGCACGATAAAGGCAGCGACCCTTGCGCGCAAAGCCTACCTCGATCATGGCGAAGGCTTTCAAGCTTCTTGGGCCAACACCTGGGCGCGCATGGTGCCATTCATGACGGTGGGCTTCAAGGACATCGACCAGGTTACAAACGCACTGAAGGCCAACCCCATCGGCACCATGGCTAAAGCTGGCATGATTCTCACCCTCCCAACGCTAGTGAACTATGCGGTCAATTATCTGAGCGACCAGGCCAAGGGTGAGAACGACGGCACCCGCTACACTGACTTGCCTCAATGGCGACGTGATCTCTACTGGAACATCCCGATCAATGGTCGTGATTTCCTCTCGCTGAAAAAACCTTACGTCGGGGGCTTTGCCTTCTCGACCTTGCCTGAGCACGCGATTGAGTACATGCGCTCACAGATGACCGGCAGTGAGTTTCATGGCTGGGCTACTGGACTGACGGCGCAGATCATGCCGAGCTTTGTGCCCACCTTGCTTCAGCCGCCGCTTGAACAGGCCACCAACAAGATTGGAAGTCCTGTGGATGACCTCACCGGCCAGAGCCGCCCCCTGGTTCCTGGGCGCATGGCGCAAGCTTCTGGCTGGATGCAGTATGGCCCCAACACCAGCGAGACCGCCAAGGCATTGGCCCGCACCATTGGCGCACCTGGCTTTGGGGCTGCTGATTGGTCAGCCGCTGTGATCGACAACTACATGAAAGGCTGGCTGGGCACCTTACCCAATGTGGCACTCCACGCCATTGAGCAACCTTTCAAGCCGCCTGGTGGCCCAAAGGAACTTGCCGACATTCCATTTGTGGGGTCGTTCTTTGTCAGACACCCTGGTGCCAGCGCTTCGCTGGATGATTTTTACGCCGAGTATGACAAAGCCCAAGCGGCCCATACCGATTGGAAACTGGCGCTGAAGAACCAAGACCCAGCCCTCATGGCGCAAACGGCCAACCCCATGGCCTTGGTCAAGCTTGGCCAATATACCCAGTCGATGACAAGGCAGGAAGCCATGATTGCAGCGGTGAACCGCAGCGACATGACCGACACCGAGAAACTAAAAGCCACTGATGGTCTCACCGAGGGCTTGATTGCCACCGCGAAGGCGGGTACACAGTTCCTGAAATCAATCGAGGGTGCGCGCTGATGGGCCAAAATTCGGTTACAGTCAACGGCCTGCAACTCACAGGTGCCGCAGCCGCTGCTACCCTGAGCAACGCCCAGTGGGCGATTGCGACCGGCACGGTCAATGCCATCCTTGCGGCTTATCCTTCCCCCAACACAGTGCTCACAGACGGGCTGCTATTGGCCTTTCGCGCCCTTGGTGCCAACACCACACACACCCCAACCTTTGCCCCTGACAGTCTTCCTGCGGCCACGATAGTGACCCGTGGGGGTCAGACATTGAACACCAGCACGCCGGATATTCCAGGTGCCAATGCCGAGATGTGGGTGCGCTATAACCTTGCCAATTCCTGGTGGGAACTCATGAACCCCGGGGGCGGCTGAGATGGCTTTAGTCGTTGCTGATTTTGTCCAGGAAAATTGTAGCACCACCGGCACGGGCACATATACGCTTGCGGGCGCAGTCACGGGCTTTCAATCCTTTGGCGTGATCGGAAACACCAACACCACTTACTATGCGGCCACTGACGGCACCAATTGGGAAGTCGGCATTGGCACCTATACCACATCCGGCACAACACTCGCCCGCACCACAATCCTGGCCAGCTCAAACGCCGGTGCTGCTGTCAACTGGGCGGGGGCGACTAAAATTTCTTGTATTTACCCGGCTGAACTTTTTGCTGCAAATCCCTCCATTCGCCAAACGGTAAGCGCAGGCCCTGTCACGGGGTCAACGGGTCTTCCATCATTCTTGCCAGCAACGGCTGTAAGTCTTTCGCTCACTTCACAAAACGTCTCAGCCAGCAGCCCATTGGTAATAACCGCTGCCTTTGGGCAAGTGAACTACACTTTCACGGCTACATCAAACCTCACCTGGTCAAGCCTCACTTTATCCAACACCGATTATCTCTATGTGAATGCTTTGACTGGGGTTACGGGTTCGACAACCCTTGTTCCGATCTACCAATATGGTGGCACACCATCGGTCACGAATGGCCAGTTCACTTTCAACATTTCTGAAATGACTGGCTATATGGGCAACGGTGCGTCCGCAGTTGCCACGCCTCTTGTGTTTGTGGGTGAAGCGGTAACAGCAGTTGGCACTGTCACCAGCACGATTGCCTATTCCTACAATGGCTATTACGACAGCGGGTTTACCGCAACTTTGCCTGCGGCTGGATCGGTCAACAGTAAAAAACACAACATCGGCACTGACCAAGTTACCGCTTATTATATAATCCAGAACACGACCGCAGAACAAGGGTTTTCAATTGGTGACCGAACTCAAATTTATGAAATTGCCTCCAACACGTATCCGACTAATTTAACGACGACCAGGCTTGTTGTAACTCGGACTGTTGGCAATACTAATATAGGCAACATCATAAACAAATCCACGGGCGCAGCGGCTGTCCCAACGGCTGCCGATTGGAAATCTGAGTTCATCGTCAAGCGTGCAGGATTTTAACCGGAGACTATCGTGGGCAGCCAACCTTTAGCATCTGACCAAACTTTCATCCTGATGCTCATCGGCACAGTAGTTGCAATCGTGTCTCTTGTTGCCGGTGCCTGGATGCGGGTGGAATTCCTCAACACCAAAAGCACCAAGGACACCAAAGAATATATCGACCTATGCTTTAAAGAAGTTCTCAAGCGCATTGATCAAACTATGAACCGTGCGGATGTGGCTTACGCCAAAGCTGAACTGGCCCAGGATAACCTTCTTGCCTATCAGGTTGTGGTGGCCCGTGAGTACGCACAGATTGACTTTATTGACAAAGTTGAGAACCGTTTCGTGGAAAGATTTAATGCCCTTGTCACTAAGTTTGAATCCATTGTTAAAGAACTCCACATCATGAACGTGGACTTCGCCAAGAGGCGCGCGCGGTGAAAGGAACATGACATGCAACTGATCCCGAATTGGGCTTTCGTTTTAAAGCGCGCCTGGTCACTGCGCATCTTGGCACTTGCCTTTGTGCTGACCAGCGCAGAAGCGGTGCTGCCATTCATCAGTCCTGCTGTGCATACGCACCTTTGGGTTTTAGCTGCGGCCAACGCGCTCATCATCCCATGCGCGTTTGTTGCGCGCCTCATCGCGCAGGAAGGGACCACCAATGGCGAGTAGGTTGACCAAGAGCGCTGCGGCTGCTGCAATGTGTGCTTCACTTGTCGGTGGCTTTGAAGGGCTACGCCAGAATGCTTATCCTGATCCAGCAACAGGTGGCGAGCCTTGGACCGTGTGTTATGGCCACACAGTCGGAGTGCTGCCAGACGATCACTATTCGCTCACTGAATGCAAGGCCATGCTGGTCAAGGATTTGGAAAGTTATGCGCGCGGCATTGAGCGTTGCGTGAGCGTGCCCATGACAGACCAGCGTGAAGTGGCTTTGATTTCTTTTGCCTATAATGTGGGCGTAGGCTCTGCGTGCGGTTCCAGTGTTGTCAGGCTCATCAATGACGGTGAAACGCGCGCAGGTTGCAATGCGCTCTTGAAATGGAACCGTGCTGCGGGTATCGTGTTCCCGGGCCTCACCAAGCGCCGCGAACGTGAGCGCGCCTTTTGTCTCGATGGGGTAAACTGATGCCAGCGTTTCTTGTTTTCCTTCTCCCCTACATCGAAAGATTTGTTTTGGTCCTTGCGATCTTGGGCGGCAGCTTTGGCTTTGGCGCCTGGGAAGGGCGTAAGTGGACGCAAGCTGCGGAGGCTGCGCGTTATGAGATAGCCAGACAGGCTGAAGTCCAGCACCAAACCCAAGTGGAAGCTGAATTTAAAACTAAAGAGCAAGCGCTCATCGACCAAGACAAAACCCTCACCAATCAAATCAGCGAGATACAAAATGCAACCACCACTGAGCCTAATCGTGCTGTTGTCTGCCTTACTCCTGACGGGGTGCGCAGGCTCAACCAAATTAGATAAAGTAACTGTCACAATGGCAGCACCGGGCGCTTACGCAACACGCCCCTGTGTGTCGCCAGCTAAAATTCCTGACAGCGCTACAGCGGCTCAAGTCGAAGTGCTATGGGCTGGTGATCGCAAATCACTTGTGGAGTGCAAGTCGTCCAAGGCTCATGTGGTGAATTTTTTCAGCAAGCGCGATGGAAGAAAGTATTAGGGCTTTTCTCCTGCTGTGGGCGTAGGGCGCGTGAGGGCTTTGATGCGTTGTTTTGAAGTGTATGAAAAATCCATAGCATGCAATTCTTTCACACAAGCTTCAATCGCCTCATTCCAGCCCGCTTTCATTCCTGCTTTGTATTGAGAATCCATCAAATATTCCCACCTATCCTGTTTGTTAGGGTCTCGTTTAAGTAAACGGATTGCGGTGGCGTATGCTACTGAAACAAGATCGCCATCGCGGCGCTGTTGCATGTAGCGTTTGTTTTCTCCGCTACTCACAACTTCCACATTTTCATCAACTACTTTCGCGGCCGCTTCAATCGCCTCATTCCACGCATCATCGCCAGCGCGGGCGGCAAGCACAATATCCAACCTGTCACCAACCCGACAACCCTCTTTTGAATGAGGGCCATCTGGATGCGTTGCAATGCCAGCGTCATCAAGGCGCTTATGAACGTACTCCTTGAAAGCGCGGGCGGCGGCGAGTTCGGATTGGAGGCAATTCGCTTCAACGCCTCACGCACGGCTTCAATCGTGGCGCTGGGAAGGGTTTGAGTCATGTGAATTTTACCACCAGCGATGCCAGCAACATCAGCCCGATGCCGCCTGCATAAAAGCCAATACCAATATAAAAGTAACTATCAATTATCCAATGGCCTCTTATGAATAACATTAGGAAACTCACCACACAGCAAATAATTCCAGTTGTGACAAGAATTTCATCAATCTTCATCATTCTCTCCACTTGTCAGGAAACTCGGTTTTCAATTGGGCGAATTGGGCTGGGGTGATGCAATGTGTCGCCGCGCAAACCTCATCTTCAATATCGCGTTTGAAATATCTAGGGCCGAGGACTGGAACAAATAGCGTCACAAAGGCATTGCCTCCATGGCTAGACCTCCACACACTGCCCTTCTCAGCCTTCGCCAGCAGTTGCTTGAGGCGGTCATGATGTGGCGCGTTAGTCATGGCTTGGGGCTTTCAGTGCTTGGGGAATGGCTATGCGTTTCTCAACAACTATTTGTGAGCATAGAGACACACATTCATCGCAAATCAAGACTGTTGGGCCAGCGATAAGAAGAAAAACTTCACGCTGCTCTTTGCCGCAAAAACTACAGTAAATAATCCTACTGATTTCTCCCATCACCCACACCTTTCAAGCTTTGGGTTTCCCTTGCATTCTTTCGCAGTCGGATATTTTATCTCCGGCGCGAACTTGACATGCTCAACTACAGGGCATGGTTCAAAGCGCTGGGTAACGACTGACGTGTCATTGCCATTCACAACAAAAGCCGTGATGCAGAGCGCGGTGAGAGTGGAGATCATGGCGTTCTGCAATACCAGCCACGAAGCCTTGGCAGCGCGTCAAGCACGCTTTCAATGTCGCGGCGGGGAAGTTTTGTTGCGTCTTGAAGCAACAGGACAATAGCCTTCCTATTCAATCCGCTCTTTTGCAGGGAAACGAAAGCGGCTCCGATATTTACAAT
>Ga0207933_1002591_pt1 | contig 11507 bp, 13 predicted proteins | sample NGESurdeep092012_4_FD_184488 | JGI IMG/M metagenome (GOLD analysis project Ga0207933, IMG submission 184488) | Arctic peat soil microbial communities from Barrow, Alaska - NGEE Surface sample F53-3 deep-092012 (SPAdes) | ecosystem: Environmental > Terrestrial > Soil > Wetlands > Peat ... | reverse complement strand
CACAGGCGCGGCGATGGCCACGGCGAAGATGGTGCTGGGATCTCTGGCTGGGGTAGACCGGCCAGCACTCGCTGCGCTGCTGCCAACCAGCACTGGCCATCCTTGCGTGCTACTCGATGCAGGCGCGAACGTGGATTGCGATCCTGAGAACCTCGTGCAGTTTGCGGTGATGGGACACATGTATGCGAAGAACGTGCTGCATGTCGCAAATCCGCGGGTTGGTTTGCTATCGATCGGCGAAGAAGATTCCAAGGGCAATTCGCTCACGCGGGACACATTTCCGCTATTGAGCGATTTGAAGCTCAACTTCATTGGCAATGTTGAGGGCCGCGACCTGTACAACGGCTCGACCGACGTTGTTGTTTGCGATGGATTTGTCGGAAATGTCGCGCTGAAGACAAGTGAGGGGGTGGTGAGGCTGGTGAACTCGTCGCTACGCGAAAGCTTGAAGTCCACGGTGACGTCGCAAGTGGGTGCGATGCTGTCGCAGAAGGCGTTCAAAGCCTTCAAGAAACGGCTGGATTATTCTGAGTACGGCGGCGCGCCGCTGCTGGGAGTGCGCGGGGTGTGCATTGTGGGGCACGGTTCGTCGAATGAGCGCGCAGTGATGAACGCGATTCGCGTGGCGGCCGAGTTCGCCGAAGCTGAGGTCAACTCCGGTATCGAAGCCATGCTTGCTGCCCGCTAAAGCGCAAGGTCGCGCGAGGGAATAAGCTCAAAGAGAATCACTTGTTTCACTTGGGACATCAGGAGCGTCGTATGGCATCCAATAAATTTCTCGATCCACCGCCGGCCGCCAGTCGCGACAAGGCCTCGTTTGAACTGCTGCGAGTGTGGGTTGCCGAGCAGGGGCAGCACGTGAGCCTGCGCTCCGGCGCGTGGGAAGACCCGTTTGCGTGGGGCATTGTGCTCGCCGATCTGGCGCGGCACATCGTGAACGCGGAGTCGCTGCATCGCAAGGATATGGATCAGGGGGCATTTCTAGAGCGAATGCTGGAGGGCTTCCAAGCGGAGATCGATTCCCCAACGGATGAGCCTGAGGGTGAGATTACGCAGTAATTGCAGATGTGGGCGAAGCTACATCGCCAGGGCGACGCGTTCGAGTTCGGCCTGAATGTGCTCTGCGGTGCAGCCCGGACCTTCAATGCGTGAAGCTGCGGAGCGCGCCTCGTGTTTGGACACACCATATCCTCGGCCACTCAGAAAATTCGTGATGATTTCTGCGGCCTGGAAGGAATCCACGCCGGATTGCAATAGTTCGTTGCGAAGCGTCATCAGGTCAGTCGGTGTGAACTGCTCAACATACGTCCGGTCATTCGAAGTGCTCACAGTCGGCCTCCTTTTAGCCCGCTTCGAAAGCTGGCTGTTATGTCTGTTAGAAGACATTAGAAAAAATTAGGTTGCAACAATATAAAAAATCTTTACGCTGCAATCAAAAAATTCCTCTTCTCTTACGATTTCACTTATCGGCTGAACCAGGGCGGAGCACGCTATCCTATGGATATGTCCTCTGTTGCCTCATCGCCATATGTTCTGGACGGCATCGTCATTGCCTCTCAAATCAAGTTGGAATTAGCCGCAGAGATCGCGGCTGCCCGGGATCATGGGTATACCCCAGGGCTTGCAGTGATCCTGGTAGGCGAGGTTCCTGCCTCCCAGATTTATGTACGCAGCAAGGTGAAGACCTGCGCCGAGCTGGGAATCTACTCCGAAATGCACACGCCCGATGCGAGTGCGACCACGGAAGAGTTGCTGGCGCTGGTTGCTTCGCTCAACGCGCGCGAGGAGATCGACGGCATTCTGATTCAGCTGCCGCTCCCCGCGCACGTCGATACAGCCCGACTGCTGGAAGCCGTCGACCCTGCCAAGGATGTCGACGGCTTTCATCCTATTAACGCTGGCCGACTGCTAAGTGGATTTCCCGCGGAGCAAGTTCTTGCTCCGTGCACTCCGGCCGGCATCATGGAGGTGCTGCAGCGAAGCAACATTCCGATTGCGGGCCAGCGCGCCGTGGTGCTCGGGCGATCGAACATTGTGGGTAAGCCTATTGCTGCCATGCTGTTGAATGCTTCGGCGACGGTGACGATCTGCCACTCGAGGACGCGCAATCTTGCTGAGATCACCCGGGAGGCCGATATTCTGGTCGCGGCCATCGGACGCCCAGGGTTCGTGACTCGAGATATGGTGCGGCCGGGTGCGACGATCATCGATGTCGGCATCAACCGCCTTACCAGCGAGGCCGATCTGGAGCGATTCTTCTCCGGCAATGAGGCGCGACGTGTCGGGTTTGCCAAGCGCGGATCGACCATCGTCGGCGATGTGGACCCGGCGGCGTTTGAAGTATCGAGTGCTTACACGCCCGTACCCGGCGGTGTGGGAGCGCTGACCATCGCGATGCTTATGGTGAGTACTGTAAAGGCTGCTCGCTTGCGGAGAGGCTAGGCAGGCGAGGTGAAACAAATGTTGCGTGTAGGACTCACAGGCGATCTCGGCAGCGGCAAGTCGACGGTGGCGCGGATGCTCGCGGAGCGCGGTGCGGTGGTGCTTTCGTCCGATGAGATGGGACGGGAGTTGATGCAGCCGGGCCAACCGGTATTCGCAAAGATTGTGGGGAAGTTTGGCGCGGGGGTGGTCGCGGCGGATGGCTCGCTGGATCGCCACAAGCTGGCGGCGCTGGCGTTCGATCCGGCACATCCGCGGGTGGAGGAGCTGAATGCGATTGTCCATCCGGCAGTGATTGATGCGCAGGCGAAACAGATTAAGGCGATTGGGGCCGCGAATCCACATGCAATTGTGGTGGTCGAATCTGCGCTGATCTTTTCGACCACCTACGCGGCCGAGGGAACATGGCGGAGCCGCTTTGATCGCATCCTGCTGGTGGAGGCGCCGGATGAGGAGAAGATTGCACGATTCGTGGACCGCCTCGCTGTGGGTCGAGCGCTGTCTCCTGAAGAGCGCAAGGGATTTGAGGAGGATGCTCGCCAACGCCTCAGAATGCAGCATTTGACGCCGTATGCCGGAGATTGCCAGAAACTGCACAATGACGGCGACATTGAGCAGCTAGAGCAGCGGGTCGAGGCGGTATGGAAGGATCTGAAGCAAGCCGAAGCTGGTGCCGGGCGCCGCTGAGATCAGCTTCAGTTCATCGAATCAGCGGGATAGGTCGTGCTATCGCATCAATGGCTCAAGTCCTGCGGGACAAGATAGGGGTACGTAATAGCACCGCATTCTCAGACTGTTTGATACTCTTAAGGCTGACATTTCAAGGAGAACTCATGGCGACAGCGACATTGGAACAGGTAAAGCCGACGTACAAGGTGGCCGATATTGGCCTGGCGGAGTGGGGCCGTAAAGAGATCAGCATCGCCGAGCAGGAGATGCCCGGCCTAATGTCGATTCGCCACAAGTATGCGACGTCGAAGCCGCTGGCGGGCGTGCGGATCATGGGATCGCTGCATATGACGATCCAGACCGCTGTGCTGATCGAGACGATGGTCGACCTGGGTGCAGATGTGCGCTGGGCGAGCTGCAATATTTTCTCCACGCAGGACCATGCAGCGGCGGCCATCGCTGCGGCGGGCGTGCCGGTTTTCGCGTGGAAGGGCGAGTCGCTGGAGGAGTTCTGGTGGTGCACGAACGAGGCCCTGAGCTTTCCGGCCCTTGGGCCTGACGGCAAGCCTGACGGCAAGGACGGCGTGCTTGGACCGCAGCTCATCATCGACGACGGCGGTGATGCGACGCTGCTGATCCACAAGGGATATGAACTGGAAAACGGCGACAAATGGATTGATTCGCCCTCCGGTTCGCACGAAGAAGACGTCATCAAGGGCCTGCTGAAGAGGGTCCATGCGGAGCGTCCTGCGCACTGGCACAGCGTCGTGAAGGAATGGCGCGGCGTCTCCGAGGAGACCACGACGGGCGTGCATCGGCTGTACAAGATGATGGAGCAGGGTACGCTGCTGGTACCCGCGATCAACGTCAACGATTCGGTGACGAAGAGCAAGTTCGACAACCTCTATGGCTGCCGCGAATCGCTGGTCGACGGCATCAAGCGCGCGACCGATGTGATGGTGGCGGGCAAGGTTGCCGTGGTGTGCGGCTATGGCGATGTGGGCAAAGGTTCGGCGGCGAGCCTGCGCGGACTTGGCGCTCGCGTCATCGTCACAGAGGTCGATCCGATCAATGCTCTGCAGGCGGCGATCGAGGGCTACGAGGTGACGACGCTCGAAGACACGTTGGGCCGCGGCGATATTTATGTGACCTGCACGGGCAACGTCGACATCATTACGCTCGAGCACATGAAGCGGATGAAGGACCAGGCGATTGTCTGCAATATCGGACACTTCGATAATGAGATCCAGATGGAACCGCTCAATGCCTTCAAGGGCGCAGTGCGCGAGAACATCAAGCCGCAGGTGGACAAGTACACATTCGAGAATGGCAACGCGATCTTTATCCTGGCAGAAGGCCGACTGGTGAACCTGGGCTGCGCGACGGGTCATCCGAGCTTTGTCATGTCGGCGAGCTTCAGCAACCAGACGCTGGCGCAGCTCGACCTCTGGAAGAATAAGGACATCTACAAGGTCGGCATTTATATTCTGCCGAAGCACCTTGACGAAGAGGTTGCGCGGTTGCACCTGGAGAAGATTGGCGTGAAGCTGACGACGCTTACCGCCAAGCAGGCGGCATATCTGAGTGTGCCGGTTGAAGGGCCGTACAAGCCGGACCACTACCGCTACTAACCGTGGTTGAGCTTGACGCAACGGGCACGGCTTCGGCTGTGCCCGTTGCTCGTTTGTGCCGCTTTGCGCGGAATTTATGGTAGTTTGGCGGCATGCTTCGCACACGATATTCGCTGCTGGCTGCGGCCCTGTTCACCGCCGTGACCGCTGCCGCACAGACCGAACCATTGCCTCCTGCACCGAAAATTGCGCAGGCCTACACTGCTCCTCGGCATGACCAGCTGACGGGACAGTTTGAGGAATTTCTCCGGCTTCCAAACGTGGCGGTAGACCCTGCCGGTCTGCGGCGCAACGCCGCGTACCTGCTGGACCAACTGCGCGCACACGGTATTCCGGCAACACTGCTGGCGGCGCCGGAGCTGCCCGAGTCGGTGCCTCCCGTCGTGTACGGGGAGTTGAAGGTGCCGGACGCGACGCGGACGATTGTGTTTTATGCGCATTATGACGGTCAGCCGGTGGTCGCGTCCGATTGGGCGACGCCGCCGTTTACTCCGACGCTGAAAGAGGTGGACGGCGAGGCTCGCATCTACGCTCGCAGTGCCGGCGATGACAAGGCAGCGATCTTTGCGCAGCTCACCGCGTTGACCGCTCTGCAGGCTGCGCACTTCCCTCTGAAGGCGAACCTGCGGTTCATCTGGGAGGGCGAAGAGGAGGCGGGATCGCCGCACCTGGAACAGATCCTCGATGCGCATCGCAGCCTTATTACTGGCGACATCTGGCTGGTGTGCGATGGCCCCATCGATCAGACGCGGAAGCAGGTGATTCTCTTCGGCGCACGCGGTGACGCGCACATCGAGCTGACGGTGTATGGCCCTGCGCATCCGCTGCACAGTGGCCACTATGGGAACTGGGCTCCGAACCCTGCGATGATGCTGGCTCAACTGCTGGGGGGCATGAAGGACGCAGACGGCCATGTGCTGATTCCACATTTCTACGAGGGCATCGCGCCGCTGGGAACGCTGGAGCAGAAGGCGCTTGCGGACGCACCGGTGAACGACGAGATGCTGCGCAAAGAATTTGCGCTGGGCAGGTCGATGGGCGGTGGGGAGCATCTGCTTGCGCTGCTGAACCAGCCGTCGCTGGAGGTCACGGGCATCACTGCGGGAAAGACGGGGGAGCAGGCTACCAACTCGATTGGCTCGACGGCGACGGCCAGCATTGATCTGCGCCTCGTGGTCGGCGAGCAGGCGCGGACACAGCAGCAGCGGGTCGTGGACTTCGTCCAGTCGCAGGCCTACTTCGTGACTACCGCTGAGCCGACTGTCGAGGAGCGGAGGAGTCACCCTCGCGTCGCACGGATGGTGCTGGACGAAGGAGAAGAGCCGCTGCGTACGCCGATGAATCTGCCGATTGCGCAGGAGGTGGTGCGTGCAGTGGAGAGCGCGCGGGGTGCGGTGATTCTGCTGCCGACGTCGGGAGGCACGGTTCCACTGAATGCGATGGAGCGCGCTTCGGGTTCACCAACGCTATCGATTCCGATTGCTAACCACGACGACAATCAGCATGCGGCGAATGAAAATCTTCGGATGCAGAATCTCTGGGATGGGATTGAGACGATGGCTGCGCTGATGGCGATGCACTAGCTAACAGCGAAGGCCGCCGAGGGGTCGGCGGCCTTCGGGTGTTCGAGCCAGATTCCTTACTTAGGGGCCACGCCGGGGTCGGTGCGGCCGTTGTGTTTGTCCTTATAGATCTGCGCTGACTGACGGTTCTGCTGGCGAGCCAGCGTGTGACGATCCCGCGCGGTGAGGTGGCCATGATCGGTCGCGCGCATTCCGTGCTCTTCCTTGTTGATGGCGACTTGATGGTTTTCCAGGTGTGCGGTTTCGCGGGGCGTCAACTGGCCGCTCTTCACGCCCTGCGCGATGCGGTCCTGCTGGTTTTCTTTGCGGGCATTGATGTGGTGGCGCTCTGTCGGTGTTGTCTGCGCAAAGCTCGATGCAGGTACTGCGATCAGCGCAGCAGCGAGTAATACATAGGTGAGTTTCATGGCAGTATCTCCATCTCCCGCGAATCTTGCGGGCGTTTGCTTCGCCTCGGCTTCGATCATGCTGCCGCTGCGTACAGATGAGTAGACACAGGGTCTGTCGCGTAGTTGCGATCATTCCATGAACTTTATTTTCTTGAGGTTCCGCGACTTTTCTGCGCAGCGCGGGTCAGGCGATTACCTGGTATTTACTGGGCGTCAGCGTCATCCGCAACGATGGCCTGCACGCCCGGGGTGAGGGCGGCACGCAGCGAACCTAGCGCCTCCTGATCGATGAGCACAACCGTACGGACAGAGCCAGACGCATATTCAACCTGCGCTCCGCTCAAGAGCGTGACGGTGGAGGAAGCAAGCGTCGTGCCGGTGGGCACAACATCGATGGCATAGGTTCCCTGCGGAACGTTGATGTAGCCGGAGTTGGCGCCGAAGCTCAGATTCATCGCGATGGGTGAGGGGCTCACGAACCGGTTACTCGCAGGAACGAGGTAGACGTCCACTGCGCCAGTGCGGTTGGCCTCGTTGATGAGGCGAATGGCGATCTGACCAGCGGGTGCGGGCACCGACTGGTCCAGAAACAGGGTCTGCTGCAGGTTGACGAGACTGTTGCCAACGATCTCGGTGTACTGCCTTCCGGCCATGAGCTTGCCACTACTCTCGACGAGCGCCTGGCGGGTTCCTACCCTGTCCGCGGCGAGGGTATAGGTGCCGGGGGACATGGGAACGTAGCTGGTCATTGTGCCGAACCCAAGGTTGTAGGCGAGCGCGGAGTTGTTCTGGTAGGAGTCGATCAGGCCGGAATCGGAGGAGGCATCGATGACGCGCAACTGGGCGGAGTTCATGCTGATGCTCTGGCAACCGGAGAGGGCGGCAGCAGCGAGCAGAACCGCAACGAGGCGGACGGCACGGCGCTTGATCTGCACGCTGGACTTGACGGGATGGTTGGGTGTCGACGTCATTCGCTTGGTACTATAACGCTCGACTCGCGCTATAGGATGTGCGATCGCGAGGCATTTTCGAAGATACTGCTCACTTTATCTGAATTCAAGGTGCCCTGTCGCGGTGGAAGAGAGGGGAGTCGCGCGGTAGAGACCTGCGCTTATCGAAACAACAGACAAAAATCAGCCCCGAGGGGTGTGAACGCTCTACGTCACCACCATCGGGGCTAGCTCTCTTTCTTTTGCTGCGCCAGCAATATTACTCCCCTGCAAGTGCAACACGCCACGTCAGTCTGTACGGGCGATGCGACTTATTTGTGGGGGCGATGAGCGACGATGCTGGGCGATATCCTGTCGTACGCAGATTGCGGGAGGATGCCTCGCGTAACCAACTGATTCTTGGCGGTGTAGGGACGGCCCGCTATGACGCGCCGAACATAAGCATCGCCAAAACCGGGAAGAGCTTTCAGCTGCTGGGGCGTGGCTGTGTTGATGTCGAGCGGAACTCCGGTGAACTGGGTGTGGGTTGCGTTGGGACGAACTGCCGAGGTCGACTGCGCGCCAACTACGCTGGCCGCGATGGCCAGAACGGAGACGGCGAGAAGACGGAGTGTGCTCATGGGCAGGTCACGATTCAGCGGATTAGACGATCATTGCAACCCTGCGGCTACCGGCTTCGATCTTGACGATCTGGCCATCGCGCATGTGCAGGACACGGTCAGCGATCTGCGCGGCCTCGGGGTTGTGGGTGATCATCAGCACAGTCTGGTTGAGTTCGCGGCTGGATGCGTGGAGCATGGCGAGGACGGCGTCGGCATTTTGTGAGTCGAGGTTGCCGGTTGGTTCATCGGCGAGCAGGATGGCGGGGCGCGTGATGAGCGCGCGAGCAATGGCGACGCGCTGCTGCTCGCCGCCGGAAAGCTCATTGGGCCGATGTTGCAGACGGCCCTCGATCTTCAGCAGGCCGGAGAGGTGATCGAGCAGGTCCTTGTCAAAGGGCTTGCCGGTGTCGGCAATATCATGGGCGAGTTCGATGTTGGACTGGGCGGAGATTGTGGGCAGCAGGTTGAAGCGCTGAAAGACAAAGCCAATCTGCGAACGGCGCAGGCTGGTGCGCTGCGGATCGGAGAGCCGGGAGAAGTCTTTGCCCTGAATAAAGAGCGAGCCGGCGGTGGCCGAGGTAAGGCCGCCGAGCACATAGAAGAGCGTCGACTTGCCGGAGCCCGATGGACCAACGATGGCTACGAACTCGCCGGGGTCGACGTCGAACGTAACATCCCGCAGAGCTGCGACCTTGAGCTTGCCGGAGCGATAGGTTTTGCCGAGGTGCTTGGCTGAGATGATAGGCGGCACGGTGCTGGTTGATTCCTCTGGGGCGACTAAGACTGCTGCGCTGGTTGATTCCATAGACCCTTCAAGTCTATCGCAGGGACGACAGTCTACACGTATCGCTTCAGGCTACGCCGACAGTGGAAGCGTCAAACCCTGAGCCTCCCTGCTCAAGGAAGCTGAGTTCCAGCCGGATCGTGAGAATTCGGCGGCGCTTGGCCTGGCGGGGGTTGTGATCGCGCACGGTGCAAAGGCCTGACATCCGGGTATGGCTGTCACGGGTGAGTTCGACGCCGGCGGACATGAGGCCGCTGTAGAGCTCAAAGACGGAGCGCAGCTGTACTTCGAGGCGCAACTCAGTCATGGTTGGCGACAGGGCGCGCTGCTCCAGGACCCAGCAACCGCAGGCGGCGACGGCATCCAGGAGCGAGGGAACGACCAGGCGGTAGTCCGCATAGCTATGACCCCGCAGTTCGATCATGGGCGTCTCCGGTGGCAGAAGATCCGGCACCGCTGCAGGAACAGACTTCATGGTCATGGCTGGTTTCAAGCTCCCAGTCGCTTATCGGAGGGGGGTGGCAGAACATCAGCCCTGTAGCAGGCTGCTACGTCGATCGAGGTTTGGACGGTCATGATTCATCTTCCCGGAGGAGGCGGAGGACTGGGTACACTGAGAGCAGGAGAGTGGCCCTTGGTCATCGGACTTGGTACCGACCTCATTGAAATTGAACGCATCGAGCGCAGTGTGGAGCGTTTTGGCGATGCGTTTCTGCAGCGGGTCTACACGCCCGGCGAGATCTTGTACTGCCAGAGCAAGAGGAACGCAGGGGAGAGCCTGGCGGCTCGTTTTGCAGCCAAGGAAGCGGGGGCGAAGGCTCTCGGTACAGGGATCAGCCGGGGTGTGAGCTGGCGCGAGTTCGAGGTGCGACGCCTGCCGGGGCAGCGGCCTGAGTTGCACCTGAGCGGCCGCGCCGCAGAGATTGCCAAAGGATTGGGAATCCGGCGGCTGGCACTGAGCCTTACGCACTCCCGCAGCGTGTCCATGGCGGTGGTGGTGGCGGAGGATTAGGGTCGGATCGCAAGCGCCCCTGGCTGCATCCAACGCGTGAGAGAACCTGCGCTACCCCGGTTTTGAGTAACGCACTGATACGATATCTTTACCAGCGTGCACAGCCCGCCGTGCTGCCACCGTCGAGAGATCTTCGAGGAGTTCTATGCCCAGCCAGCAGGAAGTAAAGTGGTCGCAACTCAAGGTCGGAGTGATTGTGCTGGTCGCGATCGCCCTTCTAAGCGGGCTGATGTTCCTGATGACGAGCGCCTCGGGCATGAGTGTTTTCAGCCACAAAATCATCCTCGTAACCTACTTTGAGAACTCTGCAGGACTTAAAACAGGAGCGCCCGTGAATCTGGAGGGTGTGACCATTGGCGAGGTAAAAGCCGTCGAGGTTTCGACCGATCCGGCCCGCAAGCTCAGCCCGGTAAAAGTTGTGATGAAGATCGATCCAAAATACGGGGGCAGCCTGCATACCGATTCGACAGCCTCCTTATCGACGGTTGGCGTGTTGGGCGATACGGTCGTGGACATCAACAGCCAGGTGGCTGTGGGGCCGGAACCGAAGAGCGGCGCTGAACTCCGGACACTTGAAACGCCGAACCTGACCGACGTGATCAAGTCGAGTCAGGGGACGGTCGAAAGCCTCAATGCCATCCTCGTTAAGATGAGCGCCGTCGTGGATGCAATTCAGAGTGGCCAGGGCTCGCTGGGCAAGCTGATCAATGATCCGGCGCTCTACAACCAGGCCACGGCTACGGTCAGCGAGCTGCAACTGCTGACGCATAACCTGAACAGTGGACAGGGCTCGTTGGGCAAGTTGATGCACGACCCCGTACTCTACGACCATCTGAACGATACCGTGACTAAACTGGACAACATTGCGACGGCGTTGAACTCTGGCCAGGGGACGGCGGGCAAGTTGTTGAAGGACGATTCCCTGTACAACAATCTGAATTCGACCGCGAAGCATGCGAATTCACTACTGGCGGAGGCGGATGCCGGCAAGGGCGCACTCGGAATGATGGCCAAGGACCCGGCGTTCGCCGCCAGGCTGAACCACACGGTGACAGAACTGGACACGGTCCTGACGAATGTGAACCGTGGCAAGGGAACGCTTGGCAAGTTGGCTACGGACGACGCAGTCTACACAAACCTGAACACGCTGCTGAGCTCGAGCAACGATTTGGTGGGCGCGATTCGCACCGATCCGAAGAAGTACCTGACCATCCGCATGAAGATCTTTTAGCACGTCCGGTGTTGCACGGAAACTTTTCTTAGGCTCCCTGCGTCCTTTGGACATCGCCTGACGTTACGCGGTTTCGAGCTAGCCATATTGCACAAGGTGCAATGTGCTGGCTTCGACATCGCGTACAGCCGTTTTGCAAAGGAGCTTCATGCGCACCCTCGTCCAAGTTGCCCTGCTGGCCCTGGCCACGCCTCTATGTTTAGCCCAGACCTTT
>Ga0207933_1002590_pt1 | contig 11508 bp, 9 predicted proteins | sample NGESurdeep092012_4_FD_184488 | JGI IMG/M metagenome (GOLD analysis project Ga0207933, IMG submission 184488) | Arctic peat soil microbial communities from Barrow, Alaska - NGEE Surface sample F53-3 deep-092012 (SPAdes) | ecosystem: Environmental > Terrestrial > Soil > Wetlands > Peat ... | reverse complement strand
CCTTGCCCCCCCGCCGTTCTCGCAGCCATTCGAGATAGGTGTCCTGCTCGGCAGGCATCGTCGGCAACAAGATCTCACGAGGCACGTCGAGGGGACTCTCGGCATAGTTCTGCACCAGGATCTTCGAGATCAGCTCTGCTGGGGTCAGCTCCTCGACCTTTTCCAACACGAAGCCCTGCCGACCAGTCACGCGACCGCGGCGGATGTGGAGGACCTGCACGGCCGCGCCGAGATCATCGTCCGCGACCCCGACGATGTCGATGTCCTCGTTGTTGACCGCCAGCATCTCCTGGCGCGTGGACGCGAGCCTCGCCGACTCGAGCTGGTCCCGGAAGTGCGCGGCGAGCTCGAACTCGAGATCGTCTGCTGCCTCGGTCATCGACTCTTGCAAGCGATCGAGCACGGGATCGGTCTTGCCCTGCAAGAACGCCATCAGATCTGCGACGTACTGGCCGTACTCCTCGGTCGCGACGGCCCCTACGCACGGTCCCGAACAGCGCTTGATGTGGAACTGCAGGCACGGTCGACCGATCGCGATCTGCCGGCGGAACTTGGCGTCGGAGCAGTTCCGAATCGGGAACGAACGAAGCAACAGGTCGAGCGTGTCGCGGATGGCGTCGGCCTGCCCGTAGGGCCCGAAGTACCGGACGCCCTTTCGCTTCGCGCCGCGGACCACCATCGCGCGGGGAAACTCCTCGTCGACCGTCACCGCCACCCACGGATAGCTCTTGTCGTCGACCAGGCGGACGTTAAAGCGCGGTCGATGCGACTTGATCAGGTTGTACTCGAGCATCAATGCTTCGAAGTCCGACCTGACGGTGATCCACTCCACCGATGCCGCCTGCTCGAGCATCTGCTGGGTCCGAGGGTGCATCCGATCTTGGTCGCCGAAGTAGTTCGACAGCCGCTGGCGCAAGGACTTCGCCTTGCCGACGTAGATGATCCTGCCGTCGCGATCGAGAAACTGGTACGAACCAGGGAGGTTCGGGATGTTCGGCGGACGACTCAGCACGTATCTAACCTAACGGGACTACGTCGCTTGGTCGTTGACCAAGAAGGCTCGATTCCAAGCCAGAAGCTTCGATGGCTCGGGTTCGGTTTGGCCGTGAGTTTGCGTGCGCACGACGATACGGATTCGTCGGCGGGCAATCGCAACCTCGGCGGCGAAACTGCTGTTCAGCCGACGCCGTGGGTAGTGAGCGGGTATGCCCCGCCGGTCACGAAGAGCTCCTGCCCGGAGATGAAACCCGCTGCCGGTGAGACGAGAAATAGGCAGAGCTCGGCGATGTCCTGCGTCGAGCCCAAGCGACCGACAGGGATGAGCGGCAGCTGGGCCTCACGATTGCGTGCCGGACCGTACTGCTCGACCGCACCGCGCTCGGTGTCGATCCGGCCGGGGACAACGACGTTCACCGTCACGCCAGCTGGCCCGAGTTCGAACGCCAGCGAGCGGGCGACGCCAACCACCGCCAGCTTGCTCGCCATCACCGCCGCGCGTGCTGTCTGGCCGATGTACGACGAGAGTCCCCCGAAAAAGAGAATCCTGCCAAAGGCCTGCTCACGCATCCCAGGAGCGACGGCCTGGGCGAGTAGGAACCCAGCGCGCACGTTCAGAGCGAAGACGGCGTCAAACGCCTCAGCGGTAACTTCCCCGAGCACCTGGCGAGGCCTGACGGCCGCGGAGTTCACGAGCACATCGACGGTGCCGAAGTCCCCTGCGACCTCGGCGTGCAACCGGTCCGGAGTCCCCGGCTCCTCGAGGGTCGCCTGGTAAGCCTGCGCGGTCCCACCGCGCTCGGTGATCAGGCGAACGGTCTCCTCGGCGCTCTCAGCATCGGTGTTGTAGGTGAGCGCGACCCTCGCCCCCGCGTCTGAGAAGCGAAGCGCCAGCGCGCGCCCGATGTTTCGCGAGCCCCCCGTCACGAGCGCCACGCGCCCGATTAGCTCGTCTGCCACGGCGCTAGGCCTTCACGAGCAGTGCGATCAGTTCGGTTATGTCACCCACGTCCTCGAGGTGCGAGACAAGGTCGCAGGCCGCTGTCGCGCGGGGTGCTCCGGTCACCTCGCCGATGAGATCCTCGGCCTTGGTGCGCGACTCCTCGAAGGACATCGGGTTCTTCGGAGTCCCGCGCACATCTCGAACAGTTCGCGACAACAGACCTTGCCCGTTTCGAAGTGAGATCTCGACTCGAGCGGCCCGCTGATGCGCGAACTCCTCTTCTGGCACGAGCGCCACTCTTGCCATAACCGCCATCACCTGCGGATCGGCGAGTCGCTCCTGGTCCTGGCTCATGCGCATCGAGAAGCCGCCATCGAGCAGGGTGCCTGCTACGAGGTACTGCACGTTCACGTTCGGCATCGCTCGGTTGTCGACGACTACCGCGCTCTCGGACGGCAGCGCGACGGTGATGGATTCGACGTCGGCCGCCGGGATTGCCTGCTCCGCGAGCAGCTGCACGACCGCCTCGATCGCGGCCTGGGAGGGCGAGCCGACCGCGTACTTCTTGATCGTCGCCAGCATCACTTCAAAGCGCGAGCCCAGCTCGCTCGTAAGCTCGGTGGTGTCTGGGCTCTCACTCATCGCCTGCAGCCAGTTCGGCGCACCCGAGAACGGGTCATCGACGCCGTCGCAGCCCGCGCGCACCATGCTCGCTGCAAGGATCGCGTGCGACGCAGGCATGCCCGCGAAGACGAAGGCTTTTTGCACGTGACTCTGGTCTCTCACCCAGGTCGTGACGCCAGAGGTGAGCTGTGTCGCGTACGACAGCAAAAAGCGCGCCTCGTCTCGGTCAAAGCCGTAGATCGCGCCAGCCGCAGCCGCTGCACAGAGCGTTCCGACAACGGAGTGACTCGACCACTTCCCGATAGAGCGATCCCGAAAGGCACTTTGCGTGGCCCTGCCGATACGCGTCCCGATGTCGTAGCCGACCACATAGGCCCGAAGCACGTCGGAGCCGGTCGCGCCGACCTCCTCAGCAGCGGCGAGGATCGCCGGCGCCACCGAACAGCCGGGATGGCTAAGCGACGGAGCATGGGAGTCATCGGTCTCGTCGGCATGAGCCGCCATGCCATTCGTCATCGCCGCACCGTATGCCGAGGACTTCTTGGCGCTGCCGAGGATGCTACAGGGGCCTACCGCGCCGGCGAATGCCACATCCAGCCACGCCGAGCCCGCACGACCCGCCGGCCGGGCCGAGCCCGAGACCACCGAGGCGACCGAGTCGAGGAAGTGCTGTTTGGCCCGCCAGGCCACCTCGTCGGGTAGCTCCAACTTCTTGGCGTCGGCGATGTAACCAGCCATCGCCGTCATCTCAGCTCCAACCGCCACGATCCCTCCTTAGGTTCGTGAGCCAACCATGCCCACACGACCCGCACCATCCGATGAAGCCACCCGTCGCCGCGACCATGCACCGCCACCAGAGCGTGCCTTGGTCGCTCCTTAGTAGTGGATTTAGTAGTGGATGGCCCTTGGAACGCCGCCGCCTGCCGCGATCGTGTCGCCGTCGATCGCGATGCTCTTCGGCGAGGCGAGGAAGGTCACTACGTAGGCGACCTCGGTGGCGTCGATCATCCGGCCAACGAGATTCGTAGCTGGTCGCGCGGCCGCTTCAGCGCTCGTCGCCTCGGTTCTGGTCGTGCCTGGATGAACCGTGACCACGTTGATGCCGTGTGGAGCGAGCTCATCGGCGAGATTCTTCGACATCGCTGACACCGCGACGTTCCGGATCGAGCCGATAACCGACCCGGTCTGGCGAGCCGCCATCCCTGAGATGTTGATGATTCGGCCCCAACCCTGCTCGATCATGAACGGCGCTGAGGCCTGCGCGACTCGGAGGTAGCCGAGCACCTTGACCTGGAGCTCTTCAAAGAGCGACTCCTCAGTCACCCCGTCCCAGCGCGGCGCCGGCGCCTGGCCACCTGGCCTGGCGGCCGCATTGACCAAGATGTCAATGCCACCGAGCGCTTCGGCGCTTGCCCGCACCATCTCAGTGATCGACGAAGCATCCGCGGCATCAAGCGTCGTCCCGAAGATCTTCCTGCCAGAAGCCGCTGCGATCTCGGCCACGGTTGCGTCGATTCGAGCCTGGTCCCTGGCGGCGATCGCAACGTCTGCGCCCTCTCGGGCGAGCTCCATCGCGATCGCCTTCCCGATGCCGCGACTGCCGCCGGTCACGAGCGCCCGCTTTCCAGTCAGTTCGAGATCCATCAACGCCTCCTGCTAGGTGTGGCCTACGTGAAGGGCACCCGTCGCCGCCTCGATCGGACACGATAGGTGACGATCATAAAAGCGCCAAAGGGCGTCGGCAGAAAGGCGCCCGACACGCAAGAATGGGCGAGACGTCGCCGGGCGCGAGGTCGAAGAGGGGGTTTGCCATGGCTGTCATCGGCGTAGAGAAGCTCACGACGACCACGTATGCCGGGGGACGAAGCTTCGGTGCAGGTGGCGTCTACAACGTGATCCGAGGCATCGCGCACTTCGCGGTCGATCCGACCGCGAAAGCCAACGAGCGGATCACCGATCTCGAGCTCGCGGACCGCGACGAAGCGGGCCTCGTTCACTTCGATGCGGACTTCTGCGTGCTCGAGCCTGCCGACGCCGCGGCGTCGAACGGCAAGCTCTGCTTCGTCGTCAACAACCGCGGGCGCAATCCAGCGGTGCCGTTCTCGCTCGATACGCGACCGGTTGCCGCACCAGAGATCGACGCCGGCGACGGCTACCTGCTGAATAGCGGCTGGACCATCGCGTGGTGCGGATGGCAGTGGGACATGCTCGACGAGCCCGGCCTGCTCGGACTTCGCGCGCCGGAGGCCAAGATCAACGGCCAGCCGGTAAGTGGACAGGTGCGCGTCGACTTCCGAGCGGAGGTGCCGATCCCGGACCATCCACTCGCTGACACTGGACCCCTCTACGCGTTCAAGCCCTACCCTGCCGAGGACCCCGATCAGCCAGACGCCGTCTTGACCGTGCGCGCCGGCGTGAGCGCACCACCTACGGTCATTGACCGCTCGCTCTGGTCCTTCGCACACGACGACGGCGGCACCGCAGTGCCGGACCCGACGTCGGTGTGGCTCTCTGGCGGCTTTGACGCGCACCGCTTCTATGAGCTTATCTACTGGACCAACCGCTCACCGGTAGTCGGTGTGGGGCTCCTCGCCACCAGGGACTTCGTCTCCTTCCTCCGAAACGGCAGCAGCGAGCCGATACGGCCGACCGCGAGCCCGATCGAGTACGCCTTCGGCCACGGTGTCTCCCAGACAGGCAGGTACCTCCGACACTTCATCTACGAGGGACTAAACGTCGACGAGTCCGACCAGGTCGTCTTCGACGGCATCCTCCCCCACATCGCCGGGGCGAGACGAGGGGAGTTCAACGCCCGTTTCGGCCAGCCCTCCCACATCGGCTTCACCGGCGTCGCCGTGCTTCCTCCCTATGCGGTCGACGAGGAGCCTGGCCTGTTCGACGTACAGCGTCGGCTAGGTGGCGTGCCGAAGATGATCGCCACCAACACCGCCTGGGAGTACTGGCGAAGCGACGCCTGCCTCAATCACATCGACCCCTCCGACAACAGCGACCGTGCAATCGGCTCTGACCACCGCTTCTATGCCTTGGCGGGTCTCGATCACATGGGCGACAACCCGATGAAGGCCCAGATGCACCTCGCCAATCCGACGAACCCACTCGGCTACCAGCTACTCGTGCGAGCGGCGTTCGAAAACCTCGTCGCATGGGTAACCGACGGCACCGAACCACCTGCTAATCGGGTGCCTCGAACAGCTGATCACTCCGCGTCGACGCGAGAGGACGTTCTCGGGACCTTCGCAGGGATTCCAGGGGTGGTGCTCGCTGCCGCCGAGCTGTTGCCGACGACGAGGCGCACCGACTTCGGGGGCGAGATCGATGAAGGCGTGATGACGTGGCCACCACACGAAGGAGCGCCGTTCACCTGCTTTGTGGCGAGCGTGAACGCCGACGGGAACGAGACCTCCGGTGTCCTGCTCCCAGAGATCGCCGTACCGGTGGCGACCTACGCGGGATGGAACTCACCTGACACCGGTCCTAACGGAGAGCATGCGCTGAAAGAGTTCGTCGGGTCCAAGATCGCCTTTCCTCGAAACGCCGAAGAGCGCGAGGCGACAGGTGACCCACGTCGCTCGATCGCGGAGCGTTACGAGAACAGGTCCGAGTACGAACGACTTGCACGTTTGGTTACGACAGAGCTGGTGGGCGACCGACTGCTGCTTGCAGAAGACGAGGAGCTCGCCGTCGCCGCCGCGCTTTCGGCCTACGACCGCGCCGTCGCACCCTGAGACCCAGCCGAAACCAGTTGCTACCCGAGCGTGAGCTAGGTGCCGCCTTCGCCGACCATCAGATAGGTCCTAGTGCGGTCAATCACTGGTGGGATCACCAGCACGCCGGAATCGTTCAGCACCGCTTCGGTGGCCCGGTCGTTCGCTGCGAAGAAGCTCCGGACAGCCTCGAGCGGCGGGTCCGATTGGAGCCTTGTAAGTCGAACTTGCACGAAAACGGCTGGAGTTGGTAGCTCATCGGACATGGAACTCCTCGACCCACCTAGGCAGTCGATCGTAGGACACAAAGCGACCTCGTGCGCGCAACGAATTCATGGGGCGCGATCGGTAGGTCTGACCCGAGAATTGAGGGCTGAAAGCTCGGCGGAATTTCGAGGTTTAGAGATGCCGCCTTGTGGGTAGCCACCTTGGTTGAGCTCGAAGGTGGTCTCCATTTGTCTGCCTGACTAGGAAGAAATCGCTAAACCTGATCCGCATGTCGGTCGTTACTTTGCGAAACAGAGCACTCTCGAGGGAGAGATAGAAGGGCACGCTCGATGACCGATCAAGCCAATTATCCAGAGCAGCGACGCCGGACCCCGAGACAACCGGCGGACTGGTTCGGCTTCTATAAGTTCGACGACGCGGACAACGAACCGCTTCGCTGTTGCCGCGTCCTTGACATCTCACCACTCGGGGCCGGGTTGGAACTCTTCGCCACTGCGCCCGATGAGCACTTGAACGGGCTGATCACGGTCACGGTCGAGTTGCACGGTCGCACCCGGAACGTCGTCGTCGACAAAGAGACCCAGGCGGCGCGAGTCGGCGTCGAGTTTCCGATCTTGAACGAGGCCGCGAAGAGCTATATCCGACGACTGAACGGGGCCAAGTCGCGCTGGTAGGACCGACGTTGGCCGAGATGCTGCCGTCCATCGGAGTCTGAGGTCCAACTGTCGCGCTCTAGCGGCCAGTCGCCGACTTCGATCCGTCTCAACGCGGAGCTATCGACGCGGTCCCATTGCCAAGAAGCAGGCGCTCGCTTACGCCCGTCCGAGCAGCTGGTCGAGGAACACGTTCAACTCTCGGCGCAAGCGTGCATCCTCGATTGCCTCGGCGCAGGCGAGCTGAAGGCTCGAGAGCCGACGCGCGAAACTTGCCTGTCGGTCCCGCTCGAGCTGGCTTCCGCCATCGTCAAAGTCCGGCGCGTCGCTCACGAACGAATCCTTCCACGTCCTCAAGCGATCTCTCGGTAGTGGGTCAATTTCGACCGTCACATCCCATTCGTATCCTCGCCCTGTGCTCGTGCATCAGGCCTTCCGATTCGAACTGGCTCCGAACAACGCGATTAGGTCCCGGTTCGCGTCGCATTGTGGCGCCTCGCGATTTGTCTATAACTGGGGCCTCGCCCTTGTAAAAGATCGCCTCGACCAGCAGTCGCAAATCCGCGAAGCGGCATTTCGCGAGCTGTTGTCGGACGAAGAGGCGAGGGAGCTCGCGAACACCGTTTCGGTGCCCTGGACGATGATCTCGCTTCGCAAGGTTTGGAATACGACCAAGAACGAGATGGCGCCGTGGTGGGGCGAGAACTCCAAGTTCGCCTATGAGTCGGGACTGAGCGCCCTCAGCGACGCATTGGCGAACTTCTCCAAAGCACGGTCGGGCGGCCGAGCAGGCCAGATGGGGTTTCCTCGTTTCAAAAAGGCAGGTAGCAATCGCTCCTGTCGCTTCTGGGCAGGGATAGCCGTCATCGATTCGCGCCACGTCCGCCTGCCGCGGATCGGGATCGTCCGATCGAAGGAGATGACGACCTCCTTGCTCTCTCACCTAGACGGTGGCACCGCGAGGATCCTCAACGCGACGATCTCCCAAGAGGCAGATCGCTGGTTCATCTCGATCTGTGTCGAGATCGAACGGGAGGACCCGGCTGCGGCATTCCCGGACGCGGTCGTCGGCGTCGACCTCGGCGTGAAGTTTCTCGCCGTGCTGTCAACTGGTGAGGAAGTGGAGAACCCGAGAGCGCTCAACCGCTACGCGCGAAGGATGGCCCGCTTACAGCGCGAGCTTTCGCGTCGAGAACGCGGCTCGAATCGTCGAGCAGACACCAGGCGACGACTCGCCCGCACACATCGCCGGGTTCGGACCCGTCGCGCCGATGCACTGCACCAGTTGAGCAGTCGCCTGGCTTCAACCTACGGGACGGTCGTGCTCGAGGACTTGAACGTGGCAGGCATGACGAGATCACCAAAGGACGTGCGAAACGGGGACGGAAGCTACGCCCGAAACGGGAAGCGGGCCAAAGCAGGCCTCAACCGCGCGATCCTTGACGTCGCACCAGCTGAGTTTCGCCGCCAGGTCACCTACAAGCTTGCTTGGCACGCCGGAACGCTCGTCATTGCGGACCGATATTTTCCATCGAGCAAGCGCTGTTCGTCCTGCGGTGCAGTCAAAGCCACGCTGTCACGCGCGGAACGGACGTTTCGCTGTAGCTGCGGCCTCGTCATGGATCGAGACCTCAACGCAGCGCGCAATCTAGAAGCATTTGGGGCAAACGTCGCCGGCGGGAGGTCGGAGACGAAAAACGGGCGTGGAGGCGAACACCGACTGGATCCTCAGTCATCGCCGATGAAGCGCCAAGGCGGCAGCGGGCAACCGCATCGGACCGTCCTGGTGGGATCGAAATGACCCACTACCGCTATTTGTGCACTGGAGAACCACGTGGCCCACGCACCCCTTCAGCGGCACGACAGCGCGGCCGGAGTCAAACCTGCCGCTCGTTTGAAGCGAGACGCGCCGCTGCGCGACAGGTCGAATTCCGGCCCCCCGACGCGGGTCGATACGTGTCGAGAAACTCTTGGATCGCGGACCTTAAGAGGAGCTTTCGCAAACGCGAGCGAGTTAATTAGCCGGTTCGCCAGCGCGCCATTAGGCTGACGGGGCTTCGCCTGTCGAGCTGGGGGGAATTATGAACATCGATATTCACGGCCACTACACGACCGCGCCCCCGGCCCTTTCGGAGTGGCGACGCAACCAGATCGCTGCGTTCGAGGCCGACTCCGGCCGCGTTGATCCAGCTACGCTCGTGATCACCGACGATCAGATCCGAGACACGATCGAGAAGGGTCAGCTGCCGTTGCAGCGCGAACGCGAAACCGACGTGACGCTCTTCTCCCCCACCGCAGGTGGCATGGCGCACCACTACGGCGACGAGACGACCTCACTTGTCTGGACGGGCGTCGTGAACGACCTGATCCATCGGGTCTGTGGCCTGTTCCCAACGAGCTTCGTCGGCGTTGCCCAGCTGCCGCAATCCCCAGGGGTCCCACCTGCGAACTCCATTCCGGAGCTTCGCCGGACGGTCGAGGAGCTCGGATTCGTCGGGGTCAACATCAATCCCGACCCCTCCGACGGCTACTGGACCGGGCCGAGCCTCGCGGATCGATCCTTCTACCCGCTCTATGAGGTGCTCTGTGAGCTCGACGTACCAGCGATGGTCCATGTCTCGATGACCTGCAACCCGGTCTTTCACATCACCGGGTCGCATTACCTAAACGGCGACACCTCGGCATTCTTGCAGTTTGCACTCTCGGACCTGTTCGAGGACTTCCCAACGCTTCGCTTCGTGATTCCCCACGGTGGCGGTGCCATCCCGTACCACTGGGGACGCATCCAAGGGATCGTGCTCGACCAAAAGCGCCCACCGCTCGAAGAGATCGTCCTTAACAACGTCTACTTCGACACCTGCGTCTACTGGCAGCCCGGTATCCAGCTCCTGCTCGACACGGTTCCTGCGGAGAACATCCTCTACGCCTCGGAGATGATCGGTGCCGTCCGTGGCCGCAATCCCAAAGACGGGAGGTACTTCGACGACACCAAGTACCTACTCGACCAGGTGACCACGCTCGGCGCCGAGGACCGGACGAAGATTCTCGGCGCGAACGCGCTCCGGGTCTATCCGCGACTCGGCGGGGTGCTCGAAAGCCGCGGTATCACCGTCTGATATCGGCGTCGGCGAAGAGCCTTTGACACCCGCGCCATAGCGGGCGACACTTCGCAGATGATTCGTGTTGCGGTACTCGACGACTACATCGGCATTGCAGAAGAGTTCGGGGACTGGGCAGCCCTTGGCGACGCCGCAGAGGTCACCTTCTACCGGGAGGCGATCCCACCGGCGCGACTCGTAGCCGAGTTAGCTGACTACGAGGTGATCGTGATCACCCAGCAACGGGCGCGCTTTCCCCGCGAGGTGCTAGAGGCGCTCCCGAAACTGAAGCTCATCGTCTGCAACGGCTGGATGAGCACGGTCGTTGACCACGACGCGAGGCGCGAACGTGGCATCTTGCTCTCGGCGGCACAAGACGGCCCTGGCGCACTCGGCCCCCAGCCAGGACCCTCAGGAGTGCGCCGCGGCATCTCACCACCAGCTGAGATGGCCTGGGCACTGCTGTTCGCGGTAACCAAGCGAATAGCGATCGAGGACCGCGCGATTAGGGCAGGAGGATGGCAGACCGGCTTTCCTGGGTCGCTAAGCGGAATGACGCTTGGTCTCGCCGGCCTCGGCAATCTCGGCAGCCAGATGGTGGAAGCCGCCAAGGTCTTCGGGATGGACGTCATCGCCTGGAGCGAGAACCTCACCACCGAGCGCACCGATGCGCTCGGTGTCACCAAGGTCTCGAAAGAGGAGCTGCTCGCCAACTCAGACGTGCTCGGGATCTTCCTGATCTTGAGTGAGCGCTCACGCGGCCTCTTCCAAGCGTCTGATCTCGCGCTGATGAAGCAGTCCGCGTTCATCGTCAACATCTCCCGAGGGCCGATCATCGACGAGCAGGCTCTTATCGCTGCGCTCAGCTCCGGCAAGCTCGCCGGCGCAGGGCTCGACGTCTTCGACGAGGAGCCACTTCCCCTCGACCACCCATTCCGGTCGATGGAGAACGTCGTGTTGATGCCACACCTCGGCTACGTGACCGAGCCGCTCTTTCGGATGTCGTTCGAAAAGATGGCAGAAGATGTGCTCGCCTACCTCGCAGGGAGCCCGATCCGCGTCGTCGAGTAGCCGCAAAGGCTCCTCGAGGGTGTCGCTCAGCTCTTCTGCTCGCGGATAAACCGCGCTGCTAGACGCGACGGTGCCCTGGCGAGCCAGGCCTCGACGATCACGCGCTCGAGGTCGGCGAGACCGATCTCGTCGAGACGAACGAGGATCGCCGGGTATCCGTCGAAGTGCGG
>Ga0207933_1002589_pt1 | contig 11511 bp, 7 predicted proteins | sample NGESurdeep092012_4_FD_184488 | JGI IMG/M metagenome (GOLD analysis project Ga0207933, IMG submission 184488) | Arctic peat soil microbial communities from Barrow, Alaska - NGEE Surface sample F53-3 deep-092012 (SPAdes) | ecosystem: Environmental > Terrestrial > Soil > Wetlands > Peat ... | reverse complement strand
ATGCTCCATCAGCTTGCGCTGCTTCCCAGAACTAATGCGACTCTTTCTCATGCCACCTTTGATAACACATTTTTGCGTTATCTAGGACAGCCCTTTGATTTTTATCGCCTGCACCTGGGGCAAACTGGGCCGGCGACGCGGCGGAGTTGCGCGGGGACATCAACGACTTTTTAGGTCCGAACGGCACGAACACCGAGATTCTCGTCACCGAAAACAACAGCGATGAAGGCAACCCGGGTAGGCAATCCGTCAGTCTGGTCAATGCCCTGTATTACGCCGACAGCCTAGGCCAAATTATGCAGACGGAGATCAACGCGCGCGTCTGGTGGCAACTGCACGACGGTGGCCCGCCTTACACTGACGGAGATCTGGCCACAAATGTCTACGGATGGCGGCAATACGGCGCCTTCGGCACAATGGATTGGGAACAGGGGCTCGTGTTGACTAACCGTTATCCGCCTTATTTCGCCGCCGAGTTGATTCACAATTTTATCGGCGCTGGCGACACGGTGGTGAAGGCATCGTGCAATAACCCGCTGATCACCTCCTACTCGGCGCTGCGAACCAACGGAGACCTGACCCTGATGGCCATCAACAAGAGTTCCGTATCCAACTACACGGTCAACATGGTAATTACAAATTTCGTTCCCGTCGGGACCGCAACGAATTACTACTACGGGATGCCGAATGACAATATGGCCGAAGCCGCCAACAACAACTGCGACATTTCGACCAATGTAATTTCCGGAGTCAGCACGAACTTCAGTTACACCCTCGCGCTCTACTCCATCAACGTCTTTAACTTCGTGCCAGCGACCATGCCAGCGCAAATCGGTGGCATCAACGTCAGTGGCGATCAGTTTATTTTCAGCTACCCGACCATCTTGGGAAAGAGCTACCAGCTTACTGTGTTCTCACCTTGCGCCTCGCGCAAAATGCCAATTATTTGCTCCGTTGTGTATCTGCTCTTTTTCATGTTCCTGCTCGTTGTATCACAGCAGGCTCTACACTTTCAATCCGTCCACCTTTCGGGGGTCAGGTCAAAACAATAATTGCAATTGCCCAAAATGAATTATTAGTTGCGTATCAGTTACCAAGAATCCACGGGTGGGCCAGGTTTTTCATCTTTATCACCTCATATCACAAGTTCGTTTCCAGTAACCGCAACCTGACTCGGCCAGTCAACGCAGCCAGCAAAAGGGTCTTGCGAATTTCAAGGCGAGCAACAAAAGCATGATACACCCCCCCCCAAAAAAAAAAGCAGCCGAAGTTTTCAGCCTGGGCAAGTTGCCATGAAATTTATTCTGCTTTGAAATTTGGCTCTTTTTGCGTCTTCTGCATTTTTTATTTTGGCTCTAAATTCCGTGAGCCGGTGGGATTGATGGTGTAAGTGAGTCGCGCACCATCCATCCCGATGGTGGTTTCCAAATGTAGATACCCGTATCGAGGGGGACTTCCAAATTTGACATAGTAATCCTTTTAAATGTCCGTCGTCCAATTTGGTTGCCCTTGCTGAAAAGCAAAGTCCACTATGGATTGATAGCCGCTTTCGGGTGCTTCAAAAGGAAATTCATCATTTTCCTCCACAAAGCCTCCATCGGGAATGTCCATTTTGAATGACCAACTGGGAGCTTGTCGTGCTTGTAGATATGGTGGCTTGTTCTGGCTGATTTCTAGCGAACCATCTGCGCCAACTTTTCGATTTAATAAATCTACCTGCACCGGCGTTCCATCTAGCGGGGCTGAAATCCTAAAATCTGGTGAAAAGCTAGATTTAGAAGTGATCAAATCCATGCCAGTCCCTTTTTTACGCAAGTGAAACAAAACAGGATTATCTTGCCTTGAACCATTGCCAGTATTATCGAAAGTCACTCCATTCAATGATTTGATTTCATAATAACCTTTTTTCGACACATAAACGCTTACTTCGCTTCCCCTAAACTCAAGAGCGCGGTCTTGCTCTCTTGGCCGTTGCCGAGTTCGTAAGAGCGGACAACCTGCGGATGCCGGTTGGCAAACGGAAGTGGCTCGAGGGCACAACGTGAGCGTCAACACGATTTACAAGTGGCGGCGCAAGTATGGCGGGATGGAAGTGGCCGAGGCGCGGGCGATGAAAGCATTGCAGGAAGAGAACGCGCGGCTCAAACGGGTCGTGGCGGACTTGGCGGTGAAGGTGCAGATCTTGCAGGAGGTAAACTCAAAAAAATGGTAAGCCCGTCAGCGCGCCGGCGAGTAGTGCAACACATGTGCGAACACGATTTGGGAAGCATCGCGCAGGGGTGCGATGCGCTGGCGCTGGCGCGCTCGACATTTTATCGCGGCAGCAACGTTGGCAAAAGCACTTTAAGAATGGAACAGCAAATCATGGAGTTGAGCCGCAAGCATCCGCGCTACGGGTATCGCAAGCCCCGAAAGGTAGTTGGCGAAAGTCCAAAAACAGAAGTGAAAACGCGGGAAAGGATCGTTGAAACCCGCTTCCTTCGCAACTTGTTTTTACCAACGCATCAGGCGTTTGCAGACGTTCGGCAGCATGACTCATTGACTCATTTTGAGCTGGAGCAAAATAAGTAAAGTCACGTCAGTTGCAGAAAAATACACGTCTACCACCGGTAATAACGGTAAGGATTGTCGCCCATCTGAAAATCAGTGCGATAATCTGGGCAATAATAGCCTGCCTGAGCACCCTCAGGCTTGACACTCGGAGACGTGTCCAAATTACTTGGCACGGGCGGGGTGCATTGACGCCCCGCCCGATCGCCGTCCGGGCCCACCCATATGCGATTCTGGTTAATGGCTATTTCGAGCGGATGGAAAATTTGGCTGTCCACCAGGAAATTAGCGCCTAGGTTGGCTAGGAGCTGGGCCACTGCACGGGTGGACCGCCAGCGTGTGTAATGGAAATATGTCTTCTCGTCCGCGTGAAAGCGATCCGGGTCCACCTGACAGAAGATAACCACACCCTTTCCCACCGTTTTGCGCCCAAGCAGGCCATCCGCTCCGATCTCCGCACCGCCGTTCAGAATCCAAGGGGGACTGTCCAAGTAGGTGCGCCAGCGAAGGTCGGACGCGCTGAGACCTCTGGCTTGGGGCCAGTCGGGTGCTGACAGCGAGCCTGCAAAATGGGCTGCCGCTGGCTTCAAGGTGGTGCCCAGTGGCCCGTCCGCCTGCGCACGCGGCAGGAAGAACACCTTGCCACCTTTTTCCAGATAGGCGTTGAGTGTCGCCGTATCCATAGTCACATCCGAGCCAATGAGCACCAGTCCGGCATCCGAGTCCAGCGTATCCGACCGTTCGTAACTCACACCAATCTGGTCCAGCCACGCCGCACCGTCAGAGCCGCCCAGATACACGACTTTATTCACTCGTGGCACCAGCGGGGAGTGCAGCGCATAATTCATAATATGGTCGGCCATAAGCCGCGCAGCCGGGTCCAATGCAACATGATCTTCCAAGTCCAAGGTGCAAACGATCAGTCGTCCTTTGCCGTAGTTCAGTTCCATCAGCGGTGTATAGGCCAAGTCGAACTCGCATTCCAGCAGTGGAGTCCAGCCGCTGCGGTGAGGCTTCTCAATGGCTGCACTGCTGACCCCGCCTCGATTACCCCAGTGCCAACCGGCGTAGGGCTGTTCTCGCTCGTTGCCCCTGAGGTAATCTCTCACGTATTCCGGGTATGCCGCAATCAACGTGCTGTTGCCCGTCCAGTCACGCAGGTCATCGGCATCTATCCCCTGAGTGACTGGGGAATTGGGAATGGGAAAAACATACCGACTTACCTTCGGGCATACCCGCCAACCGAGGGCTTTGGTCATCCAATCGGGGTCTTGGGCAAAGATGAGCACCCGCCCGCCCATTCGCACATAGGATTCCAGCTTGGCAGCCACCGCCGGGTCGTCCTTCAAGCCATTACGCCCGATGACCACCAACGGCACTGCCGCGCCATTCCAAGCTTGAGGCGTATAACCCAAGTTCGTCAACATCTTGCTTGTCAGGCCGCTGGGATCAACCGTAGCAATGTCACAGCTGCCGGGCTGATCCTCGCCAAAAACCCGGAACGCAAAAGTGTCGTGGTGAATCGCCTCGCCAATCGTTGCGGTGAGCGTGATCTGGCCGTCGGCCTTGCCACCGGCCTCTACTTGTGGCGCGGTGATCTCGATCGGCATTTTGCGAATCTCCGAAACCGCCAAGGTGCCGTGTAGTTCGCCCTGGCCTACTTGCTGGCCGCCGACGGTGGTAATCCAAGTGGCCGTAAAATCTTGGGGCTGGCGCATGTCGTTGATCAGGACAATCTGTTTCTCGAATTTCTGGCCAGAGCTGAAGTGGTGGTCCTTGGCGGTGTAATCACCGGCCGGGCCAGCGATCCACGCCAGCGTCGGGTAGTTGACCTCATTGAGTGCGTCCGACATATGTGACCATATGCGCAGGCCACCAGACAAACCGGCCGGCCGCCAACTGCGCCAGGTATTCACGCGGAAAAGTTGCTGAATCCTGTGTTCGTTGGTGTAAACGTCCAGTTGGTTTTCGGAACTGCCGTAGAGCATCCCACTGCGGAACAGGTTGTGAAGATACTGCCGATAATCTGATTCTTCGTCGGAATAGGCGTCCTTGCCAAAATAGATGGCGGCATATTCCGTCAACAAAGGCTCGCTGGTGATGTTACTTTCAAAGCCTTCGCGCCCGCGCCGGAACGTGCAGTCCATGGGGGTACCAAATTCGGTCATGGTAATCGGCATCATGCCGTTTTTCGCCCACTGACTCAACCAGTCTTCACGCTCTTGGAGCGGCAGAAGGTCCAAGTAGAGGTTCATTGAATAGACATCGCCCACGTAGGCCCCCGCATGGCTGTAATAGCCCCGGGTCGGGTCCAGCTTCTTAAGCCCATCGAACATCTCCTTGCCGGCAACCATGTGGCGCTCCCATTCCGTGTCGTCCTGACCCCAGCCGCCGCGGCCAATGTGGCGCGGATCCGCGTCCACCGCGCTGTTGAAGAAATTGAAGCCGGCGATCCACATGATCGCGGACGGATGATTGCGATAGTGGCGCATCCACACGGCGGCGCGGTCCATGGCAAGCTGCTTTTTCTGATCCCATATATAACTACCACCCGAACCCATGATATACTTGTCCGCGTCGAGGATATACACCGCCGCGAGGTAGCCTATCTGATCGTCGCGGTCGAGGTCCGGCCCCGCGTCGGAGGTATCGCCGCGGGTATCCACGTGGGAATTGCCGACCTCGGCAAAGTCATCGCCGACCTGCGGGCGCGGCCCGTCGTAAAAGCTGGGCTGCCGCAGGTGGATGACGGTTCCGTTGAGGTAGAACTGCCGGCCTTCAATCCAGAACTCGCGGAAACCGAATTGCTGGTCGAACCGATCATCCACACCCGCCCCCGTTACGGTCAACCGGAGCGTGTAAAGGTTGGGCTGATCCACATCCCACAGGCGTGGGTTGACCCAAGGCCAAGAGACGGTGACGGTTTGCGTTGGCTTGGCTTCCACCGCTGCGTCTGTAGTAAAGCTCTTCTCCACTTCGCCCTTTTCGTTGAGCATATCCGCGACGAAATGCACTCGGCCCACCTGCTTGACACCAGCTAGGTCCACATCCAAAGCGATGTCCTTTTTACGGGTGGAGGTGCGGACGAAGACATCGCTTACATGTGCCTCAGATGGCCGATTTTCCAAATAGACGCTCCCAATTAGACCCCGAGTGGCCAGCCGGGCCGCACTGTAGGTGACATTCATGAAGGCGTTTTGCCAGAAGCTTCCCACTTGTTCCGAATCCGCGATGGCGGCCACCAACACGCGGACATCAGCTGTTTGGCCCGACTTGACCGCACTCGTGATGTCCACTGAACCCCAAGGCCAAGCCACTCTGCCACATTCCTTCCCATTGACATAGATAATCGCATCCGTGGACACACGGTCGAAACGCAGGCTGATGCTGCCTTGCCAATCCGCCGGGATAGGCACCTGGCGTTCATACCAGGCATGCTCCACCCGCGACCCATTATAATTGTCCCATTGCGGGCCATTGCCGCGGGCGAGCAAAGCGGAAGACTCGCCCCGGCGACGACCAGCTCCGCTGCTCCAACTGCCTGGCACCTTGATGTAAGCCCACCCTATCTGCGGCGGTTCCGCAACTCCTTCGACCGCAGGTATGAACCGCCAGATGCCGTCGAGAGACGCCTGCGACCGCTTGACATTCACCGTTTCGACCTTCAATTGTCCCCAATTTAGGCTCATGTCGGCCGGCAACACGGCGTCAGCTGGCTGCGTCTGCTGGGCCAATGCCCGTCCTCCTGCGACACAGAAACAAAGGCACGCGAGAATCAGCCCCAACTTGGTATTCGGCAACTGATAAATATTGGCTGGTTGACTTTTCGTCCGTCTGTTGTGTGCCGCACGGACAAGGGAAGAATGGCTGTGGTTGTTGAACTTATTTTGCATCTGTTTGGTGGATCCTGCTGGGTTGCGAGGATTGCGTTAAATTGAAGTCAATTTCAATTTCTGTTGTTGGCTCGCTTTGTTCGATTTGGCGTGACGGCAGGCGAATAACCAGTCGGTTATCGGCCAAATCAGTTTCCCAACCAGTCGGCATTGAGCTAAACTCGGTCGCCGTCAGCTTCGGCAAGACTTTGCCATCCAGTTTTACCGTAGGAGCGACAGTTGTGCCATCAACCAGTAAATAATCCGTTTCGGGAAGATTTTCGAGTGTCCAACCAATGCTATCAGTCTTGGACCGCACAGTTACTTTCGCCGCTTCGCCACGGTCATTGAGCAGAAACACAGTTTCATTCCCATTTGGCAGAGTTACAACCAAGGCATTGACACGATTGCTGGTCATGCTCTCGCCGAATTGCAATCCTTGACTTAGTTGCACTAGCACGACAGCCCCTTGCTTCAAATAGACAGGAATCGTGTCCAAAGGCGCGCTCACCTTGAGCTTGGCCGGACCGGAAACCGTTTTGCCATCCCACATGCTCGTCCATACACCAGATGGAAACAAAATAGTCCTAAAAGTATCTTCGTTAATCACCGGCGCAACGAGCAAATCCGGCCCGAACATATATTGATCTCCGACAGCGGCCATTTGCAATTCATTGGGAAAGGCCAGCGGCATGGAACGCATGATGGGAATACCATTTTCGTGCGCAATGGCGGCAGCATTGTAGGTATAATTCAATAAATTTTCCCGAGTCCAAGCGAGAAATTTATAGTTCGTCACGGCTGCTGCGCTGAAATACCACGGATCGCGCGGCGCCTTGCCATGAGGCCGCCATATCGGACTGAAACAGCCGAATTGGAACCAGCGCATATATACCTCCGGCTCCGGAAAACCGAAGTATCCGCCGAGGTCGCTGCCCCAGGTTGAGAAGCCGCAGGCGCACAAGTTCAACGCCCCGGTCAAGACGTGCTTAAGTCCTTCAAAGTTGGACGGATGATCGCCGGCAAATTGGCCAACCCACCTTTGCGTGCCCGGCGCAGCCCCTCTGGCAAACAAGATGAAATCATTTCCGCGTTTCTCTTGGAACACTTCACTGACAGTCCGTTGATAGTCATAGTAGTAAAAATTGTGCATCTCAGCTCCACGTTGGCCGTCATAAAATACAGCGTTATCCGGCACCATATCACCGTAGTCCACCATACTTCCGGCCTCGCCAAGGTCCAAGGCCTGCTTCAACACCCGTCGAGAGAGTTCCAGGGCATTCGGGTTGATGAAATCCACGTAACCGAGTTCACGAGTCTCGGTTTCAGTTCCACAATGCAGAATTGGAAGTTCATCAGGTTTCAGTTCAGGCATGAATGATTTCTGCCGCGATGGCTGGATCGCGGGCATAAAATAACCCAACACTCTGATCCCGCGCGCCGCCATGAATTGATTTAATTCCGGCGAAAGGGCGGATGGACCTTCGGCATAAATCGCGGAATGAGGGATGTCTAATTCCGCGAAACGCTTGGCGACGCTTTCTTCTTCCGCCACCGCATTGTGCAGCGGGCCGCTTGCCCATGCTCCACCGCCTCTGCCCATCCACGGTTCAAAAACCCATTTGGGCGGCAGCGGAGGCCTGCCGGTTAGAGCCGTATAAGATTGTAATGTCTTCTCGGGTGAGCCAATCCAAAAATAATAGTCAAATATCGGACCTTGCTGCGTGAGCCGATATTGGTTTGGATGCGTCCTCCCAATGTCTGCCCTTAAACGATAGGATGAATTGTCAAAAACCATATAGCCTTTGGAACTGTGAAAGATTGGCAGCGGTTTGTAAGTGGTATTCGCCAAACCCTCCCCATTCCCAACCCAGTCATCCGTTCCCCAAAGCGTCAACACATTTCCGTTTTGATTGAAGTGATCGTATTTCTCTCCGAAACCATAAATAACCTCGTTTGAGTCAAGATGGTTTCTGAAATCCATAGCCAGTATCCTGTCATCCGAACCAAAACGGAAAGACAGTTCCCTGACACCAATTTGCGTCACTTGTTTTCCACTGGCATCATAGAAAGAAATCGAAAATGGCTTTCGGCGAATAACAATCCTGCCATCGGCAGTTTCGATGGAGCATGAACTTGAGGACTGAATGGCCTTTAATGGTAACAAATTAGCTGGTCTCCAGTAACCCTCATTACTGCCATAGATTCTTACGCCGCCCGTAGTTGGCAGAGCAAGATGCAAGTCAACGTCGTGACCGCCAGCTACACACCGCATCAGCAGCGTGCTGTCTTGCACCTCCAAGCTATTCACGCTTATAATCGGCTTCCATTCGTCTTTCAGAATGTCGCCGGGCGAGCCATCGGCATACCACCACCTAGACATCTTATCAAGCTGGCTCAGGTAAGTATCCACTAATTGATACGCCTGGTGTAGATCATTTTTCTGTAAAGCAGCGTTCACTCTTTGCCGGAAGAAGGCTAGCGTTAGATTGTTCGTCAAAACGCCCCAAGCGCGAGGAAGAGGAGTAAATCCCTCCAGCATCATCAAGTCCATCCAGCGTTGCGTGAGATAAAGCCGTTGCGCCAGATTATTCTTATCCGTCGGCGTGGATAATGATGATTCCATTCGCCAAATTTGTTGGCACGCTTCCACATCGGGATAGGTCATCACTGCCGGCCTTTGCCAACGGAGTATGCCGGAAGGCAACTGGCACAGACTGCTTTGAGAATCTCGAACTCGCGCTGTGCCTGAAAAATGAGTTTCAATTAAAAGATCAACCGGCATACTTTCATTAAAATCAATCGCCACCGGACTGTTAAACTCGCCTTCGCGCCAGCGAGTCCGCATAGGCAGAAGACCAAAATGGGAGTTCGGTTCTCCGCCCAGTGTCTTCCACGGTATTTGGAAGAAAACCAACCATTCATTGGTTCTTTTAGTCACACTTGCTTCAAACGCTTCGACATTACTGACGTGGACTGAAGAATGGCGGGCGGTTGCGGCTTCATCAGCAGCCACGTCAGAATTGGAACTCAACAATCGGTCACAGCCAAATTTCAGTCCCTGCTCCGTCGCCGCAAATTGGTAGTAAGAGGGAATGGACGTGTCGGGTTGAATCAAAAAATCAACCTCATCAGGATAAGGGGGCCAGTTATCTGATCCGGAGGGCAAACCATGCAACGAATACCAATTCGCATCCGACCACGAATTTGCATCTAAATTGGTGTAAGGGAAAGATGTGTCGTTTTCCTCGCAACGAAAAACCACAAAGAGCGTGTTGCTGTTGTAAGCAATGCGACAATCGGTTGGTGTCGCCAGACGATTTTCACCACCAGCGCGATAAAACTGGTTCAATTTAACAGTATGCTCATGGTCCGTCAGAAGGTCGTCCATGGAAGGCGAGCCACTCCAAGGCGATTTTAGAACAACTGCGTTGACTCCCAAACTCAATTGTTCCTCATTCTGCATCCCAAAAACAATTCCAGAATAAAAAGTTATAGCGAGCAGGAGAATGACGAATGACAAAGACCCAACAGCTGAAAAATAACCGCGCTTGAACGACGAATCCATTCCCACCGTGTAACCGGCAGACTTTGAAATAGGAAGAGAGGCTCCATTAGTAAGTGAGATTTCTATATTCATTCAGATTGAGGAATTGTTAAATCTGCTAAACCTTTCTGTCGGTATTGCCTTTTAGAGATGTTTTCAAAAGGTGCCTGTGTATTTCATGAATGTTGTTGGATAATTTGAACTGTGAACTACATCTTTTCACAAACCAAATCCAACTTTAGGTAAGGCATTCAAACTTGTCACCAAAACATTACGGTTGGATTTTACTACGCCTTCAGCATAGGCATTTAAGCAACCGCATCATTAACTGTGGCGGCGGGCAACAAACCAAACTAGCTAAAAGTGTCAAAACCCTAAAATATTCAACATGGTCCAGAACAATTCATGAGGAACTGGGCGGTTCATGGCGTTATGGATAGCCTGAAGAACATCTGCATTGAGGAGCCAATACTGTTGGTCGTCGAAACCGGCACGCCATTACCTAGAACCGGGTCACCTGCCGGAAGCCATGTGCCCGAATTGAGGTTCGTAGTATACTGAAGGTATAATGCCGGTCGTCCAAGTCCGAGCCGTTCCACGCGATACCGAGCCGGTCGAGCCATGCGGTGAGGTTGTCATGGAAGGTGGTCAGCGGGTCTATCATGTATGGGGTTTCTTCATTCGCAAACAAGTTGCTCACGGTGCTGGCATCCAAAGGAATGCTGTAAGTGGCAACATCATCGAAAATTCCATGCGCTTGGGTTTCGCCATTAGTGTCGCTACCAATATAAAAGCCATGAGAAAGCACGGTTGCACTAGGCCAGATGGTCATGCCCACACCATTCGTCGCCAGTTGACCGTCCACATATACCGCTGTGTTGGTGGCAGAATAAGTGAGGGCGATGAAATGCCAGTCATTGGCCGTCCAAGAAATCGAGGCGCAAAGATAATTGGTTTGCAAACCGGCATTTTGCGCGCTGAACCAAAGATTTGTTCCGCTTGGGTCAACATTCAAACTCCACCAACCGTAAGAAGCGTCGCTAGTCCACTCTCCGGCGTCAATCAACTGACCCCACGAACCGGGGCCGACACCTCCATTGTTGGTGCTGGCCCAAGACGGCGCAAACCACATAATCACGCTGCCCTGATTGACGGTCAGGTTGGTTCTGCCGTCCGCTTCATAGACGTTATATTGCAGCCATGCCGCCGTGTTGGTGTCCACAACGAGGGCTGTGCCATCACCTAGCGTCGTATTGAGATTATTGAAGGAAACCGGAAAGTAACCCAAATCGCTGTTTCAGGGAAATTTAATGTTGCCAAAAGACCACGAATCAAGCAGATAGAAATAAGGATTAAAGGAAGTGAAGCTGGCGCTGATCGTATTTGAATCCAAAACAGAATTGTAAGTATAACTAGGTTCAAGACTAGTTAAGCACATGCAAACACGCTATAAAAGCAATAATGACAATGCGAAACCGGTATTTTCGGCGTTCCCGAATTTCTGCGAAGAAATTCCGGCTTTTGCTGCGTCTGTTTTGTCTG
>Ga0207933_1002588_pt1 | contig 11511 bp, 7 predicted proteins | sample NGESurdeep092012_4_FD_184488 | JGI IMG/M metagenome (GOLD analysis project Ga0207933, IMG submission 184488) | Arctic peat soil microbial communities from Barrow, Alaska - NGEE Surface sample F53-3 deep-092012 (SPAdes) | ecosystem: Environmental > Terrestrial > Soil > Wetlands > Peat ... | reverse complement strand
GGCCTCGTCGCTGCGCTTCGCGATTTGGCAGAAGAGCCGCAGGGGCTCGCCGCCTGAAGCCAAAGCCTCTGCCGACAATTCGCGCCAAGCCCGGCGCACCCGCCGCGCGGTCAGCCGCAACCGCGCACGCGTTTCCGCGCGGCATCACGTTCAGCACAAGGAGACCCATCATGGGCTGGCTCTACAGACACGACCCCATCGACGATCCCGTTGCCTATCTTACCGGTCGATACAACCACGATGATGAACGCCGCCGATGCCGTGTGCTCGCCGGCGCTCGCGTCGCGAACACCGTCTACATGGCGCTTGAATGCACCGACAAGGCGAGCGGCAAGTTCTTCGTACTTGCCGTGGTCATTCTGATCTCCAACACGAAGAAGCACGGCTTCGGCTACAAGGACATGGATGAGACAATGGGACCCGGCGAATGCGCCTGTCCCGACCGCATCATGCGCCTGCTCTCGCCCGTCGCCGACATCCCCAACCCGAGTTACGCGGCCGAATGGCGTGCCTGCGTCGCGGCGGGCAAGCAGGCCGGTGCCGAACTCCGGAGAAAGCGCAAGAGCCTCCAACCCGGCAGCATCGCGACGCTGCCGCGGGCGGTCACCTTCCGCGACGGCACCACGGCCATCGCTTTCCGCGTGCGCTTCTTCAGAGGGCCGACGCCGATCTTCGAACCCCTCGATCGTCCGGGATTCTCGTGCCGCCTCCGCGCCGCGAGTCTCGCCGCCGCCAGCATCGTGCCGCCGGACGCCACAACCGTCGCCGCACAGGGGGGAGGATGAACCATGCACCCCTATCATCACGCCTTGTCCTCGCAGCGCCGGCATGGCGGCGAGATCAGTGACTATCTCCCCCTCCACAGCTGGTTCGACGCCAGCAAGACCGTGCTCGGGCATTTCACGCACCGCGCGCTGCGCCATCATCGCGAGGGCGTCGCCGAAGCCGTGCGCATTTTCGGCGAGACGATCGCCATCGCCGGCGGCGCGCGCGTCCCCGTCGATGTGCTCGGCCTGCAGCACCTCGCGGAAGACGTCGGCATTCTGCCGTCCGCCGCCGATTGGCTCAGCCACATCGAACTGCCGGCTGCGCTCACGCCCGCCGCACTCCGCACGCCGGATGAACTCGCCGCGGCAAGCGGGGCGCGTTTCGGCGTGGCGCCGGAACTGCTCCTGCCGCTGCACCGCTGGTTCCTCGAGACCGCGGCATGGTTCCCGGATACGCGGCATCTCGCGATGCGTCACCACAGTTTCGGCATCTTCGAAGCGGAGGCACGCTTCGGCGTTCTCCTTGCGGTCGACGGCCGGAATCCGCTGCCCACGCGCATCGTCGGCGAATGGCATGTGCGCGCCGTTCTCGGCCGCGTTCCTGCGGCCACGGATTTCCTGCGGCATCTCAAGGGTCAGCGCTGGATGGCGGCAGCGCAATCCTCGCGCAAGCTCGGTCTCGGCTGATGCACCGGCCATGTGCCGCAGTCCGGGAGCGCACCACGCAGCCGCGCGGCGTGCCGAATGGAATGAGAAAGGATCGGGAGGAGAGGAGACCAGAGCGAGGAAACGGCTGCCGCATCGCCGTCCGCCGCCGCAAGGGACCGGCCTGCGGCCTCGCGCTGCGCGCGCCCTTGCCCCGGCGGGCCGGGATGCGCCGTGCGGGAGGGGTCTTCCCGAAGAACAGGGAGGATGAAACCCCAAACCAAAGGAGCCAGCCATGGCCGAACTACGCAGCGTCGATCCCCGTACTCTCCAACCTAACCCGAACAATCCCCGCCGCACGCCGGTCCCGCCGGCGATGGACGAACAGCTGGTCGCCTCCATCAAGGCGGTCGGCATCATCCAGCCACCGTGCGTGACCGCGAACGGCGACGGACTGATGATCGTGGTCGGCAACCGCCGGGTGAAGGCCGCGATCAAGGCTGAACTGCCTTTGATCGACGTGCTGGTCTGCGATGCCGACGAGGCCGCCGACGCGATGCGCTCGGTCGCCGAGAACCTGATTCGCGCGTCGATGTCGAGCGTGGACATCTGGCGCGCGATCGAGCGGCTCGAAGCCCAGGGCTGGAACGAGCAGGCCATCGGCGACGCGCTCGCGTTGCCGGTGCGCACCGTCCGCCGCCTGAAGCTGCTGGCGCATCTGCATCCGGCGATGCTCGACGTGATGGCGCTCGGCAGCATGCCGAACGAAGAGCAACTGCGCACGATCGCGGCGGCCACGCGCGAGGAACAGGCCCAGGTCTGGAAGAAGCACAAGCCGAAGAAGGGCCAGACCGACGTCGCCTGGTATGAGGTCGCCCGCGCGCTCGCCAAGCGCCGCATGCCGGCTTCGGCCGCCAAATTCGGCGACGACCTGGCGAAAGCTTACGGCATCGTCTGGGAGGACGATTTGTTCGCACCGTCGGGCGAAGACAGCCGCTATACCACCAACGTCGAGGGATTCTTCGGCGCCCAGCAGGAGTGGCTGCAGAACAACCTGCCGGAGCGCGGCACGCTCCTGCCGGTGAATGACTACGGCCAAGGCCAACTGCCGAAGAAGGCCGAGCGCGTCTACGGCAAGTCCGGCAAGGCCGATCTGGTCGGGCACTACATCGACGTGCGCACGGGCGAGGTGGAAACCATCGCCTACCGGCTGCCCGTGCCGAAGAAGGGCGGCAAGCCTGCGGGTGGCACAAAGAGCACGACCGGTGCGACCGGCGACGGCAGCGATGACGAAGACATGCCGACCGTTCGGACCCGGCCGGACGTGACGCAGAAGGGCGTCGCCATGATCGGCGATCTGCGCACCGATGCGCTGCATCAGGCGCTCGCCGACACGCCGATCGAGGACGACACTCTGCTCGGTATGCTGATCCTCGCTTTCGGCGGCGAGAACGTCACCGTCGACAGCGGCAGCGACCTGCGCGGGGATGACCGTCAGGAAATCTGCCGCGCGCTCACCGAAGGCGGCGTGCTGACGGCCGATCCCGATCTGCTGCGCCAGGCCGCCCGCAAGATGCTGATCGGCGTGCTGTCCTGCCGGGAGAACCGCTCGCAGAGCGGACCTTTCGCCCGGATCGCCGGCGAGGCAATCGGCGCCTCGCTCCGGCTGCCGAACATGGCGACCGAGGAGTTCCTGTCGTGCCTGTCGCGCGGCGCGCTGGAGACCGTCGCCAGGGCCGAGGGCGTCAACATCGCGCCCCGCGCGAAGGATACGCGGGCGCGCATGGTCACGCGCTTCAAGGACGGCGCCTTCGTCTATCCGGGCACGCTCTTCCGGCTAACGCCGGAGGAGCAGGAAGCAGCGGCGGAACCCCGGCACGGCCGCTCCGGCGACGGCTGGGTCAACCCGGCGATCAGCGAAGGCGGTGAAGGCGGCGAAGACGATAGCGCCGAACCGGAGGCCGGCGACGAAGACGACTCCGGTTTCGAGCGCGAGGCCGCCTGACCCGACAGCAGCGCCTGCCCCGGCCACAGCACCGGGGCAGGTGCGCTTTATCCCGAGGACATCGCCATGACCCATCTCTCTCCGGGTGGCGGAGCCGTGTCACCACCGCCATCGACGCTCAGCCGCCAGGGACCGGCCCGACCGTCATCCGCGCACCCGGCGTTACCGCACCCTTTCAACGGCCAGATGCTGCTGACCTTGCAGATCGCCTCTCGTCGCGCGCGCCTAGCCGAACTTGAAACCGGGATGATCGCCGCCTGCGAGGCGGCGGCCCTTGGCACGCGCGCCTGGACAAAGATGACCACCGAGCGCCAGCACTGGGGCCGGACGACCTGGCATCGCTATCTCGCTGCGGCCATGCGGCTGGAAGCGACCTACGGCCCGCGCATGCGCCGCCTTCGCCAGGAAATCGGTCAGCTCGAACGGCTGAAAACGCTGCTGACCGCCGTCTGACCGGCTGCCAGACCCCCTGCCTGTGACGCGCACCACGGAAGCACCTTCGGATTGTCCACATCCGCAGGCCCGTGAGCCATCTCGGCGTCAAGACCGGCAAGGCTCGTCTTGCGCTGAGCCGGGACACGGCGCGGGTCGGCGTGATCGTGCCGATCCGTTCACCCGTGCGCATCCACCCCGCCGTCGTCTGGCGCGAGGGCGGCAGACCCGACAGGCAGAGCATGGCAACGCAAGGGGATACCGAGCGGCGGGCCCGCAAGCCTTCGTCCCGTCCATCCCTCCTCAGGGAGCGCAGCAGGTTCCCCCATCGCGCCGCTGCCGACAGCAGTCGAACGGGTATGCGCAAAGCGGAGCAGTTCGGCATCGGCGGCATGAAGCCGGACAGGCAACCAGCCCATCGGTGTGGATGATCCGCCGCGCCGGGTGGGAAGCCGTGTGGCTGCGCATTCCGGGCGGGACCGGCCATGGATCTGCGATCTCTCACTGGCCCATCCGGGTCGCCGGTGTGCCGTGTCTCGCGTCACCCCCTCGGATGCGTGCGGTTTAGGCCGGTCGGCGTCCTCCGCGAAAGGGTGGGTCCTCGCCATGCTCGCTCGCAAGGGCGAGCTGCGCGTGGCTCTGGTCCCGCGCAAGGGCGCGCCTTTCTCTCCGGCCGCCTATGCCCGGCCAAGAAAACCGCACCCGAGGGGGCGGACGCCGGCACAACGCCGGCGGGACCTCCCGGGCAGAGCGAAAGGATCAAGATCATGACCAGGAAACCCACCCAGAGAAGCGCGAAGACCACGACGAAGCCCGTCCCACCCCGCAGCCGACCGGACCGCAAGTCCATCACCTTCGAGATGGTCGCCCAACTCACCCCGCATCAGGGACTGGCCGACAACCTCATCCGCACCTTCGGCCTCGATCCCGTTGACTATGACGGCATCCGCGACGCGACCAAGGAACACATCGCCCGTGCCGCCGAGGCCTTCGGGACGGCGTTGAACGAGAAGGCCCTGCAAATCCACCTGCAACGGATCACCGGCGCCTTTGTCAGCTCCGCCTTCGGGGCCGCCCAGTTCTACGGCACCAAGAAGTCGGCCGCGATGGAGCTCACCAGCAAGCTGCTCAACGACGACCGCGACGAGGACCGCGACGGTCCGGCCGGCTTTGAGAGCAAGGCCGAGCGTGCCCGTCTGTTCGCCGCCGAGATGGCATTGCAGTCCTTCGCGCTGATGGCCGCCACCGAGGGTGCGATCGCCGCCTACGCCGACATCACCGGCGAGACCTGGAAGCCCTACGAGGCCCCCATGGCGCCCGCCGCCAGCGTCGCCCGCAAGTCCGCCGCCGTCGAAATGGCCGCCTTCCAGACGGCGTGACGGCTCACGGCGAGGGCGGAGCCGGTCAAGGCTCCGCCTTCCGCCGGAGACGGCAGCCAAGCCGCTCGGCGCGAACCGTCGCATCCGACCCAACAGCGACATTCGGAGCCGGCCGACCAAGGTCCGGTCTCGGAGACGAAGCTGCCATAGTTCCTCTGTCGGTGGGACCGGCTGCTTCGCGCCCATCCCGGTCATGAAAGGCGATTTCGTCGGTTCCCGAAAACGGGCACTACGAACGCCAAGCTGTGGGTCGTAGTTGCGCCATGAGCGGACGGTTGCGAGACGATTCGCGGCCGGGTTGGTAGCCGGGCTCAACGACTAGCCCTTGACGACCGGCGCCGATAGCGCCATCTACGTCATAGAAAATCACTGGCTCATGGATTTTTTATGATAGAAGACGAATTCTCACCTCGGCAGAGTCGCGCGGCCCGCGCCTTGCTCGGCTGGTCACAGCAGGATCTCGCAAAGAACGCCGGAGTTGGCGTGTCTACCGTTGCCGACTTCGAGCGCGGCCAGCGGACGCCGACGAAGGACAACGCCGATGCTATGCGAACGGCCTTGGAAAAGGCGGGCATCACGTTTCGACTCGACTCTGTGAAGATCGGAGCATTTCCAGGCCTAAGAGGACATGCGGCGCCGGGCGGCATCCCGCTTCGCTATATCGATGTCACCGACCTCGACCATTGGGCCGCGCGCCGGGACGGGCAAGGCTCAATTCCGGAATTGCTCTCAAAGCTGATCCGTGCCGGCTACGGCGCCGACGCGGAATTGCGTTTTCCGTCCGACGAAGCGGTTCAGCTACCCGGTTGGGATGGAGTCAGCACCGTCGCAGCCGGCAGCGAGTATGTCCCCGCGGGCGTGACCGGATGGGAGATCGGCACGCAGCGGAACGACATTAAGGGCAAGGCGGACGACGACTATGAGAAGCGTACGCTCGATTCCTATGGTCTCGATAAAGCAAATTCGACGTTCATGTTTGTCACGCCGCGTGGCTGGCCGAAGAAAGACAAATGGCTGCAAGAGCGGCGCAGTGACGGGAAATGGAAAGATGTCCGCGCACTTGAGGGCACCGATCTGGTCCACTGGATCGAGCAGTACCCTGCGGTGGGGCAGTGGCTCGCCGTCACCATTGGCAAAAGGCCGCCGGGGCTGCGGCAGCTTTTGGAGGCGTGGGATGAATGGTCCCTCTCGACGCAATTCCCGCTCAGCACTGACCTGATCCTGACCGGCCGGGATAACGAGGCGGCGCGTATTCTAAGCTGGCTTCGTGGCAGTGGCGGCCTTCTTTCGGTGCAGGGCGAGTCACCGGACGAAGCCATTGCCTTCCTGCACGCCGCGATTCAGGAGCTGCCGCAGGATTACGCCGCGCATTACGACGCACGTTGCCTAGTGGCGGACACCACGGAAGCCGCCAGGGCACTCGGCGACAGTTCATCACCGATGATCATTGTCCTCGAAGGCGGCGAGACGGGCCTTGCCGCTCGCCTCGCCCAACGGGGACATTACGTCTATCTGGCTTATGGATCGGATATCGGGACGCCGGCTGATGTCGTTCGCCTTGAACGGCCGGCCCGTCTTGAAGTCGAATACGCACTGACGGCGATGGGCTTTGACGAGGTGAAGGCTCGCAACCTGGCTCAGGACTCCGCGCGAAGCCTCGCAGTACTCCGGCGCCTGACGGCGCTTGCTCCCGAATCCAATGCAAACTGGGACGGCGGGGAACCGCCGCGCGGTATCATTGCGGCGCTGCTCGCGGGCGCTTGGGACGAGAGTTCGGATGGCGACAAGTCGATCATTGCCAAGCTCGCAGGTGAAAAATACGAGGCGGCAGTGGCAACCCTGACGCCTGTGATCAGCAGGCTTGACGGGATCGTACGAAAAGCGGGCGATATCTGGAAAATTGCGTCGCCGCGCGACGCTTGGTTCCAAGTCGCCCATTATATCAGCGCATCAGATTTCACTGCCTTTGAAGCCGCCATCATGGAGGTCTCTACGGCGCCAGATCCGCGTTTCGAAATCGAACCCGACGAGCGGTGGCTTGCCTCCACCAAAGGCGTTCATCCGACCTATTCCGGAGCGTTACGTCAGGGCCTGTGCGAAACGCTCATTCTCTTCTCCCTCTTCGGCACACAGGTCAGAACGGTGTCCAATCCAGGCGCCCGCATCGACCACATCGTGCGCCGCCTTTTGGAAAATGCCGATGAGAAACGCTGGTGGACTATGTCGCGCGACTACCAGCTCCTGGCAGAAGCCGCGCCGCAGGTCTTTCTTGATACGATCGAGACCCATCTCGACGCGCCGCAGCCATCCCTCTCCGTCCTGTTCCAGGAAGAGGGCGGAATGTTCGGTGGCGAGCATCTCTCAAGCCTGCTTTGGGCGTTGGAGTCCCTTGCCTGGGACCAGCGCCTGCTCGGGCAGGTGACGACGATCCTGGTAAAACTCGATGCGCTCGATCCGGGCGACGGCAGGTGGGCCAACCGTCCCAAGAAGTCGTTGCGGCAAATTTTCATGCTGTGGATGCCGCAAACCAACGCTCCGCTCATGAGCCGCCTGCGCGTGCTGGACCGGCTGCTGAAAAACAGTGACCAGGGGATTGCGGATGTCGGCTGGAGATTGACGCTGAGCATCTTTCCGCAGAGCTACGACACTTCGGATTATTCCCCGCACCCGCGCTGGCGGGATTTCTCAGAACGAGAGTCCGAACAGGTCACGGATGCCTTGATCTGGCAAGGCGCGGAGGAACTTTCCAAACGCATCCTTGCCCATGTCGGCCAAGCTCCCCGGCGCTGGTCGCAACTGATCGATATCTTGGCGAATTTCGCCCCGCCCAGGCGCGCAGAGATAATCGCGCAATTTGAGGCGGTGACGGCGGGTATCAATGAACTCGGCGAATGGACCCAACTCTGGGGTCAGATGCGCGAGCTTATTCACCGGCACCGTGAGTTGTCCGACGCTGCATGGGCGATGCAGCCGAGAGAGATCGATGAGCTAGAGAAAATCTATCATCGTCTGGAGCCTTCCGATCCTTTCATTAGGATTGCATGGCTGTTTGACGGATCGGCCCATCTGCTTGCGCCGACGCGGAAAGACCCGAGCGATAACGATGGCTTCAGGCAAGCCTGGGAGGCCGACGAGAAGGAAGCAGCCCGACAACGGACAGAGGCAGTCCAGGCGATTGTCGCCCAATACGGCCCCGCCGGCATTTTCCAGCTAGGTCATGCCGTCCAGCTTCCATACTTGGTCGGAGTGGCGGTTGCCCAACTTACTGGAGAAGACGTCGTCAAGCATCAGGTGCTGGAGCAGGCGCTGACCGGCGCGGGCAGCGTCGAATGGACGATAGGAGATGCTATCGTCCAGGTGATCTTCAAAGAACTAGGCGAAGGCTGGGCAGCCTCCTTGCTCACGAAAGTGACCGCCAGGGGTTGGACCAGACAAGCAATTGTCCGGTTCCTGCATGCGCTACCGGCGAAGGCATGGACCTGGCAAAGGGCGGCTGAGGCCGGTCAAGAAATTGAAGATCTCTATTGGAAAACCTTCAAAGCGCCTTTTGTCCATGACGAAGATGGCGATTTGCTGTTCGTAATCGAGAAGCTGATAGCAGCCCGCAGAGCTTTACATGCCGTGAAACTGGTCGGCAGATCGCTCGGCAAGGATGTTCAGCATGAGATTCTCGCCCGCATCTTGGCTGCATCGACCAAGGAATCGTGGGCTGAAACCGATATTGCTAATGATATCCAGATGTTCCGGCACTACGTGACCGAGATCCTGAAACGGCTGGACCAGGACGGCGACGAGTACGAGAGCGAAATTGCGACGGCCGAATGGGCTTTCATGCCGCTATTCAGGTTCTCGGGCCGTCCGACCAGCGTGCTGCACAAACAGCTTTTGACATCTCCGGCCTTCTTCGTTGAAGTGCTGAGTGCTCTATACAAACCGTCGAAAGATAGTGGGATCGAGGAACCGGCACCGGCAGACGTCGAACGCGCCAAGGCTATTGCCTCGCAAGCATACAATCTGTTGCGTACATGGCGTCGCGTGCCTGGACTGCGAGACGATCACACGATTGATGAAACCGTGCTCGAAGCATGGATCGATGACGCCCGCTCGTTGTGTGCGAAGGTCGGTCGGACGGCGATCGGTGACCAGCAAATCGGGCAAATGCTTTCGGGCGCTCCCGCCGACCCCGACGGTGCCTGGCCGATTATTGCGGTCCGTGAGATCATCGAAAACACGCGCAGTAGGGAACTCGAACGGGGTTTCCTGGTCGGGGTTCTAAACGGCAGAGGCGTGACGAGCCGCGGGATGACCGACGGCGGTGAACAGGAACGTGATTTGGTTGCACGGTATCGAGGATACGCTGAAGCCGTCGCGTTTGAATGGCACCGCACGGCGGCCGTCCTAAATCAGATTGCCAAGGATTATGAAGCTCAGGCTCGGCGATTGGACGACGATGCCGAGCGGAACGATTGGTAGGCAGATGTGCTCGCAATGACCGCTCAGGGTCAATGGCGGCGGTCAACCTATATAAACGGCCAGGCTCGGCGCTATGAGCTTGGAAAGGGATTCAAACCCGATGCCGAAGAACAGGAGCCATCACTTCGTGCCACAGTTCCTGCTGCGATTTTTCTCCGTCGATGGCTCATCGGTCGGCCTCTACAACTTGTGCTCCGGCAGAATCGTCACAGGAGCGAGCCTCAAGCATCAGGCCTGCCGGGACTGGTTCTACGGCCGCGACGGCAAGGCCGAGCACGCTCTGGGGCAGATCGAAGGCGGTGCCAGCACGGTGCTGCGGCGGATGATCGAAACCGGCCGGCCCCCGAAGCGATACAGCGACGATCACCGCGTGCTGGCGACTTTCCTGCTCATCCAGTCGGCGCGGACGGCACAGGCCGCCGCCGAGGCTAATGAGATGGCCAACAAGGTCGGCAAGGTGGTGCTGCGGAACGTCCTGACCGATCCCGAACTTCTCGCCGCCATCGACGACCTAACTATCGAACTCACCGAGCCCGCAGCGGAGGCGCTCCGGCCGGCGCTCCTGGAAACCCCTGTGATTCTCGATCTGAAGATCAAGCTGCTCCACAATGTGAGTTCGACGCCCTTTGTTCTGGGCGACCACCCAGCCGTCAAGCACAACGGGCTCTACAGCGGCGCAGACATCTCGGTCCTTGGCTTGGCGAACCTCGGCCTGCAGTTCGTCATGCCCATCTCGCCCGAGTACGCAGTCGTCTTCTACGACGAGAAAACCTATTCGCTGGGCAACCCGGCCAGCAACGTCGTTAAGCTGCCCTCGGCGGGCATCGTGACGGCCCTGAACGAGTTCCAATGGGCCAACGCCCTGGACAACGTCTATTTCCGGCCCGGCGACGATCCGGCGCACTGGACGCCGGATCGCGACCGGCTTGCAGAGCTTCGTCGGGACGAGCACGTGTCGGTCGGCGAGGACGAGGTCCGGCTCGAAGGAACCAAGCGGGCGAAGATCATCAGTATGCAGACGCAGCGGCCAAGCCGGGCCCTGAAGATGCCTCTGTTTCGGAATCGAATGGCCCCGCCGCCTCTCGTGAACGTGGGCACGCTGCCGTTGCGAGATCCGGACTGGGCCCTCCACGTTCATCGGATGACCGCCGCATTGAACGCCCGGGCAATCCCGCCGGAGGAGTTTCACGTCCGCACCATGCCGCCTCAGTTTTTGCTGCGAATCCTACGAGAACGGGCGAGCGCAAACGCGGCGAAAACAGCCTGAACGTGGGTGCCTGGGGCGCCTGTCACCCTTGGTGGGTCAAATTCGGCGGGAATCTCCCGTCGTTCAGCTGGCGGACCTCAAACAGCACTCGCCCGTTGCCGATCATCAAGCGCTCCGCCGCGGGCGTGCTCTCCAGGCGCTTCGAACCCCAGGTTTTTGGTAGGACGCCAAGGTCGCCTTTGGGTCAAACTGAGACGACACCTAAGGCGTTGCGGACGTCCGCTTCCACTCCCCGACCACCGAAAGCCGCCAGACCGCTTTCGGCCAAAGGTGGCTGGCGGTCGGCGCTCGCAGTCTACCCGACGGGCGTCTGCTTTTGGAGCCGGTGCTGCCGCCCGCTGACCGGACTAAAGCGGCAGCTCTCCACCCCTTGCAAACATTCAACCTGGGACGGTGCCCCACACTTGGCAGCCACACACCGGCAGCGCCCCGCCGGTCGCCCCGGCCATCCGACTTATCGCACAGATAAGCTGACGCGTTTCCGGAGATATGCAAGAGGATGTTGCTAACAATGCTAATTGCGCTGCCCTTGCCAAAATCGAA
>Ga0207933_1002586_pt1 | contig 11526 bp, 10 predicted proteins | sample NGESurdeep092012_4_FD_184488 | JGI IMG/M metagenome (GOLD analysis project Ga0207933, IMG submission 184488) | Arctic peat soil microbial communities from Barrow, Alaska - NGEE Surface sample F53-3 deep-092012 (SPAdes) | ecosystem: Environmental > Terrestrial > Soil > Wetlands > Peat ... | reverse complement strand
CCCGCAGCCAGTCGCCGGTGCGCCCGGCGAAGTAGAAGATGCCCTCGGCGTCCCGGTAGGCCAGGTCGCCGGACCAGTACCACCCGTGTCGGGTCCGCTCGGCGTCGGCCTCGGGGTTGTTGTAGTAGCCCTCGAAGTTGGCCCGGGCCTTCCGGCCCACCAGCTCCCCGATGCACGCATCGGCGTTGGTCAGCCGTCCGTGCTCGTCGAAGACGGCCAGCGGCAGTTCCACGGCGCTTTCCGGGTCGACCACAGCCACGTCATCCCGGGAGCTGGCCCGGCCGAGGGCCCCGGGCCGGGCCCCGGCCACCGGTTTGAGCACGATGGCGTTCTCGCTCGATCCGTACCCCTCCACGAGGGGGACACCGAACCGCTCGGTGAAGGCCTCCTTGTCCCGAGCCGAGGTCTCGGGACCCAGCACGTAGCGGAGCCGGTGATCTCGGTCGTGCTCAGTGGGCGGGGTGGCCACGATGTGGGCGATGGCCCGGCCCACGCTGTTGAAGAAGGTGGCACCGCATTCCCGCACGTCGGGCAGGAAGTTGGAGGCGGAGAACTTCCGCCGCAGCGCGAGGGTGGCCCCGCTGGCCAGAGCGGGCAGGACAGCGGCCGACAGGGCGTTGCCGTGGAACAGGGGCATGGCCGAGTAGAGGATGTCCTCGGAGCTGAAACCCACCCGGGAGGCGGCCCGCGCCGCCCGGCCCTGGGTCATCCGGACCGCCTTCGGGCCACCGGTCGAGCCCGAGGTGAAGATGAGCAGGAAGAGCTGGTCCGCGGTGGGCTCGGGGAGGGCCGGTCGGGCCTCGTCGTCTTCGGGACGAAGCCCTTCGAGTCGGTGGGTGTAGGTCTCATCGTCCACCACCAGGAGCCGGTCGGGGGACAGCCCTAGGTCGAGCTGGTCCACCAGGGCCACCTGGGAGGCGTCGGTGACCAGCAGCTGGCAGTCGGCCCGACGGATGTCGGTGGCCAGCTCGGCTCCCCGGCGGGTGGGGTTGACCCCGACGATGACCGCCCCGGCCAGGGCCGCCCCGGCCAGCAGGAATAGGTACTCGGGTGTGTTCTCCAACAGCACGCCCACGTGGAACGGGCCCGCCCGTCGGAGGGAGAGGAGCAGTTCGGCCCGGAGCTCGGCCTCGGCCACCACCTCCCGCCACGTCCAGGTCCGGCCCTCGAAAAGCACACCGGTGGTGTCGTCATGGGCCCGCAGCCGGACCAGCTGGGCGGCGGTGGTCACCGGGCTCGCCGGAGCCGTCCGGCCCGTCTCGGAGCCAGCGTGCGGGGAGCCGGCGCTCGTCCCGCTCACTGCAACCTCTCGGTCAGCAGGTCGAGGATGGGGTTGTCCTCGATGGGCAGCATCAGAGGCTCTCCGGCATCCTGGCGGAGGATGCTGATACGGGTCATGACGGCGGTGCTGCGCACCATGGCCAGGGTCTCATACCATTCGAGGTCCCTGGCCGGCCGGCCACTCAGCTCCTCCATGCGGGAGACGGTCCCCTCCCGGTCGGGAAACCCGTCGGCCCGCTTCCCGAACAGCCGATGCATGGTGAAGTCGAGGCTGGTGAACCAGGCCAGGTCGTGTTCGGGGGCACCGATCGAGGTCATGTCCCAGTCGAGCACGGCCCGGGGGGCGAGGTCGTCGCCCAGCACCATGTTCTCCATTCGGACGTCCCCCCACAACAGGGCCGGTGGTGGCTCGTGGGCCGGCTGGTGGGTCCGGCACCAGGCCAGGGCCCGGGCCAGGGCGGGCACCGGGGTGCCGTGGCACGACCAAGACAGATACTCCTCCCAGAAGTCGAGCTCGGCCCCGTTGTCCCGGCGAGGGACGTCGGGGACTTCCTCGGTGGGGGCCCGGTGGATGGTGGCCAGGGTGGCGAGGAGGCCGTCGTGGACCCGGGCCCGGTCGGCCGTGGTCAGGGCGGAGAGCCACCGGTCGCGGTGGGCCATGGCCCCGACGATGTGGCCGTCGATCCGGGGCATGACCATGAACGGCGCGCCCATCCACGTCGGATCGGACTCCACGATGGGATCGGCCACCGGGACCCCGACGCTGGCCGCCGCCGACTGGGCCTGGCCCTGGGACACCAGGTTGTAGTGGGCGAAGGTGCCCACCACCGGGGGAGCCATACGGACCACCAGGTGATCGAGGTGGGAGCCCCCGCCATCCGTCCAGCGCACGTCGGCGAAGACGGTGGCACTGGAGTAGCCGGCCGAGGGACGGGACAGATTGCCCACCTCGGGGTGGTCGAGGCCCCGGTGGTGGGCCAGCCATCGGGCCAGTCCGTCGGCCAGCGTGGCGTCGTCGTACTGGGTGGCCGGCGGGGACGGAACGATCTCAGTCACGGAGCCACGTTGCCGGTCGGCACGGGTCGACAGTAGTGGTGGGCATCGACGAGTGCATCACGGTGCCAGTACGAGGGGCATCCGGAAGGCCCCGCGGACCAGGGTCGACCGGACGTACTCCACCTCGCCCACCAGTTCGTAGTTCGGATAGCGGGCCAGCAGCTCCTCGAAAAAGATCCGGGCCTCGAGGCGGGCCAGCGCGGCGCCCAGGCACAGGTGTTCGCCGAAGCCGAAGGCCAGATGGGTGGGGGCCACCGGTCGGCGGACATCGAGCTCGGCCGCCGTGGGTCCGAAGACCGCCTCGTCCCGGTTGCCCGATGCGTAGAGCATGACCAGGAAGTCACCGGCGGACACCTCCTCGCCTCCGAGCTCGAGGTCGACCACGGCCGTCCGTCCGAAGGCCTGGATGGGCGTGACCCATCGGAGCAACTCCTCCAGGGCCATGGGCAGCTCGGAGGGATCGTCGGCCAGCTCGGTCCGCTGATCCGGTTGCTGGTGCAGCGCCTCCATCCCTCCCGAGATCAAGGTTCGGGTCGTCTCGTTCCCGGCCACGAGCAGGGTCATGCAGAAGCCCATGATCTCGAGCCGATTCAGTGGTCGGCCATCGAGCTCGGTGGCCTTCAGGACCTCGAGCAGATCGTTGCCGTCGGTGGCGGGGGAGTCGATGTGCTCCATCAGGAACTCGGCCATCTGGCCCAGCTCGGCTGCTGACCCGGGGGAGTCGGCTTGGTCGGGAGCGGCGATGATGGCGTCGGACCATCGCCGGAACACGTCACGATCGGCGCCGCCCACGCCGAACAGCTCGGCGATCACGGCGATGGGAACCACGGCGGCCAGAGCGTCCACTCCGTCCACGGGCTCGTCGGGAACGACGGTGTCCAACACCTCGGTGACCGTGCCACGGATTTTGTCCTCGAGGTGGCCTACCGCCCTGGGCGTGAACTGGCGGTTCACCACCTTCCGGTAGAGGGCGTGGAGCGGAGGGTCGAGATGGAGGATAGAGAAGGTGTTGAGCCCCCCCGAGCCGTCCGACCGCAGGGGATCGTTGATGAGGACGCCCCGTCCGGACACGAAGCGGTCGGGATCCCGGCTCATCGAGCGGATGTCGTCGTAGCGGGTGACCGCCCAGCTGCCGTCGAGGGTGCGATACAGGGGCGCCTGGGCCCGGAGGTCGGCGAGGACGTCGAAGTAGTCGGACCGGAGGAAGAAGCCGGGTTCGGTCAGGTCCAGATCAAGGTGGGCCACGTCGGCCATGCAGGCTCCTCGGGTCAGGGGGATGTCGTCAGCGCGGGGCGTCCTTGCCACTGGGCCGAGAGTTTCGTACAGTGTTCAACTCTCGTCAAACACGCGCCGGATGAGTCGGGCGTTCCAGGAGTGATGATGCGCGCTGCCGTGATGATCGAGCCGGGTCAGCCCCTCGAGTTCCGTGACCTCTCACCTCGTTCCTTGCGGGCCACCGAGGTCCACATTCGGATCGAGGCATCCGGCGTCTGCCACTCCGATGAGACCATCCGACGCCAAGGCATGGGAGGACTGGCCCCGGTAATCCTGGGCCACGAGGGGTGCGGCACGGTCCTCGACGTCGGCGGGGAGGTTCGGGACCTGGCCCCCGGCGATCAGGTCATCGGCGCATTTCAGCCGGCCTGTGGCGCGTGTTGGCACTGCGTGCGCGGGCGCACGCACTTCTGCGACCAGATCATCACGGTGGCGACCCAGGCCCACTGGAGGGACGATGACAGCGGCCAGCGCACCTGGTCGATGAGCGGTCTGGGCACCTTCGCCGAGGAGGCGGTGGTCGATCGCATGTCGGTCGTCGCCGTGGAGTCCGATCTGCCGGCCGACCAGCTGGCCCTGGTGGGGTGCGCGGCCATGACCGGCGTGGGTGCCGCGCTGAATACGGCACGGATCGAGCCCGGGTCGGTGGTAGCCGTCCTGGGATGCGGCGGCGTGGGACAGTTCGACATCCAGGGGGCGCGGATCGCCGGGGCGGCACGCATCATCGCCGTCGACCCCGTCGCCACCAAGCGTGACAAAGCCTTGGCCAACGGGGCCACCGACGTCATCGATCCCGCCGCCACCGATGCCGTCGAGGCGGTGCGGGACCTCACGTCCGGCCGAGGCGCCGACTACGCCTTTGAAGTGGCCATGTCAGGCTCCACGCTGCGACAGGCCTATGACCTGTGCCGGAACGCCGGGACCATCGTCGCCGTGGGCATGCCGCCGGCGGGTACGACGGTCGAGTTCGACGGCTTCCAGCTGTTCTCCACCGAGAAGCGACTGGTTGGTTGCTACTACGGCTCCGGCCAGGTCCGGAGGGACTTCCCCCGCCTCGTGGCGTTGGCCGAGCGGGGACTCCTCGATCTGGCCGGTGCCGTCACGCGCCGGATCACCCTCGACCAGGTCAATGAGGCGTTCGACGCCATGGCCGGTGGTGAAGTCATCCGGTCGGTGATCGTGCCCAGCGGACCGGCCTCCCGGTGAGCCGTCCGGCCGGGCCGCGAGTGGGCCCTCAGTCCGTGGGGCCCAGACCGTGGGGCTACGGCGAACTGACCCGGGATGACGTGGTGGAGGCAGGACTTCGGCTCACCCGGAGGAGTGGCTTCGCCAATCTGAGCATGCGCAAACTGGCCGCGGAACTGGGCAGCCCGTCCATGAACGCCTACTACTACGTTCGGGACAAGAGTCACCTCCTCGACCTGGTCGGTGATGCCGTCCTGGGTGAGGTGCTCCTCCCGCCCGTCGACCTTCCCTGGGAGCGACGGCTCACGATCTTGTTCGGACGCGGTCGAGAGGTGCTGTTGCGCTACCCGGGCGTGGCTCAGCATCTCCTGCGCCGTACCGTGGGACTGCCCAACGAGAGCCGGCTGTATCAGGCCGTCAGCGAGATCCTCGGAACCGCCGGCTTCGACCGCGTGTCGAGCGACCGGGCCCAACGGCTCCTCGCCTACCTCCTGTTCGGTGCGGTGACCTCCGAGCTGGCCACGACCGAGGCGGCGGATGATCCCACCACCCTCACGTTCGTCGATGACGAGGAGGTCTTCCGTTTCGGTCTTGAGCTCCTGCTCGACGGGTTGCGTCACCGACGGGGTGACGTCGGGTTGTGACCGCTCCGCACCGGACCGGGACATCAGGAGTCGTGTCCTTTACATAATTCTTGACATATGTAATGATCGAACCAGTGAGTACCCAGACCACGAGCGCCGAACTCATCCTCGCAGCCACGAGGAGCGCCATCGCCGCCAAGGGGCCCGGAAAGCTCACCCTGTCGGAAGTGGCGTCCGCCGCCGGTGTGTCCCGACCCACCCTCTACCGGTGGTTCCCGACCAAAGATGAACTCTTCACGGCCCTCACCGAGTACGAGCGGGCCCAATTCGACGAAGGCCTCCGAGCCGAGATCGACACCCGTCGCTCGCCGGCTCGACGGTTGGATGCCGCCCTCCGGTACCTGCTGGCCTATCTGGACGAATCGATGGGCCCCGATCCGATCGGAGTCGATCCGGCTTTCGCACTGCGTTCGCTCAACGACTCCCTGGGTGCCCAGGTCGAGACCCTGGTTCGTCTGCTCGGCGCCTCGCTGGACCAGGTCCCCGCCGTGCGCAGCAAGGAGATGGGCAGAGAGCAGGCAGCCGAAATGTTCCTGCGGGTGGCCTACTCTCACTATCTGGTCCCCCATCCCGACACCGAAGAGCTGTTGGCTTGCATGCGGACGTTCGCCGGGTTGCCCCGACGCTCGCTGACCCGTTCGGTCGGATGAAGCACGCCCAGCGATCAGCGTGACGTCGGGGCTCACCCACCTCCAGCGCCTGGAGGCCGAGAGCATCCACATCCTGCGGGAGACGGTGGCCGAGTCCGACCGGCCGGTGATGCTGTACTCCATCGGCAAGGACAGTGCGGTCATGCTGCATCTGGCCCGCAAGGCCTTCCACCCGTCGACCCCGCCCTTCCCCCTGCTCCATGTCGATACCACCTGGAAGTTCCGGGCCATGTACGAGATGCGCGAGAAGATGGCCGCCGACAGCGGCATGGAGCTATTGGTCCACCGGAACCCCGAGTGTGTCCGACTGGGTATCAACCCCTTCGACCACGGATCTGCGGTGCATACCGACATGTGGAAGACCCAAGGGCTCAAGCAGGCCCTTGACCACTACGGATTCGACGCCGCCTTCGGCGGCGCCCGCCGGGACGAGGAGAAGTCACGGGCCAAGGAGCGGATCTTCAGTATCCGGTCGCCCCAGCACCGGTGGGATCCGAAGCTGCAGCGCCCCGAACTGTGGCGCACCTACAACGTCCGCCGCAATCAGGGCGAATCCATGAGGGTCTTCCCCCTGTCCAACTGGACCGAACTGGATGTGTGGCAGTACATCTACCGAGAGCAGATCCCCATCGTCCCGCTCTACCTGGCCGCCCTCCGCCCGGTGGTCGAGCGGGATGGAGTACTCATCATGGTGGACGACGACCGGATGCCCCTGGACGGGCAGACGCCGGAGCTCCGGAGTGTGCGATTCCGGACCCTGGGGTGCTATCCGCTCACTGGTGCCGTCGAGAGCACGGCGACCACCCTGACCGGGGTCATTCAGGAGATGCTCCTGGCCACCACGTCGGAGCGAGAGGGTCGGATCATCGACTTCGACGCGGCCGGGTCGATGGAGAAGAAGAAGCAGGAGGGGTACTTCTGATGTCCATGGCCAAGGAGTCACTCATCGCCACGGACATCGACGCCTATCTGGCCATCCACGAGCAGAAGCGGTTGCTCCGGTTCATCACGTGCGGGAGCGTCGACGACGGCAAGAGCACGCTCATCGGACGGTTGCTCTACGAGTCCCATCTGGTGTTCGACGACCATCTGGCCGCTTTGGAGGTGGACTCACGACAGGTGGGGACCCAGGGGGGCGACCTCGACTTCGCCCTACTGATCGACGGTCTGGCTGCCGAGCGGGAGCAGGGAATCACCATCGATGTGGCCTACCGGTTCTTTGCCACCGAGAAGAAGAAGTTCATCGTGGCCGACACACCGGGCCACGAGCAGTACACGCGCAACATGGTCACCGGAGCGTCGACGGCCGATGCCGCGGTCATCCTCATCGACGCCCGGAAGGGCGTACTCACCCAGACGCGCCGTCACAGCTTTCTGGTCTCCCTCCTGGGGATCGAACATGTCGTCGTGGCCGTGAACAAGCTCGATCTTGTGGACTACTCCCAGCGGGTGTTCGATGCCATCGAGGCAGACTACCGGGCGTTCGCCAGCGAGATCGGCCTGGCGGACATCACCTGCGTTCCCCTCTCGGCCCTCCGGGGGGTCAACATCATCGAAGCGAGTCCCGAGACGCCCTGGTACCGGGGACCGACCCTGCTGGCCCACCTCGAATCCATCGACGTCGAGGACCGGCCCGGTCGTACCCCATTCCGGATGCCGGTGCAGTGGGTCAATCGTCCTGATCTCGACTTCCGGGGCTTTTCCGGTCTGATCGTGGGCGGCTCGGTGCGGCTGGGCGACTCGGTGCGGGCGCTGCCCTCGGGTCGAACGTCCACCGTCGCCCGCCTGTCGACCTTCGACGGCGATCTCGACACGGCCGTGGCCGGCCAGTCAGTCACCGTGGTGCTGGAGGACGAGATCGACGTGAGCCGGGGTGATGTCCTGTGCTCGGACGACCAGCCGGCCGAGATCGCCGACCAGTTCGAGGCCCACCTCGTGTGGATGGACGATCATGAGATGCTGCCCGGACGGCCCTACCTCATCAAGCTGGGCACCTCGCTGGTCGGGGCCACCTTCTCGCAGCCCAAGTACAAGGTGAACGTCAACACCATGGAGCACCTGGCCGCTCGGACGTTGGAACTGAACGAGATCGGTGTGTGCACGGTCAGCACCGACCGGATGGTGCCGTTCGACCCCTACGTGTCGAATCGCGACACGGGGGGCTTCGTCATCATCGACCGGATGACCAACGCCACCGTGGGCGCCGGCCTGCTCCACTTCTCGCTCCGTCGCTCGCAGAACGTCCACTGGCAGGCCCTCGAGGTCGACCTCGCGGCCCGCAACACCATGATGGGCCACGGATCCGGCGTGGTCTGGTTCACCGGCATCTCCGGGGCCGGAAAGTCCACCATCGCCAACCGCACCGAGCAGCTCTTGCACGCCCACGGCGTGCACACCTACCTGTTGGACGGCGACAACGTGCGCCACGGCCTCAATCGCGATCTGGGCTTCACCGAGCTCGACCGCATCGAGAACATCAGGCGGGTTGCCGAGGTGGCCCGGTTGATGGCCGATGCCGGGCTGGTGGTGCTGGTGTCCTTCATCTCCCCGTTCCGGGCCGAGCGGCGACTGGCCCGCGAGCTGGCCGGCGAGGGACGGTTCTGTGAGGTCCACGTCGACACCTCCCTGGCCGACGCCGAGACCCGGGATCGCAAGGGTCTGTATCGGAAGGCGCGCCGGGGCGAGTTGGCCAACTTCACCGGGATCGACTCTCCCTACGAGGTGCCGGAAGCGCCTGAGCTGCATATCGAAACCACGTCGTCCACACCGGAGCAGGCCGCCGAAGCACTGCTCGAACAGCTACGGCGGATGGGAATGGTGTCCTGAGGCGCCCAGGCCGGGGCCGGGCCGCCTTGCGCTCGATGATCGTGAGCCTCGGGGACCTGGCCGAAACCGGTCTCCGTGACCCCCGCCAGGTGGTTGGTCCCTTCGTCGAGATGGTCCTGGGGCGGAGGAGGCTGGCCCGGGAGGAGAGGAGGTTCGCCGAGGCCGATGCCCTGCGGGACGAGCTGGTGGCACTGGGCGTCGAAATCCAGGACGCAGCCGGAGGGACCGGCTGGGAACTCCGCCCCGGCGGCGGCGGGCAGGCCGGCTGATATCCTCACCGGGCTCTCAGCGGGTACGGGCCCCCATCGTCTAGTGGCCCAGGACGCCGCCCTTTCAAGGCGGTAACACGGGTTCGAATCCCGTTGGGGGTGCTCCTTGGCAGTTTGCAAGGACCTGTGGTGCAGTTTGGAGTGCACGCCGGCCTGTCAAGCCGGAGGTCGCGGGTTCAAATCCCGTCAGGTCCGCTTTTTCCAGGTCCGCTCTTAAGGAGAGCTCATATGGCCATGGCAACACGCTCGCGTCCCCGCACCCTGACGGCGCGGGGCTACCAGCGCTCCGGGGAGACCTTCGGCGCCGGCACCGGTGAGCGGGTCAGCGCCGCCTCCGTCCTGGACAAGGTGGCCGGACTCACGCTCCTGGCCGTGGCCGCGGCTGCCGTCGGCTACTTCATCGATTCCTCCGGGCTGCTGCTGGCCTGTCTGGTGGTCGGGGCGGTCACCGGCATTGCCGCCTGCTGGGCGCCCCGCACGGCGCGCTTCCTGGCCGCTCCGTACGCCGTCACCGAAGGGGTGGTCCTCGGAGCTGTCTCCCACCTCTACGAGTCGGTCAACGGCCGAATCGTGCCTCTGGCCATCCTGGTCACGGCCGCCATCTACATAACCACGTTGGTCACCTATCGAACCGGCCTGGTGAGGGTGACGCACCGCTTCTACTCGATGGCCCTGGCCGCCACCGTCGGGTTCCTCGTCGTCATGGTGTTCGGGCTGTTCGCCGGACTCCCGACCTTCGGGCCCATGGCCGCGTTGATCGGGGCGGTGGGCATCCTGGTCGGGGTCATGAACCTGTTCATCGACTTCGACTTCATCTACCAGGCCCAGGCGTCGGGTATGCCGAAGGCGGCCGAGTGGAACATGGCGGTCCTCGTCCTGGTCAGCCTGATCCTGGTCTATCTGAACGTCCTGCGTTTCATCGCCGCCCTGTCCGGGGGTGGCCGGCGGTAGTGGCCGTTTCCCGGGCCTCGACGGTTCGAAGGATGGGTTAGCCTCCTCGTCCCGGCTCCCTCGGGAGCCATGGTCGGGTAGCTCAGTTGGTAGAGCGCGCGCCTGAAAAGCGCGAGGTCACCGGATCGACGCCGGTCCCGACCACCGAGAAAGTCCTGGTCAGGCGGGGTCCGCGAATTGAAAAACCGGGCTCGGCCGGGGTTTCGTGCCCCACCCGTGCCCCACCGTGCCCCACGCGAATTTGAGATCGGTGGCGCCGCGTTGTTTCCGACGGGCTCTTTGTCACACTGCGTGGGCGCGTTCGTCCTCGAGAACGGTTTTGAGTTGGGGACGCGCGGCGCCGCCAGCGTGCAGCTCAGCTCGGCTTCAGTCGGCCTCGGCTTGGCGGTTGGGAACGACCGGGGCGAGGGCGTCGGTCAGCTCGTCGAGCTGGTCAGCGATCCGCCGCTCGCGTTCGGCTGCGGCGTGCTGATAAATCAACGACGCTCTCGGGCTGGCATGGCCGAGGCGGGCCATCAGCTCCTTGGTGCTTGCGCCGGTCTGGGCCGCCAGCGTCCCCGCTGTGTGCCTCATGGCGTGAAAGCGCAGACCGCTCAGACCGACCTTGGCGGTGGCCGACTCCCACACTCTCTGTCGGAAGTTGGTGCGGTCAGGAGGTAGGCACGTGCCCGTCGTGAAGACGTAAGCCTCCAGTCCCTTCACCGTGTAGGCGCGCACGTGACGGCGCAGCTCGTCGACCAGGTGCTGGCCCACGGCCACCCGGCGGATGCCAGCCTCCGTCTTGGGCTCGTCTTCGATCACCTCACCCGAGGCCAGCCGGATGCGCTTGCGGCGCACATGGATCCACCCGCGGGCCAAGTCCAGGTCCCGTCGGCGCAAAGCAAAGAGCTCGCCCTGACGCAGGCCGGTGATTCCGGCGCTGAGGACCAAGGCCCGATAGCGAGGGTCGATGGCTTCGCCCAACTCGTAGAGCTGACCAAGGTTGATGAAGCGACGCGGGCGTCACGGAGACCGTCCGGGCGCGTTCGGCAAGATTTCCCCGGCATTGGACCGTGCCCGGCGTGGGGCCCGCGGTCCCCACACTGCCAGCCAGACGGGCCAGCAGCGGCGACGACAGCTGTGGTGGCGTCGGGTCCTGGTACGAGTGAAGGCGACCGGGTAGCGCTCGCCCCGATGCGGTCGGTGTCAGGCATCTCTGGATGCTCCGGCGCGGACTCGACCTCATGTGATCGAGTTCTCTCCTCCGGCGAGCGACGCGTCGTTCTGTGCTACTTGCCATGCGGTCGGACGGCCCTTGAACCGTCGATCGAGTGCGTCTCGCGGTTGGTCGCGACTGGGTCCTAGAACTCGGGAGAACGGACATCGCGAGCATTCTCAGCGCGAATATCG
>Ga0207933_1002585_pt1 | contig 11532 bp, 15 predicted proteins | sample NGESurdeep092012_4_FD_184488 | JGI IMG/M metagenome (GOLD analysis project Ga0207933, IMG submission 184488) | Arctic peat soil microbial communities from Barrow, Alaska - NGEE Surface sample F53-3 deep-092012 (SPAdes) | ecosystem: Environmental > Terrestrial > Soil > Wetlands > Peat ... | reverse complement strand
ATGGAGATCTTCTCGGCACTCTTCCTCCTCATAGTGGGTGAGGAGAAGGTTACTATTTGAAGGCCCGTAATACATCATCGTATTTATGTGGCGAGGTACTTAGGATGATCGAACCGGTTCGGGTCATCACCGAACTCGGCCAGCACCCGGGCGCTGAGGATGACGCCAAGTCCTGGGAGACTCCGGTAGGTTTCGGCGTCCGGGTGTCCTTCAAAAGACCGGGAGAGCTCCGATTCGAGCTGGGCCAGCTCCTGGTTCATGTTCCTGAGCACAGCTACCGTGCTCTTGACCACCATGGCGTAAGCGCTCCCGACCCGCGCCGGAGCCTCCAGCTGCTCGGAGCGGAGGGCGGTCTGGATCTCGGCTGCCCGGACCTCCAAGTTCCGCTGCCGGCCGGCAGCCCGGAGAGCTGAAACGATCTTGGCCTGGGAGAGTTGGCGCCCTTCCCAGGGGTTCGGCGCTCGCTCCAGGAGCGCCAGTGTCTCCCCGGAGTCGAGGTCCTTGAAGGCCTCCAGGGCGGCGGGGTAGAACTCGCGGAGGGTGTTACGGAGCCGATTTACAAAGCGTTGGCGGGACCAGACCAAGTCCTGCTGACCCCGCGCCAGCACCTTGATCGCCTCCGCCAACTCGGAGTCCCCCGCTACCTGCCGGTGGTTGTGACGGTCGGTCCGGACCAGTTCCGCCAGCATCCTGGCGTCGCCGGGGTCCGACTTGGCGCGTGAGGTGACGTGGCGCTCCCGGTAGCGGCTGGCCGAGAGCGGGTTGATGGCGTAGACCTGGTAGCCGGCGGCCACCAGAGCGCCCACCAGCAGGCCACGGTCGGTCTCGATACCGACAACTATCTGCTCGGGCTCCTGGGCATGGGCCCCGACCAATTCGTGGATCTGGCGAACGCCCTCGATCCCATCCGGGACGCGCCGCTTGCCGAGCACCATGCCCGCCGCGTCAATTACACAGACATCGTGATGGGCCTCGGCCCAGTCAACTCCAACGAAGACCATCGCACCTCCTCGCATGCCCGTCGAAGCCACCGAGTCGGAGGAGAGTGGCGACGCGCTAATAGAGCAGGGCTCCAACGGCCCGACATCCCACCGGTCGTCTTCCCTCCTCGTCGACCGGCGGCGGCACCATCTAGACGTAAGGCTCAGTGGCCTCGCTGAAGGAAGTACTCGACCGCCGACGACTCGGACAACCTCCCTATTCTCGAGGAGGTTCTGCTCCTATTAGCCGATGTCGTCCCAAGCGGTGCTGGTACCTGCCTCAAAGGGGTCGGGCTCAGCCTCGTCGGACCCACCTACCTTCTGGTGGTAGCGGCTGGCCACCATGGTGTACGCCATGGACTTGGGAATCCCGAGCTTGGTGTACTGCTTGACCTCGTCGGCCATTACCTTGTCCCGTGCCGCATCGAGCGCGGAGAGCACCTCGTCGATACTCGCCGTGCGCTTCGCGGTCGCCATCGACCTGATCATAGCGCCGTCAATCCCTGGTGAGACGGAGCGGCTGGATTGGTTGGCCCGCTCCGATTCGGCCACGCCGCGGCGGGCAAACTGATACTGGAAATCCCTCACAGCCACCCCTAGACTGCACCTCGTGCCCACCTTGGGGCCCGACCGGATTCGCAACGTGGTCCTCCTGGGCCATTCCCATGAGGGCAAGACCTCGCTCTGCGAGGCGATGCTGGTGACCGCCGGAACCATCGTCAGGGCTGGCTCCACCAGCTCGGGGACCTCGACGCTGGACTTCGAGCCAGAGGAGCACCGGCATCAGATCTCGATCAATCTGGCCCTGGCCGACCTTGAGTTCGGCCAGACCAAGGTGAACCTGATCGACACGCCCGGATTCGTGGATTTCGCGGGGCAGGTGGCGAGCGGCGTGGCGGTGGCCGATTCGGCCCTCATCGTCGCGTCACCATCCGCCACCTTGGCGGTGGGCACGGAAGCCGCCTGGGCTCGCGTGCAATCGAACCGGATGCCGAGGCTGATCGTGATCAACAAGATGGATCGCGACAACGCCGACTTCTATGGCGCGCTGGACTCGATGCGGGCGCAAATGAGCCCCAAACCGGTGGCGCTGAACCTGCCCATCGGCTCCGAGGCAACCTTCCGCGGCGTCGTCGATCTGGTGCACATGCGAGCCACCGTCTTGGGCGACGGCAAGGCCATGGAGGGGCCGATTCCCGACGACATGCAAGAGTTCGCAGCAACCCGACGCGAGCGGCTGGTGGAGGCCGCCGCCGAAGGCGACGACCAGATCCTGGCCAGGTATCTCGAGGACGGCACCCTCAGCGACGAAGACGTCGAACGGGGATTGAGCGAGGGTGTCCGGGCTGGCACCGTGTGCCCCGTCGTCTGCTGCTCGGCCACCGCCATGATCGGGGTTCGCACCCTGATTCGCACCATCTGCGAGCTGCTGCCAGCACAGCCGTGTGACGCTCAGGCGGCCGCCTCTGCCTTTGTCTTCAACACCACCGCGGATCCCTTTGTCGGCCGAATCAGCTACATCAAAGTACTGGGAGGACGTCTACTTTCCGAGCAGCACCTGCCCAATCGAACGCGGGGCGGCGAAGAACGCCTGGGTCAGATCTTCACGCTGCGCGGAAAGAACCATCTCAACTCCGACGAACTGGTCGCCGGCGACATCGGTGCGGTGGCCAAACTGGCTCACACACTGACCGGCGACGTGCTCGGATCGGAGCCGACCAGAATGCCGGATCTGCGGTTCCCCAACCCCTCCTACTCGCTTGCGATATTCCCTCGGGCGCGAGGCGACGAGGATCGTATTTCCATCGGGCTGGCGCGGCTGGCGGAGGAGGATCCCAGCCTTGGCGTCAACCGCGACGAGGTCACCCACCAACTCGTAATCTCCGGCCTGGGCGACGTTCACCTGGCCGTAATCCTGGAAAAGCTCAAGCGCAAGTACTCCGTGGAGGCCGAGACCCAGGTACCGAAAGTGGGTTACCTGGAGACCATTTCTCGCACTGCCCGCGCCGAGGGAAGGCACGTCAAACAATCAGGCGGCCATGGCCAATACGGCGTCTGCACCATCGAGATCGCGCCCCTGAGTCGGGGCGAGGGTCTCATCTGGGAGGACAAGGTATTCGGGGGATCGATCCCGCAAAGCTTCCGACCCTCGGTGCACAAGGGCGTGGTCGATGCCATGACCCAGGGCGTGATCTCGGGACATCCCATGGTCGACGTCCGGGTGACGCTGCTGGACGGAAAATACCACCCCGTCGACTCCTCCGACATGGCCTTCCAACTGGCCGGGTCAATCGCCTTCCGGAAGGCGGCGGCCGAGGCTGAGCCGGTCCTCCTTGAGCCGGTCATGGATGTGGTTCTGAACATTCCTGAACGCAGCCTGGGAGAGGTCATGTCGGATCTGAACACCAAGCGAGCGCGGATCCTTGGAAGTGAAGGTGCGGCGGGATGGCAGAGCGTTCGAGCCCAAATGCCGGAGTCCGAAATCCATGAACTGGCGCTCGGCCTGCGCTCGCTCACACAGGGACGAGGAGACTTCTCAACCGCGTTTTCGCACTACGAGCTGGTGCCCACCAACCTAACTCGGATGGTGATCGAGGCTCGTCAGAGGGAGACGTCGGGAAGGGATTGAGCCGGCGCGATCGTCGCCGCGGCCGCGGCGAGGCGGACCAATTCTGTTAGCTGATGGCCCGATTGGTCGACTCGCCTTCTCGCCGCCCGTGGCACCAGGCGCCGCTTGATGCGGCTGGGACGCCATAGCAGCCGCAGTTGTAGCGCCAACGTCAGGATGGCCTCGGGGAAGCAGGTCGGGGGCGGGGACTGATTGGCCATCGACCGCAGCCACGGCGAGGTGGTCTGGAATGCTCCGCGCTTCCCGCCGGGCGCCTGAGGCAGCGCTCGGGACACGAACCCCAAGGCCGCAGCGTGGCTGCCATGGCATTGCAGTATATCCACATCCTGGGTAACACTTGTGGATAAACCACTAGATATGGTGGCCGGATGGACTTGGCTGCGATTCCGACCGGCCTCCGACCTACCCCCGGAGCGCGGGGGCATTAACAACGTCCCACCGTTGGCCTTGGTTTTGGCGCCGCCGTTCGGCTTGGGAAGGTCCTTGCCAGCCGCCATTTGATGCGCGACGACGTTGCTGGCGCACGGGGGTTGAGGTCCGATTCGCGGTCGTCGGCAACGCTCCCGATCGAGCGCAACGCCGAGGCGCCCTGAGCCGTTGCTGATTTGCCGGCTTCATCGCACGCCGCCAACTGCAGGCGGGTGGGGCCCCCGTGCTACCGACGGCTCGAGGTCAAAACGCGGGTATAGTGCCTCTCAGCCGATGATCGAGCAGACGGTCATAGAGCAGGAGCGGGCCCTGTATTGGCACCGCAGGCGGCAAGAGGGGCCAAATCCAAGGCGAATGCTGCATGAGTCGGATGAGCTCATGTACTGGCTGGAGGAGTGCTTGGTACAGGAGCTCCGGCTGGTTCCCGGGTGGCTGTTGCCGCGCTTGGTGGCTCTGCTGGCCGCCGCCGATCCCCGGCTTCCGCGACGGCTCGGGGGCGAGCGGCGGCCAGCCCAGGTACTACAACTGCTCTACTTGGCCCAACAGGCTCTGATGGAGCGCTCCACGCTGGAACGGGAACCCGCCCGGGTCATTCCCCTCTTCGGCTAGCTTGCTTCGGATCGACCTCCACCTCCACAGTTCGTATTCACCCGACAGCCGCACCAGCCTTGACGAGCTCGTTGGCGCCTGCGGGGAGCTGAGGCTGGATCGAATTGCGTTGACCGATCACAACACCGTGGACGGTGCCATCAGGCTTCGGTCACTGGCTCCGGAACTGACCATCATTGGCGAGGAAATCCGAACCACCGAGGGCGAGATTATAGGCCTCTTCATGACCGCTGGGGTTCCGACCGGAGCGACGCCCGAAGAGGCCTGTGACCTCGTACACCAGATGGGAGGCCTGACCTACGTCGCCCATCCCTTCGACCGCCGCAGGGCCCATTTTGAAGCGGGGCGTATGCGCGACCTGGCGTCGGTCATCGACATCGTTGAGACCTATAACCCCTGGTGCACGCCGCAGGCCAACCAGGCGGCCCAGGCCTTTTGCACCGAATGTGGCAAGGTCGGAGCCAGCGGCAGCGACGCGCACGCGGTGGCCGAACTCGGCCTCAGCTGGATGGAGATGGCGGCGTTCTCAAGCCCGGAGGAATTCTTGTTCAACCTGGCCCGGGCGAAGCACGTGATCACCGACCGTAGTGGTGTCCGCCGCCGCGCCCCTGGTGGTCGGGCGAGCTGAAGGGGGCCCCCTGAACGAGGAGACGGAGGCGATGATGGCTCTGAGTGGGCGCCGCCCAGCCGCCGATCCGATCTGGATTTCGGCCGCCGATCAGCCGCAAATTCAGGCTGCATGGTTCGCACCAAGCCGGAATTGGTGTTCAATAGGTGTCGGGAGCGAGCCACGCGGCTCTGATCCGCCTCCCTGAATCCTGGAATGTCGCATTTTTAATAGAGAGGTAAGAACATGGAAGGCTATTGCCTTAAGGACAAGCAGAAGGTCGAAATGCAGAACCCGGAGCCGATCACGATGAAGAACGGCAAGCCGGCGACCATTGGAACGTGCCCCAAGTGCGGGACCAAGATCTACAAGATCGGAAAGGCCGTCTAGTCATCAGAAAGGGCCGCTCGAAGAGCGGCCCTTTCTAACCGCCGCCTCGACCCCTGATTCCGCTGGGTCGGCACGCGAGCGGCGCTACTCGGAGATCGGATTCTCCAGAGCGCCGAGCAGTACCTCGGTGGCGGAAACGGCCTGGTCCACTCCCAGAGTCTTGAAGATTTCGACGTTCGCCGGGTTGTTGACTCGAGCGATGGTGAGGGGCACGTTGAAGCGCTTCTTGGCGAGTTGGAGAGCGACCAGATTGTCCTCATCGTCGCCGGTGACGGCCAGGACAGCATCCGCGCGCTCGATCCCAGTGGTGCTGAGAAACGCCAGTTCGTCACCGTCGCCGCGCATCACGATGCTGCCCAGCTGACTCTCCAGCCACTCGGCACGAGAGCCGTCCTTCTCCACCAGGGTGACCTCGTGGCCCCGTTCGAGCAGGTCTCGCGACAAGTAGTAGCCGACCTTGCCGCCCCCAACCACGATGGCGTACACCTACCGCTTTTCCTCCATCATCTGGAGCACCAGATTGGCGCCTGCCAGTGTGGGACAGAAGGTGTTGAGACCGAACTTGCGATACGCCTCTTCGCGCACCGGATCATAGATTCTGCATATGACCCGGGGCACCTTGAAGAGGTACTGGGCTATCTGGGCCGCCATTATGTTGCGATTGTCCCCTTCCGTCACCGCGATGAAAGTGTCCGCGCGATCGGCTCCCGATCGCCGAAGCGTATCAGCGTCACAACCATCGCCGATGACGAGGTTGCCACGAAACTCGGAATCAAGGATGCCGCGGGCAGCGGCGAGCGCGAATGCGGCCGGGTCCCTGTCCAAGAGGGTGACCTCGTCGCCCCTGTCGCTCAGTTGTCGTGCAAGTCGTGCTCCGATCCGTCCACAGCCAATTATGACCACCTTCACAGGCGAGGATTATAGGGAGGACCCGGGTGGCGGCCCCTGCTACCATGGGCGACGCCGTGCGCTTCCCGTTCACCCTCATGGGCATCGTCTCGCTTCTGCTGGGTATCTGGATTTTCGTGTACTTCCTGATTCGGGGACCCGACGGGCCAGTCAGTGGTGGAATCGAGGTGGCGACCGGCTTCGTGATGATCGGCTTCGGCTCCTGGGTCGTCTGGCGGAAGCTGAAGGGCGAGGAACTAAACTAGGTGGCCGTCCGCCCCTTCAAGGTGCTCGTTTCCGTGGCCGGAGAGCGGCTGGACGAGGAAACTGTCCGGTTGGCCTGCCGACTCGCCAACGAACGCTCCCAGGACGGGGTTACGGTTTACGCCGTCCATGTCATCGAGGTCAACCGATCCCTGCCCCTGAGTGCCCCGGTCACGCGAGAGGTGGAGCATGCCGAACGGGTTCTGGACGGGGTCGAGCAACTGGCCCGCCAATTCAACCTTGAGGTCGAAACGGAGATGGTGCAGGCCCGCGACACCGGTCCCGCCATCGTCGGCGAAGCCGATGAATGGGGGGCGGATCTGATCGTCATGGGCCTCCCCTACAAGCGCCGATTTGGCGAGTTCAACTTGGGCAAGACGGTGCCCTACGTCTTGAAAAATGCGTCATGTCGGGTCGTACTCCTGAGGGAGTCCCTGACCACCTAATCTCGTCGGCTTGAACCGTAGCCTCAGCGCCGAGCCGACCGCTTCAGCTGGCCGGTTCAACCGACAGAATCGCATCGGTCTGGGGATTCAGCCAGCGACTGCTGAATCCGGCCCGATGCAATACGTATCGTCCGGCTGCCATGAGGGTCTTTGTCCCATAAACCACGCTCGTCCAGAAGCCGATGGAACTGGCCTCCTCGAAATAGCGACCTACCGCTTGGACCTCTTTGATCCGAAAGCCGAACGCAGCAGCCTGAATAAGAATCTGAGTGTCGAAGACGAAATCGTTTGAATTCTCAAGAAACGGAACAACTTCCAGGAAGTGGCGTGAATACGCCCGATAGCCGGTGTGGTACTCCGACAGGTTCAGGCCCAAAACGCGGTTTTCCGCCCAGGTAAGGAAGCGGTTCCCAAGGCGCTTCCACCAGGGCATACCGGTGGAGCCGGGATCCAACCCCAACCATCTGGAACCAAGCACCAGATCGGCTCCTCCGATTTCAATTGCCTGACACAGTTCGGGGATTATGGCCGGGTTGTACTGGTTGTCCGGGTGCAGCATGACGACCACATCCGCACCCATCGACAATGCTTCCAGATAGCACGTCTTTTGATTGCCGCCATAGCCGAGATTGCGGGGGTGGCGAATGACGTCCAGCCGCAATGCTTGAGCGACGCTCACGGTACTGTCGGCGCTGGCGTCGTCAACCAGCAATATCCGGTCAATCGATCCCGCCGGGATGCCTTCCACAACTTCTTTCAGAGTGCGCGATGCCTTGTAGGCCGGCAGAACCGCAATGCGGCGCGGACGCGGGGTGGCGACACCGCTGCTGGGGCGCGGAATTGCCGGCTGCGAGATGTTGAGCCGCTCAGCGGCCAGAAACAGTACAAGGGCCATCGAAACAATGTCCACCGGCAAGGGCCCAAGGAAGAGGGCCAGGTTGATCGACACGTACCCAAGAAACAAAATCACAATGCCGGTTCCGCGCCACCGAATCGAGCCTTCGGTCATGAGCTGAGCGAGCGCGAACCCCGGAACTATGAGGAGCAGAAGATCCTCCACGTTCTGAAAGGGACTGAGCAGCACCGAACCAGCCAGCGCCAATGCCATGTCAAGACGAGGCGCGTCGGGCTGCCATGAGAGGGAAAGCGCAACAAGAAGGAGCAGGCCTCCCAAAATCAGCAGGGCGAGCGGACGCCCACCGGGGGTCACCTCGAGAAGTCCCCTGAGGCTGTACCACGCGTGCTGACCGAACGGTAGCTGTGCGGCACCTACCGCCCAGGCGGAAACGAGTTGAATGTATTGCCACAGGCTCTGAGCGCTAATCAGGATCGCCAATATCAGGTAGGTGCCGGCGACCAGCACCATCGCCGAAATTGCACCCCACGCCCTGCGCGCGATGAACAGCGCCGGTATCAACAGGAGGAGTTGTGGCTTCAGTATCGCAAGCCCCGCCAGCGCGCCCGCAAGTGTCCGATGTCCCCGCACCCAGGCGGCGTAACTGGCGCACAGCGGCAACAGCAGTAGTGCATCCGACTGTCCCTGCAGCAGCGTCACAAACAGGGGTAGGTAGCCCACAAACAACGCCAGCCCCACGATCTGCTTGATCCCGGGGCTAGCGCGGAGAAGCAACCACAACGCACACGCAGCGCAAGCCACCCCGATCAGGGCCCAGACCAGGTATGCAGATCGATACGGAAGCTGCGTGAGCAAGCCCATGATCGGCGTGAACCACGGCGGATGCACAAATGGCAGGAGTCGGTAGTGCTCGTTCCACATCAGCGTCGTCAGTTGGTCTTGAAACTGGCGCTGAATCGATTCGTTATAAACCACCGAGGGACCAGCGGCCGGACTATCGAATATCCTCCCTGCCACGTAAAACGATATGAAGTCCAGGCCCCTCAGATCTCCCTGTAGGAATCGCACCCATGTGACCATGTAAAAGCCCGCACACTCAAGGGCGGCCACCACTGCGGCCGATAGCAGGATTGGGGAATAGCGCTTCAAGGTGGAAACGACGTCAGCGGCCGATATCAAGGCGGCTCGCGAACCTGGCCGGAAGCCCCGCCGCCAGAATCGCCTGCTTCGCCGCCTCGCGATCGTAGGCCACCCGTTTGAATTCAAATTCCCCGGTGTCGGGGTCCCAGATGCCGTAGCAGGCATCCGGATCGCCATCACGCGGCTGACCCACGCTGCCAGGATTGATCAGCATCGGACCTTCGAGCCTTATCGAGCCAAGCCCGAAGGAGTGCCTGACTGATCCATTCAGAAGCGAGAAGGCGCCGGGGATGTGCGTGTGGCCGTGAAAACAGAGCCGATTACCGATAACAGACAGGTTTGCTTCGGCGACTCGGCTATTCGAAATGTATTCAAATATTGGGTCGCGCGGGCTCGCATGCACCATCAGCGCTTGAGAAATCGTCTGCGACTCGGGCAGGTCACGAAGCCATTCAAACTGTGAGGTGGTCATCTGGCTCTGAGTCCACCTTATGCTGGCCATCGCGTCGGGATTGAACCAATCACCCATCCCGGGTACCGTGACCGCCCGGTCATGGTTCCCCGCAAGCACGAACCATCCTGACGCGGCGGCAACGTCCACGCACCAGCTCGGATCACCTCCGTAACCCACGACGTCGCCCAGGCACACGATTCGACTTGCTTGCCCAGACAGCTTCCCCAGTACGGCCTCAAGAGCGTACCGGTTGCCGTGAATATCCGACAGAATCGCTACATTCACCGATCGGTTGCTGCGCCCACTGATTCAAGCATGAACTGTAGGCATATGTTGGCGGTATACGATCTCAATCAAAAACGCGTGATCGATGGGTGATGTGAAATTCGATCTCAGAAATCGATGGAGGCCAACAGGCCTTGCCTGAGTCCTTCTCGTACGGCCTGGCCCCGACTCATCACTCCGAGCTTGCGATATATGTTACTTAGGTGCGTTTCAACCGACCGCCGACTGATGCCCAGGGCGCTACTGATCTCCTTGGACGATGAACCTTTAGCGATCGATTTCAGGATTGCTTCTTCACGAGGTGTCAAAACTGTATCGGATTCTGCAGCAACATCCAGGGGCAATGGAGCCCTGGAAATCACATCAGGTATAAGTCTCCGTGGGACAGGCGTATCACCCCGAGTAGCCGCGTTCACGGCCCGCGCCAACTCCTGAGGACCGACGTCCTTAAGGATGTACCCAGCGCACCCCGCCCGCATCATCCTTATGAGGTCGTCCGTCGACTCCGAGACGGTCCAAGCCAGCACTATCGGGTGGGGCGGTTCGAGCTGAAATAGGGCCAAGGCGGTGCCATATCCCGACATGCCGGGCATCTCGACATCGAGTAGAACTATGTCGGGCCGTAGTGTCGCGGTCATCGACACAGCCTCTTCACCGGACGCTGCCTCGCCAACTAACCGGAACTCGGGCGAATCGGCAAGCATCGCCCGCATGGCAAGCCTCGGTAGGGACCGGTCGTCCACCACGAGAACCGAACTCGTGAGCGTCACGGCATCTTCGCTGCCCGAACGTGGGCGGCGATGGCCCTCAAAGCGATCCACGAGAGGACGATACCAGCCGCAGTGCGGTTTTTGGTCGCACCTGGTCGCACCGAGGATGCCACTTGAATTTGGGCAAGTCCTTCCGTGCCAACTCTATGGCAGACACCCGCGCAGTCACGATTGATCAGTCGCGAAAGCGACAAGTAGGCGACGGAGGTACTGCCGCCGCTCGATCTACGTGGCACCTCGCCGAAGGACTTCGTTGTCCGGGCCGCGCTCGAGCTAATCCTGGCGCCGATCTTCGAGGCGGACTTCAAGCCATGTATCTAGGGCTTCGCCCAGGGCGCCGTGTACACGCCACGGCCCCCCCGGGGCGGCGGCGAGACCCAACTTACTATCGCCCTCGGAGTCGCCGCAACCATCGTCGGCTTCGGAGGCCCCGTTCAAGACCTTCAAGGGCCGGCCGGTTTCCCCGACCCTTTCCCACGAAGGTGCCGGCGGGTTCCCCGCAAACTTCTTGCCTTGGTGCAACGACCACCACAGGCGCTCTGGCATCGGCTACCACCCTCTGACCGACGTCCGCTACGGAGACCGAATACCTTCGAGAACGACGCTGCAGTGTGCCTCGACACGGCCTACGGAACGCACCCCCGCTGTCGCCTGAACTCGGAGGCTATTCACGCTAGTTCCGTTAGCGTCCACGGACGTGGATCCTCCTATAGATGTCCAGTCGCCGTTGGCAAGCCTCGACGTCATGCCGCGATGACCTCAACCTGCGAGCCGGTCGGCTTGAT
>Ga0207933_1002584_pt1 | contig 11539 bp, 11 predicted proteins | sample NGESurdeep092012_4_FD_184488 | JGI IMG/M metagenome (GOLD analysis project Ga0207933, IMG submission 184488) | Arctic peat soil microbial communities from Barrow, Alaska - NGEE Surface sample F53-3 deep-092012 (SPAdes) | ecosystem: Environmental > Terrestrial > Soil > Wetlands > Peat ... | reverse complement strand
CGGACTCGAGGCCTTGGGCGTACGGCCCGGCGATCAGGTCGCCTGCATGGGAGCCATCGCCTGTCTGAACACGGACTACTGGGCTCGCCTCGCCGGTGTACGCGTGCTGACCGAGATCTACAACCCCAGCCCGCATCTCTTCGAGCAATGGGAAGCTCTGCCCAACCGCGCTCAGGCGTATGACATCCTGAAGCGCCAGGGCGCCACCGTGCTGGTCGCGGAGTTCGATCCCGGTGTCATCAGTTCATCCGCACCCGCGGCCGCAGGCTGGGTACGCCTCGGCGAGACATCGTTCTACGCATATCCACTGAACCTCGACAGCACGCTCCCGCCCGGCGCGACCACAACCAGCACAACTCCGGCAGTACTGCCGTGGACGACGACACGAGAGGGAGGACCATGAGCGCTGGTCTTGAAACAATCGCAGCTTCATCCGAGGCTCCAGTGAATGAAGTAGAGCTGACCGTCGTGATGCCCTGCCTGAACGAGGCCGAGACCCTCGCCGTCTGCGTCGACAAGGCACTTGCCGCGCTGCGCGAGAACGGCATCGCCGGCGAGGTCGTCGTCGCCGACAACGGCTCGACCGACGGCTCGCAGGCCATTGCGCTCGAACACGGCGCACGCGTCGTTCCGGTTCCGGTACGCGGCTATGGCGCGGCGTTGAATGCAGGCATCCTCGCCGCGCGCGGCCAATACGTCCTCATGGCCGACGCCGACGACAGCTACGAATTCGCGCACATCCCGCGCTTCCTCGCCGAGCTGCGCAACGGCGCCGACCTCGTCATGGGCAACCGCTTCCGCGGAGGCATCGGCCCCAAAGCCATGCCGCCTCTGCATCGCTATCTTGGCAACCCGGTCCTCAGCTTCCTCGGGCGCGCGCTGTTTCAAGCGCCCATCGGCGACTTCCACTGCGGCATCCGCGCCTTCTCTGTCGAAGCCTATCGCCAACTCGACCTCCGCACCACCGGCATGGAGTTCGCCAGCGAGATGGTCGTCAAGTCCGCGCTGCTCGGCCAGCACATGGTCGAAGTCCCTACCACGCTCAAAAAAGATGGCCGCAGCCGTCCGCCGCACCTCAAAACCTGGCGCGATGGATGGCGTCATCTGCGCTTTCTGCTCATGTACTCGCCGCGCTGGCTGTTCCTTATCCCCGGCCTCGCGCTCATGATCGCCGGCCTCGCGTTAATGGCGTGGCTGCTGCCCGCCGAGCGCCCGCTCGGCCACGTCAATCTCGGCGTCGACACCCTCGCCTACGCCGCCGCTGCCGTTCTGCTCGGCTTCCAACTCGTCTTCTTCGGCATCGCCGCCAAGGTCTTCGCCACCACCGAAGGCCTGCTGCCCGAAGATCCCAGCTTCAACCGCTGGTTCCGCTACATCACGCTCGAAACCGGCCTCGCCGCCGGCGTTCTGCTTCTGCTCGCCGGCCTCGGCATCGCCATCTCTTCCGTCGTCTCCTGGGCGCACACCGGCTACGGCTCACTGCCGCCGGTCACGATGATGCGCCACACCCTGCCCGCCATGCTCTGCCTCATGCTCGGCACCGAAGTCTGCTTCGCCAGCTTCTTCCTCAGCCTTCTCGGTCTGCGGAGGCGATAGAGGTGGAGCTGTTCGGCGAATCCTATTCTCGCTCTTTTCCCACGCCGCATGGAATGATTGGTGTGATGGCTGACATCTATGCATCTGGAGAAATCCTTGAACTTCGCGATCTCATCATCTATCCGATTGGCAAAGAGGCGATATCCGTTGGGCCGCGAGAAGTTCTTTCAATTCGGCAGCAGGTCGAAGCAGAGGTTCGCGATATGGGCTATTTGGAGCTTAGAATTACAGCAGACAGAATCACAGGCGCCAACCCCGGCAAGCATGTGGATTTGAGGAGGAAGTTGTGAGGCAATCGATTGGCATCACGGTTCCCGAAGCGGTCCGCACAGAGGTGTTTGCCATGGCTCGACGGGGTGAATCTTACGAAACTATCTCTCGGTACATGGCCGGTGTAAAGCTAGAGAAAATACTCGCCATCCGATTACTCTCTGAAGCAGCCCACCTTCGACTTGGTGAGGCTAAGAAAATCATTCACCTTAGCCCCGCATGGAAATTTCGACGTGCATCAGATGAGGAGTTTCAAGCCGAAGCGTTGTACGCCGTCGAAACTGGCAGACCTATGCACAAAAAGCGTGTAGTTAGAGCGGAACAAGTATTAAAAGTAGGTAACCGGTAGATCGATAAATATGAAGGCCGCTCGACTGAGCGGCCTTTCGCTTAGTCCAACCAAACGCCACTACACCTTCGCCAGCTCGCCAACCCGCTTCGCCAGCATCTTCTCCAGATCTTCGAGCGCCTTCGAGAAGCCCTCGATGCCTTCCTTCAGCTTGTCGCTGGCCATCTTATTCTCCGCGTGCATCTTGTCGAAGGTCGCCTTGTCCATCGCAATCTTCTCAATCGGGTCCTTCTTCGACGACTCCGGATCGAGCTTGCGCGGCAGCACGCCCTCCGTGTCCTGCAACTCTTCCAGCAGCTTCGGTGCAATCGTCAGCAGGTCGCAGCCCGCCAGCTCCTTAATCTCGCCCGAGTTGCGGAAGCTCGCGCCCATCACCACCGTCTTGTAGCCGAACTTTTTGTAGTAGTGATAGATCTCCGTCACCGACTGCACGCCCGGATCGTTCGCCCCGTCATTGTTCCGGTTCGGCTCGTTCTTCTTGTACCAATCCAGAATGCGGCCCACGAACGGCGAAATCAGCGTCACCTTCGCCTCTGCCGACGCAATCGCCTGGTGCAGTCCGAACAGCAGCGTCATGTTGCAGTGGATGCCCTCTTTTTCGAGCACCTCCGCCGCGCGAATACCCTCCCACGTCGAAGCCAGCTTGATCAGCACGCGCTCGCGGCCGATGCCCGCCTCTTCATACTGCCGGATAATGTCGCGCGCCGTCGCAATCGATCCCTCGATGTCGTAGCTCAACCGGGCGTCGACCTCAGTCGAAACGCGCCCCGGAATAATCTCCAGAATCTTGCGGCCAAACGCCACCGAGAGGTTCTTGAACGCCGCATGCGCCACGTCTTCGTCAGAGGCCTTCTCGCCCAGCGACTCGCGCGCGTGCTCCAACACGTCGTTCACGATCGACTGGTACTCCGGCATCCCTGCCGCCGTTGCAATCAGCGACGGGTTGGTGGTCGAATCGGTCGGCTTGTACTGCTTGATGGCATTAATGTCGCCGGTATCGGACACAACGGTGGTCATCGACTTTAGCTGATCGAGCAAATTAGCCATGGCATTGACTCCAGTGAAACAAAAGTGGCGTAGCGGCAGCCCATGCACCTCTCGTCCAGTGCGCCCCTCTAGTATAGATGCGCCACCGTGCCGTCCGTTACAGAAGCCCTCTCGATCTGCGCCGGTTCAACCGCGAGCGCCCAGCAGACTCCGATACAACTCCACCGTCTGCGCCGCAATCGCTGCCCAGGAAAAATGCTCCTCGGCGCGCTTCCGTCCCTCCTCACCCATGCCCTTGGCGCGCTCAGGATCGTCCAGCAGCGTTGTGATGCGACTCGCCAGATCGCGGCTGAACTGCTCCGGCTCCGTGGGAAACCCCGTGACTGCATCCGCAGCAAACGGCACAAGATAGCCCGTATCGCCGTCCACCACCACCTCCAGAATGCCGCCCACGGCCGAGGCCACCACAGGCGCGCCGCAGGCCATCGCCTCCAGATTAATAATGCCGAACGGCTCATACACGCTCGGGCAGCAGAACACCGCGCAGTGCGAGTACAGCTCGATCGCCTCTTCCTTGGTCACCATCTGCTCGATCCACACAATGTTGTGGCCCAGCCCGCCCGGATCGCCCGTCGCAATCGAGTGGCCCTCCGGACTCTGCCCCGGCGGCGTGAAGTTCTCAACCATCGCCGGTAGACTGCCCGGAGTCCGCTTCCGCACCGCCTCCACCTTCGCCCGCATCTCCTCCGCAATCTCCGCCGTGTCCGGCGCCCCCGCGCACAGCACCACTTGCGTCCCTGGCGGCAGATACTTGATCGCGTCGACCAGATGCGTCACACCCTTCTGCCGCGTGATGCGTCCCACAAACAACACATACGGCTTCATCGGATCGACGCCGTACTTCAGCAACGCCTCCTGGTGCGGCGTGTACTGATACTGGTCGAGATCGATTCCGTTGTAGATGACGTGAATCTTCGCCGCATCGACCTCCGGATACGCTTGCAGGATGTCCGCCTTCGTCCCGTTCGAGACTGCGACGATGGCATCCGCGTCCAGAATCGCCGTCCGCTCCATCCACAAGCTCAACTCATACCCCGTGCCCAGCTGCTCCGCCTTCCACGCCCGCAGCGGCTCCAACGAATGCGTCGTCAGCACAAACGGAACGGCGTAAAGCTTCTTCGCCAGAAAGCCTGCCATCGCCACATACCAGGTGTGCGTATGAATCACGTCGAGCTTCTCCAGATGAAGCTGCTCCAGCAGATTCAGGCTCAACGCCTCCAGCGCGCCCTTGAACTTCGCCTGCGTCCCGTTCGTAATCGCGTCCCAGGGCTGCTCGAAATACACCTCAAGATTCTTGCTCGCCGTCGCGTCCACCGCAGTCCGCGCAGGCTGTTTGTCGTTGGCCGGCGGCTCACCCCACGCGTGCACCTCAACCTCAATTGTCTTGGCCAGCTCGCGCGACAGATACTCCACGTGCACGCCCGCGCCTCCATAAACGTACGGCGGATACTCGCGGGTCATCAACCCAACACGCATCGGTTCCGCTCCTTCCACAACCGCTCAATCAATGACTGAGCATACATCCAGGTCAGTCGTTGAAGGCGGAGCTGCGAGAGCGTTCCAGCAAGGAAGCATCAAAACTCGAAAACTTCACGCTAAAACGGAGCTGCGGAAACCCCTCCCCAGAGATCCCCGCAGCTCCTTCCCGATGTGAAGATTCAGAAGATAACTATCTGGGCGGAGTGAGCAGAGCGACCTCCACTTTCGCATCTTTACGGGGGCCGGAGTTGGGGTTGGAAGCGTCCTCCTCCAGCTTCGCGCGGCGTTCGGCCTTGGTCTCGCGGGAGCACAGGAACTCCTCATCCCCTGCGGTGCGAACCTCGCGCAGAAAATACTGGTTGCCATAGTGGTGGAAGACGACCGCGCTATCGGCGGACGGCCTCTTCGTAGAATCTCTCAACACCATCATCGCCGCCGAATTCGAATCGCCCTTGATCCACAGAAGAATTTTCCCCTCCGTCTCGAGCGTGTACCTGCCAGCGGGCAGACGATCAGTGCCGATCTGGAACGCGAACGGGATGTTGGCGACCACGCCGTTCCTCGCCGTCTGCGCCTTGAGGGCAGGCTGAGCAAGAATAGCGGCGAAAGCAACGACGAGAGCAATACGAGCCTTGTGAGTTGTAAATGTACGCATGGCGATTTCTCCTTGGGTAGGCGGTACTTTTCGACCGCCTACACTCGATAAAGCGAAATCGCCTCGCAAAAGGGGCCACGATTTTCAAAAATATTTTTTGATCGCTCGCCGGGCGGCGCGTCAGCTGCGACAGCTCGCTACGCCAACCCGGTCGATTGCGCCTGCTCATGCGCGTGGTAGCTCGACCGCACCAGCGGTCCCGACTCTACATGCCGAAAGCCCATCGCCATCGCCTCGTGCTTCAGGAACGCAAACTCCTCCGGCGTGTAGAAACGGCTCATCGGCAGGTGATCGCGGCTCGGCCGCAGATACTGCCCAATCGTCAGAATATCCACGCGACGGTCCGCCAGATCGCGGAAGACGCCAATCAGCTCGTGCATCTCCTCGCCCATGCCCACGATGATGCCGGTCTTCGTCACAATCGCCCCATCCGCATGCGCCGCAGACTCCTGCTTCGCCGCCTCCAAAAATCGCAAAGACCGCTCATACCGCCCGCCCGACTTCGCCACGCGATACAGCCGAGGCACCGTCTCGATATTGTGGTTCAGAATCTCCGGCCGCGCCTCGACCACCATCCGCCGAGCTTCCTCGACGCCCTGAAAGTCCGGCGTCAGCACCTCAACCCTGCACCCCGCAGCCTGCCGCCGAATCTCGGCAATCACCTTCACGAACGCCCGTGCCGCGCCCAGATTGTCGTCGTCGCGGTTCACGCTCGTGATCACCGCATGCTTCAGCCCCAGCGAAGCCACCGCATACGCCACGCGCTCCGGCTCGCTGTGGTCGATCGGGGCTGGCTTTCCCTTGGGCACCGCGCAAAACCCACACCGCCGCGTGCACAGGTTGCCGAGCATCATGAACGTCGCCGTCTTATGGTTCCAGCACTCGCCGATGTTCGGGCACTGCGCGCTCTCGCACACTGTATGCAAATTCAAATCACGCGCCAGCTTCTTCAGCGAATGAAAGGTCTCGCCCATCGGCGCCCGCGCCTTCAGCCACGCAGGCTTGGCTGCGGGCTTGCGTGGGGAGAGATCAATCTGCACCAGCGTGTCGTCTTGAAGTAGAGGAGCCATCAGCGAGTCTCAAGAGCCATCAGCGAGTCTTAAAAGCCATCAGCAACCTCCATTGTAGCTTTCAAGCCCGCGCTCCTTGTCCGGCAGCCGTCCGCGCCTGCCAAAACGCCAGGCGAAACAGCCTCACCAGCACAAACACCAGCGCCGCACCGGCAATCATCTACACTCCATCCAGCCAATGCACCGCCCATAGCGGCGCCACGCCCACCTTGTGCATCAACGCCGGCATAAAGTTCCACGTGTGGATGTGCATCGCATCCCACGGGTCCGTCACCGCGCCCGGCAGGTCGATCCCCATCGGCAGCTGCCGTCCCATCGCAAAATCCGCAATGTTCCTGAAGCGCAGCGGAATCGTCCACGCGCCATGCCCCACGTTCTCCATCTGATAAAGCTCAAGCGGCAGCCAGAACGCCAGCGACGCCACCTGGATCGCAACGCTGACCGCCACAACCCCCAGCCCACAGCTCCACAGCACGCGCCCCAGCTCGCGGCGATATCGAACCAGCAGTGCAACCGCCAGCAAGGCCGCCATCTCCACCGCGCTTGAGATGTATCTGTCGCCCCACGCCGAGTCGCCCGCCCACGTGAAGTACCGCGCATACAGCACCATGTACATCGCCAGCAGCGTCAGCGATGCCACCGCAAACGCCCGCAGCTGCGGCCCCAATCGCTTCCACAACACCACCGTCAGCAGCAGCGCCAGCGGAAACAGCGGATCGAAGACAAAGATCGACTTCTGCGGAGAAAACAGCGGCCCCAGAATCCCTGAGTAGATGCCTCCCTGAAAGAAGTGCCCGCTGAACGGAAAGTTCGCCGGCAAACTCGGATCCCACCGCCGCTGCTCCTGCGCCTGCAGGCGCATGTACGTATTCGTCCACGAGCCGAAACGAACGAACTGATAGAGCCGGTCCAGAAACAGAAACACCGCATACACAGGAACCGTCGTCTTCAGATACGTGAGACACGTGTCGGCTGCCCGTCTCTTCCGCAACTCCGTGCGATCCCGCGAAAAGATCCCCACCAGCACCAGAAACCACGCAACCGCAATGATATCCAGCGCCGTTGTCAGCCGCGTCAGCAGATTCAACCCCAGCGCACCCGCGCCCAGCAGCAGCGATCGCCGGTCGCCGGTTCGCAGCCACCTGTACTGCAACCCCAGCCCGGTCAGCGTCAGCAGAAAGATGTAGTTATTCTCCTGCATGTTCTGCGCGTAATGCAGATGCGTCGTTCCGCACAGCAGCGCCAGCGTTCCCGCAATCGACTCGCCCAGCGAAAACCCGAGCAGCCCCAGAAAGCGAAACGCCACCAGCGCCGTTAGCACATTCAAGAGAACGTTCGTGCTCACACTGACCGCAATGTCTCGAATCGATGGCGTCGCTCGACTCCGCACGTAATGACGCCAGATCGAAAGATGACTCGCCGCCGTGCCCATCACATCCGCCGGCAGCATCAGCAGCGACTGCCCGACACCGTACCACGCATAGAGCGCGCCATGCCGCCCATGGATGCCAAAGTCCGGATAGTCGTCCCGCAGCACCTGCGGCTCACCGGTCCACAGCGAGTGCGTCACCTGCAGCCGGCGCGCTGTGTCCGCCGTTCCCATCTCGCCCGACTGAATCAGAAACGTGAACAGCGCCGTCGCCAGCAGCAGAAGCGAGACCGGATTGGACCACAGCCGGCGAATCACTTCAGCCCCCCGCATCTTATCGCAGCCGTTCGCGGACCTCAGTGCGCCCGAGATATAGGAAGAATAGCAGTGCGAATAAACCTTGAATGAGATAGGGCGCAACATGCGTACGATGGAAGACGTAGAAGCATCCGGCGGCCATCAACAAGCATCCCGCGCTAACAAGTGCCCATCCCCAGCGCCGCAGCTGCAGCAGCCCGAAGACGCCGATGACAACTAGCGTGCTGATTCCGAGGATGCTGTAACGGGTGGCCGATGGTATGGCAGTCGCGTGAATCATTTTGAAAGCGGTGTACATGGAGATGAACAACATGTATATGCCTATGGCGGCCATGCCGGGCAGCATCCCCCGCGCCTCGCCCGCGGGCACGCCCGGCAGATGCCGCTTGAAAAAACCGCGGTCTTCAGCGGGTTTCGCCTTCGGGTTTTCAAAGCGGGATTTCGGTTTATCGGCCATAGCCTCTCGAAGCTTGTCGTTCAAAGCGTGTGCAGGTAGGCGAGCAGGTCGTCCACGTCCTGCGGATCCATGTCAGGCTGCGCAGGCATCAGCGCGTGTCCGTGCAGAACCGTCGCCGTCACGCGCTCGTCGTTGGCCGGTGCGCCGCTCTGCAGGTACTGCTTCTTGAACACGCCGCGCAGCGAAGGTCCATGCAGCGACCCCTCCACGCGATCGTAATGACACTGCCCGCAGTGCGCCTCATAGACCGCATGTCCGCGCGCCTGCTGCGCATTCAACTGGTCCAGCGGCGTTGGCGGCGGCAGGCTGTGACATCCTGCAAGCAACACCGCAGCCGCCGGCAAAACAAGAGCACACATCCGCGAGAATCGCTCCGGCGCAAAAGCCATCGTCTACTGCGCCGTATCCTTGAAGACCTGCTCCGCGTAGAAGTTGCGCACCTTCGCTTCATTGTGCAGGATCTCGAAGTACGCGCTCTTCAGCAGTTGCGAGCGGCTCTCATGAAGCTGTTGCCGGATCGCCTGCTGCACGCGCGGATCGCTCAGCTCGCGCTGCCCCGCAGGCTCTTTGCTGAGCAACTTGTAGATGGCATAACCCGCCGGCTTCTTCGTCTGCGCATCCAGCAGCGGAAGGATCTCCGTCGTCTCGCCCGGCTTCAGCTTCATAAGCGAGGCGAAGGTCTGCGCATCGGTTGCGCCCTTCATCTGCGACTCGGAGACGAAGCCCATGTCCCCGCCGCCCGGCGCCGTGCTGGGGTTCTCGGAGAACTGTATCGCGATCGCGCCGAAGTCCTCGCCCGCATCGATGCGGTTCTTCAGCGCCTGAATCTTCTTGTGCGCGTCCGCGTCGCCGGACGCCTTGTTGCCTTGCAGATTGTTCACCTGGCTGGCGCCCTGGTCCGTCACCTGGATCTGCGCCAGGTGATACTGCGTCTCGATCAGGTTGTACTCGGCCTTATGCGCGTTGTAGTAGCTGCTGACATCGGCATCGGTAATGGTGATCTTGGAGTTGATCTCTTTGTTCAGCAGTTTGTCGATGGTCAGGCTCCGCCGAACCGCACGGCGAAGACCATCCGCCGTCTGCCCATTGGCCTGCAGCCTCTTCTGAAACTGATCTTCGGTATAGGGCGCCTTCAACTCCGTGATCTTCGCATCGACCTCGGCATCCGTAGCCGTAAGGTTCAGCTTGGCGGCCCGTTGCTCGATAATCTCCCCGGTAATCAACTCGTGCAGGATATTCAGCCGAAGGGAAGCCGCCTGGTCCGCCGTAGGCGTCTGCGCCTGCGGATTGTTGGCCAGTTGCGCATCATAGGCTTTGTCGAGATCGGTACGCAGAATTGGATGTCCGTTCACCGTAGCGACGACGCCATTCTGCCGCACCTGATGGCAACCGGTAAGCACACACAACGACGCGGCGAGAAAAATAGCAGAGAGACGAACTGATTTCAGCATGGAGAGGTCCTGGCCTGCGATGTTGGGCAAGCCGTCCGTTCAGTTTACAGGAACAGAATCAGGCTGGGCAGCAGGGTTAGTGCGGCCCAGCTTATCGCAAATCCAGCCAACCGGTCGAATCTTACAGCTTGGCCAGCTCCACCACCCGGACGCTGGTAATCGCCTCAACCCGCCGCAGCGCCTCCACCGCGCCTTGCAGCGCACCCTCAGCCCCCGCCGGAATATCCAGCTGCACCACCGCCAGCGCCTGGCCCTCCCGTGTTCCGCTGGTCCCGCTGGTCCCGCTGCTGCGCGGCCCACCCGCCCGGCTCCGCCCCAGCGCAAAGTTCGCGATGTTCAGCCCCGCCTCGCCGAGGATCGTTCCCACCCGCCCGATCACGCCCGGCACGTCCCGGTTGCGAATGATGACCAGCGTCCCCGCCAGCTCCGCCTCAATATCGATGCCGTCATAGCTGAGCAGACGCGGCGAGTGCCCATGCAGCACCGTCGCCAGCCCCGTCCACTCGCCGCTGTCCGGCCCAGCCTTTGAGCCAGTCCCGCCGTCGGCACTCTTGCGAACCCCGTCTTTGCGAGCCCAGTGCAGCGACACCCGCAGCGTCGCGCCCGTGCCGCCCGACACGTGCTCGCGCTTGTCCTCCTGCACCCGGATGCCGCGCTCCTCCGCCGCCGCCGGCGCATTGATGCGGTTGATCCCCTCCACGCCATGCAGCACGCCCGCGATCGCCGCATTGCGGATCAGGTCGGTCTTCAACTGCGCCAGCCGTCCGTTGTAGGTCAGCGAAATGCTCTCCACGCTACCCAGCCCCTCGTCCACGTGCGAGCCCGCCTCAGCGCCCGCGGCGGCTTGATGGCCCAGCAGCTGCCCCAGCCTTGCCGCCATCTCGATATACGGCGACACCTCCGCATACTCCTCCTCGCTCAGCGAAGCCACATTCACCGCGTTCTGCACCACGCCCAGCTTCAGATAATCGCGCACCTGGTTGGCCAGCTGAATCCCGATCGCCTCCTGCGCCTCATCGGTCGAGCCCGCCACATGCGGACTCAGCAGCACATTCTCCAGCTCGAAGTAGGGCGAATCCTTCAGCGGCTCCTTGCGAAACACATCCAGCGCCGCGCCCGCCACCTTGCCCGACTTCAGCGCCTCCACCAGCGCCTCGTCGACAATCAGCTCGCCGCGCGCGCAGTTGATAATGCGCACACCCTGCTTCATCACCGCCAGCGAATGCTTGTTGATCAGGCCCTCGGTCTGCGGCGTCAAGCCAACGTGCAGCGAAAGATAATCGCTGGCTGAAAAAACCTCATCGATCGGCGCCAGCATCACGCCATTCTCGCGCGCAATCACCGGCGCCACAAACGGATCGTAGCCCAGCAGATTCATCCCAAACGCCTTCGCCCGCCGCGCCACCTCCAGCCCAATCCGCCCCAGCCCGACGATGCCCAGCGTCTTTCCGCGCAGCTCCGATCCCTGCAGCGACTTC
>Ga0207933_1002583_pt1 | contig 11540 bp, 14 predicted proteins | sample NGESurdeep092012_4_FD_184488 | JGI IMG/M metagenome (GOLD analysis project Ga0207933, IMG submission 184488) | Arctic peat soil microbial communities from Barrow, Alaska - NGEE Surface sample F53-3 deep-092012 (SPAdes) | ecosystem: Environmental > Terrestrial > Soil > Wetlands > Peat ... | reverse complement strand
TATAAATATACTAAATATGCTTACATATTATTGATTTACATTGTAATATAATTGTAATTATTTATTAATTTTAATAAATGAATTATATACTTCTTATATCGAACTCACGTTAATTAGTATGCAAAAAATCTTAATTCTCGATGATGACCAGGACCTTCTAAGTGTAGTAAAATCATTGCTAAAAAAAGGAGGGTTTGAAGTATTTGCTTTTGCAGATTGGAGAAAAGCATGGGAGAATATTAAGAAAATTAAACCCAATTTAATTCTTTTAGATGTTTTTCTGAAAGGTTTCGATGGGCTTGACGTTTGCAAAAAGATAAAATCCACTTATTCGACAAGAAATATTCCTGTGATAATGGTTTCTTCATTTCCTAATATTGCAGACACTGCTATTTATGAATATGGTGCAGATGAATTCATCGCAAAACCTTTTGAAGTTGGTGAAATGATAAAGAAGATCAATGGAGTTTTATCAATAAAACACGCAAACGCCTGATAACATTCACTTTTACTCAAGAAATTTCTTTTAACAGAATGCTCTCAATCGTACTACATGGAACAAAAAAAGGCTTATGCGTGATTACAAGGTTTAAAACTTTTTCAACCACATTGTAATTTCCTTTGATAGTATTTCCAAAAACTGACACGTCAAATTCTCCTGAATATTCATCTCCTGTAAATATTCCATTTTGATTTTCAATCGCTGTTTTGGCTTTTAAAATCGTTTCTGAAACTGATCCTGAAAAAGGGATACTTATTTTACAATCACTCATTTTATAAATTTGGAATTTAAAGGTTGTGGATTAAGCTGGGGAAAACTATACACAACGAAAAAACAAACTAAATTCATTTTACTAAATTGGCAAATTCTTCCAGTAATTTATTTTTGTTAATAATTCTTTTTATCTTCTTTCTCCTGCCATATTTTAAAACTCTTTATTGCTTCCTTATGGCTTAAATTAACCATTGGGATTTTTCTTTTATTAAGCTCTTTATTTATTTCGTCATAAATCAAGGAATCGTCAAACCCAATTTCAGCAGCATCTTTCCTGGTATTTCCATAATAAATAATTTTTGGGCGTGCCCAATAAATAGCGCCGAGGCACATTGGGCAAGGTTCACATGATGTAAAGATTTCGCAATTTTCCAATTGGTGCTCCTGCAAATTTTGACACGCTTCCCTAATCGCCATTATTTCAGCATGTGCTGTAGGGTCATTCGTACTAATTACTTTATTATTTCCTCTTCCTATTATTTTATTTTCCTTTACAATTACACATCCAAACGGGCCGCCTTCTCCATTTTTCATCCCTTTTTCAGCAAGTAAAATCGCCTCGTTCATAAATTTTTCTTCCCTTGTCATTCTTCTTTTTTAATGAATTGCAAATAAAGTAAATCTTGTGAAAAGATCAACATTCTTTTATTTTCCTAATATTTATGAACGCATTATTACCGATAACCTTTTGCCTGCAAATGAAACAACTCTGCATAATGCCCGTTTTTTTTCAATAATTGTTCGTGGCTTCCTTCTTCTAAAATTTCTCCTTTATTTAATACTAGAATCCGGTCGGCCATGCGGACTGTAGAGAAGCGATGAGAAATAAGTATAGCCGTTTTCCCTTTTGTGAGTTCGGCAAACCTTTCAAAAACTTCGTATTCAGCCCTCGCATCCAGCGCAGCAGTAGGCTCATCCAGTATTAGCAATTGCGCGTCTTTCATGTAAGCTCTTGCAAGAGCTATCTTTTGCCATTCTCCACCCGAAAGTTCCACTCCCTGGTTGAAACGTTTGCCCAAAGCTTGTTCATATTTATTAGGCAATTTTTCTACCAATGTGTCAGCCAGGCTTTGCTTTGCTGCATTAATGATCAGTTCTTTATTTTCTTTTTCATTAATATTACCAGTTGCTATATTGTGAGAAACAGTCATTTGATATTTAAGAAAATCTTGAAAAATTACGCCGATCTGGGTTCTTAATTCTGCAAGGCCGTATTCTTTTAAATCGTGGCCGTCTAATAAAATCCTTCCTTCTGTAGGATCGTAAAGACGAGCAAGAAGCTTTACCAGCGTTGTTTTGCCAGCACCGTTCTCTCCAACGAGCGCCAGTTTTTCACCAACTTTAAGAGTAAAATTGAGATGCCGGTTTGCCCATCGGGTTGAATTGATGTATTTAAAACCTACGTTTTCAAAAGTGAATCCGTATTGAATGGGTTTAGGAAAAGGGCGCGCATCATCTAATACTATAATTTTTGGCTTAATATCGAAAAAATCAAAGAAATCTTTTAAGTAAATCGCTCCCTGGGAAACTGAAGTAAACCTTGAAAGTACACCTTCCATTAAAGTTCTTAATTGGCGGAACGAACCAGCTAAAAAGGTAAGGTCGCCAATTGATAATTTTCCTGTAATTGTTCTTGCAATAATAAAAACGTAAGCTGCATAATAACCTAAACTTCCGAGTATAGAAAAAACGGATCCCCATACAGAACGCTTCACTGAAATTCGTTTATTTTCTTCGTAAAATTTATCAGATAAAAACCGAAAACGGTTAGAAAGAAAATCAGATAAATCAAATATTTTTACTTCTTTCGCGGTCTCATCGCTTGCACCAATATATCTTAAATAATCAAGTTCCCTTCTTTCCGGAGTTTGCCTGCGGCTTAATAGATAAGTTTTGTCGTTAAAATAAGATTCATTTAAAAATGCCGGAATTACTGCGATAAATAAAAGCACGATTAACCAGGGATTGAAAAGAATCAAACCCGCAGCAAGGAAGCCCATCGTAATCAAATCCTGCAATTGGCTTAATACCTGCGAAAGCAAAACTGTCCTACCGGTAGTTTGCTGGCGCGCGCGTTCCAATTTATCATAAAAAACAGAATCTTCAAATTGGTCAAGGTCTAATATCGCAGCATGTTCCATTATTTTAATAGAAGTATGGTTTGAGAAAAGATCGCCGAGTAACCCATCAACAAGCGTTGTAGCGCGGCTTAACGCGTCCGAAAGTATTGCCAAAAGAAATTCGGCAATTACCAGTTTCCATAATAATGCATGGTCGTTTCCCGAATTTTTTGAAAGATAGACAACCTGGTCAATAATCAATTTTCCCACATATAAAATCGCAACAGGAATGGCAGACTTTATGATTCTTAAAAGCGCGTTGAAAAAAGTAAGCGAAGGGCTGGTTTTCCAAACCAATTTGAAAAACCTGGGAAGATTGCTAAGCGCCGAAAAGCGCTCATTCATTGAAACTTCCTTGATTTTATCCATTTAGGGGTTTTAAATTTTGATATTAAAATTTTCCCGACAAAGTAATTCATAAAATTAAAACGACGCTTCCACTTATAATTAGTAATGCGCCAATGGCGGTTTTCCACGAAAGTGGTTCGCCTAAAAAAACTACGGCCAATATTATAGCAAATGCAACACTCATTTTATCAACCGGTGCAACCTGCGTTACTTTTCCTAATTGCAAAGCTTTAAAATAAAAAATCCATGAAAGCCCCGTAGCCACGCCGGATAAACAGAGAAAAATAATATTCTGTTTTGTCAATGTATTTATTGTAGAAGTGCCGCCTCTGAAAAAAGCGATTCCCCATGCCAGTATTAAAATGACCACTGTTCGTATGGCAGTTGCCAGGTCCGTATCTACTCCTTTAATTCCTATTTTAGCAAAAATTGCTGTAAGTGCTGCAAAAAGCGCTGCGAGCAAAGCGTATATCCACCACATAGTTTTTGATTTTTTATGAGTAATAAAACAAGAGTATTGTAAAGCTAACAAAGAAAATTCCACTATCTTCATACTGAAATAATGCTATAAAGATATTTACTGAATTGTATTACAAAGAATAACCTCATAGTGTTTTTTAGATCAGAATTTTTTTAAAACATATAAAATGATTTAATGAAAGAAAATGATGAAAAGATCCTTTGTATTGATATTGGTGGTTCGCATATAAAAGCCACTGTAGTAAATTACGATGGTAATTTTTTACAAAAATATGAAAGGGAAAAAACACCTTCTCCGCCATCACCTGAAAAAGTCGTAAAATTAATTCTTGAAATTGCAAGCCGCTTTCCACAGTATGATAAAGTGACAGCAGGCTTTCCTGGTTTTGTAAAAAACGGAGTGGTAAAAACAGCTCCTAAACTTGGCAATGATATTTGGAAAGATTTCGATCTAAAAGGGCAACTTCAAGATCATTTAAAAAAGCCAGCTCTTGTCATTAATGATGCAGATTTACAGGGGCTTAGCCTTGCAGAGGGCAAGGGCGTTGAAATGCTGATTACTTTAGGTACAGGATTTGGGTCAGCAATTATGAATGATGGATTATTAATGCCACACCTGGAAATGTCCCAGCATCCCGTCACCAAAAAGAAAAACTATAATGATTATGTAAGTGCTTCAGCATTGGAAAAAGTGGGCAAAAAAAAGTGGAACAAAAGAATGAAACGTGTGATTAAGATATTAAGAGTGGTTTTTAACTTTGACCACCTGTACATAAGTGGAGGAAGTGCGAAACTAATTAATTTCAAGTTGGATGATGACATTACAATTATTGATAACCGTGAAGGAATAAAAGGAGGAATGGTTTTGTGGAAACAATTTGGAGAAGAAGATTTATCTAAAAACATACAAGAATGAAAATAGGAATAGCTGCCGACCATGGTGGATTTGAATTAAAAAATACTATGAAGCAATTTTTGGAAGGGAAAGGGTTTGAAGTAAAAGATTTTGGGACGCATCAATTAGATAACGGTGATGATTACCCGGATTTTGTAATTCCACTTGCAGAGGCGGTTGCCAAAAAAGATGTAGATCGTGGTGTTGCAATTTGTGGAAGTGGAGTTGGTGCGTCTATGGCTGCCAATAAAGTGATTGGCGTAAGGGCAGCGTTGATTCATGAACATTTTTCTGCTCATCAGGGAGTAGAAGATGACGATATGAATTTAATTTGCCTTGGAGGAAGAGTAACTGCTTTTGCGGCCGCGGAAGAACTAATAATGGCTTTTTTAAATGCTAAATACCTTGGACTAGTAAGGTTTGAAAGGCGATTACAAAAAGTAAGGAACCTGGAGGAAAGAAATCTTTAAAAATTATGAGCAAACGAATTAAAATTCTATTCTCTGATATAGGAGGAGTGCTACTTACAAATGGATGGGGGCACGAATCGAGGATGGCTGCGGCAGAAAAATTTAATATTGATTATGGTGAAATGGATATTCTCCATGATTTTATTTTTAATGTTTATGAGATGGGCAAAATCTCATTGGATGATTACCTGGATACAGTTGTATTCAGGGAAAAAAGGAATTTTTCTAAAGAAGAATTTAAAGAATTTATGTTTGCCCAGTCTATTGAATTGCCTGGAACACTTTCGTGGCTTATTAAATGGAAAAACGAACACGAGAATGTAAAAGTAATTTCCATGAACAATGAACCGAAAGACTTGAATCAATACCGGATTCAAAAATTCAAACTACATGATTTTTTTGATGCATTTATTACTTCATGTGAAGTAGGTATGCGTAAACCAGACCCCGGAATTTATCTTCTCGGGTTGGGAATAGCCCAGGCAAAGCCTGAAGAATGTGTTTATTTTGATGACCGGATAATGCTTGTTGAAGCTGCAAAAAAACTTGGCATAAAAGCATATCACCATATTGATTTTGAATCTACAAAAAAAATTGTAGAGTCATTAGAATGGTGATTTGCTTTCAGTATGAAAATAAAAATCCTGATTATTTGTTTGTTTACTGCCTCAGGAGTTCAGCAATCAAATCCTTTATTTCCCAATGAGTTTATTTTGCGCTTGTCGGCGGCTTTCCACCTTCAGGAACAAAAATCAATGCGTCTGAATCAAGGCAATATCTCTTTCCTGTTGGTTTAGGACCATCATCGAAAACATGGCCGATGTGTGAACCTGTTTTAGCATCAACAACTTCCCATCTATCCATACCATCACTATTATCTAAAATCAGCTTTACAGAATTTGGGTTGATTGGTGCGTAAAAACTAGGCCATCCGGTTCCTGAATTGAATTTGGTTTCTGAACTGAAAATCGGTTGTAAAGAAGCTGTAGAATAGTAAGTTCCTTTTTTATAAAAATGATCATATTTACCTGTGAAAGGCCTTTCAGTACCTCTGTTTCTTAAAATATTATATTCTGCCGGAGTAAGCTTTTGTTTCCATTGCGCTTCAGTAAATTGAACCGGAAAATCTTTATAAGATGCAACAACTGCAGGATTGGGATATTTTTTATTTGTGGGCGTTTGGGATTGAGTACAATTCGAAAAGAGGGTACTAATCGCAAAAGCTATCAAATACATAATTTTTTTCATGATTTTTTTGCTTTAATATACGGAGCAAAATAATCTTAGGTTTTAATAAGCCCAACTTTGATATTATAAAATAATCAAAAAATTATTTTATCTGGAACCATTAATTTTTATGATTTTATAAATATGTGTTCCCTTTTTGCCTTCTATTTTAAGGATGTATAAACCTGCAGCAAGGTTGCCTGTATTAATTGTAGTGCTATTAGATCCAATTATTTGGGATAAGTACAACTTGCCATTTGTCCCGTATAGATTAAGTGTTTGGCCGATTATTTCATCATCCTGGGTTGAGGAAATATTTATAACATTGGTAAATGGATTTGGGTATAAAGTAATTTTCAAATTTATTGAATCAGGATTTTTAGTAGGTAATGGCCCTCCTTCTGCATTAGAACTGTCGCATGCAGTAGAATTGAGGAATGAATTCCTGTAACCACCTTCTGCGAATAAACTTCTCATTTCTGCTGCCTGCCCTTTTGTAAACATATTCATGCAGGCATCATTTGTAAAATCCATATAATCCATAAACATATCGCCATAAGGATTTATAGAGCATGATGATAAATGAGGAAATGAAGGGCATCCGCTGTTGGCTGCTTCTTGAGGCGGTGTATCAGCAATTCCGTCGTCGCCACAATCGCTATCGCCCCATGGATGCTTTAACCCAAGCCAATGCCCAAGTTCATGAGTTACAGTCCGGCCTTTATCAAAGGGCTTTATTAAATTGCCAATTGTTCCAAAAACATCGTATTGAATTACAATTCCGTCTTTTTCAGCCGGGCTACCGGGTAAAACTGCATAGCCTAATGTACGTCCAAAAAGATTGCAAACCCAGATATTCAAATACTTTGATGCATCCCATGCGTCATCGCCACCTTTTGAAGAAAATTTCATAGCATCATCCGCCGTATACTGTGTAACAGAAGTGTATTTATGTATAATTCCTGTTGTATATCTTCCATTTGGATCTACTTTTGCCAGGCAAAACTGAATTCTTGTATCTGCAGCAACGCTTTTGAAAGGCGCTGGGGTATTAACGGTATCAGCATTTTGCCTCCTGAAATCATTATTTAATGATACAATTTGGGAAATTACCTGTGCATCGCTAATATTTTGAATATTATTATTATAAAGTACATGTACGATTACGGGTATTGTTATCACTTCATTACCTATAGTATCCCTTAAAGTATCCACTTTGGAACTATTTAAAGAAGAAACACGGTTAGTATTAAAATTATTAAATGGATGATTGCTAATATAAGTGGGTGTTAAGCAACGTTGGGCCGAACCATTAATTGAAAGTAGAAATAAAAAAATTGTAAAAATTAACTTCATGTATTCCCTGTTGTAAAACTCAAAAGTTTGAGTGGTGAACAATAACGGGATTACATAGGCTTTGGGTGAGCTTTTACAATGGATAATGAAAAATGCGGAGATTTGACCTAAACTTTATGATAAATAACAAGGAAATCTTGATTTGTGTTTATCTGTAGCGGAGGTTCAAAGCACAAATAAACACAATATTTTTGGTAGTTTAAAATTTTTAAGAACTTATTTTTTTTATGAATGTGCATTTAAAGCCTCAGTACATTATTTTTACATTTATTTAAAAGTATAAAAATTTAAAGGCATCTATGGTTTATAAAACAGTGTTGGCAGCAACTATTTTTTTATTTTTGATTTCCTGTAATAATTCTTCCTCTCCTGATTATGATAATTCACTTCCTGCTATCAAAGTGAATAATATACCTCCTCCGGAACCAATAATGTTTAAAGTTGACTCAGTTTTTCCACATGATCCTGGAGCTTTTACACAAGGGCTGGAATATTATAAGGGTAAATTATATGAAGGTACAGGCCAGCCTGGCCAATCCAGATTGCGCATTACTGATATAAAAACAGGAGAAGTTGAAAAAAATTATTTAATACCCGATAGTTCTGTTTTTGGGGAAGGAATAACAATTTTTAAAAATAAAATTTATCAACTTACCTGGCAAAGTAAGGAGATATTTGTTTATAATCTAGATGATATAATGCATCCCATAAGTACACTAAAATGGGATAGGGAGGGCTGGGGTGCTACTCATGATAATAACAATATTATTATTAGTGATGGTACTTCTCATTTGTATTTTGTTCAGCCTGATGAAAAAAACAAATCAATGAAAATCAATAAAATTTTAACAGTTGCCGATAATTTGGGAGAGGTGGACAGCCTGAATGAAATCGAATTAATTAATGGATACGTGTTTGCAAATAGATGGCTAACAAATGATATTGTAAAAATAGATACATCCAACGGTTATGTTACTGGAAAAATGAATCTTACCGGTTTACTTCAACAATACGACCCCGGAGCACAGGTAAATGAAAATGCTGTTTTAAATGGAATTGCTTACGATAGTACTACAAAAAAACTATACATAACTGGAAAATATTGGCCAAAGCTCTTTGAGATGCATTTACAATAGTCTTGAATTCTTATTTACTTGTTAGGATTAGTTGTTACGGCACCTGCACCATAATCGTTGGTTTTATAAGTCCTATGGCCCAGCGAACTTGCTCCCAGGCGTGTATCGCGATAAATTGTATTTTGCTTCTGGCTTGAATCAAAAAAATTATTATTATAATTGATGGAACTTCCGGTTTTATGAGGGTTTGTGGTAATAGCTCCTGCACCGTTATCATTTTTTTTATAAGTATTATAAAGAATGGAGCTGCCTCCAAGCCGGGTATCCCGATAAATATGGTTGTTAGGATTATTGGAATAATTTCTATCGGGTGTGCTTATATGATAAGTTTGATTTTCTGATAACCTTTGATTTTCTGATAACCTTTGATTTTCAGAGGTATTCTGTGCCACCACTGTGTTCGCAAAGAAGCCAATTGTGATAGAAAGGATAATTATTTTAGATTTCATAAGTAAATATATTTATAACTGACAGCCCATAAAATGTGCCATAATTAATTGGATTTTGAAAAATTAATTTCATTTGCTAATGAAAAAATTAATTTTTGCAGCTATAAAAAAATGTATTTTATTTTGATTATTCAATATTTATATTAGTTTTGTATTTCCTCATCCCTTAGAAATACCAAGACTCCTTTTCTTTTTGAAGACTTTTACCCCAATCCTTTATTGCTTTTAGCAATTATTGTAAAGCCATAATCTGTGTTCCTAACTTTTATTATTTTATCTCTAAAACTCAGTTATGAAAAAGAATTTTACAATTTTGAAAGGTTTATTTGCTTCTGCATTTTTCTTTTCGCTTATTCAATTAATGCCTAATTCAACCCAGGCTCAGGTAAGTTGTCAAAATGCAACCGTTTTATGGTCACAGGATTTTGGAACAGGAACTACTGCTACCAGCGACCCCGATGTTCTTACTTCAGGCCTAACCTACCAGGAATCATATACTTTAGGAAATGAGGGAACCTACCGTGTTATTAATAATACTCAACAAAAGCCTGAATGGCAGGCATCTCCTGATCATACAGGAAATGCAAATGGCAAAATGCTGGTTGTTAATGGCCAGGCTGAAAAATTTTATCAACATACTATATCTAATACCAACGGTTTTGTGCCGGGAAATTATACAGTTAGTATGTATGTAATGAACATTGATACTTCTGTAACTTGTGCTCCAGATCCTTTACTGCCGGTAATGACATTTACAGTCGAATATTATTCTCAATCGAATACATGGGTCCCTTTATCTGGTTCCCCTTATACTGCGGCTCCTGTTGCTCAAACAAAAGATCCAACCTGGGTAAATATGGGTTCTTCTTTTTCAATACCCGATAATTTAAATTCATTTCCAACTCAAATAAGAATTACACTTGGTGATGGTACTGAGGGAGGTTGCGGAAATGATTTTGCAATGGATGATATTCAGCTTTCTTTATGCCCAGCTGGCGGTGTGGCGCCAGTTACCTTAACAAGTTTTACCGCCCGCAATAAAGGAAATGGCGTTAGCCTGGATTGGTCAACTGCTCAGGAACTTAATAATAATTATTTCCAGGTTGAAAGAAGTTCTGATGGAAGTACAGGATGGTCAGTAATTGCAACTGTAAAGGGTGCAGGGAATAGCCAGGTTGTTAATAATTATAATGCATTGGATGCAAGCCCACTTTCTGGTATCAATTATTATCGGTTAAAACAAGTTGACAATGATGGCAAAGCAGTTTATTCTAATACTGTTACTGTAAAAGTTGGTTTACAAAAAACAGCGATCTCTGTTATCGCCAATCCATTTTATAATACACTTTCTGTAAGTTTTGTAAGTCCAACTTCAGAAATGGTAACTGCCAGGTTGGTGGATGTAACTGGGAAACAAATTGCTGTTGATAAATGGAGTATTTATAATGGCACTTCTAAAAAAGATTTTAGCAATTTAGGAGGTTTACAACATGGAATGTATATACTTTCAATCATAAATAATTCTGGCGAAATACTTTATAATGGTAAAGTTGTAAAGCAATAATATTACACACGCATAAACCGAGGAAGGGAGCCTGTTTTATGGCTCCCTTTTTTTATTTAAACCATTCAATTTTTTTTAATTAATCTTTTTTATCTTGAACTCAATTAAATCTCTTTTATGGCAATTGCTAAAATTAGCGAAATAAAAAAAGAGCTTGAGAATCTTGAATTTAAAGATTTACTCGAGATTTCCTTGCGGCTTACAAAGTTTAAAAAGGAGAATAAGGAATTACTTTCATTTTTGCTTTTTGAAGCTGATGATATTTCCAGTTTCATTCAAAGAGTAAAAAACGACGTTGAACAACAATTTTTTCAAATAAATAAATCAAATGTTTATTTTATAAAAAAAGGTGTGAGGAAAATTTTACGCATTGTTAATAAACAAGTTCGATTTTCTTCATCAAAACAAGTAGAGGCAGAATTATTAATTCATTTTTGTAATTGTATAATCTCTAATTCGATACCGATTAAAAATAGTTCACAGTTACTTAATTTATATAAAAATCAATTGAAAAAAATTGAGGGTGCTTTGTTACTCCTACATGAGGATTTGCAATATGATCTAAGGAGACAAATAATTCAATAAAAAACCAATAGGTTGATAAAGATTAACCGCAAAGCAAAAACAGTTCTTTGAAATGTCTAAATATATTAGTAATTTTAACCTAAAATGTTTAGTTATGTTTTCTACTCTTAGTACTTTTGAATTTCAGTACCAGTT
>Ga0207933_1002582_pt1 | contig 11542 bp, 11 predicted proteins | sample NGESurdeep092012_4_FD_184488 | JGI IMG/M metagenome (GOLD analysis project Ga0207933, IMG submission 184488) | Arctic peat soil microbial communities from Barrow, Alaska - NGEE Surface sample F53-3 deep-092012 (SPAdes) | ecosystem: Environmental > Terrestrial > Soil > Wetlands > Peat ... | reverse complement strand
CACCGACCGCCGAGGCGGTCGAACGTGCCATGTACGAACACGACCTGGATGCTGACGTGCGCTGGCTCTTCTAGTAGCCCCTTGAACTGCGCCGCGATGAGGGTTGATCGGAAGGCGCGGGATTGGTCGTACGCGGACACCACGGCGACGCCGCCTGCTCCGATGCTTGCCGCCGGAAACGTCCAAGTCTGTGAAGACCTCCACCGGGTCGCAGCCCTGGACGGCCGGGAGCGCCCGGCACGCGGCCTCCTGGACCTCGGGAGAGGCCGTGCGCTCGTAATCCTTGTGGCGGGACTGGCGGATGTAAACGACTGCGGTGGTCATCGTTTGCCTGGCTTGGCACCGGCCAACTCGCCTGGCTCCCCGCAATCGACTTGCCGAGCGATCCGAGCTCCCGCGCCTTGCGCACCCAGCGTGCCATCAGCTCGGCCGGGTATGTCGGAATCGGACACTGATAGATGCGACGGTCGTCCAAGTAGCCCCCTTAAACAAACCAACTCCAAGCGCTAGCCAGCCCACCCAACGCGGGGTACCAATTGCAGGGTGGGCGATGATTCTGATGCCGTATGCGGCCACACAGGCCGCGACCACGAGCATGGAGGCTGGCAGCCATAGGAGCCGAACCCAGCGGCTAATGGTGAATCATTACCTTGCATCGACCACTTGAATCCAAGACCAAAAGTCGCCAATGCCCTCTGTACGTAGGGGATCTAAGGCGAAGTACATGCAAAGTCTCCCATTCATTGTCATCGGGGACGTGGTGATCGTTCTAATGACAGTGGGCCGCATTGCCTTCGAGCGACATCATGAACGCGGTGAGTCGGTTCGGGCCGTGCCGAGATTGACTGTTTTGATGGTGGGGTTCGCAATGGCCGCCGTAGGTTTCACGGCCGCGTTCCTTATCCTGCCAGGCCACTGATAGCCCTGCGGGTCGTTCCAATCGGAGGACGAATACGTCACGTCGTCCACGTTCCGAAGATGGCCTGCGATGGCAACCATCATGGACCCACATTGTGAGCCCCAGCCGGGAACAGCGCCAATGCCCCGCTTCGGCGACCATCGCGGACACAACGCCGAGCGTCCGTGGGGTGCCCGTTCAGGGGGTACGGTCGAGTTCGGCCAGTAGGTCGTGCCGGTTCAGCTAAACCGAACTTGCAGAGCGGTTAGGTAGCTGTCGCCTCGAATCCCGCCGGGGCTACCAAACTCACCCAATCTGAGGTGGTAACGCGTTTGGCGGCGGCGTCGGGGCGCTGAAGCCGAACTGATTGGCGGGGACCACCTGTTTCCGGTTCTCCCAAGGTGTGCCGAACTTTTGGCGACCCTGAAGGCGCGGCGCCGTTGCCTTGGACACGGTGGGCCGTGTGATCGCTACCGGCGGGGCCACGCTGGTCATCTCCGGAAGGTCCTGAGCGAACGCGCGGTCGCCCTTTGCGGCGCCGAAGCCGGCCACGGCGCCAGCCTCGGCGTTGCTCTCGGGGGCGTGCTCACGAGCTGGCGTGATTGCCCGCGCCAGACTGGAGTCAGCCTCTGCAGGGGCCCCCTCGCGGCCCACCTCCGGAGGTTGTCGCGCTGGTTCAAATCGCGTCGCGTTTGAGCGGCTCCTAGACACCGACCGCGCGGTGGATATGTATGGTCCGCGCAGGAGGAGGATCCAGATCCACATTGACGAGTCGCTTGCCGCAGTTGAGGCTGCGCGCCGAGGACAGTCCAAAGCGGCCCTGATTCAAGCTGCTCTCGCCCGCGTTGGGTGAGCAGGAACGGCCTGCGAAGGACCCGTGGGCGGCGATGACGGGATGGCTGGAGGATGGCGCGGTCGTCGACATCGATGCCGCCGTGTACGACCGTCATCGGTGAGACCTGGACGCTGCGACGACGGCGGTCAGGGCACGTGGCCGCGGTGGGTTTTCTGGATCGGTTTGACGAGTTACCCGATGTTGAGGTTGTCCATATGGACGGGGACATTGAGAAGGATGCGTGGCGCTGGCTCCGAGGTCGGCCGGACGGCGAGTATTCATTTGTCGACGCAACTAGCTTCTCCGTCATGCGCCGGCGCCGCATCCGCGAAGCGCTCGCCTTCGATGGCGACGTCAATGCGGCCGGCTTTTGTAGAGGTGAGGCCGGCGTAACGCGCGCCCTCTCCCGGAAGCAGTTGCAACAACGGACGTATCGCGTCCCACGTAGAACTCACCCGGACAGCGAGATGGGCAGCCCTCCACCGAACGCTCCTGCACGGGGAGCCCGGAGGTCCTTCGAATGCGGTCCGGTGCTCATCGGTCAGAGACGCGTTGACCTCACGAATTGCCCAGATGACAATGAAAATGAAGGGGCATGAGGACTGATCGGTCGGAGTGCTGACGATTGGCAGGTCCGATGTCGGCAGTTCGCCCCGCCCCCCCGAGGCAGATTTCGTAACCTTCCCGGGTATACCGGATCGAGTAGTTTTGCAAACGATGTGCGATCTGGCCCGCCGGGCCGTATTTGGGCCAGTTCAGGCACCAGTGCGGCGGTGTTCTGTGCGATCGCTGAAGACCGCTCCGGTGGCTCGCCTTGGCTGGGTTTCGTGGGAGAGGCCGAACTATGGCTTGGCGGCCAGTTTCGGACCCGATCGGCATCAATCGAGCCATCAAACGCCATCGGCTGGCCATGACTGACACGCCGGAGCCACTGGCTGACATAGTCGTCTTTCCCGCCCAGGCCTCGGCCACCGACCTGGCGCTCAAGGACCTCGAGTTGGTTTATGCCTTTGTTTACTCCAAGCTCGGCAATCGCGCCGACGCGGAGGACTTGACCCAGCAGGTCGCCCTGAAGGCGCTCCCGAGGCTTCGCGAGGGGGCGGGCGCGGCCGACGTGCGCGGCTATCTGTTCACGACTGCCCGCACCGTACTGGCCTCGTTCTGGGCCCTTCGATTCCTCACACCTCAGGCCGAGCTGGCTGACGATCTCGGTAATCCGACCCTCGTCCAAGAGCCCAACCTCACAGCCATCGATCGGGTCACGGAGATTCTTGGGGCCCTACCCGAAAATTACCGGACCGTTTTGGAATTGCGTTTTCTTCGCGGCTACACAAGTAAGGAAGTCGCGCGCGAGGTCGGAACCACCGTTGCCAACGTCAAGATCATGCAGTACCGGGCGCTTCGTCGGGCGGCGAGCCTGGGAGGAGTGTCCGATGAGTGACGAATCGGAGCGCGCAGAGCGCATTGACAAGGTAGTCGCCGAGCTGCTGGCGGGCCGGCGCTTGCGACTAGATCGTCGGGATGTCGAGGACCAGGGCGCCGTTCAAATTGCCGCGCGCCTGGCTGCGGCCCGGACCGGCCGTCCCGCCATGACTCCCGAGTTCCGACGGCGACTGGCGACCCAGCTCACGCCCGTTCGCGCCCCGCGCATGACTCGCCGGAAGGTCCTGACGGTGGGCGCGGCTGCGATCGTGGGGGGGGCAGCGGGGCTGCTGGTGGGAAGCCTGCCGGGATCCGATTCGCCGGTTGCGGAGCGGCTTGCGCCCGGCTCCCTGATCCAGCCCGATGCGGGGGTTTGGGTCGATGTGGGCGCGCTGGCCGACCTGGCCGAAGGACAGCCCGTCGCCGTCAACGCCGGCGCGGTAGGCGCCTACATTTTCCGTCGGGGGAGCCAGGTCAGCGCCGTTTCGTCGATCTGTTCCCACCTTCCCTGCCAGCTGCAATGGAGGGCGGCGCAGGGGGTGTTGCTCTGCCCCTGTCACCAGCAGTCGTTCACGCCCGAGGGCAAATCCACCTCGGCCTCCTATCCGTTGCCGAATCTGAGTCGGGTCATGGTTAAGGTGCAACGCGGACGGGTGATGATTTTCGGCACCTGAGGCGTGGTTGGCGATCTGGACCGAAATGAGCAATACGGGTGGCGCTGCGGATTGGCCGGTCGGCACCGTGGATGGCAAACTAGACTTCGGCCAATGCAGAAACGAGCAGATTCTGAGTTTGGATCGGCTCTTGGACTCCGAATCGTGGCCCGCCGATCCGGGCAGATCACGGCATGACGCGAATCTCGGACCTCTTGGGTTCCGGCACCACCGTCTCCTTCGAGTTTTTCCCTCCCCAGGACGATCAGGAAAAGGAGCGCCTGGAACGCACCATTCGGGACTTGGAACCACTGGCGCCGTCCTTCGTTTCGGTGACCTATCGAGGCGGGCGCCGCTCTCGACTGCGGACCACCGAGGTGGTCCGAAATCTGCTTCAGGAGCGCCGAGTGACGGCCATGCCGCACCTGACTTGCGTCGCGCACAGCCGGGCCGAACTGGTCGAGATCATCGGCGACTTTAAGAACGCGGGCGTGAGCAACGTTTTGGCCCTGGGAGGCGATCCTCTGCCCGACGGGGAGCAGCACGAGCTGCGGCACGCAGTTGAACTGGTGGAACTGGCCAGATCTCTGGGCGTGGATGCGATTGGAGTTGCGGCCCATCCCGCCGGGCACCCCAACTCGCCAGACCTGGCGAGCGACCGGAGGTATCTGGCCGAAAAGCTGGGTCTGGCCGATTTCGCGATCACCCAGTTCTTCTTTGCAGCGGACGAGTACGAATCGTTGGTCGACGATCTCGATCGGCTTGGAATCAGGAAGCCGGTGATCCCCGGAATCATGCCCATAACCAACTTGGGCCAGATCCAGCGCATGGCGCAGCTGTCCGGCTGCGCGGTACCCGGCGACGTAGTTGCCAAGCTGCAGCGCGCCGATGGTAACCCCGAGGAGGTGCGGCGGATCGGCCTCGAACTGGCCGTTGAACTCTGCCAGAGCCTTCTCGACAGAGGGGCGCCGGGCCTTCACTTCTACACCCTGAACACGTCCACCGCGACCCGCGAGATTCACCGGCAGTTGAAAATCAGTCGGCCGAGGGTAATAGATGGGCTTCGAGACGACGGGCTTGGAAATAGCAAGCCAAACGTCGACACCAGTCCTTAACGTGAGATGATCAAATTTCAATAAACGTATTTAATAGATACAAATGTTATCTGGTGGTAAACTTCGGGCCCAGCGCGTACCCTTGGAAAAATAGCGACTGGCCGCGTTCAGTCGCGAGAGAGGAGCAAGATGCACCGATCGATGTTCGATTTTCGGTTAGGTCGGGTCCTAGCCGTTGGCGCGGCGATGGCCACCGTAGCCGCCGCCTGCGGATCCACCCCCGCGAGCGGGCCGAGTGGAGCCGCCCCCGCCAGTCAGCAGGTTCTCAGCATCAACGATCAGACCGAGCCCAACAGCTACGATCCAGGGCAGGAGACCTACACCTATGAAGCCGCCGTCGGGCGGAACGTGTTCGAACCTCTCCTCAAGCCCAAAGCCGACCTCAGCGACGTCACCGGAGCCGCCGCCTCGGGCTACACCGTCTCCTCGGACGGACTGACCTACACCTTCCACATCCGTTCCGACGCCAATTGGAGCGACGGCAAGCCAGTCACCGGCAGCGACTTCGTGTACGGCTGGAAGCGACTTTTGAATCCGGCCCTGGCGGCCGGGTACGTTGACCCCTTCTTTGACACCAACGTCGCCGGCGCAGCGGACTACAGCAAAGTGGATGCCACCAACGCCACCGCCATCGACGCATTCCTGAGTGGGCTGGGATTGTCAGCCCCCAATTCCAAGACGTTCGTCGTCAAGTTGCAGCACCCTGCCGCGTACTTCAAGTGGGTCGCCACCCTGTGGGTCGGTGCTCCCATTCGCCAGGACGTGGTCGAGAGTGCGGCCGGGGGGTCGTTCCCTTCGTCGGATGCCACCAAGGCTGAGGCTTGGGCCTCCAACGCGTCGACGGTCATCGGCAACGGGCCCTTCAAGATCTTCGCCATCGTTCCCAAGGACCACGTGACGCTGGTGCCCAACACCCACTATTGGGCGGGGACGGCGGCGATAAAGCAGTTGACCTACGACTTCATCCCTGACGCCAACACCGCCTTTGCCAAGTACCGGACCGGGGCCCTGGACATCATCAACGTGCAGGGCGCCAACGTTACCGTGGTGCGCAACGATCCTAAATTGAGCAAGCAAGCCAAGCTGATTCCCCGCCTGACCGCCTTCTGGATGGCATACAACACCAAGCGGTCGCCGCTCAACAATCAGGACGTGAGGATGGCTCTGGCCAAGGCCATCGACCGCAACCAGCTAACCCAGGACGTCCTCCATGGCACCGACAAGCCCCTGACCTCTCTCTTGCCCAAGGGGATGGTCGGTTATGACAATTCCGACAACGCCCAGAGCTTTGATGCCGCGGCTGCCAAGCAGCTACTGCAGAAGTCGGGCGTGAGCGTGGCGGACCTGAACAAGATGAAACTGTTGACTCGAAACACCACCACTAACCAAACCGTCAATCAGTTCATCATTCAGCAGTGGAAGACCAACTTGGGTCTGGACATACAGCTCAATGTCATCGACAGCAAGACGGTCACCAAAATGATCCGGGCCGGCAATTTCGACATCTACGGTCCGGACGGCTGGGGGGCGGACTACCCTGATCCTCAGGACTGGGCCGACATCTTCCAGAGCGGTTCTTGCCACGCCCTGAACTGGGGCTGCCCGACGCTCCCTGGTTACGACGCACTGGTCCAGAAGGCCGATGCCTCGCAGTCGGCCTCAAGCCGCCTGGCGGACTACAAGACGGCCCAGAAGCAACTCATCGACACCGCCGCAGTCGGATTTCTCTACCAGCAGTACGAGTACGACCTCATCCAGCCCTGGGTCACCAACATGTCGATCACCCCGATCGATGATGAGTACGTCCCGGGTGGCTTCTACTATCAAGGCGTCTACATCAAGAAGCACTAGCAGCAAATGTCGGCAGAAGTAGGGAGGCGCTCCAAGCGGAGCGCCTCCCCGTCATTTCGACCGCGTCTGCCAAACACCCGCGCTGTCAGCCTCAGCCTCTATGTGGTGAGGCGTGTCCTTTGGATGATTCCGGTCATCTTCTTTGTCGTTCTGATCACCTTCGTGCTCATGCACCTGGCGCCGGGCAGCCCCTGGGACAAAGGAGGGGGGCGCCAACTGTCCCAGTCGGTGGTCAGGAACCTCAATATCAAGTACGGTTTGGACAAACCCGTCTGGCAGCAGTTCCTGCTCTACGTCTGGAACGCGGCCCATTTCGACTTCGGTTTGTCCTATCAATACGAGGGTAAGACGGTCGCGAGTCTGATCCTGGGCGGTTGGCCGTACACGTTCACCATCGGCGCGCTGGCATTCTGCCTGGTGGTACCGATTGGCATCGGGCTCGGGGTGCTGGCGGCGCTGCGGCAGAACACCAGGATCGACTACCTGACCATGACCTTTGCCACTTTTGGCGCATCATTTCCCAACTTTGTGGTGGGCATGCTGATGATCATCGTGTTTGGAGTGGTGGCCTACAACGTGAGCGGGGGTAACGTGTCCCTGCCGGTGACCGGTTTTGGACTGGACGACCACCTGATCATGCCCGTGATCACGCTGGCGCTCCTGCCAACCGCGTACATCGCGCGGCTGACGCGGGCCAGCACGCTGGACACTCTTCGACAGGAGTACGTGCGCACGGCCTGGGCCAAGGGGTTGTCGGAGCGTTTGGTCGTCCTGCGTCACATTCTCAGGAATTCACTCATCCCGGTCGCCACCGCGCTGGGGCCCACCTTTGCGCTGCTCATCACCGGCTCCGTGATAGTTGAGACGGTGTTCGCCATTCCCGGCATCGGGCGTTCGTTTGTAACCGCCGTCGAATCTCGCGATTACCCCATGATCCTGGGCACCACAATCTTGTTCTCGGTGGTGATCGCCCTCGCCAACCTGGTCGTTGACATCCTCTATGTCTTCATCGATCCGCGGGTCCGCCTCGACTGATGGCGAGCGCAGTAGCCGTCCCCTCCCAGCTGATCGATTGGGAACAGCCGGAGCAGATCGGGCTCTGGGGAGATGCCTGGGCCCGCTTTCGTCGCAACCGCCTGGCCGTCATCGGCCTGACAATCGTGGTGCTGCTGATTTTGGATGCCCTCCTGGCGCCGGCCCTTGTGCACTTCGGTCTCTTGATCGATCCCTTAACGCAGGATGTGACTCACATTGAGGTCGGGCCGGGCAGATTCGGTCACTTGCTCGGCACCGATGAACTCGGCCGCGACACCCTCACCCGGCTCATGTACGGTGCTCGCATTTCACTTTCGATCGGCATCTTCGTGCAAGCCATCGTCCTCGTCATCGGTGGCACGATTGGGTTGACCGCCGGTTATGTCGGGGGCCGTGTGGATAACCTGCTCATGCGCTTCACCGATATCTGGTATGCGTTTCCCGACCTGATCTTCGTCCTCGTGCTCGTCTCTGTCTTTGGCCCCAGCCTGCTCTCGATCTTCGGCGCCATAGGCATCGTGAATTGGGTCAGCCTGGCCCGCCTGGTACGGGGCCAGGTTCTGGCCATCAAGGAAAAGGAGTACGTGGAGGCGGCCCGAGCGACGGGGTCGAGACCCTTAAAAATCGTGCTTCGTCACCTGGTGCCCAATTCACTTGGCCCCATCATCGTTACGCTGACCTTCGGCGTTCCGCAGGCCATCTTTCTGGAGGCCACCTTGAGTTTCATCGGAGTCGGGATCCAGCCCCCCACCCCAACCTGGGGCCAGATGGTCAACGATGGCTATCAGGCCGTTTTTGCCAATCCCAGTTCGGTGGTCTTCCCCTCGCTCGCGATCGGGCTCACGATGCTGGCCTTCACATTCATTGGCGACGGGCTACGCGATGCCCTAGACCCGAGGATGAGGCGCTGACTCAGCTGCTGGTCGAGGGTTTCCCGGCATGAGCGACGCGCTGCTGCGGGTTCAGGATCTGCACACCCAATTCCAGACTTCCCGGGGACTAGTGCGGGCCGTGGACGGGGTCACGCTCGAAGTCCGGTCAGGCGAGATCGTTGGCGTGGTGGGCGAATCCGGTTGTGGCAAGACCATGACGGCACTTTCGATTCTCCGATTGCTTCCCGACCCCGGCCGCATCGTGTCGGGCAAGATCATGTTTCGAGATGTGGACGTCACGGCCATGAGCCAGGAGGAGGTGCAGGACTTCCGAGGTCGGGACGTGGCAATGATCTTCCAGGATCCGATGACTTCCTTGAATCCGGTCACCCGTGTTGGGAACCAGATTGAAGAGGCCATGACGGCTCACAACAAATTTGACGTAAACGCAGCTCGAGTCCGGGTCATCGACCTTCTCGACCGGGTCAGCGTTCCGGAGTCGAAGAAGCGGGTCCGCAACTACCCGCACCAGTTTTCGGGTGGGATGCGCCAGCGGGCCATGATTGCTATGGGCATTGCCAACGAGCCCGCGCTCATCATCGCCGACGAGCCGACGACGGCCCTGGACGTAACCGTCCAGGCCCAGATCATCGAGCTGTTAAAGCAGCTCAACCGGGAAATGGGCACCGCCATCATGCTGATCACGCACAACATGGCCCTGGTCGCCAGCCTCTGCCAGCGGGTGGTCGTTATGTACGCGGGCCGCGTCGTCGAGGAGGGACCGGTGGAACAGATTTTCACCAGTCCCCAACATCCCTACACATGGTCGTTGCTGCGTTCGGTTCCAAGGGTGGACCGAGAGCGTCGCGACCGGCTCATCAGCATCGAGGGGCTGCCGCCTGATCTTGCTCGGCTACCCCCGGGCTGTAAGTTCCATCCTCGATGTCCGTTCGCGGTGCAGCGCTGCCGGGAAGAGGAGCCTCCCCTCGCCGACGTGGCGCCAGACCAGATGGCCCGATGCTGGGTGCTGATGCGAAACGTGGCTGATGATTCGGAGCCGATGGTGCGTCTGCGCGCCAATGCCCCGGGCCAGGGTGCCACCGGTGACTGAGGTGGCCGAATTGGAGGCCGCCGGCAGACAGGGGCGCGACGACATCATCCTGCGGGTGCAAAACGTACGCAAATATTTTCCGTTGAGCGGCGTGGGGAAGGAGGCCGTCAAAGCCGTCGATGGGGTGAGTTTCGAGTTGCGTCGTGGGGAGACTCTGGGCCTGGTGGGAGAATCGGGCTGCGGCAAGTCGACGCTGGGGCGCTGCCTGGTTCGGTTGCTCGAGCCTACCGACGGGACAATCCTGTTCGAAGGTCGCGACCTGGCCAAGATGGGGGGTGGGGAGTTGCGCCGGGCTAGGCGCCAGATGCAAATCATTTTCCAGGACCCCTTCGCCTCTCTCGACCCGCGGATGACCGTGGGCGAGATACTCGCCGAGCCGATCGACAACTTTCGATATGCCCGCGGTGCGAAACGGCGTGAGCGAGTCCAGGAGTTGCTGGACATCGTGGGGCTCAATCCCGGCTTCACCAACCGCTATCCGCACGAGTTTTCCGGGGGCCAGCGGCAGCGCATCGGAATCGCCCGGGCGCTGGCTCTCAATCCCAGCATGATTGTGTGTGATGAGCCGGTGTCCGCCCTCGATGTGTCGATTCAGGCGCAGATCATCAACCTGCTTCAGGATCTGCAGAAGGCTCTCGGCCTGACCTACGTTTTCATCGCCCATGATCTGGCGGTGGTTAGACACCTCTCGAATCGGGTGGCGGTCATGTACCTGGGCAAGATCGTGGAGATTGCCGATCGGGTGTCCATCTATGACACGCCCGAGCATCCGTACACCAAGGCCCTCTTGAGCTCCATTCCTATTCCGGATCCGGTCAAGGAGCGCGAACGCGTCTCGATCCTGATCAAGGGCGAGATCCCTTCCCCGGTGAATCCGCCGGCTGGATGCCGATTCCATCCACGCTGTCCAATCGCTCGGATTCCCCAGCCCTGTGCGACCGATGAGCCGGAACTGATGGTCCACACCCACCCCGGCCAGGTTTCCGCCTGCCATTTTGCGGGTGAACTCTGAGTCGACTCCTGCGGCGCTGACCCAAACTCGGGTTCGTCGATGTGCGTGGTCGGTCAAAATTGACGTTCGCGCCGGTGTAGCTCAGCGGTAGAGCAGCGGCCTTTTAAGCCGATGGTCCGGGGTTCGAATCCCCGCGCCGGCACCCTTGTCCTGTCTCAGGACATCGTGCGCAGCTGTCGCACGTCATCGGGCTCATCGGATTCTGGCGGGGGGTCAGCTGTCTCACCGGACCACCATCGATCCCAGAACGCGCCAATTCGGCCGGCCCGCGTAGAGCAGAGCCCGGATTCGGTAGTTCTCGAAGTTGCGGAACCCGAATCCGATTCGCTTGATGCGCTTGACTAAGTTGTTGAGGGCCTCGGTGGCGGCGTTGGTCACCTTGGCGAGGTGGTAGTTGCAGATCTTGTCGAACCAGCGCCGCAGGGTTCGCCCGAGCCGCTGCACCTCCGGTGGCATCGCCTGTTTCGAGCAATGCGAGACCAGGTCATCGAGAAGGACGCGAGCCTGGTCCTGATCGCTGGTTCGATAGAAGTCCCGCAGGCGCTCTTTGATCCGGTAGGCGATGGCCACCTCCGCGTTGGGGTCGCCCAGCTCTAAGAGCGAACGAAGACGCTCGGCCCTGTCGGCATTGAGGTGTTCCTCGCCCCTGAGCAGAAGGCGGCGAGCCCGATACAGCGGATCATCCCTTCGACCTCGATGGCCCAGCTGCTGGGTCTGGACCCGGCGGCGGATGTTATC
>Ga0207933_1002580_pt1 | contig 11546 bp, 17 predicted proteins | sample NGESurdeep092012_4_FD_184488 | JGI IMG/M metagenome (GOLD analysis project Ga0207933, IMG submission 184488) | Arctic peat soil microbial communities from Barrow, Alaska - NGEE Surface sample F53-3 deep-092012 (SPAdes) | ecosystem: Environmental > Terrestrial > Soil > Wetlands > Peat ... | reverse complement strand
CCCAGCATGACCACGCCCGAGTTATGTACCCACATAACGCTATGTGGATACATAACTCCGATACCCTATCGTATGAACGGCCAAGACCACACGCTTACGTCTGAGGTTGATTTGGCGCAAGACATCCTTGGCCTCCAAGAGGTCGTGGCGTTGGCGGCTCTCAACTTCGTTTTTCTTTAGTTGCGTCTTTTGCTGGTCGCGGTAAGGGTGCTGAGGAGTCCTCCTTGGTTGGTATTCGTCCAGCTTTGCTCGTGCGGTTTGAGTTCGTCCGCAAGCCATATATTCGCCCTGCTGTCGGGCATGAGCATTCTTGGATCGGGCTTCGCATTCACCCCGAGACCTATGCAGCCTGGTCAGAAGTGTCTCGCGCTTGCCCGAACTTGGACGAAATGATGGGAGGCTGCGGCTGGCGGTAGGGTTCACGCTTGCGCAGCATCCAATAGCTTGCCTCGGCCAGATGGCGGGCGACGGCGACGATAGCGCGTCCATGGCCCTTGCCGGGAGCAAGGCGTCGATAGAGCAGGCCGATGTGGCCTTCGCGGTAGGCGCGCAGGTGCGTTGCGCAGGTGGCGGCTTCGACGAAAGCCCACTTGAGATAGCGGTTGACGTTGCGGCAGGTTCCGCCGTGGCGGATGTGGCCTCCCGAGGAGATGACGCGAGGCACGAGGCCGGCATAGCTGGCCAGGTTCTCGGCGCGCGGGAAGCGGTCGATGTCGCCGATCTCCAGCCACAGGACGGGTGCGAGGATCTTGCCCACGCCGGGCAGCGTGTGAAGCAGTTGAATCTCCGGGCTGGAGGCGAGTGTACGGTCGATGTGTTGTTCGAGGACCATCAGCTTGACGTTGAGCTGGTCGATGGAGTCGAGTTCGAGCGAGACCATGCGGGCGGTCTCTGGCGGCAGGTCCGGGAGAGTCTCGGCGATGTAGGCCCGGCCCTTGACCCCGAAGAGATCGCTGATGCCGTTGGCGTGGAGTCCGTAGCGGTCGATGGCCGAGTGGATACGGTGCTTGAGCGAGGTGCGGAGGTCGCGCAACGCCATCCTGGTTCGCAGCAGCTCGCGCTGGTCGCGCAGTTCTCCGGGCGGAATCCAGCTCTCAGGCAGGGTGCCGTTGCGGAGCAGTATGGCGAGTCCCTTGGCATCGAGCGCGTCGGTCTTGTGGGTCTTGCCCATGCGCTTTTTGGCTTCCGATGGGTTGGCCAGATGCGGCCTGTGGCCTGCCTGCTCCATCAGGTCGACGATCCAGTACCAGTTGCCGGTGGACTCAATGGCGATCTCGGTTCCGCTGGGCAGCGTGTCGAGATAGCGTTGATAGGCAGCGACGTTGTGCTCGATCCGCACCGGCTGGGTCGCCTTGCCGCGTTCGTCGACCGCGACGAAGACCGAGTAATGCTTGTGTGCGTCACATCCGAGAAACGATTGCATGAGAATTCCTCCTTGAGGGAGAACGTAACGCACCTGGCCGAGGCCACGGCGCTTTCATGCAATCACCCCGGATCGGGTGCTGCGGAGTAACCGAAAGTTACGCTTCGGGAACTTGCTGAAAACAGGCGGCTAATAGAAAAACTGGGCTGAAAGCGTTACCCTAGAGGTGAGCGCACGTTGCTGACGGGGAACCATATGAGTCTCAACCCCTTAGCCCCCCTCCGGCCCCCTGTTGTCCTTCCGAGCGACACACAGGCATCGTGAGGCCCCAATCCCTTCCCCAGCTCTGGCGGTGTTCTATGAAGCCGCCGCTCCGTACAAAATCAGTCGGCACGAAGGTCAGCGAGGCGGAGTTCGCCTTGCTGGAGGAACGTGCGCGAGGAGCCGGGATGCGTCTGGCCGAGTGGGTGCGGGAGGCGTTGCTGGCCGCGCCGGCGGAGTCCGGCCCGGACGCCGCAGAGGTGGCGCTGGAGGCGATCGATGCTGTAGATGCTGAAGGCAGGCGAAACGAGATGCAGAAGCCAGGCACCTTTAGGTGCTCGACGGGGCCTCGCCATCTTTGGGGTTGCCGACATCCGCCTCGCTCTTACCCAAAAATTCTTCCCAAAACGCGTCCACCGCTTCTAGGCGCATATTTGAGAGAGCAGCCCGGTCTCGGCTCCGAAGCCTTTCCAGACTCACGCCATCGGTGCGAAATGGATGGACGCGATGTTTTGCTAGATCGTCTGCGGATGCGCGAGCTGCGACCACGGAAGTTAGTGCGCGATCTCTTGTGAAATTGATTTGGCCGTCATCCTCCAGAAAGTCCGACATGACAACCAGCTTGGTATATGCAGACTTCATCTGATCAATTTGCTGGCCCGAAATCTCCAGAGTGCCCAAGATGTCAGTGTGCGAGGCAGGATTCCGCTTCGCCCAATCCTTCATCCTCGCTATCGCCGCATACGCATCTTTCTGGAAGGCCACGAGGTCGCTATCGAAGGGTGCTCTTGACTGAGGCGCGAGAAGCCGCAGGATATGTCCGGGTGTGTCGTTGTGGGCATTGCCGGTGATTGGGATGAGTGTAAGCTCATCTCCGCGATGCATGTTGTACGCAAGTTTCTGCATCTCAGAGAACTCGCGGTCAACCTCCTCCGGGTAGATGCTGCCGCTGATATCGAGCAAGGCAATGGTGTGAGTAGGCTTTGGCTGACTGCTATGGCAACCGAGCGCGAGGCATAATGCGACTGAACTAAAGGCGAGTGTGCGTTTCATTGTGTGACTCCAATCGGGCTTCGATGATGCGGGGCTGTGGCAGCGCGAGTTCTTGTCGAGGAGAAGCCGCAACCGTGAAGTGAGTGGCTTCCTGACGGCGGAACTTTCTATAGCTGGGTGTGAACCTCGTGCGGCGGAAGTGCATGAACGCCGCGCAGCCGGCCACGACCGGCAGGAAATAGACCGGCCAGAGGAACGCTCCGAGTGGTATGGCAATCAACGCCACTCCGAGAGCGACCCCGGCGCTCTTGGCAACGATCAGCCACGCGGGTTCCTCGCGCCCACCGCGCTCCTCACCCCGCCGATGGTACTGGATGAAACAGGCTTGCCACGCTCGGCGCTCGCCATCGATCTCGCGGAGGGCGTGTGCCGCTTTTTCCTGCTCTGCTTCGAGTGCCTTCTGCGATTTGGCAGTGGAGTCCACGAGTTGTTGATGCTCGCGATTCGCACGTTTCCACCGACGGGCGTTGTGAATCTGGGGCACGGCGTGGCCGACAGAAAAGGCGGCCGCCAGAGGCGAGCCGAGAGTAATGAAGCAGAAGACGACCGAGGCCAGGAAAAAATGTCCGCGCAGGAAGCCGCCGAGCGGATTACCGGCAAGGTCGGCACCGAAGGCTACCTCATACCCGCGCAGAATTCCCCAGCAGGTGAGGCCTACGACCGCAAACCCAACAAGCATTCGGTAGCCCCAGCGCGTCCCCCAGTCCATCGTCTTCGACTCGAAGCTCTCCAAAGTCAGATGGAAAACGACCGAGGAGAGGGATGCGAGCGCGAATGCAGAAACATACTGAAGAACTGGATCGCTGATGCCGAGAGCATCAAGACTAGGGCCGGTCAGGACGGCATCGACAAGAAGGGCGACGACTCCCAGCATTCCCATGACATAGGCGATGAAGACCTGCGGCGGGTGGTTGCCGAAGCGGGCGAGCATCTCACGCCAGGCCGTCTCGATCTGTGGTCTGACGGCTGCATTGCGCTGAAGGACAGCCTCCAGAGGCTTTTGGCGCAGAACGGACGCCGCCTCGATCTTCGACTTCTTCTGTGCGAAGTTATGTTCGATCTCGGACAAGCCATCCTCTGCCGGCACACCCTGCGCCCCGCAATAGAAGGCGTAATCCTCGATGCTGATCTGCTTACCGCCTTTTCGGATGGTTCGGTTCATGGGTTTCTCCTTGTGGCTGGTCGGCCAAAGAAAAGAGGAGCCAGCCGTTTGGAAACGGACAGACTCCTCTTCGGTTATGCCTCAAGGGCAGCCTTTGCTTTCGCGAGCTTCACGAGCAGGACCTTCTCAGCATCGAGTTCCTTCTGCATCGCGGCGACCCGCTTTTCCTGTTTGCCGATCTGTTCCAGGACGACATCAACGGGCGTCTTGGGAACCCAGGCTTTGCGGGTGGTTGTTTCTGTAGCGGCGGAAGCGGCGGTTGGTTGTTTCTTGTCAGCGGTCATAAACCCTCCTTCGGGTTCTGGTTGAGGCTCGTCATGAGCTGTTTGTGTCGATCGACGTATCCGTCGAAGATGATGGAGATATTTCGCATCAGTTGAACGCGGTTATCGATGTCGCTCAGTACATCGAAAATGCCATGCAGGTTCTGCTCTTTGATCTGGAGTGCGAGTTCTTCGAGCGTTTCGGTGAGATCGCCGTGGTCATCAGCGAGCTTTCCAAAGAACAATGCCGGGATGGTCATACTACTTTCGGGTGAAACGGGGTCAGACATCGGATAGTTCTCCTTCGGGAACCGGGGTAGATAGGGAACTGAGTTGGGTTCGGTGCCAGGCATCGAGCCGGTCGATGGCCGCTCTCAGGGTCGGAAGCTCGACATGGGTGTAGATCGAATGCACGTCGTTGCCGCGAGAGTGGCCCATAAGCTCCTTGCGAACGTCGGCGATGACGCCGACCTCAACAAGGCGCGAGTTGAAGGTATGGCGCAGATCGTGGAACCGGAGGTAGGGAATCTTCGCCCTCCGGATGGCCGCTTTCCACGCCGTCTTGATCCGGTGCAGGGGTTCGTTGTTGTAGGTGAAGATGAGTCCCGACGGCTTGCGATCGGCTTTGGTTAGCTCCGACACTTGCGCTTCGAGAAGCTCCATCACTTGCGAGGTAAGCGGGATTTCGCGGTGTTCACCCTCGGCGGTCTTCGAGTGCGTGACCGACAACAGCCTGCGGCTGAAATCGACATGCTCCCAGAGTTGGGCGAAGATCTCGCCACGTCGCATGCCGGTAAACAGGGCGAAGATGGCGATGCGAGCCAGATGGGGAGCGGCTTCGGCGAGTAACTTCTGCTCGTCGGAGACGCTCATCACCGGACGTCTTCGCCTGCGCTCGCGCACCATGGGTACGCGGGCGAGGGGATTGGTCTGCAATATCCCTTCGTCGACTGCCCAGAAGAGGATGCGTCGAAGTACACCGACATCCCGGTTGGCCGTCGCGTCCGTGAGTTCGCGACCGGGTTTGAGTTTGCGGTACTCCGCTTGCCTAAGCCTGCGGTAGCGGAGAACGTCGTTGCGGGTGATGCGGCCGACCTCGAGCTTTGCGAAGAAGTCGATGACGTACTTCGCTCGGTCGCGGTGGTACTCCCTGGCGTTGCCCTCCGCGACGAACCGTGCGTAAAGCTCGCCGAAGGTCATGCCGGGATTGAACTGCGGCATCTGGTACTGCCGCTCGACTAGCTCGTCCTTGTGCTGACGGTCGAGCGTTTCCGCGAGCCGTTTGTTGCCGGTGTGGAGTGCGCGGGTATAGCGCACGCCGTCTACCCACACGTAGGACGTGAAGGTGCCTCCGCGCTTGTGGAGAGCCATGATTTTGTTCCTCCTTTCATTTGCTGCTGGGCGAGCACCCAATGGACGACCTGGTTCTCGAAGAACGTCAGTCGGCCGCTCGGCCCGGAGCGCAGGTGCGGCAGTCCCCGGGGAACATACTTTTGCCGTACGGTCCAAGCCGAGCAGCCGATGAGTTTGGCAACTTCGCGGATCGAGAGCGGGCGTCCTAGGTCTATGGCTGGCATCGTTCACCTCGGGTTCTGGGTCGGGTACTTCTGCCCTGGGGCAAATGCCGCTTCGGGGCAATGGGGACAGACGATTCCGGATTTCGCTGAAATCCGACTATGTACGTTTCCTGGCAGAAATCAGGGCCACTGTGGTGAGCGAGCTTGCCCTGGGTCGATTCCAGGGCAGGAGAAGGGGAAGCAAAGGGCAGTTCCCTTCTCCCGTCTTGCGCGTACACCTCCCCCGGCAGCCGTTTGGGGCCGTTGGAGAGGTGCGTCATTTGCCCTTCTTTCCGAGTCTGCCGAAGAGGAGCATCCAGACCACGAAGACCACCGAGAGTTCCAACCCGATCCTCATGAGGGCGAGCAGAGTGTTCGGGTCAGTCAGGAACCGCCAGACGAAGTAGACGACGTATCCGCAGAGCACCAGCAGGATCGCCACGCCGATGGTTTTGCCGACGGTGGAAAAGCCTCCAGAGAATCCGTACGTGGGAGCGGGTGTAGAGAGTTCCATCGACCCGCATTCGGAACATGCTTCCGCAATTCTTGGGTTCTTGTGCCCGCGAGGGCACAACCGGACACCGTAGCTGCGTCCACAGTGGTTGCAGTAGGGTGGCTTGCCGGAAGTCAGCTTTTTGCAGTTTGAGCAGTAGCGCATAGTGTGCCTTTCAGACGAGGGTTTCCTGGGCATCGCCCTCTGGCCGGAGCCAGTGAGGTGCCGAGAGACCTTCGTGGTTAATGATTTCGAGGAGAGAGAAGTAGAAGACTCTGAGGGTATGTTTGCGAACGATGCGGCGGAGATTGTGGAGACGGCGTTCTGAAGTGCAGACGACGGCGACCTTGAAGCGTGGTTGTTGGAAAATTCGTGCGAACTCTCCCGTGGTCGCGAGCTTCAAATACAACTCGATCTTCCTGTCCCAGACAGGTGACGACTCGTTGCCAAGGTCGATCTCAAAGAAGACCGGCTGAATGCCACCAGAGAATTCGAGTTCGGCATACCCATCCGGTCTCAACTGGATGGCCGGTGCAATCGGTTCGTTGAAACGCACGAAGCGGATGAGCTTGGAGTTGGGGACGAACTTCGCTGAAATCCAACACCAGTTGACTGCCAGTTGGTGTTCGACGAACGCTTCGCCGACCAACAACTCATCCTCGGCGCGCTGGAACTTCCAGAACTTTTCGGCTCCAATTGCGGCGGCGCCTTTCGGGGAGATGGCATAGATACTCTTGCGGCCACCGGCGACGGTGCCGAGGAAGTAGCGATGGAGCAGTCCAGCGGAATGTAAACGGAGAAGCCGGTCGTTGGCCCGATTGACGGAGCCGAAGCCCGCGAGCCGCTGGATTTGTTCGCGGTCGAGTAACTTGCCTTCGGCAGCATATTCAAGGAGTAGCCGGTCGCGATGCGTGAGGACAACACGATGGAGATTAGATCCAATCATCGAGCACCTCCTTCGCCGGAATCATTTTTGGTCGGCGCGCCAGAATGTCACGCTCGACACCCACGCGGCGCATCGCATGAAGTTTGTTCGAGGCCTCGAAAAGCTCCACTGCGGGAGTTCTCGCTGTAACGACTTCGGGCGTCACCACTTCGTAGGGCTTATGATTTCCTTGCTTGCAAATGAAGTGGCGGGGCGGCAGGTTCTTCAATCGCTCGACCATGGTTTTGCTTCCGCCGATGTCGCGTGCGACTTGCTCCGCATCTTCCGGCGAGAGTTGGAAGAAGACCCGCGTGCCGATGGCTTGGATTGCGGAGCGCATGGTTGCGGGAAGCTGTGCCCCAAACTGGTTCGCCGTCACGATCGACACGGAGAACTTGCGCGCTTCCGAGAAGAGAACATCGAAGTCCGTTTGTTCGGAGACGAGGTTCTGCATCTCGTCGGCGTAGATCGTGAAAATGTCCTTTTTGTGTCGGCGGAAGATCGACGCTTTGACCTTCGCGTAGATGAGTGCGCCGAAGGTCACGGCATGGATGCCGAGGGCGCCCTTGTTGATGTTCACCAGGACGATGTGGCCGGCGTTCAAAACTTCGTCGAACGAGATGGTCGATTTGCATTGCCCGAGAACGAACCGGAAGTGCGGATCGGCGGTAAGCTCGGTAAGTTTGTTCAGCACCGGCTCACGCATCGTCGCTTTCATAGCGTCGGAGAGCGGATCAAAACGCAACTCAAAGTACTCCCGCACCTCGGCGTTCGTGACGTTCTTCAAGAGCGCGGCCCTGTAGCTGTCGTTGGCGAGCAGCAGACCGACTTCGAGCAGCGTCAGATGATTTTCAGAAAGCACTAACAGGGAATTGCGCAGCAACTCTTCCGTCCGCGCTCCTTTGAAGTCCCAACGGTCGGCGAGCGTCCGGGTCACCTCGGTGACTTGCAGAAAGCGCGCCGTCTCATCCGACGCTTCGAGCGGATTCATGCCGACCGCCCACTGCCGGCTGGTGGGGTCGATGAGGATCACACGTTTGGGATCGACACCGCATGCGGCTAGGCATTTCATCAGTGCCGGGATGATATCGCCGTGGAGGTCGAACAGAAGGAAGCCACGACCGGAGCGAATGTCGTTCTGCGCGAGGTGCCTGATGAAGAAGCTTTTGCCCGAGCCGGTTTTGCCCTGGACGGCGATGTGTTTTGCCCGCTCCATGGTCGGCAGATAGTACGGCTGGTCGGTGACGCCGTTCTCGCCGACGATGTGGCCGAGCAGCAGACCACCCTCAAGAGGCCGCTTGGCAGGTACGGTGACTCGGTTGAAGAGATTAACGAATTTGTTTTCGAAGAAGGTCATGGGATTTGTAGTTCTAAGAACCGCGAGGAACCATCGGTTTCCACGGCACTCCGCAAGAATCCGATAGGAGGGCGCAGCCTGTACGGCTGTTCCTATTCGTTTCTTGTCATGTTTTGAAAGGAAATTATTTGCGGGGTAGGAGCGGGGTCTCGTTCATCGCAAACCGAAGCCAGCGGTCGAGATCGTCTGGTGACAGCTTCAGGTCCGGCGTGATGGAGAGGATGTTGCGGACTTTATGTGGTGCGTCTGGCGTCGAAGCAGGGGAGATTGCGTCGAGCAGTTCCAACGCAGTCTCTGTTGTATCGACACTCGCCAGCTTCAGGCCGACCAGGGCCGCGGACTTCGCGGCGACGGCGTACTGCATACTTTGCTCGCCGTAGATGTTCTTCACGTCATCGGTGAGTTCAAGCGACTTGTCCCAGCCCGAGGCCGGGTCGAGGAAAGCTCGCTGCCGCAGGCCGTTCATGGCCAGATCGACCTTATGACGGGCTTCGTTCTTCCGCAGCATCCGGGCGGGCGCTCGCGTCAGGGCCTTTCGGCCAAGATCGTCATAGCCTTTCCCCATGTGGATGAAGGAAGCGCCACGTTGGCGCAGATGTTCCGAGCCGGGTAATTGTCCTGCGGCAATGTTGGCGTCGTCCGCCGCCTGAATGAACTCGAAGGCCCGCTCAGGCAGATGGATCTTTTGAAGGCAGATGGAAGCCACAAGCGCCGACTCGGTGTAGCGAAGCAGATACCCTTTTTCGCCTGCCGACTCCCGGAACGCTTCCGTTGCCAGTCTCATCGCACGTTCCGCGTGCGCCAGTGCGGTCTCGGTCCAACCTAGCGGAAGGGCAAACCATGCAAGTTTTTCCTCTATCAGCAGGCGTACTTTGAGCGCGCTGCCGTGGCGGGCGTTTGCAACACCCGGAAGCATCACGAGAAGGGAGTCATAGCCTTCCTCCAACCCGACGCTCTGATGGTTTCGAAAAATGGCCCAAACTGTGTCTTCGACCTGATCCAGGTCTTGCTTCGAACGCAGACGGATACCTTGGATGTTCCGCCGGAATTGTGCCTTGCGCTCCGCCGGGGAGAGCTTCAGCAATGCAAGATCATCTTGGTCGAGAGCGGCTGGCGAGGCGCTGGCTGTCCCCTCTATATATGAGCGGCTATCGATATGCCGGATATTGTCGGCACTTTCCCCAAAGATGCCGGCAATGCGCGTGGCCGGGACCCCGAGTCTCCGGAGGAATCGGATGGACTGTGGGACTTGGCGCGCGCGGATACCTGGTTGGTCTGGAGGACTCTGCATGACCATAAAGTGCGAAGGGCAATCGAGTTGACGTTGCCAGCGAGTATGCCATCATGCGGCCTCATCGGCTAGTGAAATCTTCGGCCCGGAGCGCATCTGTTGGTAATTGCTGATCAGTAGCTCGTGGTGGCGCCTGCCAGCCTTACGATGGAGAGAGTACGCGATCTTTACTGTTTCGATATGAAAGCCGGCAAACAATTTCCTCACTTCCGGGCGGTCGTTGAGCGAAAGCAGGAATTTTCCTTTGATGTTCCGCAACAACTCCACCATGCGCACGAAATCATCATGCTCCAAGTTGTAGTTGTACAGCCGAATGTCATAGTAGGGCGGGTCTAGATAGAAGAACGTTCCCGGACGATCATACCTCCGGATCACCTCATCATAGGGAAGGTGCTCGATCTGAACCCCAATGAGGCGCGAGTGCGTCTCGTCTAGCGTTTCAGCTATAGCGTCCGATCTCAGGTTGGCCTTTTCCAGTACGCGAATCGCATATGCCTTACGGGTAATGCGCCCGCCATAGGATAACTTTTGCAAGTAAAGAAACCGCGCGGCTCGCTGTATATCGGTCAGGCCTTCCAGTGAGGACTTTTCAAGTCCTACGAACCATTCTCGACTGACCGGCATGAAACGCATCGAGCGGGCAAGTTCTTCATGGTGGTTCTGGCATACCCGATAGAAATTGACCAGCTCGCCATCGAGGTCATTCAGGACCTCTACCTTCGAGGGAGCTTTACGAAAGAAGACACGCGCACCGCCGGAGAACGGCTCGATATAGGTCAGATGCGCTGGAATGCGTTCGATGATGACGTTCGCCAAGCGGTTCTTGCCGCCGATGTAATTGATTGGCCCTCTCATGCTCCCTCCTCGTGGAGGCTGAAGAGCCGCTCAGTTTGAACGTACAGGCCGGCCAGGGCAGCATCGACCGATGCCTTTTTTGATTTGCACTCATTCAACGTGGGCCAAATGGCACGTCCGACACTGCGGACATGTTCTTTGCGCGTTAGAGGCGGATGTCCATAGGCAGACCGAAGCGTTGCGTCATCGACCTCGACCGCTGGGATACCGAGATCGCCCGCGATGTCCTTGACTACCTCGCAGAATGAACGAACACGGTCACTGGACTTTTCCGAGGGACGGCTGATTGCAACGAACTCCGGATTGTGATGTTCGAGAATTCCAGTCACGAGTTCTCGCACACTGCCCGATGCTTTTGAAGCATCGAGCGGAAGATGCCGCAGCCGGGTGACTTCAAGTCGGGAACCACTGAAAAGCGCGAGGGCGGCAACGCGGCGTTCAACACCGAAGGCCGCAAGGGTGAATTTCTTCATGGATCGGAGGGAGTTAATGATGAATGGAAGGCATCGGCTGGGTTTGGTTTTCCCTTCGCCCGATGGAAGAGCTGCGCAAGATGAACCGCAGGATGATGTTCGGAATAGCGTATGTAGCGATTGATTGCTGTTTCGTCCCCCAGCCGCCTGGCAAGTTGCAATGCCAGGTACTCTTCAACGGTCGTTGGTGTGAACTGCTGTGACGGCAGCTCTGGGTCGAGAATGCCGCTCATGATGGTAGCGGCAGCACGCCTTGTGTACCTTTCGGCATGCACTCTTCTGTTGCGCGTACTTCTTCGCGCAACGATTCATAGGTTTCTTTGTAGAGCGAATCGACCAGCACTCTAAGGGCAGCGCCGAGGCGAAAGACCAGCAGCGATCCTGGCATTACCTCAGTAAGCGTCTTGTGTTGGCCGTTCCTGTGGATGGACTGAGTGAGTGAGGATGCTTCGGGGTAAGTATCCACATAGCGTTATGTGGATACATAAGCTATG
>Ga0207933_1002579_pt1 | contig 11546 bp, 10 predicted proteins | sample NGESurdeep092012_4_FD_184488 | JGI IMG/M metagenome (GOLD analysis project Ga0207933, IMG submission 184488) | Arctic peat soil microbial communities from Barrow, Alaska - NGEE Surface sample F53-3 deep-092012 (SPAdes) | ecosystem: Environmental > Terrestrial > Soil > Wetlands > Peat ... | reverse complement strand
AGCAGGCGCGCGATTCGATAGATGTACTTGCCGCGCTCGCGGCCCGGCATGGCGCGCCAAACGGTCTCGTACGCCATCTGAGCCGCGACGTACGCCGAATCGACGTCCGCCGAATTGGCGCGCGCGATTTCCGCGACGACCTGTTCCGTCGCGGGATTGATGGACTCGAAATATTCGCCAGACTGGGGAGTCACGAATCTCCCGCCGATGAAGAGATCGTAGCGCGCGCGGATCCGCGGATCCGCGGTTTCGGGTGCTGGATCGTATTCCCAGAGATCGCCGAAGATCAGCTCTGGCAGGCCCGACTTGCGGCTGTGCTTCTTCTTATGATCCCTGAGCGCCGATTCGTTCTCTGATGGATCGAGTGCAGTTGCCATAATCAGTAGCTCTCAGCGGCTTCGGAGAAGTAGTACGGTGCCTGATACGCGCCGTGCTTCACCTTGTGAATCTGACGCAACAGGTCATTCAGCAACGAGCTTGCGCCGAATCGATATCGCGATGAATTGAGCCACGCGTCCCCGAGCGTCTCCTTGACAGCGACGAGATAGTGCAGCGCCTGCTTCGCGGTCTTGATACCGCCTGCTGGCTTCATGCCGATCGCGATGCCGGTGTCCAGATAGAAATCGCGGATCGCTTCCAGCATCACCTGCGTGCTGGCGAGCGTCGCGCTGCCGCCGGCTTTACCTGTACTGGTCTTGATGAAGTCGCCCTGCCGCAATACCTGCATCGCGATGAACGACGCCGCGCGGATGTTGTCATACGTCTCGAGCTCGGAGACTTCCAGAATGACTTTGAGTGCTGCGTCACCACATGCATCGACCACGGCTGCAATCTCATCCTGCACGGCGTCGTACTCGCCGGAGAGAAACAGACCGCGATTGATCACCATGTCTATCTCGTCGGCGCCGGCGTTCACTGCATACTTCACTTCCTGCAGCCGCACCTTGAGCGAGCTCTGACCCGACGGAAAAGCGGTCGCTACTGACGCAATTTTGATGGGCGAATCAGCCAGACGCTTGCGCGCTTCCTTGATCAACGACGGATAGATGCACACCGCTGCTACGGCAGGAACGCTGCAGTCATCGCTCGGCTGACGCGCCTTCTGGCAGAGCGACGCCACCTTGCCAGGGGTATCCTTGCCCTCGAGAGTCGTCAGGTCCACCATCGAGACGGCGGTAAGAAGACCCCAGAGCTTGGAGTCCTTCTTTATGCTGCGGGTGGTGAACTTCGCTACCCGCTCTTCGATTCCGACCCGGTCGACGGTACCGAAATCCTCCACTATGGAATGCTTGGTCACCCTTGAAATATAGGACGACAGGGCCCCGTGGGGTCTATCGGGACGACAATGTTGCTAGGCGGCTTCGATTTTCACCGGTAGCCCCAGCACCTCGGCAAGGAGATCGGATTTTCGCGTCGCACCCCAGAGTTCGAGTCGGAGGTCGTAAGAATCCGACGCGGGCAGGGCCCGGATCTCGAATTCCGAACGCGAGAGCTTCACTTGAATGTCCTCAACGGCGTCGGAATGGCCACGGTCGAGGCCGTCCGCGACCCTGAGAATTGCTGCAAGGCGCTTGATTCGGCGGCGCAGCTGTCTGTTGAGTCCTGCGTACGCGCGATGCTCCCGCTTTGGCGGCGTGCCGCGATGGTAGCGCGCTACGTTGGCGACCATCACGCGCTCAGCCGGCGTCATGCCGAGGAGCTCGGCGTGCACGATGAGATGGTACGAGTGCTTGTGATGCGCTTCGAAGTTGATATGGTAGCCGATGTCGTGCAGCAGCGCCGCGTCGGACAGCACTGCACGATCGCTCGGCGCGAGGTCGAGCGTACCAGCCAGGACGTCGAATATCTTCAGTGCCAGACGCTGCACCTGGCGCGCGTGCGGCGCTTCGTAGTGCGATCGTTCGGCGAGCTGCATGACGGACCGGGTTCGCGCTTCTCCGACATCGGCGACAACTGGCGTGACGCGCGCAGCTTCGAGCAGCAGGCCTTCGCGAATTCCGAAAGCGGAGACAACCATCTCGCGCGCCTCTATGCGGGCCATGACTTCAGCGGCGGACGCCAGCCCTGCGACGATGATATCGGCGCGCGCTGGCGAGAGCCCGGGCACGGCCTGGCGCTCGGCTGGAGACATTCCCTGTAGCAGATCCAGCACATGCTCCAGCTCGGCGCGCGTGACGACCGTTCCATGTACACTGGATGCGCGACCCATCCCCTGTCGAGCGAGGATCATTCCAGCAAGGTTGGTAAACGTGCCGCCGGATCCTATAAGCTGAGAGCCGTGCCAGTCGCGGCGCGAAACAGTGGTTCGGAGTTCCTTCCGAACAAAGGTGCGTAACAAATCGAGCTCTTTGCGCCCCCGACTCTTGCTGAAGAATTGCTCGGTGAGTCGAATTGCGCCGAGCGGAAACGACATGAGTCCATCGAGCCGCCGCCGATGTCCATGACGACGGCGCGTCCAATCGCAAGATCGAAGTGTGCGAGCGCGCTACGATACGACAGCAGCGCTTCTTCGTCGCCGTTCAGAACGCGTACTGAGAGCCCCGTCGTATCGCGCACGGCGGCGATGAACTCGGCGCCGTTCTCGGCGTCGCGCACCGCGCTTGTCGCGACAGCTTCGGTGCGGACCGCTCCCATTTGTCGGGTAAGAGTAGCCATGCGCAGCAATGCGGCCAGCGCATTGCGCACCGCAGCGTCGCCAAGCCGTCCGCTTTCGCCGACTCCTTCTCCCAGCCGCGGAGCGGCCTTCATCTCATCGATGACCCGGATCTCGCCGTCTGGCGATACATCGGCCACGATCTGGCGAATGGAGTTCGAGCCTATTCCAATAGCCGCAATTCTAACGTCGTCGCCTATGGGTGCAGGGCGGCGGGAGGCACTGTGTGGAGAGCGATCGGGCTCAGCCGGCATTTACATATCCCGCCAGATCATGACGGGAAATGTAACGCTATCGGCGCACTCAGTCCTCGAAGTGGTGTTTGATCTGCTTCCCCTCGGCCAGATATACCGCGTCCTCACCGATATTTGTGGCGAGATCGGCCACGCGCTCGAGATTGCGGCTGACGAGGAGCAGCTCCAGTGCGGGCGTAATTGTCCGGGCGTCCGCCATCATATGTGTGAGGAGGATGCGGAAGATGGAGTTATGCAACGCATCGACCGCGTCATCTGCCTGGCAGACGTGGCGGCCGAGTGCGCCGTCGCTACGCAGAAATGCATCGAGAGCGTCACTCAACATCAATCGTGCGCGCCGAGCCATGTCCTCGATCTCCGGATCAGGAACCAGAGATGCGCGCTGCTCTATGAGCCGCAATGACGACTGCGCTATGTTCACGGCATGATCGCCGATTCTCTCGAGATCATTTGAAACCTTTATCGCGGCAACGATGAAACGGAGATCGCGGGCCATCGGCTGCTGCAGCGCAAGGAGATTTACTGCGCGTTGCTCGATCTCGACCTCCAGAGCGTTAACCTCCACGTCGGCCGCCAGCACCATCTCGGCGATCCCGTGGTCGTTGTGCAACAAGGCATCAACGGCCTGCTCGATCATTTCTTCCGCACGAGCAGACATTGTGAGCAGACGGGCCTTGAGCTCATCCATCTGATCGTGAAAATGGCGAAACCCCGCTGGCGCGTCCTGGATGACGGTCATCCGAATCTCCCGGTGATGTATGCTTCAGTTCGATCCTCGCGCGGGCGCGTGAACAGTCTCTCGGTTGCATCGACTTCGATGAGCTCGCCAAGGAAAAAGAATGCAGTTCGCGTAGAAATCCGTGCGGCCTGTTGCAGGTTATGCGTAACGATGACGATGGTCAGCTCCGATTTGAGCTCGTGGAGCAACTGCTCCACCTTGCCAGTCGCGATCGGATCCAGGGCACTGGCGGGTTCGTCGAGGAGAAGTACTTCGGGTCGATTTGCAAGCGCCCGGGCGATGCACAGGCGCTGCTGCTGGCCGCCCGAGAGGCCTGTCGCACTTCGACGCAGCCGATCCTTTACCTCGTCCCACAGTGCGGCGCGGCGCAGGGCATCTTCGGCGATTTCATCAAGCTGTGTACGAGATGTAACTCCATTGATGCGCGGTCCGTACACAACGTTGTCGTAGACAGACGCCGGGAACGGGTTCCAGCGTTGGAACACCATTCCGACTCGCTGGCGGAGGGACACGACGTCCGATCCACGCTCATAAACGTCAACCCCGTCGAGGAGCATTTGTCCCGTCTGACGCACACCTGGAATGGTGTCGTTCATGCGGTTGATGGATCGGAGAAAGGTCGACTTGCCGCAGCCAGAAGGCCCTATCAGCGCGGTGACGCTGTTGGGCTCGATGGAGAGCGATATGTCGAACAGAGCCTGCTTCTTTCCGTAGTAGAAAGAAAAATTGCTGGCTTGTATCGTACCGGTGCTTGTCGGCGTGGGATCGAGGGGCAGTGCAAGGGCGGTCATCCGAATCTCCCTGTGATGTAGCTTTCAGTGCGGGTGTCGCGAGGCGACGTAAAGAGCGTGTTGGTCGGTGCAACTTCGATGAGCTCGCCGTCCAGCATGAATGCCGTACGGTCCGAAACGCGCGCGGCCTGTTGCATGTTGTGCGTCACAATGCCAACCGTGACGGTGGAACGAAGTTCATAAACGAGCTCCTCTATGTGTTGCGTGCTGGCTGGATCGAGGGACGCAGTTGGCTCATCCAGCAACAGCACGCGAGGATTTGTAGCTAGTGCACGGGCGATACAGAGTCTCTGCTGCTGGCCGCCGGAAAGCGCGATCGCGCCCGTGCCGAGACGGTCCTTCACTTCATCCCACAGTGCCGCGCGGCGAAGCGCATCCTGAACGATGGCGTCGATGTCCGAGCGCGAAGGCATGCCGGCACCTCTGGTGCGCAGCCCAGCCGCGACGTTGTCGCGGATCGACATGGTTGGAAACGGCGTCGGCCGCTGGAACACCATGCCGATGTGACGTCTCACCGCGATCGCGCTTGTGCCGTCGCCGTAGAGACGCTCGCCGTCCAGGGTCACGCTTCCGGTTGTGCGAGCACCGGGGACTGTCTCATGCATGCGATTGAGGCAGCGTAGAAGCGTCGACTTGCCGCAGCCGGACGGGCCAATGATTGCTGTGACGCTCTTGAGGTCGAGACCGAGGGATACGTCTCTCACTGCGTGGCGGTCTCCGAAATAAGCATTCAGTCCATTCGTGACGAGGCAAGCGATAGATTGGTCGTGTCGCAACTCCGGTGCCTGCCTGTCAGTATGCGGCACAACACGTGTCATGACCGGGGCATCGTGTCGTCCATCCAGAGTTGCTGGCACCGAGCGGGTCACATCCCAGTCGGTATCAGTCACGTGCCGGCTAATTCCGGGTTCAGTCAATGACTGCTCCGAATCTCTGACGGGTGGCGAGCCGCGCGGCGATGCTTATCACCAGCACGATGCCAATCAGCACGAGTGCGCCAGCCCATGCGAGTGAATGCCACTCATCGTAAGGACTTATCGCGTAATTAAAGATCTGGAGCGGCAGCGCGGCAATCGGCTGCTTGAGCGACGTCGACCAGAACTGGTTGCCAAACGCGGTGAAAAGAAGCGGAGCCGTTTCACCGGAGATGCGTGCAATCGCGACAAGGGCGCCGGTCACGATTCCAGGCATGGCGGTACGCAGAACAACCACGAGCGACGTGCGCCAGCGTTGGTAGCCGAGCGCAAGTGCCGCTTCTCGCAGTGCGTTCGGCACCAGCTTGATCATCTCTTCGGTGGTTCTGGTGACGAGTGGAATGGTCATCGCGCCAAGCGCGATGCCGCCCGACAGTGCGGAAAAGTGTCCGACGGGGCGCACGAGCAGTTCCCACGCAAATATTCCCATCACTATCGAGGGGATTCCGTTCAGGACGTCTGACAGAAAGCGCACCGTGTTGGCCAGCGGTGAATTTCTGTGCTCTGCGAGGTAGAGACCTGCGCCCACTCCGATGGGCACGCCGACCGATGCCGCAATGCCGATCAGAATCAACGTGCCGGTGATCGCGTTCGCCATTCCGCCGCCCGGCTCACCAACAGGCTGCGGCATCCTGGTGAACAGATCAAAGTTGATCGAATGAGCGCCCAGTTTTGCGATGTGAAACAATATGAAAATGAGCGGTAGCGTTGCGAGAACGGCGGCCAGGTAGGTGAGCGTTACCATCGCTGCGCTGACAGCACGACGCTTGAACCTGTTGGCGGCAGTCGATCGATGCCGAACGGCGACTGTCACGCTTCTGCCTTGACGGCGACGGACCATACGAGCCAGCGAGCGATAGCGTTCACCACAATGGTGATCAGGAATAGCACCGCACCAACAGCCATCAAAGCCGACAGGTGCAGATCACTGGTCGCTTCACTGAACTCGTTGGCGATGAGCGAAGCCATCGTGTAGCCAGGGGCGAGGAGCGAAGCGGAGATTTCCGCACGATTGCCTATCACCATGGTGACGGCCATTGTCTCGCCGAGCGCGCGACCCAGCCCGAGGATGACGCCGCCGATGATTCCCGAACGGGCGTTCGGAATCACGGCGTCGCGAATCACTTCCCAGCGTGTCGCGCCGAGCGCGAGTGCAGCCTCGCGCTGCGAGCGTGGTACCGCGCGAAGCACCTCGCGGGACACCGCAGAGATGTACGGGAGCGCCATGATTGCGAGAATGACCCCCGCTGCAAGCATGCTTGGACCATACGCGGGTCCGCTAAAGAGCGGCGTACCGCCAAGGTGGAGCGTATCGCGGAGAAAAGGAATGACGTCGTCCCGCAATAGGGGGATCATCACAAAGATGCCCCACAGTCCATAGACGACGCTTGGAATCGCGGCGAGCAAATCGACGAGAAAGGCAACTGGTTGCTGCAGCCAGCGCGGTGCGAATTCGGAGAGGAAGATTGCAACGCCGAGTGCGAGCGGCGTAGCAATAATTAGTGCAAGAAGCGACGAGACGATCGTTCCGAAGATTGCCGGCGCCGCGCCGAACTTGCCCGCGGGTACGTCCCACTCGCTCGAAGTCAGGAAGCCGAAGCCGAACTGGTGTAGCGCCGGCCACGCCGCTCGGCCAATCTCGACTGCGATCGCGATGAGCAGCACAGGAATACAGACTGCAAATGCAGTTGTGATGAGCGAGTAGATACGATCGCCGACATCGACCGCTACGATGGATGCTGAGAGCCGCTGCTGTCGTTCGAGGTCGCGCATCCCGCGAATCCGTTGTATGCCGTCCATGTTGGATGAAAGCTAGGACCTGCTCCGGGTGGAGTGGCTTCTGGCGTGTAACGGCATTGTCACAAGAAGCGGCAACCGCTCGGTCGCGCGTCGTCTTCGCGACGCGGCACTCACAGACACCAGCTGACGCTGGATCAGCGCTTTGGCGAGTGGGGTAGCTCCACAGCGCGGAGTCCGCGCACGAGGAGGGTATATGCAACGATATTCACGACAAGCGCAAAAGTGCCAAGCGCCCATTGGAGGCTGTTGGTCAGTCCAGCCGGATAAAGCACCCGCAGGACGTAGTGCTCGATGAACCCGCCAGAATAACCTGCCATGCCGGCGCGCCCGCGGAGCGCGTTCTCCAGTGGTGTGAGTGGGCAGATCCAGCCATTGTACTCGAGAAGGACTGCCCAGATCGCGAAAGGGACATGGAGCCACGCGATCCAGTGCCAGCGGAGTGCGAGGAAGCCTCCAATGACAACAAAAATAACGAACGCCGAATGAAAGATGACCAGTCCATCGGCGAGCCAGTGATAGAGCACTTTGCAATACCGGCCGTAAAGCGTCGTTGTCTATCGGTCGCGCGGGAGCGACCGTCGCCGGAGCGCGCGTGCACTTTGCACGCGCGCTCCGGCGGTACTTATGGTCTCGGGCTCAGTCGTGTATCGACATACGCAACTACGCCGCGATCACGTGCGCGAATCGCGAGCACGTGTGTTCCTCCTCCCACTGTTACAGGGAAGGTGTAGCTGTCGATCGTTGCGCAGCCTTCATGCTGCACGAAGCCGCTACTCGCATTGTAGTCGGGGATGTTTGTTGGAGTAATGTTGACTCCATCGATGAATACCTGGAAGTCATTATCAATCGCCATCCCCATCGTGAACCCGGAAGTCCACCACGCTGGCAAGGTGAACGTCCTGCGCAGCAACATATCGGTGTACGGGGAACCTGATGGCACGTTCGCCCAGGTCGTTCCGACAGTTGGAGCGAGAGATGCGCATGAGCCGGACAGATTCGAGCTTGCGAATGCGGCGTTGCCCGTCTGCCAGCCATTCGCGGCAGTTGCCTGGTAACTCGGACTCTCGAATCCTTGTGCGAGTCCATCGTTTCCGGAGAGGTACAGGTACCCCGTCGCGCCGTACGCTATCACGTCGGTGCTCGCGGCGGTGAACGCCACGGGATTGCCGGAGAATGCAATTGCCGGCTTGCCACTCTTCGCGGTGGTTGGATATCCCGAGATGCTCGTGGGAAGCGCGAAGCTCGCAATTGCGTTCATTGTGTTTGCCGAGCCGACTCCGAGCGTCCAGCTCGGTACCGCGGCGACGCCGGTGGCACTATCCGTTGTAAGTGTAGTAGCGCTCACGACGCTGGAGCTGCTGGACGGTCCAAGACTGCCACCGCCGGGGGCGATCGTGAAGACGACCGATGCCCCGCCGAGCGGAGTACCGCTTGCGGTCTGCACGAGCACAGACGGTGCCGATGCTACCGCCGAACCGGCAGGAGCAGTCTGTGGTTGGGCAGGGAATGTCGCTGGAAGCTTCACCACTACAGCAGTATCCACACCACCGAACGGGCTGAACGACGTCGTCTTGCCGCCGATTCCGCTGCTGGCGAGTGCGTAGGCTGGCTCAGGCGAGAATGCCTTGACCGTCGCCCGGGCGAGCCGTCCGAGTGCGCGGCCGTAATCGCCGTTGCGTGCGAGCTGCATTGTGCTCGGCTGTCGGAGCATTTCTGCGGTTGGACTGCAATTCAGGAACTGCGCTGGAACGGTGGGCAGAATCTCGATGCCGGTCCCGACATTGTGTGCCATGTCGACGCTCGTTGGCCGGAGGTTGCCGTTGAGCCCCTGGATGCAACCCGCGGCTATGACAGGCGTCGCGAAGGTCTGTGCAGGGACGACGTTGAATTCAAAGAAGGGCCCGTACTGATCCAGCTTTGTATTGAGCGGTCCTGCCGGAGCCGTGTAGGTTCCCGGCACTGGGCTAATCGTTATCGTGACAGGCTGAGTCAGTGTGCCCGCCGGGATTAAGAGTCCACCGTGTTGATCTCCGGTCACGACCGTTTGATCTGCGCCGGATGGAAACACGACCTGAACGACGCTCGTGGAGTCGAGAGGCGACGTGCCCAGCGTAAGATTGGAACCGTCGAGTCCGACGAGGCAATAGAGCGCGCCGCCAAATGCCAGAGTCGCCTTCTGGGTCGCGGCTGAGTTGCCTCCGCGGAGCTTCCCCGCATAGTAGGTCGTCAGCGTGTACTGCCACTCCTGGTACATATCACTGATGGCAGCCGTCTGGTCCCGTCTGAAAAGTTCGGCGTCAATCCGAACAAAGTTTCTGATCGCCGGTCCCAGATCTGTGGGCTTGAACAGCGCTATGATCTGCACCTCCGATGCAATCTGACACCGAATTATGGGTGACTGTATGCTGCGGCTGGCGCTGGCAGCCGGGTCGACCGCGGTCGGCATTGCGGAATGCTCGCTCGAGCATGCGGCCATCCATAGTAGAGAGGGGACGAGAATAGATAAGCGCGCTGAAACCGATATACCACGTAACATAGGAACTCCCGAAAAGGGTAAGTGCTTCTGCCGCTCAACCGCGATGACTTCAGCCCTTTGGTTTCACAACGAGCGCCTGAAAGCGCGGGTCGTCGTGTATGCTGCGCCATTGCCAGTTGTGTTCGTCATCAAATCCCACCGCTCGTGCGGGATTCGCGCTAAGGTACAGTGCCAGGGCCTTGATTGCCTTATCCTTGTTTCCCAAAAGGGTCCACACAAAAGCCTCCGACTGGGTGACGTCCAGTGTTGGATCAACGTCGACGGGATCGGAGAGCCTGGATAGTACGTGCTCACTGCTGTCGCGGAGTCCGGCGCGCGCGAGCGCTGCGGCGACAAGCACCTGGGCGTTGAGTTTTGCCAGAGGACGATCCGGAGCTGGCGTGATCTTCACAAGTGAGTCGGCAAGCCGCCAGGCTTCGGAAATGTCAGGCGTAACAGCGGACGTGCCCATCATCAACAGCTTGCACGTTGCGAGCTGTGGGTTTGTCGGGAATCGAGTGGTGCCGACATCGCACCATTGGATCGCGTCGGGGAATTGCTCAAGATCGTATGACGAGGTGAACAGGCGCCAGACAATCTTGTCGGCGTCGCTCAGATACGCATCTTCCTCATACGCGCGGCGCGCCGCGAGCTTCGCGCTCACGACGTCGTTGTACTGGTAGTACAGATGACTGAGCACCGCCCATGCACCGGGTTGATTAGGCGAAATCTGCGTCGCGGTCTCCAGGTCCTTGCGCGCGGCATCCAGCAACGCCTTTGCCTTGGCGGGATCCGAGTCGAGGGCGAGCAGCCAGCGCCAGTATTGCAGTGTCCCACGCAGCTCCAGTGCATCTGCATCCTTCGGCGCCAGTGCAACAGCCTGCTGCGCCTGGACGAGCCCCGAATCGATCCACTTGCTGGCACGCAGCTGGTCGCTACCAAAGAATCGAGACGCCCGGTAATCGATGTTACCACGCCATATGGGCAGCTGCACCCAGCGCGGATCGAGCGCCTGCGCGTGTATGAGCGTCGTGTCTGCCTGGGCAAAGTTGCGCATCACGGCTGCGGTGTCGTTGATCTTCGCTGCGTCCTCGCCATCGCGCTCCTTTAGCTTTGCCTGCTGCAGGAGTGCCCACGCATTGGGATTGGTCGTTCCAGCACGCTCGTCGCGCAGGTGAATTTCCTGGCCGAGACGTTGGCGAAGAAACGTGGTAACGCGTGCGGCAAGTGTGTCACGAAGCGCCAGCGGATTGGATGCATCGGCCTCGAACGTTGCGCGCTGAAAGTCGGTTCCGGTCGCGTCCTTCAGTTTGACGCTGACGCTCACCTTGTTGCCGTGTTGCTCGACGCTTCCGTCAACAAGAGTTCCGACTCCGAGCGCTCTCGCAATGCTGTCGCGCGGTATGTCCTTGTTCTCATACAGCGAAGAGCCGTTTCGCGATGTTACCTGCAGTTCCGGAATCGCCGAAAGACGGTCGATAAGGCCTTCAGTGAGTCCTTCCGCGAGATAGCCGAGTTTTTTCCCGTCGCTCTCGTCAGTGAAATACAACACCGCTACCCGCCGCGGGTCCGGGCCTGTGAGAGCGGCCGAACCGCCTCCGCGGGTGGCGCGCCAGCCGGCGAACCCACCGACTCCGAGAACGATGAGCGCCGCTGCGGCGATGGCGTAGCGCCGCCACGCCGGTGCGGGTTCGCCAACAAGTTGCTTGGACTGTAACGGGCGCGGAAAAAACTGCGTCTCTGGATGGCGCAAAGCGCTCGTGAACTCACCAGACGACTGGTACCGATCTGCAGGAACCTTCGCGAGCGCCTTGACCAGA
>Ga0207933_1002578_pt1 | contig 11547 bp, 7 predicted proteins | sample NGESurdeep092012_4_FD_184488 | JGI IMG/M metagenome (GOLD analysis project Ga0207933, IMG submission 184488) | Arctic peat soil microbial communities from Barrow, Alaska - NGEE Surface sample F53-3 deep-092012 (SPAdes) | ecosystem: Environmental > Terrestrial > Soil > Wetlands > Peat ... | reverse complement strand
GAGGGGGCTGCCGACGTAGGTCACGGTGCCCTTCAATGAATCGGCCAGGGTGTGGGCGGCCGGGAGACCGGAGGGTCCGTAGAAGATCTCGGAGGGATCTCCGCTGGCGATCACGCTCGGCGCGTTCGATTGCACCACCCCGGCGACACTCACTGTCCCAGGGCAGACTCTGTGCTTCCAACAAGCGACGTACTGCACCGGCTGCACCAAAAATACCTGGGCCTGCACCGACAATAAGTGCGTGTACGCGACTGCGTGCGTCGTGACTGCCAGCAACGACACGCCCGGCGGTTGCCCGATCTACTCGCGCACCAGCGTTGCGACCGGCACCACCTGCAACACTACTTCGAAGAAATGCGAAGTTTCTGCCGCGGCGGGTTGTACGACCGACGCGAGTTGCGCGACGCTGCCGGTGTTCGACCGTGCGGTCCCGTCTAGCGACGTGTGTTCCGCCGGTGAATGCACCTGCTACGCGGGCAATCACGAGTGCTATCGCAAGTGCGCGCGCGACATCGAATGTGCCGGCGGCAGCACCTGCGACACCAAGGCTCATGTGTGCGTCTCCTCCCCGATCTGCACTACCAATGAGCAATGCGCCATCAAGAACGGTAGCCTCGACTATGAGTGCAACACGGCCACTGGCACGTGCGCCAAGGTGTGTACGGTCGATCGCGACTGCTCGCCGTCCGGTCACGGTCTCGGAGCAGGCGCGTTCAACGGTACGGTGTGCGGCGCGGACGGCTTCTGCGCTTCGCTCGCCACTGACTGCTCGGACGACTCGCAGTGCAACACGCCCGCCTTCGTCGGCGCGACGCCGCAGCTGAAGACGTTCTGCATCGCCGCTCCCGCTGTTGCTGCCGGCAGCACGGTGAGCTCGGCCATCAGCGACTGAGCGAGCTGAGCCAGCCGAGCACTTAGCTCGGCTGGCCGACATTCGGCCCGCGGTGAGCAATCACTGCGGGCCGAGTCGTTTTGTGGGCGAGCGTTTGGTGCCCTTGCATTTGTGCTGGTATAGCTAGAGTGGCAATGAGGAGCACCTTCGCTGCATGATCGAGAAGGGTGGCGCTCAGCCGACAATCCTGGTCGTCGAGGACGACCCTGCTCACTCGGAGGTCGTGGCACGGGTGCTGTCCGCGCACGGGGGCTATCGGTTGCGCTTTGCGACGACGCTCGCCGAGGCCCAACGAGCGATCGCGAATGAGCCACCCGAGTTGGTGCTCGCCGACCTGAATCTGGCTGACGGCAAAGCATTCGACCTCTTGCCCGGTCCGAGCGACATTCCGCGCCTGCCCGTGCTCGTGCTAACGAGTCACGGCGACGAGCAAACGGCCGTGCTCGCCATGCGCTGTGGGGCGCTCGACTATCTGGTCAAGTCTCCAGAAGCTTTCAACGGGTTGCCTCGCACGGTCGAGCGGGCGCTTCGAGAGTGGCACTTGATCGAGTCTCGTCGCGCTGCGGAGGCCGCCTTGCGCGAGAGCGAGGAGCGCTTTCGCATGCTGTTCGAGTCGTCACCGGACGCCTGCTCCATCAGTACGAGCGATGGCAAGTACCTCGAGATCAATCGCTGCGCCGAGGAGCTGCTCGGCTATCGGCGCGAGGAGCTGCTCGGCCGCGGAGAGCAGGACAGGCCGCTGATCCACCCCGACTATTTGCAAGCTGCGGCGCGCATGCTGCAGCAATGTGAAGCGGGCTCGCCTTCGCCGCCCACCGAGCTAGTCATTGTGCACAAGAGCGGTCGTGAAATCACGATTGAAGCGCGCATCGTGCCTGTGCGGTTCGGCAATGTCACGGCGCTCTTGTCGACGTCGCGCGACATCACGGCGCGCAAGCAGGCGGAGGCCGAGCGGCGCCGGCTCGAAGAGCAGCTTCGACAAGCTTCGAAGATGGAGGCCGTCGGCAGGCTCGCCGGCGGCGTGGCGCACGACTTCAACAACCTGCTCACGGGCATTCGTGGCTTCACGGACATCTTGCTCAGCGCTCCGACGCAAGGTGACGCCGAACGCAGCGATCTGCTCGAGATCCAGCGCGCCACGCAGCGCGCCGCCGAGCTGACCGGTCAGCTGCTGGCGTTCAGTCGCAAGCAAGTCATCGCCCCGGTGGTCATCGATCTGAACCAGCTGCTGCTCGGGTCGATGCGCATTCTGGAGCGGTTGATTGGTGAAGACGTGCAGGTGACGTTCCGGCCGGGCATCGGGCTGGGCTGCACGCGGGTGGACCCGAGCGGTATCGAGCAAGTGCTGATCAACCTTGCCGTCAATGCGCGGGACGCGATGCCCTCGGGTGGCGAGCTCAAGATAGAGACGGCTGCGGTCGAGGTCGACGCGGCGTTCTGTGCGGAGCACCTCGACGCTCGGCCGGGCACTTACCTGTTGATGTCGGTTGCGGATAACGGCGTGGGCATGTCTGACGGCGTGCTGCTACACCTATTCGAGCCGTTCTTCACGACCAAGGGGCCCGGTCGTGGCACGGGCCTCGGCTTGTCGATCATTTACGGCATCGTGCAGCAGTGCGGCGGGTTCGTGCACGTCGAGTCCAGCACCGGTGCCGGTTCCACATTCCGCGTCTATTTGCCCGCGGTCGCGGAGAGGCCCGTCACACAGGCGCTGCTCGACGACGCGGTGCTGCCGCGTGGTAGCGAGACCATCTTGCTGGTCGAAGACGAGGTCTTGGTGCGGGGGTTGGTCACCAAGTTCTTGGAGAGCCAGGGCTACAACGTGCTCAGCTCGGCACGCGGTAGCAACGCAATCGAGCTGGCCGCGCAACACGCGACGATCGATTTGCTGCTGAGTGACGTAGTCCTGCCGACGATGAATGGCCGGCAGATCTACGAGCAGCTCGCCGCGTCTCGACCCGAGCTGCGCGTGCTCTTCATGTCCGGTTATACGGAGAACATCATCGCGCCGCATGGTGTCCTCGAATCGGGATTTCACTTCGTCCAGAAGCCCTTCTCACTCAAGGAGCTGGCTCGCAAAGTCCGCGACGCGCTCGACGAGCCCGACAAGCGCCGTTGACTTGCCCGGCTATCCCGGTACCCTGAAGCCGGGCTTTGGCCATGGGTGATTCAGCCGATGCGGCAGCGGGCGTCCTGTTCCGAGAGGAAGATGCGGGGCTCCGGGCTTCGCTCGAGTACGTCAAAGACGGCATTTTCTTTGCTGATTCGCGAGGCGTCGTCGTAGACGCCAACGCCGCCGCTTGCATGCAGCTCGGCCGTTCGCGCTCGGAGGTCGTTGGCGCTTCGGTGGCCACCTTCGCAGGTAGGAAGGATTTCGAGTTCGCCACGGTCGTTCGCCGGCTGGAGAGCGCGCCACACCTTTCATACCAAACCACACACCTGGACAAGAGCGGCGCTCGGGTAGATGTCGATCTGACGATCACTCGCATGCCGGTTCAGGGGTCGTTTCTGTACATGGGCATCGCGCGTGACGTCACGGAGCGCGCGCGCGTCGAAGAAGAGTTGCGGCAGAGCGAAGAACGCTACCGCTTGCTGGTGGAGAATCTGCCGGGCAGCGCCATCATGCTGTTCGATCGCGACTTGCGCTTCGTGCTGGTCGACGGCCCTGAGGTCGCCGCTACGGGGTTCTCGAGTGCGGCCATGGTTGGTCGTACGCCGGAAGAGTGCCTTCCGCCGGAGTTTGCCGAAGCCATCATTCCGAACCTGCGCGCCGTGCTCGACGGCAAGCGCTTCTCCGCTGAGATGCCGTTTGGTGAGCTGCGTTTCCAGTACGAATATGTGCCGTTGCACGACCGCAGCGGGGCCGTCACAACTGGCCTGATTTTGGCTCAAAATGTGACCGAGCGTTATCGCGCTGGTCTTGCTGTGGCAGAGCGCGAGCGGCAGTTTCGTACCCTGACCGAAAACCTTCCGGACTTGGTCGCGCGTTTGGACCGAGCGCAACGCTACATCTACGTGAACCCTGTGTTCGAGACGTTCATGAGGCTGCCGCTGCAGGATTTGCTGGGCAAATCGATTGGCGATCTGGGTATGGATGCGACTACGCAGGCTCGCTGGATGACGGCCGTCCAACGCGTCCTCGACTTCAGAGAAGCCACGAGCATAGAAGACGAGTTCATGGGGCAGGACGGGCTCAGAACATGGGAGGCTCGGCTAGTACCGGAGATATCCGAGGCAGGAGAGGTCGACTCGGTGTTGATCATCAGCCGGGACGTCACCGAGCGGCGTGCCCGCGAAGAAGAGCTGCGGCTCAAGAACGACGAGCTGACGCGCTTCACGTACACGGTCTCGCACGACTTGAAGAGCCCCCTGGTGACCATCCAGAGCTTCCTCGGGTTTTTGGTGGAGGACGCCAAGCGGGGAGACGCCGAGCGGGTCGCTCGGGATGTTTCGTTCATCAAGACCGCGGCCGAGCGCATGGCGGCACTCTTGACTGATTTACTGCAGCTTTCGCGAGTTGGCAGGAAACAGAATACGCTCGAGAGGTTGCCGCTTCGGCAGCTGGTCGACGAAGCGCTGGCCATGGTGGCGGGACGAATCGCCGCGCACAAGCCGACCATCACCTTGGAGGTGGAGTCCGTGAGCGTCTTGGGTGACCGTCTGCGCTTGGTGGAAGTCTTCCAGAACTTGCTCGACAACGCCGTAAAATTTTCCAGCACTGCCGACGCTCCGCGAATCCTTATAGCGACCGCGCAGCTCGAGCAAGAGATAGTCATCAGCATTCGCGACAATGGAATGGGCATCGACGCGCGCTATCAGCACAAGCTGTTCGGCCTTTTCGAAAAGCTGCATCCGGAGATGGAAGGCACGGGCGTCGGCCTGGCGCTCGTCAAACGCATCATCGACGTTCATGGCGGCCGCATCTGGGTGGACTCCGCGGGGCCGGGCCAGGGCACCACCGTCTCTTTTACGATTCCCGGGACTAAACGCGAGGAACCATGAAAGCGCAGCCGCCGCCGATCTCAATCTTGCTCGTCGAGGACGATCCGGCGCACGCGGAGATCGTGCTTCGCAATCTGACGGTCTTGCAGGATCGAGTGAAGTGCATCGCGCACCTCAGCGACGGGCAAGAGGCGCTCGACTACCTGCAGCGCGAAGGGGCACACTCCAATCCCGTGAGCTCCCCACGCCCCGACCTGGTGCTGCTCGATCTGCGTCTGCCGCGCGTCGATGGCTTCGAGGTGCTTCGTCGCATGAAGGCCTTGGACGAAGTCAGTCGGATCCCGGTTGTCGTGCTGACCACCTCCGAAGCCGACAGCGACATCGCCGCCGCCTACGAAAGCGGCGCCTGCAGCTACCTCGTGAAGCCCGCCGAGTTCGAAGCGTACATCGAGCTCATGCGCGGCTTTGGCCACTACTGGAGCGATCTGAATCGGTTTCACCGCGCGTAGGTAGGCGCACCAAAAGTCAGTCGCGCCTAAACCGCGGCGGACGATCCTCGGCGCTCATTGCCAATTCCAAGTTTGAATACAATGAATACAAACATGGAAACGAGGTTTGGGGCCCGCTCCGGATTGTCACACTGGCCCCGCGAAAGCTGCCCGCTTTTGACGCGCGAAAAACGCTCGCCGAGGTTTCGGCTCGCAGCGTAACATCCGCTGCCCATGGTCCTCGTGAAGCTGGTGGTAGAAACCCCTAAAAGGCTGGCAGAGCTCGTCAGCTCCGTGCTCTTCGAGGCGGGCGCCGGCGGTATCGAGGAGCAGGCGAGCGGGCGAAAGCTGATCGTGTATGCTGCGAGTCGCGAGGACGCGGAGGGCATTGCGGCCCGCGCTCGGGATTTGTTGCGCGAGCTCGCTCCGGGTCCGAACGGGATCAAGCTCAGTGTGGAGGTCGACGAGAGCTCGGATTGGGCCAGCGCTTGGACCCAGCATTTGCGGCAGATCGCGTTGACGCCGAGCCTTTTGATTCAGCCAATGTGGGATGAAACGCCGGCGCCGGCAGGCTCCCAGCGCATCGTATTCGACCCCAAGCTTTCATTCGGCGACGGCGCGCACGCGACGACGCGCTTGGCGTCGCGGGCATTGGAGCGCGCGTGCCGCGCTAAACCTGGGCTCGGGCTCTTCGATTTCGGATCCGGCACCGGCGTGCTGTGTTTCGTTGCGCTGCTCTCCGGCGCAGGTTCGGCGCTGGGCATTGACATCGACCCGGTGTCGGTCGCGGCCGCACAGCGCAACGCGGCGTTGAACAATCTCGCCGAGCGCGCGACGTTCGCGTTGCCAGGTGCTGTGAATGAGGCCGGTCGCGAGCTCGTGGTCGCCAATCTCGAGGCCCCCACGCTGCTCGCCGTAGCCTCTGACATTGTGCGCAGCGCGGCCGCCGCGCAGCGCTTGATCTTGACTGGCTTCCTCGTCGATCGCGGCCCGGAGGTGCTTCTGGCGTTTGCGCCGGCGTTCCGCGTCGAACACTCCGACCAAGAAGAGGATTGGGCGCTGTTCGAGCTCGGCCCGCGCTGAAATGAGAAAGAGCCGGTTTTCTCGCGGAAAACCGGCTCTTCTCGTGTGGACGAGCGCGCCTTACGCGTTGTACGTGCGCGAGCTGACGTTGCCGCCGCGCCCGGTCCAATTGGTGTGGAAGAACTCACCACGCTTCTTGTCGGTGCGCTCGTAGGTGTGCGCGCCGAAGTAGTCGCGTTGGGCTTGCACCAAGTTCGCCGGCAGGCGATCGCGACGGTAGCCGTCGTAGAATGCCAGCGCCGAGCTCATGGCTGGCGTTGGGATGCCGAGCAGCGCCGCGTTGGCGATGGTCTTGCGCCAGCCGTTCTGACTCTCCGCCATCACCTTGATGAAGAAGTCGTCCACGAGCAGGTTCTCTAGCTCGGGGTTCTTGTCGAAGGCCTTCTTGATGTCGCCCAAGAAGCGGCTGCGAATGATGCAGCCGCCGCGCCACATCAGCGCGATGGACCCAAAATTGAGCTTCCACTTGTACTCACGGCTGGCTTCGCGGAGCAGCATGTAGCCTTGGGCGTAGCTGACGACCTTGGAGGCGTACAGCGCGAGCATGACGTCGTTGATGAACGCCTTCTTGTCGCCGCTGAACTCGGGCTTGGGGCCGCTCAGCTTCTTGGCTGCGCGCTGGCGTTCGTCCTTCTGGGAGGAGAGCGCGCGTGCGAACACCGCCTCGCCGATCAGCGTGACGGGCATGCCGAGGTCGAGCGCGGAGTTGCTGGTCCACTTGCCGGTGCCCTTTTGGCCCGCGGCGTCCATGATCTTGTCGACGAGCGGCGAGCCGTCTTCGTCTTTTACGCCGAAGATTTCGGCCGTAATTTCGATCAGGTAGCTGTCGAGCGCGCCCTTATTCCAGTCTTCGAATACGCCTTTCAGCTCGTCCGCCGACAGCCCGAGACCGCTCTTCAGTAGGTCGTAAGCCTCGGCGATCATTTGCATGTCGCCGTACTCGATACCGTTGTGCACCATCTTGACGTAGTGACCGGCGCCGCCCTCACCAACCCAGTCACAGCACGGCTCGCCGTCCACCTTGGCCGACACGCTCTGCAAGATCTCTTTGACGTACGGCCAGGCTTCTGGATCGCCGCCCGGCATGATCGACGGACCGCGACGCGCGCCTTCTTCGCCGCCGGACACGCCGCTGCCGATGAAGCGAATGCCCTTCTCCTTGAGTTGGTCGAAGCGCCGTTGGCTGTCGGGGAAGTGCGAGTTTCCGCCGTCGATGATGATGTCACCTTTGCTCATCAGGGGCGTCAGCTCGTTGATCACCGCGTCTACCGCGGCGCCGGCCTTGACCAAGATGAAGACGCGGCGTGGTGACTTGAGCGACGCCACCAAATCCTTCACGGTCTTGCAGCCGACGACTTTGGAACCCTTGGCCGGACCCGCCAAAAACTCGTCGGTGACGCTGCCGGTGCGGTTGTAAACGGACACGGTGAAGCCGTGATCGTTCATGTTCATGACCAGGTTTTGACCCATCACGGCCAGGCCGATGAGTGCGATGTCTGAGCTTGGTTCCGACATGTCCTAAGTTCTCCTGTTCGTGACTGTGCACGGGGGGCGGATAGATAACACGACGCGCCTGAGCGCAAAAGTCACGGTTCGTTGTGCACGCAATGCGCGTCTAGCCGCTTCGGGCCGCGCCTAGCGGCGCCTCATCACGCCTTTGCTGCGAATGCGCGGACGAGCTCGGGCATGTCCGCGAAGACCGCGTCCGCCCCCGCTTGCGTGAGCTCGTCGCGGGAGCCGTAGCCCCAGAGCACGCCGGCGGCGCGTAGCCCGTTTAGCTTGGCGCCACGGATGTCGTGCAGGCGGTCACCGAACATCCAGGCGTTCTCGCTCGCGATGCCTTCGCTAGCCAAGACGTGGGCGATCAGCTCGCCCTTGTGGGCACGCTCGCCGCTGAGCTCGGAGCCGTAAACGTGCCCGAAAAATTCACGCAGCTCGAAGTGATCGATGATCTGGTTGGCGTACACTTCCGGCTTCGAGGTGACGACGAGCATCGGAAAACCTGCCTCGCGCAGCGCGCTAAGCCCGGCTACAACACCAGGATAGACGCTGTTCTCGAACATGCCGAGCTTGGCGAAGCGCTCGCGATAAATGCCGATGGCCCGCAGGTTCAGCTCTGGATCGCTGGAGCTGAGTAGCTCCCGGAATGTGTCGCTAGTGGGTGGACCGATGAAGCGAATCAGCGCCTCGTCCGGTGGAACCTCGAGCCCCATTTCCGTCAGAGCATGACGCATGCACTTCAGGATCCCCGGTTGGGAGTCCGTGAGCGTGCCGTCTAGATCGAAGAACAGGTGCACGCGGCTCATGCGCGCGCCGCCCGAGCGCGGCTCGTCGCGGCGCCACGTGCGGGCGCGCGCTCCGACTTCTGCGGCGCCTTGGCGCGCTCCAGAACGCGCGCCAAGTATTGCCCCGTGTAGCTCTTCTTCACGCGCGCGACGCTCTCCGGGGTGCCCTGCGCGACCAGCTGTCCGCCCGCGCCGCCGCCCTCAGGTCCCAGATCGATCACCCAATCGGCGTGCGCGATCACGTCCAGGTTATGCTCGATCACGAGCACCGTGTTACCCGCGTCCACCAAGCGTGACAAGACCTCGAGCAGCTTCTCGACATCCGCGAAGTGTAGCCCGGTGGTGGGCTCGTCCAAAATGTACAGGGTTCGGCCCGTGCCGACGCGCGACAGCTCGCGGGCCAGCTTGATGCGCTGCGCCTCGCCGCCGGACAGCGTGGGCGAAGGCTGGCCGATCTTCACGTAGCCGAGCCCGACATCTGCGAGCGTCTGTAGCCCGCGCAGGATGTTCGTGTGCACGGCAAAGTGCGAGAGGCCCTCGCGCACGCTCATGTCCAGCGTGTCGGCGATGCTCTTGCCCTTGTACAGGACGCGCAGCGTGGCTTCGTTGAAGCGCCGTCCGCTGCACTCTTCACAAGTGACGTATACATCCGGCAAGAAGTGCATCTCGACTTGGCGCACGCCGTCTCCCGCGCATGCCTCGCAACGCCCGCCTTTGACGTTGAACGAGAAGCGCCCCGCGTCGTAGCCGAACGCGCGCGCCTCGCCGGTGCTTGCGTACAGCTCGCGAATCGAATCGAAAACTTTGGTGTAAGTGGCTGGATTGGAGCGCGGAGTGCGCCCGATCGGCCTTTGGTCGATGCCGATCACCTTGTCCACGTGTTCGATGCCCAAGATACTGCCGTGCGCACCCACCGGGCTCCTCGCGTCATGCAGCGCGCGCGACAAGGCCGGATACAAGATGCCGTTGATCAGCGTCGACTTGCCGGCGCCGCTCACGCCGCTCACCGCCAGGAACGTGCCGAGCGGAAAGCGCACGTCCAGATCCTTCAGGTTGTGCTCGCTGGCGCCGCGGATCTCGAGCGCTTTGCCGTTCCCCGGGCGGCGCTGCACAGGCAGCGGGATCTGGCGTTTCCCAGACAAATAAGCGCCGGTCAAGGATTTCGGGTTCTTCATCACTTGCGCCGGAGTCCCGGCGGCGACCACTTCCCCGCCGAGCTCGCCCGCGCCGGGCCCAAAGTCGATCAAGTAGTCGGCTTCCACCATGGTCTCTTCGTCGTGCTCCACGACGATCACCGAATTGCCGACGTCACGCAGCGCTTTGAGCGTGGTCAGCAATTTGCCGTTGTCTCGCTGGTGGAGACCAATCGAAGGTTCGTCCAAGATGTAGATCACGCCGGTGAGCTCGGACCCGATCTGCGACGCCAAGCGAATGCGTTGGCTCTCGCCGCCAGACAGCGTCGCTGCGGCGCGATCCAGCGTCAGATAACCGAGCCCCACGTTGACCAGAAAGCCGAGGCGCGAGCTGATCTCTTTGCGCAGCTCGGTGGCGATCGTGGCGTCTGCCCCTTTGAGGTCGACGGTGTCGATCCAGGCGCGCGCTTCTTCGATGCGGCGGTGCGATAGCGCGTCTAGGCTTTCGCCGCTGATCTTGACGGCACGGCTCTCGGGGCGCAGGCGCGCGCCGTGGCAAGCCGGGCAGGATGCGCTGGAGAAGAAGCGTAAGTAGTACTGCTTCATGTCCTCGCTGCCGGTGTTCTTCATGCGCCGCATGAGCTGGTTCACGAGGCCTTCCCAGAGCTCGCCGCGCTTTTTGCCGCCGAACATGACCGCGTCCCTTTGGGCCTGAGTCAGCTTGTTCCAGGGCTTTTTCTTGTCGATTCCGAAGATTGATAGCACCCACTCGATCTCGCTGGCGACCCAGCCCTCGCCGCGCGCCGCCGCAGCCGCCCAGACCGTGATGGCGCCGTCCTTGATCGAGAGCGCGGGGTTCGGCACGACCAGCTCAGGGTCCATCTCCGGGCGCGAGCCGAGGCCGTTGCAGTCGGTGCAAAAGCCGAGCGGCGAATTGAACGAGAAGGACTGCGGAGTCAGCTCCGGAAACGACAGCTCGCAGTGCGGGCAAGCCACGAGCTCGCTGAACACGCGCTCGCCGTCTGGCGCTTCGACGCTGATTACCCCTTTGCCTTCGCGCAGACCCAGCTCTACCGAATCGGTGAGGCGTGCGCGCGCGCCCGGCTCGAGCACGATACGGTCGATCACGATGTCGATGTTGTGCTTCGCCTTCTTGTCCAAGGCGACCACGCTGTCGCCCGGCGTGACGACCTTGCCGTCGATGCGTAGGCGGGAGAAGCCGCGCAGCCGCGCGTCGAGTAACAGCTCGCGGTGCTCGCCCTTGCGCTGCCGCTCACGCGGCGCGAACAGCACGAGCTTCGTCCCCTTCGGATACTCGAGAATCGACGACACGATCTGCTGGGCCGATTGGCCCTCGGCGCGGCGCCCGCATTTGGGGCAAAATTGCACGCCGATGCTGGCGAACAGCACGCGCAAATAGTCGTGCACCTCGGTCACGGTGCCGACGGTCGAGCGTGGGTTGCTGGAAGCCGTCTTTTGCTCGATGGAAATCGTCGGCGAAAGGCCGCGGATGGTGTCGTACTTGGGCTTGTCCATCTGACCCAAGAACTGGCGCGCATAGCTAGACAAGCTCTCCACGTAGCGGCGCTGCCCCTCCGCGTAGATCGTATCGAATGCTAGCGAGGATTTCCCGCTGCCCGAAACCCCGGTGATTACCACCAGGCTCTTCTTCGGGATCGAGATGGTAACATTCTTGAGATTGTGCTCGCGCGCACCGCGCACGA
>Ga0207933_1002577_pt1 | contig 11549 bp, 9 predicted proteins | sample NGESurdeep092012_4_FD_184488 | JGI IMG/M metagenome (GOLD analysis project Ga0207933, IMG submission 184488) | Arctic peat soil microbial communities from Barrow, Alaska - NGEE Surface sample F53-3 deep-092012 (SPAdes) | ecosystem: Environmental > Terrestrial > Soil > Wetlands > Peat ... | reverse complement strand
CTTTTCGGCCAGACCAGCGGCGCGCGCCGCGGCGGGGCGCTCGATGAACTGCTCGAGCGCGTCGTCCTCGTCCTCTTCATCCGCGATCAGTTGCGAATTGAGCGGCTGGCTGAGCTTTGAGCCGTCGCGGTAGAGCGCGTTGGCTTTGAGCGCCAGCTTCCAGGACATCAAATAAGCTTCCTTGCAGTCATCAACCGTCGCTTCGTTGGGCATGTTGATGGTCTTGGAGATGGCACCCGAAATGAACGGCTGCGCCGCCGCCATCATCTTGATGTGGCTCTCGACCGACAGGTATCGCTTGCCGATCTTGCCGCAGGGATTGGCGCAGTCGAACACGGCGTAGTGCTCCGCCTTCAGATGCGGCGCACCTTCCACCGTCATGGCGCCGCAGGCATGGATATTGGCGGCCTCGATCTCGCGCTTGCTGAATCCGATCGCGGTCAGGAGGTCGAAAGTGGGGGAGGCGAGGTCTTCGGCCGAAATGTTGAGCTTGTCGCGGCAGAAATCTTCGCCCAGCGTCCACTTGTTGAACACGAACTTGATGTCGAATGCCGTGGGGAGCGCCTTCTCGACCTTGGCAATGGCTTCGTCGGTGAAGCCCTTGGCCTTGAGCGTCGTGTGGTTGATGCCCGGCGCCTGGCCCAGCCCGCCGTGACCGACGGCGTAGGCCTCGATCTCGGCGATATTGCTTTCAGAATAGCCCAGCGTGCGCAGCGCCTCGGGCACGGCGCGGTTGATGATCTTCCAGTAGCCGCCACCGGCGAGCTTCTTGAACTTCACCATGGCGAAGTCCGGCTCGATGCCGGTGGTGTCGCAATCCATCACAAGGCCGATGGTGCCGGTCGGCGCGATCACGGTCGCCTGCGCGTTGCGGTAGCCGTGCGTCTCGCCGAGCTTGATCGCCTTGTTCCAGGCGGTCTTGGCGTGCGCCGAGAGCGCCGCGAAGTCTTTCAGCGCCGGGTAGCTGTTGTTGGCGAGCGAGGCGTGGTCTAGCGGCACCGGCGTGATGGAGAGTTCCTCGTAGCCGCCGGCTTCGCCGTAAGCGGCGCGGCAATGGTTGCGCATGACGCGCAGCATGGCCTCGCGGTTTTTGGCGTAGCCGTTGAAGGGCCCGAGCTTTTGCGCCATTTCGGCCGAGGTCGCGTAGGCGATGCCGGTCATGATCGCGGTCAGGGCGCCGGCGATGGCGCGGCCGGATTCCGAGTCATAGGGAATGCCGCTGGTCATCAGCAGGCCGCCGATATTGGCGTAGCCCAGACCCAGCGTGCGGTATTCGTAGGACAGCTCGGCGATTTCCTTGGACGGGAATTGCGCCATCAGCACCGAGATTTCCAGCACCACGGTCCACAGCCGCACGGCATGTTCGTAGGATTCGACGTTGAAGGCCTTGGTCTTCTCGTCGCGGAACGTCAGCAGATTGAGCGAGGCGAGATTGCAGGCCGTGTCGTCGAGGAACATGTATTCCGAGCACGGATTGGAGGCGCGGATTTCGCCCGACGCCGGGCAGGTGTGCCAATCGTTGACGGTGGTGTGATATTGCAGGCCCGGATCGGCCGAGGCCCAGGCGGCGTAACCGATTTTTTCCCACAGTTCGCTGGCCTCGACCGTTTTGGCGGTCTTGCCGTTCTTGCGGAACGTCAGGTCCCATTTGCCGCCGGTCTCGACCGCCTTGAGGAAGGCGTCGGTCACGCGCACCGAGTTGTTCGAGTTCTGCCCGGAGACGGTGAGATAGGCTTCCGAATCCCAATCGGTGTCGTAGGTCGGGAAATTGATGTCGGTATAGCCCTGCTTGGCGAACTGGATGACGCGCTTGATGAAATTGTCCGGCACCATGGCGCGGCGCGCGAACTTGATCTCGCGTTTCAGCGCTGGGTTTTTCTCCGGCGAGAAGCAGTCGTCGCCCGAGCCTTCGCAATTCACGCAGGCCTTGAGCACGGCTTTGAGGTGCTTCTGGTTGATCTTGGAGCCGGTGACGAGTGCTGCCACCTTCTGCTCTTCCATCACCTTCCAGTCGATGTAGGTCTCGATATCGGGATGATCGACGTCGACGATCACCATCTTGGCAGCGCGGCGCGTGGTGCCGCCCGATTTGATGGCGCCCGCCGCGCGGTCGCCGATCTTGAGGAAGGACATCAGGCCGGATGACTTGCCGCCGCCCGACAGTTTTTCGCCTTCGCCGCGCAGCCGCGAGAAATTCGAGCCGGTGCCCGAGCCGTATTTGAACAGACGGGCTTCCCGCACCCACAGATCCATGATGCCGCCTTCGTTCACCAGATCGTCCGAGACGGACTGGATGAAGCAGGCGTGCGGCTGCGGATGTTCGTAAGACGACGCCGATTTGGTCAGCTTGCCGGTTTCGAAATCGACGTAGTAGTGGCCCTGGCTCGGCCCATCGATGCCGTAGGCCCAATGCAGGCCGGTGTTGAACCATTGCGGCGAATTGGGCGCGCACATCTGATTGGCCAGCATGAAACGTAGTTCGTCGAAGAAGGCCTGCGCATCGCTCTCGGCGTCGAAATAGCCGCCCTTCCAGCCCCAGTAGGTCCAGGTGCCGGCCAGACGATCGAACACTTGCTGCGACGTCTGCTCGCCAATATTGCGCTCCTTCTCCGGAAGTGCTGCGAGCGCCGTTTCATCGGCGACCGAGCGCCACAAGAAGGAAGGGACGGTGTTTTCTTCGACTTTCTTCAGGCGCGCGGGCACGCCGGCCTTGCGGAAATATTTCTGCGCCAGAACGTCGGAGGCAACCTGCGACCAGAATTCCGGAACCTCGACATTGTCGAGTTTGAACACCACCGACCCGTCAGGGTTCTTGATCTCACTGGTGGTGAGCCGGAACTTGATATCCGCGTAGGCCGATTGTCCGTCCTTGGTGTAGCGCCGTTCGATCCGCATTGTCTCAAGCCCTTTGAATGCCGGGCGGCTGGCGGCCGCCCCATTATCCCTGACGGACTTGTCCATGTCCGTCTGTTTTGCTCAGCACGCTGTTCGACAACCCATTACGCACTGTCTTAGGTCCGCCATCCGGTTCCGGCTTTTGCCGGTTTTCGACCCCCGGCGCGCACTAAGTCCCTGTCCCAGAACACCATTTCTGGCGTGGGTGCGTTCGCGACTCGGCATCATTTGAGGGTCCGGAGGGAACCGAAACGCAACTGCACCGAACACACTAAAGCTAGGAGGACTCGTACCCATCGTCAACAACAGATAGTGCTCAAATCTGAATCAAACACTAAGTCTTGTGGTTAAGCGGTGAACTATGGGGATAAAGACCCCTAAAACACGCGTCAGTATTGAGCGATCCGGGAGTCGCGGAAAGCGTTTTTATCGATCCCGGGGGGTAGGTTTTTATGCCTCCGCGGATGACGGAAAAATGACGTAAAAACGCGGCTTCCCGGTTTTACGCAGCTAAAACCGTGCTCTTGCGCGTGCGTGGATAAAGACGGGAAAACCCACGCGATCTGCTGGCGGGAGTCGGTGATTCTCAAAACCAGGTCGTGCCTTAGCGGCAACGCAGTGCCTATGGCAGAGGGTGGTGAGGATACCCACGGCTGTGAATTCAACCTGTCGGCGATAACGCCTTACCCTGCTGCTGCGCGATTGTGCTTTCAAAAGGAAAAAGGGCGGACTCGATTGTGAGCCCGCCTTTTTTACCGGCACTGTCATCGCGAATGGCAGGAGTTGAGTCAATTCGTGCAACATAGCGCTCTCTAGCGCTGGGAAGCGCTGCCGGCGCCGGCGTTGCGCACGGCCCTTTTAGCCTTCGCCGTTTTGGTATTCGATACATCGTCGAGGGCAACCTCCGAGCGCTGTCTCGGTAGTGCTTCCGGGTGATCTTTTTGCAGAAAATAGATGATCTTTTCGCGCACCTCGCAGCGCAGGTCGAAGGCCTGACCAGCCGTGCGCGCGCTCATCAGGCAGCGCAGCTCGATTGTGCTCTCCTTGGCGTCGGTGACCTGAAGTTTGATGACGTTACCGTCCCAATTCTTTGAGCTCTTGACGATCTCACTGAGTTTGTTGCGGATGACGCCGACCGGCGCCTGGTAATCGACATAGATCATGGCGCTGCCGATCAGCGCCGAGCCCTCACGTGTCCAGTTCTGGAATGGTTTTTCAATGAAATAGGACAGCGGCACGATCATGCGCCGCCAATCCCACAGCCGCACAACGACGTAGGTGGAGGTGATCTCTTCGATCGTGCCCCATTCGTTTTCGACAATGACCGCGTCGTCGATGCGGATCGGCTGCGTCATAGCCAGTTGCACGCCGGCGAACAGATTGCTCAGCACCGGGCGCGCGGCAAGGCCGGCCACGATGCCGGCAACGCCGGCGGAAGCGAACAAGCTGACGCCATATTGCCGCACCGGCTCGAAAGTCATCAGCGCGGCGCCAAACGTAACCAGCACCACCAGCACATCGCCGGCGCGCAGCAGCACGCGCACCTGCGTCACGTGCTTACGCGCCAGCAGGTTGTCGTCGACGTCAAGGCGGAATTGCCGCAGATAAAGATCGGCCGCGATATTGAGCGCCGTGATTCCGGTCCAGCCGATCAGCCCGATCACGCCGATCAGCAAAAGCCGCGCCAGCCATTGCGTGGTCTCCGGATCGAGCGGAGCGACCGGGATAGCGATGACCATCGCCAAAATGAACAGAGCCAGCTGCGTCACGCCGCGCATCTGACTGAATACCGAGAGGACGTAAGGGTAGCGCTCCGCCAATGTGTGACGCAGTAATCTGCGCACCCATTTGTGAAGCGAATAGGCGATGACGCCCGCCAGCGCTAAAATAATGATCGCCACCACCGGATCGGGCAGCCAGACGAGCAGGTTCTTGATGGTCGTGAGCGCGTCGCGGATCGAATCCATGGGACCTATAATCGATAAAAATAGAGCCCTAATGGGGCGTTTCTGCTAATTTGGGTGCTGGACAGCTATTCTGCGAGGTGGCAGAACGCCACGTCCTCAACAGTTCATAAACGCGCGGCGGCAATGAAAAGTTTCCTGGTCCGAGTATTCACCTGGTGGAATTCGCAGACCTTCGGCACCCAGCTCTGGACCTGGATGTACGGCGAAGAGGTCGGAGAGGATGAATTCGGCAATCGTTATTACCGCACCAGAGGCGGCAAGATCGATCCGATGCTGCTCTTCGAGCGGCGCTGGGTAATTTATAACGGTTATGCGGAAGCCTCGATCATCCCGCCATCCTGGCACGGCTGGATGCACCACACCGTCGACACGCCGCCGACCGATGAGAGCTACAGCCCGCGCGCCTGGCAGAAGCCGCACCGGCCCAATATGACGGGCACGCCGGGCGCGTACCGGCCACCCGGTTCGACGCTGGCCGCCAACCGGCGGCCTAAGGCGACCGGCGATTACAAGGCGTGGAGCCCGGATAGCCGCGGCTAGCTGCCTCCCGGGCCGCCCTTCCGCCGCCGTATTCGCCGTGTTAACCGGGCGCTGGCGACGGCCTAACCGCGCCGTACCCCAGCGGAAAACCGGCTGATGGCGCGATCTTGTTTATCGATCTGCCTGCTAGCGAGTATCGCATTGCTGACGGCTGCGCCGGCCTTTGCGCAATTCGGCTCGGTATTTAGCGACAGCCCGCCGCGGCCGCCCGCCGATGTGCCGAGCGCGCCGCCATCGCGGCCGTATCAGCAGCAGCAGGGCAATTTCCCGCGTAGCGATCAACCGCCGGCCCAACCGCTACCGGCGCCGATGAATTTGCCGCCGTCGAGCCGTCCGGGCGCCGGTGGCATCCAGTCGCAGCCGCTGGCGCCGCTGCCCAGCGTGTCTGTGGCGCCGCAAGCACCGCCCAAAGCATCACCCCAAGCGACGGCGCCGCAGCAACAAAGCGCGCCGGTGCAGACGCTGCCCGGCCTGCCGCCCGGCATCCGGCAGCCGCGAGGCACGGCCCCGCAGCAGCCTGCCAATACCGAACCCCAACCGGGTGACGAAATCGTTGTCGAGCCGCCGCCGCAGCGCATAGCCAATCCGACCGCGGTGTTTGCGGGCCTCGACAAGATTACCGGCCGAATCATTTCGTTCGATGTCGCCATCAACGAGACGGTGCAATTCGGTGCGCTGCAAGTGACGCCGCGTGTGTGTTACGCGCGCCCGCCGACCGAGACGCCGAACACCGACGCGTTTGTGGAAGTGGACGAAGTCACCCTGCAAGGCGAGATCAAACGCATCTTTACCGGCTGGATGTTCGCGGCGAGCCCTGGCTTGCACGCGGTCGAGCACCCGATCTACGATGTGTGGCTGACCGACTGCAAAGGTGGAAAGAATCCCAATGTAGCGGAAGCCCCGCCCGATGCGGCGCTCACTCCCAAACAAGCGGCGCCAAAGCAGCCGGCGCCCAAGCGCCCGGCGCCGCGCGCGCGGGACAATCGCGGCTTCGTGCCGGCGCTGCGTTAGCGCAGACGCGCGAGCGCTTCCTCGCCGCTGACCGGACGGTCGATCGGCAGCGCGCCGAAATCCGCCTCGCCGATAATCGCGTCTTCCAGGAGCTTGTGATAGCGCCGCTTGCCGACCTCGACGGCGCCGAAAGTTTTTAAATGATCGGTGACGTATTGCGTGTCGAGCAGGCGGTAGCCACCGGCGCGCAGCCGCGCGACCAGATGCACCAGCGCGATTTTCGAGGCGTCGCGCGCGCGGTGGAACATGCTCTCGCCGAAAAAGGCGCGGCCGAGCGAGACGCCGTAGAGCCCGCCCACCAATTCATCGCCGTCATAGACCTCGATCGAATGGGCGTGATTGTGGTCGAACAGGCCGCGATAAATTTTGCGGATGCGGCCGTTGATCCAGGTGCGGGAGCGGTCGGGCTGCGCGGCGGCGCAACCATCGATTACCGCGTCGAAATCGCGGTCGACCCATACCGTGAAGGTCGTCGCGCGAACGCTCCGCGCCAGGCGCGCCGGCAAATGAAAGCCGTCGAGCGGAATGATGCCGCGCATGTCCGGCTCGATCCAATAGAGCGCCGGATCCTCCGCGCTTTCCGCCATCGGGAAGATGCCGCAGGCATAGGCCTTGAGCAGCACTTCCGGCGTGATCTCCATGAAGGTGTTTTCACGGTTGGCCATGAACGACCGCTATTAGCTTATGGAAATTGCACTCTAGGCCTTTGCGGCGTTGCTGGGGAGCGCGGATTTTAACCGTTCACTGACTATGATCTGCCTAAATAGCTGAAATATTGAACGCAATTGTTTTGCTGGCGTTGTGGCATCGGACGATGCCGGACCGTTGGGGATCCGGAACTTCAAGGGGCCTACCATGCAGACTAGGCGTACCAGCGTTCTGTTGGTCGAAGACGAGGTTTTGATCAGCGATTTCATCGCCGAAGTTTTGAGCGAGCGTGGCTTCCAGGTGCACGCGGTGGCAGCCGCCGAGGACGCCTTGCGCTACCTCGACTCCGGCGCTGAAGTTGACGTGATGTTCACCGACATCAATCTACTGGGCCGGATGGACGGTTCGGAACTGGCGCAGGAAGCGCGCGCCAAACGGCCGGAATTGCCGATCGTCTATTGTTCCGGGCGCTATTCGCCTTCGGACCTGGCGCCGCCGGTGTCGCGTTCGATGTTTATCAAAAAACCTTATAGCGCCGAAGACCTGTGCCGGCTGCTGGGGCGGATGACGGCGGACACCTGCCACTAAAATTGAAAATTGTCAGGTGTCCATTCCGCCTTTGGCAAGGAACTGCTCGAGCCAGTGAATGTGGTAGTTGCCGTCGATAATATCCTTCTCGCGCACCAAAGCACGGTACAGCGGCAGCGTCGTCTCAATACCGTCCACCACCACTTCGTCGAGCGCGCGCTTGAGCCGCATCAAGGCCTCGGTGCGGGTCTTGCCGTGCACGATCAGCTTGCCGACCAGCGAATCGTAAAACGGCGGGATGGTGTAACCCTCATAGACTGCGCTATCGATGCGCACGCCCAAGCCCCCAGGCGGATGATAATGCAGGATTTTGCCAGGTGAGGGGCGAAACGACACCGGGTTCTCGGCATTGATGCGGCATTCGATAGCGTGACCGCGGAATTCGATGTCGCTCTGCTTGAGCGTGAAGTCGTTACCTGCGGCGGCGCGGATTTGTTCGAACACCAGATCGATGCCGGTGATCATTTCGGTCACCGGATGCTCGACCTGAATGCGCGTGTTCATTTCGATGAAATAAAACTGGCCGTCCTCGTAGAGGAACTCCACGGTGCCGACGCCGAGATAGGCCATGTCGCGCATGGCCTTGGCCACCGTCTCGCCGATCTTGTCGCGCGCGTGGGTATTGAGCGCAGGCGAGGGGCCTTCCTCCCACACTTTCTGATGCCGGCGCTGCAACGAGCAGTCGCGCTCGCCCAGATGGATGGCGCGGCCCTTGCCGTCGCCGAGCACTTGAATCTCGATGTGACGCGGCTTTTCCAGATATTTTTCGAGATAAACCGCGTCGTCGCCGAAGGCGGCCTTGGCTTCGGCGCGGGCATTCTGCAGCGCGCCGGACAATTCCGCCGTCGAGCGCGCCACCTTCATGCCGCGTCCACCGCCGCCGGCCGCCGCTTTGACCAGTACCGGATAACCGATCTCGTTGGCGATTTTGGCCGCTTCCGCGTCGGAGGTGATGCCGCCTTCCGAACCCGGCACCGTCGGAATGCCGAGCTTGCGCGCGGTGCGCTTGGCCTCGATTTTGTCGCCCATCAGGCGGATGTGTTCGGCCTTGGGTCCGATGAAATGCACGTTGTGATCGGCGAGGATTTCGGCAAAGCGCGCGTTCTCCGATAGAAAACCGTAACCGGGATGCACGGCGTCGGCGCCGGTGATCTCGCAGGCCGAAAGGATCGCCGGGATGTTGAGGTAACTGTCTTTCGACGGTGGCGGGCCGATGCACACGCTCTCGTCGGCAAAGCGCACGTGCATGGCGTCGGCGTCGGCGGTCGAATGCACCGCCACTGTCGGAATGCCGAGTTCCTTGCAGGCGCGCAGCACCCGCAGAGCGATCTCGCCGCGATTGGCGATCAGGATTTTATCGAACATTGGACCGGTCCGGCCAAACGGTCATTCGATGATGACCAACGGTTCGCCGAACTCGACCGGCTGGCCGTCCTCGAACAGAATTTGCATCACGGTGCCGGCGCGCGGGGCCGGAATCTGGTTCATGGTTTTCATCGCTTCCACCACCAGGAGCGTATCGCCCGCTTTTACGCGCGAGCCAATCTCGATGAAGGGCTTGGCGCCGGGCTCGGGCGCAGCGTATGCCGTGCCGACCATTGGCGAGTTTACCACGCCCGGATGCTTGGCGGGATCGAGCGGAGCCGCCACCGATTGCGTTACGACCTGCGGTGTGGGCGCTAGCGCCCGCGGACCAGCGGAAGCAGGCGCGCCATTGCGTGCAACGCGGACACGCTGGCCGTCCTGCTCGATCTCGATTTCAGTCAGACCGGTCTCTTCCAGGAGCTTCGTCAGCTCACGGATCAGATCGCGGTCGACAATCGGAGCTTTCGGCGATTTTGCCATTGCGCGGTTCCGAATTTATTTCTTCGCTTTGGCGCCGACCATAGCGGCCAGCCCGCTGATCGCCAGCGCGTAGCCGTTGATGCCGAAACCGGCGATGACGGCCTTGGCCGCCTTCGAGACGTATGAGTTCTGACGAAATTCCTCGCGTGAATGGATATTGGTGATGTGGCATTCCACGATCGGCATTTTAAGCGTCAGCAGCGCATCGAGGATGGCGATCGAGGTCGTAGTGTAGCCGGCAGGATTGAGCAATAGCCCGGCGGCTTTCTTCGCCTGAGCTTCCTGGATCCAGTTGACCAGTTCGCCTTCCACGTTCGATTGCCGGAAAACAATATCGAGGCCGAAGCGCTTGGCGGTCGCACGGCAAAGTTTCTCGACCTCGGCCAGCGTGGCGCGGCCGTATTTTTCCGGCTCGCGGGTGCCGAGCAGGTTCAGATTCGGTCCGTTGAGGATGTAGAGCGTCTTCGGCATGGGTGTCCCGGCGGCTCGCATCTCATTTGGATGTGCTTAAAACTTGTCGCTTTATAGGTGGCCAAAGCGCCAAGGGGAAGCCCGGACGGTTTTCAAGATTAAGCTCATTTCGCCCCGAACGACTGGGTTTCCTGCGCGGCCCAGTCGACCACCTCCTTGATCGCCGTTAACCTTCGCCGGCCGGCGGCCTTGGCTTTGGTGAACATGTCGATCTGGCGGTCGGCGCTGGTTCCTTCCGCCAATATCCGGTGCAGGCGGCGGATTTCCGCCGCGCAGCCGAGCGCCTCGATGTCCTCGGCGATGAAGTCGAATACTTGGTCGAGCCATTGATTGACGGTGAGCGGCGAGCGCGAAAATGGATCTACAAAGATGGCGGCGATGCCGTAACGCTGGGCGTGCCATTTATTTTCCATGGTGATGGCGCGCCCGACACGGTCGAAGCCGGAGTTAAGCGCACGGTCGCGATCGAGCGCGCGCACCAGACAGCGGAACAAGGCCGCGATCGCCACGGCGTCGTCGAGATGTGTGCAACTGTCCGCCACGCGCAACTCGACGGTCGGATTGGGCAGCGAAGGCCGCAGCGCCCACCAGATGTAACTCGCATCCGGAATGATCTTGGCCCAGGTGAGGGCTGCGACGAATTCGTCGTAGTCTTCTTTGGTGCGAAACAGTTCGGGCACTCCGGTGCGCGGCAACTCGTCGTAAGCGGCGAGACGATACCCGACGAGACCGGTCAGATGTCCCTGCCAGAACGGCGATGAGGTCGAGAGCGCCAATAGCAGCGGCAGAAAAGGCGTCAGCCGCATGATCAGATCGATACGCGTTGAGGTGTCCGGCACCTCCACATGCACATGCATGCCGCACAGCATATTGCGGTAACCGATCATCTGCAGATCGTCCATGATGGCGCCGTAGCGCGCTTTCGGCGTGACGATTTGCTCCGGCCAGAACGCCAGCGGGAATGTGCCCATGGCGGCAAGGCCTAAGCCGTGCGCGGCGGCGTTGCCGGCGAGCGTGCGGCGAAAATGCACGAGCTGTTCGCGCGCCTCCTTCATGGTAGCGCAAGGCGTCGTCGCCACCTCGATTTGCGATTGCAGCATTTCCGTCATCACGCGGTCGCCTAGATCTTTGCGGGCGAGCACAAGGAATTTTTTGTCGAGACGGCGCACGGCCCGGCGCGTCTTGGCGTCGAACACGAAATATTCTTCTTCCATGCCGACCGTATACATGCGCGCAATAACCCATCCGTGTGCGGCCAGGTTCCACCGGCAAAAACCATGGTGACGTAAAAACGGCCGCCGGGCGAGCCGGCGGCCGATTGTAGATCAGATTATATAGGTGAATGCTGCGTTGCGGTCAGCAATTCTTCTTCAAGCAGCAAATCTTTTTCAGCAGGTCGCTTTGCCGCAACGGGCGGTGTTGATTTTTTCCTGCAACCCGGGAAGTCCGATGGCGCCAACCACGACATCGTTGCCGATGACATAGCTCGGCGTGCCATTGAGGCCGAGCGCCTCGGCGAGCTTCATGTCTTCTTCTATCGTCGTCTTCACCTCGGGGCTATTCATGTCCTTTTGCAGACGGGGC
>Ga0207933_1002576_pt1 | contig 11550 bp, 12 predicted proteins | sample NGESurdeep092012_4_FD_184488 | JGI IMG/M metagenome (GOLD analysis project Ga0207933, IMG submission 184488) | Arctic peat soil microbial communities from Barrow, Alaska - NGEE Surface sample F53-3 deep-092012 (SPAdes) | ecosystem: Environmental > Terrestrial > Soil > Wetlands > Peat ... | reverse complement strand
CCCTTGCGGGCCAGCGCGATCGAAGCCGCACAGCCCGCCACTCCACCACCCAAGACGAGAACTTCGTCTCGCAAAGGAATCTGATTCAGATTGGACGTTGTAACGGGAATCTCCTTTTTCCGGATGCGATACGTGAATTTGTACCGCTCCTGACGGTATTGAATGACCAATGGTGCAGTTGGGAGGTGGTGCAGTTTGCAACCCACAGCACTGGCGCAAGGGTTTGACGGGTCTTTGCATGCAGTTGTAACCCTCGATGTGAATCTACATAGGAAGCACCGGATGTTCTCTGAATATCTTAAACGACTAAGACATCTTGACAAAATAAATCTTAATGAGCTAAGACTTGTAGTTGGGGTGTTTCGATAACCGAATGCAAACCTGTGCGGCCATCAGCCAAACATGAGAGAGCAGCCGCCACGTGAACGACAAGCGCGATGCTGCTGCTGGATCATGGTCAAACACAATTGAACGCGACATATCGTCCCTATAATCGGGTTGAGGGCCTACTGCGCATTGACTACGGCTTACTTGAACCGCATCGCGCCTGCCGTACCAGAGCACGATGTGCATCACGCCTTCGGCGTCTTCGCAGAGAAGATGCTGGCCGACCCGCAGCTACGCACGGTCTTCCGCCGCATGGTGAGTCGCGCCGGCATCGCGCATCGCTATTCGTTCCTCGATCCGCAGAAAGGTTCGGGCCAATTCTCGTCGCATGACGCGCATGAGTTTTATCGGCTAGGCAACTTTCCCAACACGGCGCGGCGTATGGAGGTGTTTGAGCAGTGCGCTCCGGTGCTGATGAGGAAGGCCGTGGACCGGCTTGCGCTCAATGAGAAGGAACGCTCCGGTATTACGCACGTGCTGGTGACCAGCTGCACGGGGCTCTATGCGCCGGGGCTGGACTTTGAGATCGTCGACCACCTCGGGCTTTCGGCGGGCGTGGAGCGCACTATGGTTGGATTCATGGGATGCTATGCCGCGATCAATGCGCTGAAGCTGGCGCGACACATTGTGCGCTCAGACCCGAAGGCTGGTGTGCTTATGGTCAACCTAGAGCTGTGCACGCTGCACTTCCAGGAGACGCAGGAACTGGAGCGGGTGCTCTCGTTCCTGGTCTTTGCCGATGGCGCGGCGGCGAGCCTGATTACCGCGTGCGAGCACGGCTTTGCTCTGGACAGCTTTAAGGCGGTAACGGTGCCCGAGACGAGGGATCTGCTTACATGGAAGATCCGTGGGCTGGGATTCGACATGCTACTCTCCGGGCAGGTGCCGGCGGAGTTGAGCCGCGCGTTACATGAGGGCGAGCTGATGGCCGAGCGCGATGACATCGACCTGTGGGCGGTGCATCCCGGCGGGCGGTCGATTCTGGATGCGGTGGAGCAGGGACTAGACCTGCCGGTCGATGCGCTGGCGGCGTCGCGCGAGGTGCTATCGTGCTTCGGCAACATGTCGTCGTCGACGGTGATGTTTGTGCTACAGCGGGTGATGCAGCAGGCGCGGCCGGGGCAGCGCGGGTGCGCGATGTCGTTTGGCCCGGGGCTGACGGCGGAGACAATGCGCTTCCATGCGGTCTAGTGCGGAGATCGAATTCAGACTGCGGGTCTCTCCGCGCGAGCTGCCGGAGCTGATGGATGGTGACTGTAGCTATGAGGATTTCCGTGGCTGCCTGCGCAGCCTGGAGCAGATCAACCGCTGGCTGCTGGGATATCGACCGACGCTGGCTTGGCTGGAGCGGTTGCCGCGTGAACCGCATGAGCCAGTGCACATCGTTGATGTCGGAAGTGGTGGCGGCGACCTGTTGCGGCAGATTGCAGGCTGGGCACGGAGGCGCGGCATTGCTGTGCAGTTAACGGGAATCGACTTGAATCCTTATGCGGCGCGTGCAGCAGCGGAGTCCACGCCGAAGGAGCTCAGAATCGCGTGGGTGACCGGCGATGCTCTGGTGTATCGGCCAGAGAAGCCGGTGGATATCGTCGTGAGTTCGCTGATGGCACATCATCTGGAGGATGAGGAGATCGTCGTGCTGCTGCGGTGGATGGAAGCGACTGCGCAGGTAGGTTGGATTATCAATGATTTGGAGCGGTCGGAGTGGAGTTGTCGGATGTTTGGGTGGGTGGGGGGAATAGTGGAGTGGCACCGGTTTGTGCGGCACGATGGGCCAGTGTCCTTCCGGCGGGCCTTCCGGGAGGAGGACTGGGTGCGGTCACTGGCGGCGGCTGAGGTCCCGCGGGAGGCGGTCACGGTGGAGCATTGGCGGCCGGGACGGTTGTGTGTGGGGCGGTGGAAGTGAGGTCGGTGTTGGTGGTTGGGGGCGGCCCGGCTGGGGCTTCGGCGGCGGCGTGGCTGGCGCGGGCTGATGTCGATTGCGGTAAGCTGCTCTCGCTGTCGCCAAACTCGTTACCAAGAGAGCGGTAACGCAGTGATTTCCGCTCGCTCGATGATTTCTGCTCAGCGCCATCGTTTCGTACCCTAAAAACTATCTTTTTACCCAGGTTCTTAGGCCGCCGGGAGCCTGTAGACGGGAGCCGCGAAGTTGCTCAAATGCCCGTTTTCCGGGAGCTTTACGGCCGGTCATGCTTCACCATGACGGCAGATGCTTCCGAGCTAAGTAACGGAATAAACCATTGGAAGAGCAGTGTTGCCGCGAACGCTCCGGCAAGCTGGGCGGCGGTGAGTCCAGCTATATCAGCAGACGTCTAACCATCTGACAGAGGAATAATGGCAACTTCCACGCAGCTCCCACCCAGCCCCATCCGTTCCAGATCTAAAAGCCGTTCCAGATCCAAAACCGTTCTCTGGATCTCCCTTGGCCTCACCGCGCTCTTCGTCTTCATCACCTCAGAAGTTCTCTTGATCACCGACTATCCGATGTACCACGCCTACCGTCTGCAGGTCATCGCCGACCGACAGCTCCTCATCCCGCATGCGCTCTTCGGCATGATGGCTCTCCTCATCGGCCCGATCCAGTTCTCATCACGATTTCGCCAGCGTCACCTCAAGGTCCATCGCGTCCTCGGCCGCATCTACGTCATCTCTGTCTTCATCGGCGCCGCAACCGGGGTCGCCCTCGCCAGCGGCCGTCCGGGCTTCCCCGGAACCTTAATGCAGGCTGCCGCCTGGGTCGTCTGCACCACCGCCGCCCTCATCACCGCGCGCAACCGCCAGATCATCCAGCACCGCCAATGGATGGCCCGCTCCTACGCCGTCACCTTTACCTTCGTCTCCAGCCGTGTGCTGAACCTCTGGCCCCGTTACTGGAACCACCTTGGGGATCCCCTCGCCGCTGTCGGCGTGATCGCCTTTACTCTTGCCTCGCTGCTTATCGTGGACCTCGGCCTTAACTGGCACGAGCTCACCACTCGCCGTGACTGATTAAGGTTCCCTTCACAATCCCGCTGGTGCAAAAGATCGGGCAGCGCAGGCTATGGCTCACTATTCCCGCATACGGCGTTTTACCATTCCCTACGTGAAGTAGGGATTGAAGGACCCTAGCACGCTTCACCTGCGAGTCAGCTATTGACGGCCTATCTGATCGATCCTCTTTTGCATTGTATGAAAAACTGACCATCGTTTGCGCATCCAAATGGCCATGCTGACGAGAGCGGGAGTATGGGCGGTAATCGCAATGAAAGCGGTGATCGCAATGAAAGCGGTGAATCTGACACTCACATCTGACGCCAAGTCATGTCCACACTCACGGGGATTGTGTTCTCGATCGGCACGTCCAGGAATGACGGCCGCACGATCTTGAAATCGGAACACGTCGCTGGGATGGTTCCGGTGATGCGTACCTCGTTGCCGTGCGCCACTCGCTGAAATGGAGCGTGTTTATAGTGGGCTGTCTGGCCGGCAAACTGGACGGTCAGATCGACGTAGATGGTGGGCGCCGAGGCTTCTGCTTCCGGAAACTGGGTGCGCACGATGACCATAGGAAATTGCGCGCCTCGCGTCGCCTCCAGCATGTGAAGATCGCGGTTGCTTGCTGGCAGCAACATGTTCCCCGTGGCACCGACCGCAATCACGATGAACACAACCTCCATTCCCTCGATTAGCACGGCGTTGAAGCTGGTGACGAGACCGGCCCTGTCGATTATTTTGTCTTGGAATGTATGGGACGATTGCAGGGTTGCTGTCTGATGAGCGAATATCTTCGCTTCATCATGCGGACTCAACACTCCAGCGGCGTGCAGAATCGCTTTTTTCAGCCAGCTAATACCAAAGAGCAGCAGCAGAATCCCTACCAGCAACTGCAAACTTCTTATCGGAATAACTTGGAGACTGGGGCCGAATGCCAAGACGAGAACTATCAGAAGGGTAGTTGCCAGGAGTGCCCCTGTTATGGCGGAACGCCATCCTCTGGTCACACCCACTGCAAGAACAATTGTCAGTGCCTCCACGAATCCCACGAGAGAGGCCAAGAAAGATGCCAACACCGCCGGTGTACTATTGTGTCCATTCCACTTGGATATCCTACAGTTTGTTCCCAAGGACGGCGGTATCGTTGAGATTGCGACCGATAACCTTAGATTCTTAAAGAACGGTCCTACTGCAACATTTGAAATGGGTTGGTTCCGGATGCGGCTAGCGAGACGCGAGACGGCGGCTGGGGTTCCCACACGGGCATCGGGAGTTCGGGCATGGGCTCGGATTGGAACATCTTGCGAGTGTGCTTCGCCAACCAGCGCGCGCCGGTCTTTGCTTTTTTTCGGCGGGCGCTGTCCGTGCTGATGCCTGTGCCTGCGTACATCTGGCGGTAGAGCTTGGAGATGAAGACGAAGGCGATGCGTGCACGGAGATTTGGTGTGCATTCGGATCGCTTCCAAACTGAGCGGAGGCTGTAGAAGCGATCCCAGACCCCCTGCGTGCGGCCGCTGATCTCCTCGGAGCTCATAAGCGGATGCGGGGTAAACATTTTAGGCCGGACGCTCGACGGGATGAGCCAGTAGCGTGCGAGAGGAACACCGCCAACTTGTGCGCCGATTTGTTCCTGCTCCTTTTCCCAACGCTGGAAATCGATGGTGCCGGGGAAGGGCGTGAGCATGACGAACTGCGCAAACGTGAGGCCAGCCTTGGAGGCAAGCTCGGCGGTGGCCTCAAAGGTTTCTGGCTTGTCGCTCGGCAGGCCGAAGATGAAAGAGCCAAGGATGTGCAGGCCATGCTCGCGGAAGGTCTGGAGTTGCTTGACCAGCTTGTCGCCGGAGAGATTGAAGTCCTTGAAGACATGCTTTAGTCCTTCCGGGGTAACGGCTTCGACGCCGACCAGCGCTCCCTTGATGTTCGCTTTGCGCATGGCGTCGAGATAATCGGGATCTTCGGCGGACTCCATGGTGATTTGCGTGAAGAAGACCATGTCCTTGGGCAACTTGGCGAGCTCGGCCATCAGCGCGAACTTGTCGTCACGGATCTGCTGGAGTTCGGCCAATTTGTGAAGATTGTCCTGCTGCTTGGCAAGACGCAAGTCGGTAAGAGTGACGGGGTAGAAGTTGTCATCGGCTAGGGCAATGAAGCGAAAGCCTTTGCGGCGCAACTCGACGATTTCTTCAATGACATTGTGAAAGCCGCGTTGACGGGGCCGCTGGCCGTCCGTGCGCCATACCGAGCAGAAGGAACAGTGTTTCGGGCAGCCACGAACAGTCTGAACCGAAGCCCACATGTATTTATCCGCGGGAAGAAGGTCCCATCGAGCTCGAAGAAACTGCTCGCCTTCAATCCTGCCGCCGTCGTAGACATGCTCCGGCTTTCCACTGAGGCAGTCCCCCACAACCTGTTTCCAGATGACGTCACCATCGCCCTTCACTACCGAATGAGCACTGCCGCGCTCGAAGGACTCTTCCGGATAAAGGGTGGCGTGAATGCCTCCGTAAACGACCCACGCACCACGCATGCGTGCGATGCGGCCCACTTCGTACCCGCGCAATGCATTGCCGGTGTGGATGCCAATGCCGACGACATCGCCGGGTTGAATGGTCTCGGAAACGAGTTGCTCAAGCGTTTCGTCCACGATGACGGGGTCGCCGAGCAATCGCGGCGTAGCAGCCGCGAGGACATAAAGCCAGCGCGGCGTGATGACAGCAGTTCCAAATGCGTTGTCGCTCGGGTTGATCAGGTGCACCCTCATTGGTACAGCCTTTCTTGTGCGGGACTAGAGATTGAAGTGCGAAACCATGTCAATTGCTCCTAAATTCAAAAGCGAAATAGAACGTGTCGGGTTCTTCCAAATCGCCTATCCGTAGCTGCTGCCGAAGCATGCCGGTCGGCGCGAGCAGGACCATGATATTTACAATGGATCCCGGCCACGCCAACCTGCTCGCCCTCGCCTGCCCCTTGCATATTCGAGCAACCCCGAGATCGCAGCCTTGCGCTGTCCTCGCCTCATCCTTGCTCTTGTTCCAAAGCCGTATCTTGTATCCCTTCGTCTCGACATCGTGATAGGCATCCGCCGGTCGAATGGCGTCTGCTTCTTACTCTTCCGTCAGCAAAAAACGTACATTTGCCGCGAGGGGAATACTTACTTACTTAAGAATATGTGATGGAGCCGGCGATGGATGTCTGGCCAGAACTCAGCCGCCTCGTTATAAAGGGCTGTGTTTCCGAGGTCAAGCGCGATGCGGTTTATGGTAGGACTGACACCAACGTCTTGCGAGGGATAGTAGAGGTTGGAAAGAGCGCCCGCAATGACGCTCCCAGAAAGCGCCGAGGAATAAACAACCGAGCGACCGGAGTCGTTGTAGGTCACGAAGACACGGGAAATCGCGTAAAAAACCCGCTTGCCGAAAGAGCCTTTTCCCAGGCGAAAGTAGCGCGGGTCCTGGTGCAGGAGCACGGTCAAGGCATAATCGCCAATGAAACTGGAAACGTTGGAATCCAATTCCAGCGAGCCAAAACACTTCCCGTATCCATCCCAGCCGAGGCCGTATCCGCAAAAGCCGTCCTTGGAGGAATATTCCAATGTCCCCGCTTCAAACGCTCCGGCGGCCACGCCGAGAGGATCGTAGGAGCCTTGGGCCCATTCCTGAAATTTTTCCTTCGCAGTTAGAGGCTTGAACCTTCCCTTATAGTCCACCTTGTATGCGGGTATCACCCAGAAGATATGGCCCGGCGAGCCGCCGGCTGCCGAAGAGCTGTGTTTTTTGCTTTCCTTGCTCTGAGGCGGTGTTGGATTCTGCTGATTCGGCGTCGAAAGGCTGGGGGGCGCGATTACCCGTTCGTGCGGAAGAGGCGCTTCGGGAAGCGGGGAGTCGATGGGCGCCTGTGCGAAGGTCGGGTTGAGCGGCGGGATGTGGGTTTGTGCGTGCATTTGAGAGGTGGCAAGGGCGAAGAGGATGAATCCGGTAACGGAAAAAGATAGACGCATGGTATGTTCAGTGCCTCTCAGAAGGATTCCGCTGGAGCGGAGCTACAGCGAGCGGCTTTGGGCGCGGGACCGTCGTGACCTCGATCCGGGTATTTTTTACGAAGACAACATTTTGGCCGCGAACCAGCCAACGCTCATAGAAGGAAAGGCCGGCCGCGTAGAACCCGATTCCGGCGGCCAAGCCCCTGGAGCCGGCCACGATGCCGATCACGCGACCGATGATTCCAAAACCATTGGATGCTACTGCACTGTTGCCCGCAAGGTTTCCATCGTTATCCAGAGCGCGTCCTGCCAGGACGGTCAGCACCATCGGGACGATAACGCGATCTCGTGGTTTGGACTGAACGCCGCCTTCCGAGTCGATTTGCAACTGCTCAGAGCTGCTCACGTCAGCGCTCGCAAGCGCACCTTGGACCTGCCGCGCGGGTTGGTTAGGCAGTTTCAGCTGGCGAAAATCGAAGTGGAGTTTTCCCGACCGTCCAAAAGTTCGCGCTGGCTTGGCCTGTGTGATCGTTCCGACCAGTACCGATCCTTCGGGAACCGCGACGGTATGGTCTGGATTGAAAACCGGTTCGGCAATCACAGCCTCAAAAGTACTTCCCTTCTTCTCATTGGCCGAACTGATGGTCTGCTCAAGATAAGCGCGTAATCGCCACGCCGACTTGTCGCCGGAAGGCGTCTCTGCTTGTGGCGATGACGCCCGATGGGTTTTGAGGGAGACTGGTGGGGCTACCGCGGGATTGATCTTCGCGTTCGCGGAAATCTTATACGGTTTTAGAGCGAGCGGCTGCGCGAGCGTCACCGTCCACATGGTTCCGGTTTCGATCCTCTCCGGGTGATAGGGAAGCTGCTTGTAGAGCAACTGGACCACCCGGTCTTTGCGACCGGGAGCGGTCACCAGTGCGATGGTATCTTTTGCCTGCGCTTTGATCGCGGCGATCTGCCGGGAAAGGAACGAATGCGAAGTTTTGGCAGCAGGCGTGGAAAGATGAAGGACCGGCGCACCATTCGTGGCATTGTTGCTGACAATCCGCTTTATGGTTGCGTCTGGAAGCACCAGGCGATCAAAATGGACCACCGGAATATGGAAGGGCGTAAAGTCTCCCTCGAGCCGCGCATGGATGCGGCGGCTCCGATCAGGATTGAGCGCGATGACGCTGCCGCGGAGAATACTGCCCGCCGGAATCACCAATTGGTTGCCCGCGTAAACCGGGTAGAGCAGATGGCACTCTAAAGGTTCTCCCTTTTTCATGGGAACATGCTTGCCGAGTTGGACCGGCAACGGAGTAGCCGCGAGAACCTGAAGGAAAATCTCTTGCGCAAGCAGTACAGGCGCAGCCAAGATCAGCGGCAGTAGAGCGAGAAGTCGTAACCGCGCGCGAATATTCTTCATGCAGCCCGCACATTCATTCCAAGCGCGTAAAAGAGCTTACCCCAAACCGGATCGATGTGTCGGCAGTCGAACTGCTCGCCATGGGGTTCTCCTGAGCCCGGCCAATGCCAGAGAAAACCGGATTGTGCTCCGTCGTGCGGTCCATCACCTCTCTCCCCTGTGTTGAATCGTATCGGCAGATCCAACAGGTCTCTATTCATTAAGATGTCACATCCAATGATTCTCAGGGATTTAAGACGGCGGCAGTACCTTAATGTTAGCGCAGCCACAGGAAAGATCCGCCGATGATGAGGAAAGCCATCACGAGAATCACGCCGATCATGTAGAACACGTAAGAAACCGGAAAATCTTCATCGTTTGCAGCCATGAGAAACTCCAAGAACACGTAAGGAATGCGTGTAGAAGCGCTATGCTGATCTCTGCTCCGTCTTCTCTCGCATGTGTGGCGTAAAAAAGGGTCCTGAACAGCCAAAGGCGCGGGAAGGCCCGCGGGGACGGCTCCGTACAGCAGCGACATTGGAAAGCTTCTCCCACAGGCCGTGCATTCGTAGGCGATCACCTTTCCAAACAGGACAGCCCTGGGCACAAGCTGTCGTCCTTCGCCCATATTTGGCTGTGGCCTCGGACTGTGACGCCGCATCCTAAATCTTTCCAGCACCGACACACAATCTTGCTCTTAAGTCTTAACGTATTAAGACGCAAAAAGTCAACTGGACATCTGAAAACATTAAGACTCCCCAGCTCTTTTTATGAGAGACTGCACTCAATACGATTTGATCCACACATCAGAAGGCGTGAGGCGGGGATGCCAGGGAAGCGATTGAAAGGGTCACGGGGAAGGCAACTGCCGACGGCGGCCGAGCTTCGATTGTTGCAGATTCTTTGGGAGACCGGAGAAGCCACAGTTGAGAATGTGGTCAATGCGCATCCTTTGCGGGGGCGGCCCAATTACAAAACCACCCAGACATTGCTGCGTATCATGGAACAAAAAGGGTTCATTGCGCACGAGAGCAGGGGACGAGCCTTCGTCTTTAAGCCATTGATCTCACGTAAGATCATCGACCAACGATCCGTGCAGGTGCTGCTCTCGCAGAATTTTGGCGGCTCGGCAACAGACCTGTTTTTGAACCTGCTGGAGGCTGGCACGATCAGAGATAAGGATTTAGACGAGCTGGAAGCCCATATCCGGGAGTATCGTAAGGAGGACGATCTGCCGGGGGGGATGTAAACGGGAGTAGAGCGCTTTCGCACCAGATGTTCCGCGGGAGAGATGTTTCAGCGTGGGCTCCGGCAAACGAATCCCCTTTCGAAAACACCGGGCCGGCAAACGGGTAGCAACTTGAATCAGAGGTGTCATGCGTCCGGAAACCCAGCTAGCAATCATGGCGGCGTTCGCGGGGTTCCTGCTCAAGACATCCCTGGGTTTCTGCATCTGTTGGGCAATCAGCAAATGTTTTGTCTCTCCCCGCAGAAAGTTTCTGATTTGGTTTGGCTTCCTCATCGGCGCAGGGTGCTATTGGCTATGGTTGGCGGGAAACTTTGTGCCTCATGGTTCGGAGCTTATCTCCTTCACGGTGCCTATGGCGTTGTCGAGTGCGCCCATGGGGAAGTGGCTAATCCAAGGTTCCTGGGAGTTTTCCCTCTCGGTGCTATGTCGCGGTTTGGGAGCGCTGTATCTCATAATATTGAGCCTCTTCCTTTTCGCGCGTGTCAAAAAGCACGTGCATCTGAAATGGATAGTTCAATTTACATATAGAGCACCCGACGCGATCGAGAGCATCTTCCGGCCAATCGCGGAGAGCCTGAATGCGAGCAACGTGGAATTGAGGATGCTGTCAGGGATCCATTCCCCTGCAACATTCGGTTGGATCAGGCCCACGGTTCTGCTGCCGCCGTTCTGTTTGCACTATGATGAGAGAGAACTGGCAGACATTTTCCGTCATGAGTTGCAGCATGTTCAACGGCGCGATTATGTATTCAATGCCATCGCTTCACTCTGCTGCGCGCTGCTGTTCTTTCATCCCGGCGTTTGGTACGCCATGCGCAGGCTTGAACTGGAAAGCGAACTTGCCTGTGATCTGGCCGTCATTAGCAATTCGCCCGACAGACGAGCGACGTATGCCGAATGTTTGGTTCGCTTCGCCCGGCTGAACGTCACCCAAGAAACACCGCCCTGGAATTTGGATTTCGCAGGTTCGTCCTCCGTTCAACTCAAAGTGCGAGTTCGCTCTCTACTGGCGAGAGCTCCAAAAATCCCTGGCTGGATGATGGGTTTGCGTGCCGCTCTTGGAGTTCTCCTCTTCGCCGGCTTTCTCGGCATAGCGCCGTCGCTATTCATTGCATTCTCCTATGAGCAGCACCGGATTGTGCAGCCGGCGAAACCGACACGGTTAACCATGCGCACCGACGTTCGGCTGCACAAGAGAAACGTCTTCGGGGTTCGACCACAAGGAGAGACGGCGCGCACGAGCCGCGCCTTCGCAAGTCTACCCTCGACTGCCCTAACCGCCGTGCCGGTGGACGCCCCTGTGGAGCCAGCGCCAATTGTGCCGCGTACACCCGACGCCATACTGTCCAGTGAGCTGCAGCCCACTTTGAAGCGGCGGAGTGATACCCCCGCAATGCCAGCGTCGAAATCTTCTCCCGCAACGATCATTCCGCTCTCAAACGAACCTCCTCCACACCCGAAAGACAAGCTCATCACAAAGAGCCGCGCGGCCGCTTCGATCCTCACAACAGCGGCGGGCGAGGCTGCTCGTATTGCTTCTCACGACGGCGACAGAGGCGATCACTAAGAACT
>Ga0207933_1002574_pt1 | contig 11559 bp, 11 predicted proteins | sample NGESurdeep092012_4_FD_184488 | JGI IMG/M metagenome (GOLD analysis project Ga0207933, IMG submission 184488) | Arctic peat soil microbial communities from Barrow, Alaska - NGEE Surface sample F53-3 deep-092012 (SPAdes) | ecosystem: Environmental > Terrestrial > Soil > Wetlands > Peat ... | reverse complement strand
CGCCTTCGAGCAGCGCCTTGGCTGCGAAGAAGTCGGCCTCGGTGCGCTCGCCGCGCCAGGATTTGGACGCCCACCCACCCAGCGCACCGGTCAGCAGCGCGCCGAGCGCGTGGTGTTCTTCGACCGACGTGGCGCCACCGGCCCGACTCGCGCCTACCGGGCCAGGCTCGAGATTCGCACCGGCGGACGCCTCCCCGATGGGCGCATGCGCGCCGGCCACGGCATCCGCGGCCCGATACACCGCCCCGGACTCGAAGATCGCGACGTCGGGGCCGTTGCGCGCGACGTTGTGCCGCGCGGCGTCGAGCAGCGAGCCGAGCAGCGTCGGGCGCATCGTCGACTGGGTCTCCGACATCGGGTTCTCCAGTCTCACGACCCGCCGCAGCGGGTGCTCGCCGCCCAGGCGCAACCGGTCGAGCAGGCCGGGATCGGTGAAGCTCCAGCCGACGACCTCGTGCAGGCCGCGGCCGACGAGCGCGTCCTCGGCCGCGCGGCGCACCTTCTGGGCGTGGCTCAGCAGGCCGACGGCGCCGCGGCGGGCGGGCAATGTCGCGGGCAGCTTCTCCAGGCCGTCGATCCGCGCGACCTCCTCGATCAGGTCGACCTCGCGCGTGACGTCCACGCGCCGCAGCGCCGGCACGGTCACGTCGAGGCCGCTCAGCTCGGGCGGGTCGAGCACCGGGACCGTCTGGAAGTCGAGTGCGCCGAGGATCTCCGCCTGGCGCTCCCGTGAGACGGGCAGCCCGAGGATCTCCTGCACTCGCGCCTCGCGCAGGCGGATCACCTGCTCCTGCGCCGGCTCCCAGCCGACGTCGATCGTGCCGTCGGCGACCCGCGCGCCGCAGCACTCGATCAGCAGCCTCGTCGCGACGGCCTGCGCGTGCATGCACTGCTCGGGGGCGAGGCCCTTCTCGAAGCGTCCCGACGCCTCGCTGCGCAGGCCGAGGCTCCATGAGGTGCGGTGGATGTTCGGGCCGCTCCACGTCGCCACCTCCAGCAGCACGCGCGTCGTCTCCGGCCGCACCTCCGAGCGCGCGCCGCCCTTCACTCCCGCGATCGACGTCGGCCCGTCCGCGTCGGCGATCACGACCATCTCGGAGTCGAGCGTGCGGGTCTCGCCGTCGAGCGTCTGCACCTGCTCGCCGTCGGCCGCGCGGCGCACCGTCAAGCGCTGCCCGGCGACGTGGTCGAGGTCGAACGCATGCAGCGGCTGGCCGGTCAGCAGCATCGCGTAGTTGGTGATGTCGACGACGTTGTTGATCGGTTTCTGCCCCGCGGCCGTCAGCCGTGCCTTCAGCCACGGCGGCGAGGGCGCGACGGTGACGTCCTCGAACAGGCGCGCGGTGAAGCGCTTGCAGAGGTCTGGGCACTCAACGCTCGCCGCGGCGCCGTCCAGCGCGCCGGCGGACCCAGGATCCTCGCTCCACGGCGCCGGCGCCAGCGTCGCGCCGGTCGCCGCGTGCAGCTCGCGCGCCACTCCATACACCCCGAGGCAGTCGGGCCGGTTCGGCGTGATCTCGAGCTCCAGCACCTCGCCGCTGATCGACAACACGTCCGCGAGCGGCGTCCCTGGGGAGAACTCCGCGTCGAGCGTGAGATCGTCCAGTACGAGAATCCCATCGCCAGGTGACCCAGGTGGGCTCAAATCCAGCTCGGTCTCCGCACAGATCATCCCTTCGGACACCACTCCCCTGAGCTTCGCCTGCTTGATCTTCGTACCATCGGGCATCACCGCCCCGGGTGTGGCGACCGCGACCGTCTGGCCCGCGGCGACGTTCGGCGCGCCGCACACGATCGTCGCCGGCCGGTGCTCGACGCCGCGTTTATCGCCCAATGGGTCCGGGACACCCACGGGGCCGGCATCCCCAAGGTCCACCTTGCATACCTTCAGTCGATCCGCGTCGGGATGCTGTTCCACCTCCAATACGCGCCCGACGACGAAGTTCTCGACGGCGCTCACCCCATGGTGGTGAATCGCCTCGACCTTCGTCCCGGTCATCGTCAAGCGCTCCTCGATCGCTCCCACGTCGAGCTTCGGATCGCAGTATTCGCGCAGCCAATCGAGCGGAACCCTCATCAGAACTGCTCCAGGAATCGCAAGTCGTTTTCGTAGTAGAGCCGCAGATCGGGGATGCCGTGCTTGAGCATCGCGATCCGCTCGACACCCATGCCCCAGGCGAAGCCCTGCACCTTCTCCGGGTCGTACCCAGGCGCGTTCGCCTCCGTGCTCGGCACGTATGAGTAGACGTTCGGATCGACCTCACCGGCGCCGAGCACCTCCAGCCAGCCCTCTCCCTTGCACAGGTAACAGCGCGCGCCGTCCTTCAAGAAGCCCTTCCCCCCACAGTGAAAGCACGACACATCCACCTCGACGCTCGGCTCGGTGAACGGGAAGAAGTGCGGCCGCAGCCGCACGTCGCGCTCGTCCCCGAACACCGCTCTCGCGAACGCCAAGAGCGTGCCCTTCAGATCGGCCAGCGTGATGTCCTCGTCGACCGCCAGGCCCTCGACCTGGTGGAACTGGGGCGTGTGCGTCGCGTCGGAGTCGGGGCGGTACACGCGCCCGGGGATCACCACGTACAGCGGCGGCGGGTGCGCTTCCATCGCGCGCACCTGCATCGGCGAGGTGTGCGTCCTCAGCACGAGGTCTTCCGGCCTACCCAAGCGCCCATCCACCACCGCACCCGTGACCGCGCCTGCGTCGACATCGGCCGAGACGTCCGTCGCGGAATCCTCGTGGCTGGGACTCTGGACGTAAAACGTGTCGGTCCGCGCCCGCGCGGGGTGCGTCGGGGCGTGGTTGAGGGCGTCGAAGTTGTAGTGCACGGTCTCCACCTCAGGCCCCTCCATCACGGTGAAGCCCAACCCGAGGAAGATGTCTTCCAGCTCGCGCATCGTGCTCGTCAGCACGTGCAGCCGGCCGATCCGCCGGGGCGGATCGCCGGGCAGCGTCACGTCGACGCGATCCGCCTCCAAACCGCGTTCGAGCTCCGCCGCGCCCAGCTGCGCCCCGCGCGCCTCGATCAACTCCTGGAGCGCCTGCCTCGCCTGGTTGGCGGCCTTACCGACCGCGCCCCTCTCCGCCGGCTCGAGCTCGGCCACACCGCGCAACAGCTGCGGCAGCTCGGCCTTGCGGCCGAGGTAGCCCACGCGCAGCTCCTCCAGTGCCTCGCTGGTGGCGGCCTTGGCGATCTCCGTCTCGGCCTCCGTCCGCAATTGCTCGATCCGCTCGATCATCTCGTCATGACCCTATTTCGCCGCGACCCTGTTTGCTTGCCTGGTCATCTCATACAGCGCCACCGTCGCGGCCATCGCCGCGTTCAGCGACTCGGCCTCGATCGGGATGTGCGCCGTGCGCTCGCACGCGCCCACCACGTCCGGCGGCAGACCCTCGCGCTCGGCGCCGATCAGCAACGTGACCGGACCATCGAGCTTGTGCAGGGGTTGGGCGGGTGGGCTCGGGTCAGCCACGAGCGCCACCCTTTCCCCCGGCAGTTGCGCGACGGACTCCACACGCGCGATCTCCACCTCGAAGATCGCCCCCATGCTCGCCCTGACGGCCTTCGGCCCATACGGATCGGCGCAGCCCGGGCCGAGCGCCACGCCGCTCGCGCCGAACGCGCGCGCCGAGCGCAGCACCGTGCCGACGTTCCCCGGGTCGCCCACGCCGTGCAGATACACGCACAGCGGCCCCCTCGGCCGCTCGGCCCAGCACTGCTCGTAAACGCCGATCGCCCTCGTGCCCGAGCCCAGCGTCGAGACCGAGGCCAGCGCCCGCTCGTCGACATCGACGAAATCCTCCCCGCCGAGCCCGCTACCCGTCACGCGAAAGCCTTCGATCGCGCGCGATCCCGCCCGCTCGGCCGCGGCGATCAGGTCCTCGCCCTCGACCGCGAACCGGCCGCTGCGCTCGCGCTCGGTCTTGCGCGCGAGGCGACGCAGATGCTTCAAGGCGGGATTGTGTTGGGAAGTGATCGTCATCGGTTTGTCAGGTTCAGTTCGTCCGGCAGGCCGTTCGTCCTTCGGTTGGTCGGGATCGGGTACAAAAAAAGCGCCGTCCTTTTCAGGAGCGACGCCCGGGAGGCTCTTCTCTGTCGAGTGCTTTGCCTAAGCAGCCGACGCCTCGCGGGCTGGCTCGGAGGTGGCCGCGGAGGCCGCAGCCTCGCGGGATACCTCCACGAATGCTCGGAACGTGTCCGCGTCGCGCACGGCGATGTCGGCCAGCACCTTGCGGTCGAGCTCCACGCCCGCCAGCATCAACCCGTGCATGAACGTCGAGTAGCTCATCCCGTTCTGCCGCGCCGCGGCGTTGATCCGCGTGATCCACAGCCTTCTGAAATCGCGCTTGCGGTTGCGCCTGTCCCTGTACGCGTAGGCGTCCGCCTTCAGCAGCGCCTCCTTCGCACGCTTGTAGTTCGAGTGCGCCTCGCCCCTGAAGCCCTTCGTCAGCTCGAGCGTCGCCCGGCGCTTCTTCTTGGCGTGGACCGACCGCTTGACGCGCGTCATTTCCCGACCCCCAGCATCCGCTTGATCCGCGGCGTGTCGTCGTCGGACATGATCTTCGGGCCGCCCAGCGCGCGCTTCTTTTTCGGCGACTTCTTCTCGAGGATGTGGCTCGTGAAGGGATGGCGCCCGCGCACCTTGCCGGAACCGGTGACTTTGAAGCGCTTCTTCGCGCCTGAGTGGGTCTTCATCTTGGGCATCGCGCGGTGATTATGACACGGCGCCGCCGGGGGCGCCCGCGTGGGTCTACGCCCGCGGCTCTGGCGACGGCGCGTCCGCGCCGTCCACCGCCACCGGCTCGGCCTCCGCCGCGACGGCGCCATTCTCGGCCGGGGTCTCGCCGTCGCCGTCGGCCGTGCCCGCGAGAACCGCTTTGGAGGGCGCCATCATCATCGTCATGTTGCGCCCTTCCTGCATCGGGCGCTGCTCGACGACGCCCAGCTCGGCGAGCTCCTCCGCGAGGCGGTCGAGGATCATCGTGCCGCGCTCGGGGTGGGTGACCTCGCGCCCGCGGAACATGATCGTGACCTTCACCTTGTCCTTGTGGCGCAGGAACCGCTCGACGTGGTGCTTCTTCGTGTCGTAGTCGTGCTCGGCGATCTTCGGGCGGAACTTGATCTCGCGGACGGTGATCTGCTGCTGATGCTTCTTCGCCTGCTTGACCTTCTGCGCCTGCTCGTACTTGTACTTCGAGTAGTCCAACACCCTGCACACCGGCGGGCGCGCCTCCGGGGCGACCTCCACGAGGTCGAGATCGCGCTCCTGCGCGAAAGCGAGCGCGTCGGGAGTCTTCATCACGCCCACCTGGTTACCCTCGTCGTCGATCACGCGGACCTCGGGCACGCGGATGCGCTCGTTGATCCTCGTCGTGTCCCGCTCGGGCAGGCGCCGGTCGAAGCGGCGGGGAACCGGCACTAGCCGCTGTCTCTACTGCGCGTCAAGCTGAATTTACGCGCGGCGCTTTGAGTTTACGAGCTTCAACGGGGCCAAGTATAGCCGTTGGGAGCTCCTCTATCGAAACGCTGCCGACCCGGCCCTCCGGACCGCGCGCCCCGCCCTTCCCGTGCTCGCGCACCGACGCCTCTCCCGCCTGCATCTCGCGCTCCCCGACGATCAGCATGCGCGGGATCTTCCGCAGCTCGGCCGCGCGGATCTTCTTCCCGATCGACTCGCCGCGCGCGTCGAGCTCGACGCGCAGGCCGGCCTTCTGGAGCGAGTCCCTCACGGTGGCACCGTACTCGTTGAAGGGATCGGAGATCGGCAGCACGATCGCCTGCACCGGCGCCAGCCACAGCGGGAGCTCGCCCCCGTAGTGCTCGAGCATGATCCCGATGAAGCGCTCATAGGATCCGAACGCGGCGCGGTGGATCATCACCGGGCGGTGCTCCTGGTTGTCCGCGCCCGTATACGTCAGATCGAAGCGCTCGGGCATCGAGTAGTCCAGCTGCACCGTCCCCAGCTGCCAGGAGCGCCCCAGCGAGTCGGTCATATGCATGTCGATCTTCGGGCCGTAGAACGCGCCGTCGCCCGGGTTCAGCTCGTATCCCAGCCCCTGCACGTCGAGCGCGCTCTTCAGCTTCTCCTCGGCCTTGTCCCACATCTCATCCGTGCCGATCCGCTCCGCCGGGCGCGTCGAGAGCTCCAGGCGCACCTCGAAGTCGAACAGCGCGTACGTCGCAAACGCCATCTCCAGGCACCCTCGCACCTCCTCCTGCACCTGCTCCTCGGTGCAGAAGATGTGCGCGTCGTCCTGCGCGAAGTGGCGCACCCGCAGCAGCCCGTGCAACACGCCGGAGGGCTCGTTGCGGTGCAGCAGGCCGGGCTCGGAGTAGCGCACGGGCAGGTCCCGGTAGGAGTGGCGCTGGGAGGCGTACAGGTACGCGTGCCCGGGGCAGTTCATCGGCTTCACGCCCATCTCGCGCTCCTCGACCTTCACCGTGAACATGTTCTTCCGGTACTTCCCCCAGTGCCCCGATGTCTTCCACAGCTCCGCGTCATAGATCAGCGGCGTCTTCACCTCCGTGTACCCGCGCTCGGACCCCATCTCGCGCGAGACCGCCACGAGCTGGTTCCAGATCGAGGCCCCCAGCGGCAGCCAGAAGGCGGCGCCGGGCGAGACGTCGGAGAACACGAACAGTCCGAGCTCTTTCCCGAGCTTCCTGTGGTCGCGTTCCCTCGCGCGCTCGACGCGCTCCAGGTACCCCGCCAGCTGGGCCTTGGAGAAGAACGCGGTCCCGTAGATCCGGGTCAGCATCGTCCTCGTCGAATCCCCGCGCCAGTACGCGCCCGCGACCGACGTCAGCTTGAACGCGCCGACGCTCTTCGTCGTGGGGGCGTGTGGGCCCCGGCAGAGATCCGTGAACGGCCCGTTTGTGTACAGCGACACGGTCGCAAGCGGCGCCCCGCCATCCTCCGCGCCCGTGGCGTTCTTGACGAGATCGTCGATCAGCTCAACCTTGTAATCCTGGTCCTCCGTGCCGAAGCGCTCGCGCGCCTGGGCCGGAGTGACCTCGACACGCTCGAAGCGCTCCGCCGCGCGCACGTGCGCGCGCATGCGCTCTTCGATCCTCGGAAAGTCCTCCTCGGAGATCGACACGCCCTCCGGGAACTCGAAGTCGTAGTAGAAGCCGTTCTCGATCGCCGGGCCGATCGAGATCTTCACGCCCGGCCACAGCTCCATCACCGCCGCCGCCAGCACGTGCGCGGCGTCGTGGCGGATCAGCGCCAGCGCCTGCTCCTCGCTCTTCTCCGTCACGATCGCGATCCGCGCTCCGTCGGGCAGCTCACGCGCCAGGTCCCGCAGCTCCGCGGGGTGGGCGGGGGTCGGGTTCTGCCGGCCGATCTCAGATCGACCGATCGGAGATCCGCCAGCGGGCTGGGTGGGGTTCGGATTCGGATCGCCGACCTCGATCGCGAGCGCCGCGCGCGCCAGGCCCGGCCCGATCGCGGCGGCGGCGTCCGCGCCCGTGGCGCCGTCATTCAGCTCCAGGGCCTTGCCGTCGGGGAGTGTCACCGTGATCGCCATCTCGATCCAGCAGGCTACCCGCCCATCCGCACGGCGGCTCCCAAGGGCGCTCTCGCCGCGGCGCTCAGCCTTTCCAGGACGCGGAACTAGATCACGGATTGCAGACAGTTGTCTGCGGTATCTGCCATCATCGTGCGATGGATAACAGCGAACGGATCTCAGTCGCCATCACACTATCCCCCACCCAGGTCGACGAGGTGGTGCGCGCCGCCTCCCAGAGTCGCGTCCCGAGCATCTCAACGTTGATCGCGGACTCGCTCAACGCGCCGCTCACGCGCGTCGAGGAGGACTCGCAGATCGGTGGCTATCTGCCGATCGGAGCATCCGATCCGCGCCTGTCCCGGTCGCTGCTGCGAGGACTCTCGCTGCTCACCTGCTTCGGCCGCGACGGGTCCGCGCGTGGGATCGTCGAACTCGCCCGCGACGCCGGCATGAGCCCCTCGACCGCGCACCGCTACGCATCCACGCTCGTCGAGCTCGGCCTGCTACAACGCGACCCGAAGAGTCGCAAGTACAGGCTGCCGGTGGTCTGAGAAGCCGAGATCCGATCAAACGGGATCCGCGGCGCTGCCCTGGACGGGCTTGTGCGCGCGGACCTGGTAGACGGCGGTGATGCTCGTGTCGAAGCCGTGGCGGGCGGCGCGCAGGTACAGCCGCCAGACGCGCGTGCGCTCCACCCCGGCAAGCTGCTCGGCGCGCCGGAGGTTCTCGTCCAGGCGCTTGGTCCACTCGCGCAGCGTGCGCGCGTAGTCCTCGCGGAAGCCCTCGATGTGGTTGACGTGGAAGCCGGCGCGCTCCACGGCGAGCTGGATGCGGGAGAGCGGCAGTGCCTCCCCGTCGGGGAAGACGTAGCGCATCGAGAACTCGTCGTCGAGCGACTCGTATTCGGGGTCGAGCGCGGCGATCGCGTGGTTCAACAACACCCCGCCCGGGCGAAGCAGCCCGAAGAGAGTCTTGCAGTAGTTGTCGATCTGACTGTCGCCGACGTGCTCGGACATGCCGATGCTGACGATCGCGTCGAACGATGCCCCCGGCAGCTCGCGGTAGTCGGCGACCCTGATCTCGACCTGCTCGCTCAAGCCGGCCTGCGCGACCTTATCGCGCGCGAGCTCGGCCTGCGAGGGCGAGAGCGTGACGCCGGTGACCGTTACGCCGTAGTGCTTCGCGGCGTGGATCGCGAAGCTGCCCCACCCGCAGCCGACGTCGAGCAGGCGCATCCCCGGCTGCAGGTCGAGCTTGCTCGCGATCAGCTCCAGCTTCGCGAGTTGCGCCTCCTCGAGCGTCTCCGCGCCCTTCGAGTAGATCGCGCAGCTGTAGGTCATCGACTCGTCGAGAAACAGCCCGAAGAACTCGTTCCCGACGTCGTAGTGGTAGCGGATCGCGGCCGCGTCGCGCTGCAGGCTGTGGCGCTCGCCGTGCAGGATCAGCTCGAGGCTCGGGCGCTTGGGGATCCCGCCCGGCAACGCCGCGGCCACGATGCCCAGCCCGAGGCGCGCCTTGTCCTTCGCGCTCAGCTCGGGCGGCTCCCAGTCGTCGACCACGATGAACCCGGCGTCCAGGTCGTCGACGTCCAGCGAGCCGTCCACGTAGGCGCGTCCGAGGCCGAGCGTGCCCGGGGCCCTGAGGAAGTGCGACAGGGCCGATGCTCGCCTCACGAAGAACGTCGGCCCACCCTCGCTCGTCGCCGCGACGGCCCCGCCATCCCAGAAGCGCACGCTGAACGGCCGCTCCGGGAAGACGTCGCTCAGGGCTCGGCTCAGCGGGCCGCTCGCTCGGATCAGTGCCACGGCTCGTTACCTTAGCCATCTGCATCGTGTCGCCGGATCCGCACCGCCGGGGAGCCGCCGACGGCGCTTTCGACGCGGTCGGGCGCGAGCGCCGTTCGGCTATAAAGAGCTGATCGTCGCTTCCCGCTCAGCCCGCTCTCCGCGCAAACGCAAAAGTCTCCGCCCCAGGGGGTGGCTCGACGTCCTCCGCTACGTGCTCCCGGCGGCCGTTGTGCTCGGCGGGGTCGTGGTGATGGCTTTCGGCGACGAAAGTCAGCTCGAGGGCGGCGCCGGGATCGTCAGCGCGGGGCTCGCGATCTTCTTCCTCAACTGGCTGTTCCGCGCGGGCGTCAGCGGTGACCGCGAACGCGAAGCCGAGGAGGCCGCGCGCGACTACTTCGAGCGACACGGCCGCTGGCCCGATGGCTGAGCCGTCCGTGCGCGCCCGGTTTCGGCTGACCCGATCGCAGGAGCCCCCTCGCGCAGAGGCCTAGTCGCCGCCCGCCCGCGCGCTCAGACAGGGCAGGGGCGGGCGCGGCGATCGGTGCCGACTTCGGTGATCCCGGCCGAGGTGATCTTGATCCGCGTCGGGACGTCGCCGCGTTCGAGCAGTCGGCGGAGCACCGACTCGCCCTTGGAGGCGATGCCCGACCGCAGCGGCTCCTCGAAGGACTCGGCGGTGAGGAAGTCCGCAATCTGGACGTAGACGTGCTTTTCGGCGCGGCCGTCCTGGACCTTCCAGCGGTAGGTCTCACCGGGACGTGGAGCCCGGATCGGCGTTGGCCCTCCGATGATCTCGGGAATATCGGACACGCGTCAAGGATCGGCCGTCGGGGCCTGCGAAAGAAGGGCCGCTTGGCCAGCATCCACGGGTCGGCGTTTGGACACATGTGCCGCTCCCCGGGGCGGCCCCTGCGCTCAGCGATCCATGCGACCTATCCAGGCTGGTGTGTACGTTTTGGGTATGAGCGGCGGGACGCTCGCACGGAGCTACGGCAAGGTCTTCAACGAGATTGCGGTCGAGTATGATCGCAACCGCCCCGCCTACCCCGATGCGCTCGTCGATGAAGCATGCAAGGTGGCAGGTCTCGCCAATGGCGACCTTGTGCTCGAGATCGGGTGCGGGACCGGTCAGCTGACGCGCAGCCTGCTCGCGCGAGGGCTGCGCGTGACCGCCCTCGAGCCCGGAGATCAACTGATCCTCCTCGCCCGGGAGAACCTGAGAGATGCGGGCGATGTGGAGTTCCTCCACGCACGGCTCGAGGACACGCAACTTCCCCGCGAAAGCTACGAGGCGGTGTTCTCGGCGTCCGCAATCCACTGGGTTGACCCTGATCTGAGCTGGCGGAAGATCGCCGACGCGCTCGCTCCCGATGGGACGCTCGCCCTAATCCAGTACTTCGGCCTCCGGGAGCAGCGCAGCGTCGACGATCAGGAGGCTCTACTGTCGGCCCTGCGCCGGCACGCGCCGGAGATCGCCGTGACCTGGCCCACCTACCGCGACCTCGATCGCACGATTGCGGGCGTACGGCAGCGCCGCCGGAACGTCGCGGACGCCTGGAGCTGGCTGGGGAGCTATGACATAGGACGTGACTACGCGGCCGATCTCTTCGAGGATCTACAGCTCGCAACCGTGCCGACCCTGATCGAGCACACCGCCGAGGAGCTGGGCGCCCTGCTCGCAACGATGTCATTCTGGGCACAACTCTCACCCGACCAGCGCGATGCCCTCGCAAACGAGAATCACGCTCTCCACGAGCGCCTGGGGCGGCCAATCCGGGCGAGCACGCTCGCCGCACTCCTCACGGCGCGACGCCGTGCCCCGCGCCTCAACTTTGAGGACTGATCGCCCGGCCGCCCTCCGGCAAAACAACACACTCTGCGTTAGCAGGGTTTTCGTGATGGGCGATACTGGGCTCGAAGGAGCGCCTGGGCCTGCTCGGCGGCGAGACACTCAAGCTCGCAACCGACAGTGGCGCCGACGTCGAGCAGATGCAGGCCTCCGCCTCAAGCTACATGGACGGCCTCTATAGAGACAACCAGCTCATCCTCGAGAAAGCGTCCGAAAACGTGAAGTACGCTGTCATCGCCCTCGGCAACGGGGGTCGTGGCGTTGACCGCCGCGATCCCCGTTGCACTCTTGACCTGAGATGCGAGCACGCACCCAGCCCAAACCGGCTCCTCCGAGCCCAATGCCGCCGGCCCCTCCACCGAACGTGATCGCGGTCGAGATCCGCTCGCCTAAACCGACCGAGTAGCGCGGGG
>Ga0207933_1002572_pt1 | contig 11566 bp, 14 predicted proteins | sample NGESurdeep092012_4_FD_184488 | JGI IMG/M metagenome (GOLD analysis project Ga0207933, IMG submission 184488) | Arctic peat soil microbial communities from Barrow, Alaska - NGEE Surface sample F53-3 deep-092012 (SPAdes) | ecosystem: Environmental > Terrestrial > Soil > Wetlands > Peat ... | reverse complement strand
TTTCCACTTCTCCACACCCCACGTTGTTGTCAGCCATGCCTCGCGCGCGGGTGGTGTGTAGCCCAGCGAGGAGTGTGGTCTGACGGTGTTGTAGTGGACGCGCCAGCGTTCGGCCAGCACGCCCAGTTCTTTGATCGAGTAGAAGATCTCACCGTTCAGGAACTCGTCCCTGAGCCTGGAGTTGAATCTCTCGCAGTAGCCGTTCTCCTAGGGAGAGCCGGGCTCGATGTACAGCGTCTTTGCTCCTGTCTTTGCCAGCCATTTCCGTGGGTCTTTGGCGACGAACTCTGGCCCGTAGCACCACACGAAGCACTTGGAAGGAAGGGTTGGAGGAAGGCAGCGAACCGGATCGAGGGAGCGTAGCGACCGAGATCCGATTCGCTGGGCCATGGCTGGCCGTAGGTCTCCTAAGCTGAACGTATGCCTACTTTCACTTCAGGAGAGAACCAGCCATGTCCCTTGTCCAGCCTACTCAACCGTCCACCGTTCTGGTAGCGATCGATATCGCCAAGCTCCGTCACGATGTCCTGATCGAAGCGCCGGGATGGAAAAGCCGCAAGCGCTTGATCCTGCCCAACACCGCAGCCGAGTTCCGGTTATTTGCCGACTTTCTTCATGGCCTGAAGCACCCGGTGCGCATCGTCTTCGAGGCCACTGGGAACTACCATCGGCCGCTGGCGCACTTTCTGCAGGCCGAGGGTTTCCACCTGGAACTGATCGCTTCGCTTGCTGTGGCGCGAACCCGCGAAGCCATGCATAACTCCTGGGACAAGAACGACCCGAAGGACGCCCAGGTCCTGCTCCATCTGCTCAAGACCGGCGTGACTCAACACTTCCATGACCCGCTCGTGAACCAGATCCATGACTTTCAGGAGCTGTCGCTCACCTATGCGCAGATCTCGCTGGAGAAGACGCGTACCCAGCATCGGCTCTTGACCCATTACCTGCCGCTCTACTTTCCTGAGATAGAGCGGTATTACCATGCCACGCGATCTGAGTGGCTTCTAGCGTTCCTTCAGGTCTTCCCCACGCCTGCTCTGATCGCACGTCTCTCGATGGAAGATTTTGTTCAGCAAGCGTGGACGGTTGTCGGACGCAAGGTAAGTAAACAGCGGCTGCTTGAGGATATCTATCGCACGGCACAGTCGTCGATCGGGATACCAGTTGCGGAGAACTCAGAAGCAGTGGCGATGTTCCGAGTAGTGCTTGGGGAGATGATTCGTCTCTGTCAGCTGCGCGATCAGTTGGAAGAACGAGCTGCATGCCACATGAAGGACAACGCCGACTTCAGGCGTCTCCAACAGATGCCAGGCATCGGCCCTATCCTGGCGCTCACGATCCTGGCCGAAGCCGGCGACCTGCGCCGCTTCAACCACCATCGGCAGTTCCTCAAGTTCTGCGGGCTTGACCTCTCAACCCAGCAGTCGGGCCAGTTTCGCGGCGCCACCAAGCTGTCGAAGTATGGCAACGCAAGACTTCGCTGTGCCTTCTGGATGGCCGCCACAGTGGCTGTAAGGCTGCGTGAGAACAGCTTTCGAGACAAGTTCGAACGATATCTCCGGCGTGATCCTGCCAGTGCCGACCGCAAGCGTATGGCGTATGTCGCCGTCGCCGCCAAGATGGCTCGCGTGGCCCATGGGATCATCAAGACCGGTACCGACTTCCGCTGCTTCTATGAGGCAGCGGCACCAAGTGGAAGAGCCGCTTCACCTGGGCCGTCGAGGCCGTAAGGACCTCGTAGATAATGATCCGGCCTTCCACTTGGTTGAGATTTCATTTTGAGTACAGTGGAGACTGCGCTCCTCGGCAGATCTCGTGTCGCTATGGTCGAACGCTCAGCCCTTGCTCGTGGAAGCCACTTGGAGGTACAGTCGTCGTCAAGCACATCCCATACGGGATGCTAAGGGATCTTCTCTTCTCTCCAGCTTTTCCTTCCTGTGTTAGTACGTTATCCGATCGAAGATGTTCCGGCACTCCCTTCAACACCATCACGTCAGCCAGCGCTGCGATCACCGTGGCACTTGACCAGCGGCGTTCTGCACGCACCATCAGGCACTCCCGCGTGAGCTCATCGATCAGGTTGAGGATGCGTACACTGCGGCCATCGTGGGTTCGTGCGCTCACGAAGTCGCAGCTCCATACATGTTTCGCGTGCTCCGGCCTGAGCCGCACGCACGATCCATCGTTGAGCCACAACCGACCGCGTGGCTTTTGCTTCTGGGGAACCTGCAGCCCTTCGCGACGCCAGATACGCTCCACGCTCAGGTTCGCTACCAAACGCTTCAGCTTCGAGTTCTCCTGCTCCAACTCCTTCAGCCGTTTCGCCTGGTCCACTTGCAGGCCGCCGTACTCCCTGCGCCATCTAAAATACGTCTGCTCCGCGATCCCGGCTTCCTTCGATGCCTGGGCCGTCGTCTTCCCGTTCGCTACTGCCACTTCGATCTGCCGCAACAGGTTGACCACCTGCTCAGGCTGGTACTTTTTGCCCCGTCCCATATGCTCTCCTTGTCCAGTATCTCTCTTCTCCACTGGCACATTTCAAGCCGGGCACTCCCCTCGTCTCCCTCATTTTTGTTGTGCTGGTGATGCAGTGTTTGCATCGGCGATAGCAATTTCTTCTGCCCACCTCGCTTCCAGCTTTCTTTCCTCGTACTTCAAAAACCCCCAGTAACTGGCTGGCGTATCCGCTTTTCCAGCCTCCTCAATCGGATCCACAAAATAAGCAAAGCTGAGAATTGGACCGCTCTCGGTGCCGTTCAAGAGGCTAACGTATTTGCGCGAAGACCCCAGCACATTCCCCGCTCGACTTGAATAAGCGGAATGTTCTGCGCGAAAATTTTGCCGCAACTCCACGGTCTGGAGCGCTGAATGAGCACTTCACGCAGGCCCGTTTTCCCATGAGCGAGTGGATCTGCTCCGCGTATATCGCGACGTCATCGGCTGGTGACTGCGAGGTGTCGCGGATGTAGGGCCAAAAGCCATCACAGATGCAAAACCTTGTCCGGTCGTGCTGGTTGACCGCCATCTCCATCTCGCAAATGAAATAGTGACGAAACTGAACACAATATGTGGCAATTGAGCGCGGGCTCTTCTTCAGAGCGCTAGCGAGCGAGCGCGTGATAGCTAATTTCACACGAACCGCTCCTCCGCCGAATGTAAACACAGGTAGACGTAGAGAATGAAAGCTCCGTCGCATAGAAGTGCCCTCGTGAACTCCATCTCGGGCCCGGCCGCATACCATCGAGCGTTTTTGATCTGTAGCCCCGAGTTATTCGTGTTCGCCACGATTCGCTCACTTTCACTCCGCAGCCATTTTCCCGGGGCGGCTTCCATCAGATCCGTTGCGTTATCCGCCCCAATCCCTTTCCGTTGTCATCCGAACTGGATGACTTTGAGTGCTTGACGTAGACGCACCATGTCAACACCGGTCGTGCGGTCATAATACTGGAGGGTAGCTCGAAGGCTCTTATGCCCGGTCATCATCGCAATGATCGGTGCATCGAGGCCGGCGCCTATTAGCGACGTGAAGAATGCGTGCCGCAACCGAATGGGTGTGAATCGTTTGATGCCAGCAACTCTCGCATACCGCTTGAGCATCATTTCGACCGCCCTTCTGGACATCTCGCCCTCCCTCCCCACAAATACGGTCCCATTCTGCCTATCCGATTCCTTGCGAGACAGCGCGAGAAGGGCTCTCCTCGCAGTATCATTGAGCGGGATCACCCTGTGATTCGTGGGCTCGCTAGTCGTGATCCGGATCGATACGATTTTCTTCCGTATCATGATATCTGTCCACTTCAGTTCAATTAGCTCGGAGATTCGTATGCCGGTGTTCAGCAGCAAAGTGAGAATGGCAATGTCCCTCGGCACGCAGCCGTACTGAACGGCACTGACTAGGCGATCAATTTCAGATTGCCCCAACGGTTGAGGTCCAGCCCCGCGCCGTGGCGCCTCTCGGAAATTTCGCAGGTTCTCTGCACGAGGCGTGGGCTCAAGGTTTCCCCTCTGTTCCAACCATCGCAACACCGATCGAACGCTCGACATCCGGCGGTTCGCCGTGGCTGAGCAAAATCTCTCAGCCAGAAACGCGCGATATCGCTGCAGTTGAAGGGTTCCAAATTCTTCGAGCGAAAATGGCTGTGAGCCAGAGGCGGATTGCCAACGGATGAGCGTCTCTATGTCGTGACGATAGTTCCTCACCGTGGTCGGCTTCTTGCCGGCTTCCGCCAAAGACAGGCAGTACTGATCGAGGATCGGCGCCCACTGCTCCAAATCGGGGTTTGCGGCCATTGCCAAATTCTAATCTTCCAGTACTTTTCCCTCCTAACTTTAGATCAGGCCCCATTCAAATGATCTTTCCCCCTTGTCAAAAGTTTTCGTATAATGTTACATTAGGCAACTGCAAGAAATAGACGGTGCTGATCGAGATGAGAATGTGCAACGGAGGCGACTGTGATAGTGGTTGCGAATGCTGTTGGGCTTCCGACAGATGATCCATTCCGAAGAGATTCCCTTCCTGCCGGCTACAGGTTCTTGGTGCAGGTTAGTACCCAGACCATCATCGAACCCGCCTTATTATGGTTGTGCCACTGCTTCCCACCTATTCGCGGGCGATGGCGCAAAATCACTGTCTCCAATGCCGCATACAACCTGTGTGACTGGTGGCGATTTCTCGAGAACCTGAACCTCACATGGACCGACGTCACCGAGCCAGACCTTATCTCTTACGGAAATGAGTCGATGTCGCTTGTCAGCGCACGCACTCATGAGCATCTCGACATAGAAACTATCCGGCACCGGATGCGGACGGTCATCGCGTTCTACCTCTCGTCACCGCCGCCATCGCGCTCTGGAACACCGTGTACATCGAGAGGACAGTCCAAACCTTAACGAGCAACGGGCAGGCCCTCGACCCGGAGTTGTTCAAGTATCTTTCCCCGCTCGGCTGGGAGCACATCAACCTGACAGGAGACTACCAATGGAAGGGCTCCAGACTCGCACAGGGCAGATTCAGGCCCCTCCGTACCCTGAGCCATCCCTAACGTGCTCTATTGTCCGTTTTCTGAAGGGACCCCTTTACGGACATTGCAGAGCCATTCGACACCGCACTGAATTCTGTGACCAAACACCTGAAGCTGCTTGAGAGAGCCGGACTGATCGAGCGCAGGAAGCTGGGGCGCGAAGTATTTATCTCATTCCGAGGGGAACCACTTCGAGAGGTAGCGGAATGGGTGCATGAGTACGAGCAATTCTGGAAGGAACGTCTCGATCTATGAGCGCCGGTGCAAAACTAGGCCACAGTGCGCCGCGTGAGCGGCGTTCTGCGGCGGAGTAAAAGTAGGCCACCCGCCGAATCTTGGTTTCGTGGGCTATTGCCTTGAGGGCATGGTTCATGGAACACCGGAGGGATGTTTCAGGTGGAGATATGCGGGCGTGTACGTCGTGCGGCTCGTGTTGAGGGCCGGAGTCAGCGAGCGGTAGCCAGGGATTTTGGGTTGTCGCGGGATACGGTACGGAAGATGCTGCAGTATGCGGTGCCACCAGGGTACCAGCGGCAGCAGCCGATCAGGCGGCCCAAGTTGGGACCATGGCTGGGCGTGATCGACGCCATTCTCAGCGACGACAAGCAGAGGTCGGCTAAGCAGCGGCACACGGCCAAGCGTATCTTCGATCGGCTAAGAGACGAGCATCAGTTCACCGGTGGCTACACCATCGTGAAGGACTATGTGCGCTCGGCGTGGGCCACGGCGTCACGCAGACCCTCAACCTGAATACCGCGACGACCGACCAGCTCATCGAGCGTCTGCGGGATGAGGTGAAATTGCAGATCGCCGATGAGTCACGGCAAACGCAGATTCTCGATAAGCTTGATGCGCTGCAGGCTGCGCCAGACAACCCGACGCGACTGGAACGGTACATGCAGGTGATGGGTGCGATTGGCGATCACATTACCGTTTTCAGCTTTCTGCTGACGCCGTTGATGCACAGCCTCCAGCGCCTACCTTTTTAAAGGTAAAGGGCGACGCGTAGGGAGAGCTGATACAGGACACTCGATCTAGGCGTGATCGTAGAATCATCTTTGGATCGCCCGTTATGGATTCGCACACTGTCCCAGAGAAGCTCCTCAAGCAATTCGCGTTCGAACACCCCAAGAAGGGGCTGAGGCTCTGGCGCTATCAGAAGGGCCGCGCCCCTTACTGGGATGTGTCGCCGAGCAAGGCCACCGTGATCGCTGGCCATTTCTCTGATCCGCGTGATGCCGCGAGAGAAGAGAGCATCGAGGTAAGTCTCAATCAACTATTTGAGAATCCTGTCCACGACTTTATCGAGCAACTCAGCTTCAAAACCTTCGTGTTTGCTGCACATCATACCGTCGCACTTGCTCCGTACATTGCCCTGCTCTGGCATCGCTCCAAGGCTCGTAAGGCAGTTACTAGTCAGCACCATGACCTCTCTATCCAAGCGTTAGAGAAGTTGAAAAATAGGGATGATCTCCTCGGACACATTGCCTCAAGTTGGACTCTCGGCATTATTAAGCTGGGGTGGACCTTGGACGCGCCAGTAGGAAAGCACCAAGTTGTTGAGTTCATCGACGGGTTCATAGCGAGATACAAACGTCCCCACCACGCAGAATCTTCATACGCCGACACAATGGAGCGCGTGATGACGAATCAGGACAACACGTTCGACGGCGCACAATGGGGCGTAGTCCACACCGAAGAGGACAAGTCATTCGTCATTGGGGATGCTCCAGTGGTGACATGGCGTCGTGATCGGACGGGAGTGCTTAATTACGGCGTCGGATTTCAAGAGCCGAATGTTGAAGTTCTTCTGCCCATATCGCCCATGGCCTGCCTTCATGTTCTGCCCAGTGTTCAGAGAACGCTTGTCGTCAGGATGCCCACAGCATCCGAGGTGAATGCAGCCCAAGCAGCATTCGCAGAGGCCTGCTATACGAATATCGGCAGCAACTCACTCGACCAAGAGCTTCAGCCACACTTTGGCGAGAAGGAGATGGGTATCAACGCCTTTTCTATCCGCCACAGAGATTATGTAACCGCGTTCAGTGTGCTCTTGAGCCGGATGGAGCCACCGCCTAACTTAACCAATGTCACTGCGGCCTCTATCGCCTTACGCTCCGCCTCGAGCGTATCGGTCACGTAACACACGGCCAGGACCACGCCCTTACCCTTCAAATGCCAATCCGCTCGACCTCATCGAGAGAAATCTCATCATTGCGCCGGTCATAGAGCCCGGTGGTCCGTGCTGACTCGTGCGCGGCCATCTGCTGGGCGATTTCCAGCTTGCCGCCATTCTTGAGATAAGCCGTGATGCCGGTCGCCCGGAAGGTGTGGCACTCGATCTCGGTCTTGATCCCAGCCGCCAGCGCCCGTCGACGAATCATTCTCCAGACATCGGACTGAAGCAGGGAATTGCTCGTTAGCTGCCCGGACCGGCCGCGAGTGGTGCGGAAGAGTGACCCTTTCCGATCCTCTGCGATGCCGGCAGCCGCGATGTACTCCTCCAGGTAGCGGTCGAGATTATGGTGGGTCGGCATCTCGTGCTCTTTGCCACCCTTCTCATGAAGGGGTCACTTCAGAAAACGGACCAGATCGTACGCTAAGGTCCGGAAACAATATTCAAAGTGGCGCGGGCTTCCACCGACGTACTTTCATGGCTTGAGCCGATCAGCGGACTCCATGTAACAACGATCGTGTAGGTCCCAGGGTGCTTCGGTATCCACGTCAGAACGGACTCGCCGTCGCTTTGCGCGAACTTGGTCGTATCGAACGCACACTCTTCATCCTGGACTGGCTGCAAAGCATTGAACTGCGTAGGCGAGTGCACACCGGCCTAAACAAGGGCGAAGCACGCAATGCACTTGCCCGGGCCGTGTTCTTCTACCGTCTTGGCGAGATCCGCGACCGCGGCTTCGAGCAGCAGCAATATCGCGCAAGCGGACTCACCTTGGCCACCGCCGCCATCGCGTTGTGGAACACCGTATACCTCGAACGAGCCACCAACGCTCTGCGCGACAACGGGCATCCCGTAGACCCTGCGCTCCGGAAACACTTGTCTCCGCTCGGATGGGAGCACATCAACCTTACAGGGGACTACCAATGGCGGAGCACCGCAAGACTCGGCAGGAGCAAGTTCAGACCTCTACGCCAGCCCTAACGTACGATCTGGTCCGTTTTCTGAAGCTACCCCCATTAATGTACCGCGCTACAGCTATTGATTCGATGCGGCAGTTGTATCCCGCGAGGTGCAGTGTTTCCTCGATTATCAACGCCATACATTTCAGAAGTTTTGGCTTCAGTCCCGTGCTCGTTTATTCCCTTGCACCATGGGCTGGTGGGTCGTGAAGTAGTGGCCGCCATCCCAAGGTTGGCATTGTTGACAGCCGGATGAACTTGATTGGTTGGCGAGAAAGTTGAAGCAGCCGACTCAAAATCATAACTGTTCACACCTTCATTCACGATCACGTCCATTAAACGAACATCTTCGTTCGCACTCGGAAGATCTTTAATGGGCGGATCCTTGTAGCTTGCAAGCTGAGCGAGAGAATTCTGGAGAAGAGTATTGCGGGACGTGCCGGGGGAGACTTCATCGGGGACTGTATATCCCGTGCTTCCGTACATCCAAGTCGAATAGATCGTAGCCGCCTGGATGTTGGTGTTGGTATTCGTGTTTGAAATAACCGGGGCCGTGACCAAAGGATGGAAGATATCACCAAGCAGAAGCACATTAGCCGGGGTCGACCCAGCAAGATTGACATAACTGTTCTGAATGAAACTATTCGCGATTGTGAGGTTGCCCGTAAAATTGTTCGCGGAAAGGGCCGGGACTGCGCTCGTTAGGGGCCCCCAGGAATCAACGGCTATACTATCCTCGTAGCCGATAAAATTCCCGGATCCGCGATCGAGATCAAGCCATTGGGTCCCACCTTGTTCATACCAGAAACCTGTAAGGACAATCGTTCCGCCATTCTCTACACGGTAGGACGGACCCGTGTTGCAGCAGGAGGATCCCATGAAGAGACCCGTATAACCGGAAGTTGCGTTTCCCGCCTGAGATAGGGGCCCACCGACAACCAAAACACTCGCGCTGGAAGGATTAGAAAGCCCACCATGGCCGAAATCGTCCATTTGAATAAGGGTATTATCGAAGCCGTTTACCAAGAGATTATGAGAAGACCCGGCGTAATCCTCCGACGCGAAATTAGTATAAATACGATCACCCGGCTGGTCGTATCCTTCAACCAAAATACCTGCAGAAGACGAACCTGCGTTGATCGTGAGATTGCGGATCGTGGCGTGGCTCGGTGGAAGAAGCGCGAAGACCGGGGACGATGTCGATCCGTTCCAATTAATGATCGTCTGCATATTGTCGCCCACGATCTGCACATCACTATTGCCAGGGATCGTTATCGTGGAGTTCACGGAATACTGTCCCCATGGAATATGAACGACTGGCCGATGGCCGTTATTCTCCGCGATTGCCTGTTCAATCGTCTGCTGTATGGACTCACCGGACGCTCCCTGCGGTACGTCATAAATTTTGCGGTTATAGTTTGGGAGAGGTCCTGGCATCATCGGGAGGGCATTTTTTATGCTTGAGGAGGAAACGACGGCATCACTGATCGAGGTCAGGTCGCCGCTTATCTCATTCGTGTGATACGTTACGTTCTGAACCGAGAACGGGGTAGTCGAAACGTAGGTATTACCCATGGACAGGACATAGGAATTTGGAATCGAGACGGCACCATTCGCAAATATGACTGCTTGGCCTCCCTGCGCTGCTGTGATGGCTCCCTCGATAGTATTGCCGATGAGGGTTAGCGGACCAATACCAGGCATTGTAATCGCCGCAATTTGCGGCATGAGGATCATGTTTCCGATAGCAATACTTGAATTATCGTAAGGACTACCTAGAAGGAACGTGCCTGAATGGTAGGAAGTATTGTAGGTATAGGATTGGCTTGCACCATTACCCCAGCCTGAATCTAAATTATTGTATTCAAATAGGTTGTGGTCTAGATGCATGCCTCCGCCTTCGCCAAAGGTATTTGTGACGCCAGCAGCATCGTGTTCGAAAGTGGAATATCGGACATACCAATCAAGCGCATTCCAATCTTCCAAACTAATTCCCGCCTTAGTCAAATTAGCGAACGTATCTCGGTCGACCTTAGTTTCGGCGGAGCAGCACTCTACAGCATTGTCGCCCGCCTGCAGACCGATAGCGGCATTTTCAAATACATTATCGCTATATTCATTCGAACCGTCGTAGCAGCAGCCTTGATGCATCGTTTCGTTGACGAGTGTGATCTGCGCGCCTCCGCCATCCAGCGTAAGGCGATCAAACTGCATGCGGTTGATACCATCAAGCGTGATCATCGCGGCCCCTGAAGCATCCCCCTGCCATTCCAATATCGTATTAGTCGGACTCTCGCCTATGATGCTCTTTCCCGTACAGTATGTACTGCAGTTCGTTGAAATATAATCTAGCCCCGAGGTGATTTTGTACGTTCCGGCAGGAATGTAAAGAACACTTGCATGGCTGGATGCCGATTCGAGTGCATTGAAGGCATATTGGAAAGCCATGGTGTCATCGGCAATGCCATCGCCAACAGCACCAAAGTCGGTTTTCACGTTAAGCCACGAAGAAAAGGGTCCTATAAACTCATCATCGTCAGAGGCAACCACAGACGAATCGCCTCCGGACGGGCTGCTTCCGGACGATCCGACCCCGGACGATCCACCGGTCGCAGGCGTAGCGGTCACTATGCTGCTCGCCGGACCATCGCCAATGGCGCTCACGGGAATCACCTCGAAATCATAGCTAGCTCCATTCACGAGGCCCGTGACCACTTGCGCATTGATGATGGATGGATTATGTGAGAATGCTGTCCAAGTGTTCATGCCGCTCTGGCGGTAATTGATGGTGTAGTCGGTGACAATCGCTCCTTGAGTTGGAGTGTTCCACGAAAGGCCCATCTGACTGGTACCGGGATAGGCCTGAAGATTTGTCGGAGCGTTCGGGGTGCCGACATCTGTGTTATAGAGTGAGGAGATCTCATTCGCGGACAGGGCACGGTTATAGATCCGGATATCATCAAGAGAGCCGATGAAGTTCGAATAGCCTCCTCTTTGGGCTACACCGAAGACAAGGGGGCCGGTCGATGCTGTAGGAGTTACGGCGGGGGAGGATGAAACAAGAACGCCATTCGCATAGACAGAAATATTCGATCCATCGAACACTGCCGTAAAATATGTCCAAGCAGGACTGCTCAGGGGGTAATGCCCTCCGCCAACGCAATTTTGAGTGGTATTGGCGTAAACGCAAAGGCCGATTACTCCATAATTTATTGCAAGATTATAGCCATTCTCTCCGCCATTCTGCATAGTGAGAATGGTGCCACTGGCGACGGTATTGACCCATACTGAGATGGCAAATGGTCCTGTGAACTCATAGGCAGGCTTCGTTCCAATGGTCAATTGATTGTCGCCACCGTCGAAATATCCTGCGTAGGAACCGATCACTCCTGTCGTATAGTAACTGTGGT
>Ga0207933_1002571_pt1 | contig 11570 bp, 9 predicted proteins | sample NGESurdeep092012_4_FD_184488 | JGI IMG/M metagenome (GOLD analysis project Ga0207933, IMG submission 184488) | Arctic peat soil microbial communities from Barrow, Alaska - NGEE Surface sample F53-3 deep-092012 (SPAdes) | ecosystem: Environmental > Terrestrial > Soil > Wetlands > Peat ... | reverse complement strand
ATGTTGTGCATTTGTAAGTAATTGGTGTTCAAACTATTACAAGCAAAAACCATGCTAAACTATGGTAGCACAACATCTTTTTTTATTTTATTTTCTAACCGCACAACAGGTTAAACCTAATATGTTTTAATAAGTTTATACTGTAATACGCTTCCATTATAAAGTGCCCTTAAAATATACAGTCCCGGAGGTAGCCCGCTAACATTATCAATTGAAACCTGTGAATTACCCTGGTAAAGTTGCGCGGTCTTTTTATTGACAGCATTTCCGTACATATCGCAAAGGCTGAATTCAACACTCCCCTGTGCCGGAAGAAAAACCTCCATTTTTACTGAACTGGTAAAGGGGTTTATTGTAGTTATTTTGAAAGGTGTATTTTTATTATAAAATGAAATAATCCTGGAATATTTTAAATCATTGTTAATCCGGTTTATTAATTGAAGCCGGTAATAAACAACATTAAAACCACTTTCAGGGTCTGCAAATGTATAATTTGCTGTATTTGAGCCATTAACGGCACTGACTCGCCCTATATCTGAGAAATGAATACCATCCGGGCTTCTTTGAACCACATATTCTTTTAAATCATCTTCATTTTGAGCAGCCCATTTTAGAACTGCTTTATCGTTTATAATTGCTCCGTTAAAACTTAAGATTTTTACATCGAGCAATGGGCAATTTGCACTATAAACTTTTAAAAATACTTTTTGGCTTTTATCAACTGCACAGTTTGAAGCACCTAAGTTACCGGAAGTCGTTGCAACTTTTACACGGAAATAAGTAGCGCTGTCTGTTTTTTTAGGTGTAATTACAGTATCTACATAGTAAACGTATAAGCCATTTATTAACTGTGGTACTCTTGTACTCCCTAAATTTGAAGGAACCCAGTTAATCCCATCCGTACTGGTTTCCCAGCGATAATTTCCATAGTTATTAAAATAGCTTTTTATTGTATCGCTTAAAGTTATAGGCCATCCCGCGCATGCCGTTGCCGTATCGCTCGGGTTCATCTGAAGATTAGGGTAACAGGTAGCTAATTTAATATCATCAATCACCCAATCGTCTCCTCCTCCGCCTGCTGCATTATTTTTTATAGCAATATTAAAACTCGTTTCTGATGGGCCGGTTTTATACATAAAACCTCTTTTTTGCCACGTTGCATTATAAACAATATCACCCGTTGTATAATAATCCACACCGTTTACTGCAAAAGAAAGGTTTGGTAAAACGCCTGGTTTATAAGTAGCGGAACTATTAGAATCAATACCACACACCTTACAAATATTTCTTACCCACGCAGAAAATTCATAATTGGTATTAGGGCAAACGTTACTTATCGTTTGATGGAACGCTTCTCCGGTTGGGAAAGCTGCATTAACAACTAACATATAGCCACCTTTAGTTCCTGGCGCCACCGGAGGGTTGCCTGCCACAGGGTCAGCCGCTCCTGTATGGTCACCAATTATATCCCAAAAGCCATTAAAAACCCGATGGGCGTTCGCCGTTGGGCTATAAGGTCCTGCATTGCTAGTGGTTCCATCAGCACTTGTATTATTGGCAATAGCATAATAACCATCACCAGGTGCATTGGCACCCATATTTATTTTAGTATAATCATTTCCTCCTAAAACAGGGAGTGCCCTGTTTTGAAGTATTCCTGAGCCAAAAGAGCTATCTGTCGTAAAACTAGCGCTTGAAAAATTGCTACATAATCCGGAATTTTTAATGATTTTTATTCCTGCATAATCAAAACGGAAAATCCGGCTTATACCAGATGTATCAAAATAATAATTCCCTGTAAGATGGATCGTATCTCCAAAACTGGCTGTTACCTGTAATTGGTAAGCAACCATAAATAAGGTAGTGCCATAGAATTTAGGTTTGTCACCCGGGGTGACTGTTCCACCACCACTTGTAGATCCAAAATTACCTACTCCATTCTTTGGAAATCCGGCACCAACTCCGAGATTAATACGCAACCTAGGTATTGAACCTGACGTGGCATAAACACCTACGTCATCATTAGGGGCATCAGTATATGGGCCTTTATAGATAAGGCCTTCATTCGTAACTATTTTAAGGGAATTATTAATATAGCTGGTGCCTGTTGGAATGGAATCTATATAATAAAAATTGTTAGTCGTTTTATCTACTTTTACCAGAGCATGCACTTCTATAATGTCTCCATTTTCGAGGTTTCCACCAGTAGCGTTTCGGGTAACGTTTTGATAACTATAACTAAAAGTGAGTGATTGTGCATTTGTTAATAAAGAAGGAAAAAACAGGAATGAAAATAAAATGAGGAAGTTTAAAATATAAAATATATTTTTCCCCGAAGCAAATTCCTCTCGCTTCCGATGCCAAAAAAAACCCATTATAATGTTTAAAGGGTAGATATTTTTCATAGAGAAGTTTTTTAAGCAGGTAAAATTTTTCAATTTATTAAAAAGTATAACGCTTTATTGTTTAATTTATTTTTTGAAATTGTAAAACGTAAAAACGTTTTTATTACTATTTATAAAATAATTTTTTTATATCCACGTTTTAGGCTTTAATATTCATAAGAAAATTCAATCCCGTGGAAAAAAAATTTACATTTCTTTTATGTTTGTTTCTCTTATTGTTCTATACCGGGTTTTCTCAAAATGAACCATTTTCGGTAAGAACGGTAAACACTGGTTACCAGTTAAATTCAGCCTGGGAACTTACATATGGCCCGGATGATTCTTTATGGGTCACAGAAAGCAGTGCTTACCTGGTGGATAGGATTAATCCACAAACCGGTGGTAAAACTCAATTAATTGATTTGAGCAGCAAAAGAGATTTTGCTACAAATGCAGCTAGCTGGCCTCAAGGTGGTTTAATGGGATTAGCCTTGCATCCATCTATTTATACCGAATGGCCAAATCCAAGCAAGCCATGGGTTTATTTGGCGTATGTATATCATTATGTGGGCTACTTTCAAGCTAAAAATACACAGGATAGCGGCTGTTTTTTTAAAACAAGGGTTGTAAGGTATACTTATAACCGTGCATCACACACACTCTCAAACCCTGTAACTATTATAGAAAATTTAAACGGAAGTACTGACCACAATTCCGGAAGGCTAACTATTGGCGATATAAATGGAACATCTTACCTATTTTATACAATCGGAGATATGGGCACGGGGCAGTTTAAAAACCTTAATCGTAATAATCGTGCACAAACACGCGATACTCTGGAAGGGAAAGTTTTAAGATTTAACCTTGATGCAATAGGATCTGCAAGTAATCCTCAAAACTGGATCCCAAATGATAATCCTTATGTAGATGCCAATGGCAATTCAACTGCAGTTTGGAGTTATGGCCATAGAAATGCCCAGGGCATTGCCTTTGGAAGCAACGGAATATTATATAGCAGCGAACAACAAGATATGAGCGATGACGAAGTAAATATTATTGAAAAGGGGCGTAATTATGGATGGCCTTTGGTTTCAGGCTATAGCGATGGAAACTATGATGGCTGGAAATTAGCCAATAAGACCGTAGTAAGTGAAAAACAGGATTCCATTAATTTTAATCTGAGAGCTCCAATTTATACATTATATACAATTGCAAACCCAGGCCCATTGTATGGTACAAGTAATAGTACCTGGCCTACAGTGGCTTGTTCAAGTATAGAAGTTTATGAAAATTATATTATTCCGAATTGGAACCGTTCCTTATTGGTGCCTTCTTTAAAAGCTGGCCAGGTGTTTAGGCTAAAACTTTCAGATGATGGCAAAACCGTTACTGATATGACAAGCATCAGCGCCATGAATTTATATAATAAAGCGCGGCTTCGCGATGTTTGTGTTTCTCCTGATGGATTAAAGGTTTATGTTTCCTGTGATATGTCGTCTCAAAATTCTACTTACCAGGGAAAGATTTTGGAATATAAATATACAGGTACTCTGGGGGTTTTGTCAATATCTCCGGATTCAATTAATTTACCAACCATTAATACCAAAGTTGAAGTCTATCCTAATCCTGCTAAAAATATTTTATTTGTAAAAAGTATAAAAACCCAAACTAGCCCTCTTCATTATTCAATTTATGATGCCAATGGAAAGTCGGTTTTGAATGGCAATAGAGATAATAATAATTTTAGTATTAATATTCAAACCTTAAATCCAGGTTTATATGTTTTCAAACTTTATAATGCCTATTTTATAAATATTTGTTCTACAAAAGTTATTGTAAAATAACCATTGTTCTTTCCGGGGAATTAATAGTAAACCAACAAATTCCCCGGATTCTTATTTTATCATTATCTTCAATTAATCAACGGGTAACTCTCCCACCATATTTTCGGGAATTACCCATTCGTCAAATTCCTCAGGAGTAACATATCCTAATTTGACAGCCATTTCTTTTAAAGTGGTATTTTCTTTATGGGCTTTTTGGGCAATTTCAGCTGCTTTATAATAACCGATTTTTGTATTTAATGCAGTAACCAGCATTAAGGAATTATCTACATGTTTTTTGATATTTTCTTTAATTGGTTCAATCCCCTTGGCACAATTTTCATTAAAACTATTGCACCCATCTCCTAATAATCTTGCACTATGTAGAAAATTATAGATCATCATCGGCTTAAAAACATTAAGCTCAAATTGGCCTGTAGCGCCACCAACGGTTATTGCTACATCATTTCCCATCACCTGGGCGGCAATCATCGTTAATGCCTCACATTGTGTGGGGTTTACTTTTCCTGGCATGATGGATGACCCCGGCTCATTTTCAGGAATGCTTATTTCCCCAATTCCACTTCTTGGCCCCGAAGAAAGCATTCTGATATCATTCGCAATTTTCATCAAACTAACCGCAACTGTCTTTAAAGCACCATGCACCTCAACGATTGCATCATGAGCTGCTAAAGATTCAAATTTATTTTTTGCAGTAATAAAAGGAAGCCCGGTAAGTTCTGCTATAGTTTCAGCTACATTCTTTGCATAACCTTTAGGAGTATTAATTCCAGTTCCTACTGCTGTTCCTCCAAGAGCAAGTTCACTTAAGTGTGGCAATGTATTTTTTATCGCTTTTATTCCATGGCGTAACTGTGATGTGTAACCGCTAAATTCCTGGCCAAGCGTTAATGGGGTGGCGTCCATAAAATGAGTCCTCCCAATCTTTACAATTTGCATAAAATCTTTTGACTTTTTATCAAAAGTTTCTTTAAGGTTTTCTAATGCTGGCAAAGTGAGATCATGTAGAATTTTATAAGCCGCAATGTGCATTGCTGTAGGAAAAGTGTCGTTGCTGGATTGGGATTTATTTACGTCATCATTTGGATGAAGTACTTTTTCCTTATCAGATAATTTACCTCCATTTATTACATGGCCACGATATGCGATCACTTCATTTACATTCATGTTGCTTTGTGTTCCGCTGCCGGTTTGCCAAACAACCAATGGAAACTGGCTATTTAATTTTCCTTCAAGTATTTCATCGCAAACTTTGGAGATGAGGTCCAATTTTTCTTTTGGTAAAACACCTGCATCAAAATTCGTTATGGCTGCTGCTTTTTTCAAATAAGCAAATGCACGAATAATTTCTTTTGGCATTTTATTGATGTCCTGTGCTATTTTAAAATTTTCAACACTTCTTTGTGTTTGGGCTCCATAGTAGGCATCTGATGGAACTTTTACTTCCCCCATTGTGTCCTTTTCTATTCTGTAATCCATGATAATCTGATTAAATTTTAAAAGTATATTGCAAATTTAATTCAATGTGAGGAGAGAATTAAAAACCATTTATAAGAATTAAACGCTTGTTTAATAATAAAGAAAAAATATTTTTTATTTAAAAACTGGTTTTCTTTTTTCCAGGAAAGCACTGGTTCCTTCTTTTTTATCATCACTGGAAAAAACTTCTCCAAATAATTTTGCTTCTTCAATAAAACCTTCATTATTAAAATAAAAATTAACAGAAGAAATAATTTTTGAAATTGCCAAAGGGGATTTGGTAAGAATTATATTTAGAATTTCTTTTGTTTTTGGAATCAGGTTTTCAAGGGGTTCCACATAATTTACAAGGCCTAAATTTTTTGCCTCATCCGCACCAATCATATTTCCTGCCATCATCAATTCCATTGCCTTTCCTTTGCCAATTAACATGGTTAAACGCTGTGTGCCTCCATATCCCGGAATCAACCCCAGGTTTACTTCGGGCTGCCCAAATTTTGCATTTGTACTTGCTAACCTAAAATGGCAAGCCATTGCTAATTCACATCCGCCTCCCAGTGCAAAGCCATTAACAGCAGCAACTACAGGCTTTGGGCAATTTTCAATTTTAAAAAAGATATCCTGTCCTTTTTTTGAAAGTTGGGAACCTCTATCATCATTTACGGAAGTAAATTCTGAAATATCTGCCCCTGCAACAAATGCTTTTTCTCCGGCTCCTGTAATGATTACGGCTTTTATTTTATCATCGGTATAAACCAAATCCATTACATCATTTAATTCATCCAAAACGGTTTGGTTCAAAGCATTTAATTTGTCTGACCGGTTAATAGTGATGGTAAAAATTTTATTATCTAACTCTGTTTTTATTGTTGAGAGGCCCATAATTATTTCTTTTTGTTTTTTAATCTTAATTCATCCAGCCTGGCAACGTCCCACAAATCCTTGTCCCTTCTTGCTTTCAATTTCATGTTAATAAGAAAATCGTAAGGGGTCACATTAATAAAAATACCAGGTATCACTTCATAAATCTCTTTCTTGTTTTCGGCTTCGTCGTACGAAAGAGAAAAATGAACAACTGTCAAAAAATCAATTGCTGAGTTTCCTCCGGTTGTTGTAAAAAAAGGTTGCGTAAAATTTTTTTCATAAAGAGGAGTGATATCACTTTCAGAATAGTTCATGCATAAAAGCGTTTGAATAAACACTGATTTATTTTCATTTGTAGGAGCCAACCAAATATCCAAATCGCCTGTATTTCTATTAAACCCGTGATAATTTACAGCATAACCTCCAATAATCATGTACCTGAGCTTATTTTTTTGAGCACAGGAAAAAAAAAGTAAAAATTCTTTATCTAACAGTTCCATTTTTTGATAACAATTTTTCTTTCTAAATCTTTAGTTGGATGTAAACGTTTAGTCATCTGTTGCATTAAATACAATTGCCTGAAACGTTCTTCAACAGTAGATTTTCTCATCTCTTCCAAATGCCAGGCTTCCTGTTCTTCAAATGATTTAAAAATATGAATTTTCTTTTCCATAATAATGAATTTAAAAATCCCTGTTTTCTTTTACCCAATCTTTTATATAATCCGCTATTTCAGTTGTTGGGGTACCGGGTGAAAATAATTTCCCAACGCCCAATTCATTTAATTTTTTCATATCATCGGCAGGGATAATTCCTCCACCAGTTACCAATACATCATCCATACCCTTCTCTTTCATTAACGATAATATTTTTGGAAAAATAGTATTGTGTGCGCCTGTTAAGATACTTACACCAATTGCATCCACATCTTCCTGCAAGGCAGCATTCACAACCATTTCAGGGGTTTGCCTTAATCCCGTATAGATTACTTCCATACCTGCATCCCGGAGAGAGGTGGCAATTACTTTCGCACCACGGTCATGGCCATCAAGGCCAACTTTAGCCACTAAAACACGTATTGGCCTTTGCTTTTTTTCGGGCATATTATTTCATTAAAGATAAAGTATGTTTAATTCTTTTTATAGTTTCATCTTTTCCAATAACAGAGGAAATATCAAAAACACCCGGGCCAAATTTCCCCCCAACCAGCATCACTCTAAGTGGCAACATTAATTCACCTGGTTTCAATTGGCTGGCAGCGGCTAATTCTTTAAAAGTATGTTCAATATCATTAATATCCCATGAATTCAAAACGGAGTAATTACGAATCAATTCTACAAAAAACTGGTTTTTATTTTCATTCCATTTTGGGAGTATAGATGAAGTTTCAATTTCGGATGGTGCAATAAAAAAGAAACTTCCCTGTTGCCAAAAATCAGTCAGCAAAATGCATCTTTCTTTTATAAGCTCAATAATGTTATTCAATTTATTTTCATCAGAAATTATAATTCCCTTTTCTTCAAATACTTTCTTTACAGCGGGTTTTAACCTTTCAACACTTGACCTTTTTATCCATTCATGATTGAACCATTTGGCTTTTTCAAAATCAAATTTAGCGCCATGGGAATGAACTCTTTCCATCGAGAATTTTTCAATCATTTCATCCAAAGAAAATAGTTCCTGCTCCGTTCCGTCATTCCAGCCAAGCAGTGCAAGCATATTATTAAATGCTTCCGGCATAAAACCTAATTCCTTAAAACCTTTTACAGGCCCAATTTTCGGATCATTCCATTCCATTGCAAAAACCGGGAAACCCAATCTTTCTCCATCTCTTTTGCTCAACTTTCCATTACCATCAGGTTTTAAAATTAAAGGAAGATGAGCCCATTGGGGCATGTGTTTTTCCCAACCAAAATATTTCCACAATAATACATGAACTGGTGCACTCGGCAACCACTCTTCCCCACGTAAGGCATGGGTTATCTTCATTAAATAATCATCAACTACAACTGCTAAATGATACGTTGGCATTCCATCCGCCTTCAACAAAACCTTATCATCAACCCCATCTGTTGGCATTTCAATTTCCCCACGTATCATGTCATTAAAATGTACATATTCATCCCGCGGCATTTTAATTCTGATAACATGAGGAAAGTTTATTTTTATAAGTTCTTCAACTTCTTCTTTGGGCAAAGTAAGAGAGTTTCTCATATTAAGCCGGTTTTGAAAATCGTATTGCACATTGAATTTTCCCTGTGCTTTTAATGTTTCTCTCAGGCTTTCAATTTCTTCCGGCGTATCAAATGCATAATATGCATACCCGGATTTTACCAATTGTTCTGCATATTCCCTGTAAATATTTTTTCTTTCACTTTGCCTGTAAGGCCCGTATTCTCCCGGTTTTTGGGGGCTTTCATCAGGTAAAATATTGCACCAATTAAGGCAATCCATCAGGTATTTTTCTGCACCTTCCACAAATCTCGTTTGGTCGGTGTCTTCAATTCTTAAAACGAAATCACCATCATTTTTCCTGGCAAATAAATAATTATACAATGCGGTGCGGACACCGCCAAGATGCAAACCGCCAGTGGGGCTTGGCGCAAACCTTACTCTTACTTTACTCATTTTGCAAAGATAATTGTTTGCTTTTATCCGCTTTTGAACAGTAAACAAAGAAATTCTGCGGATTCTTATTTTAACGCTATGAATTTCAGGGTAATTTTTTCTGAATATTGAATTTATTTTTTTTATTTTTCATTAGCAGAACCACAACTGTTTTTGTTTTAAAAAAGTTTATTCAAAATAAAAGAAAAAGGCGTTTTTTTTATTTTCTTTTTTGGAATTCAAATGCTACTTTTGCAGCCCTTAATTATATAATTGAGGAGAGGTGCCTGAGTGGCCGAAAGGAACGGTTTGCTAAATCGTCGTACGGGTCAAACTGTACCGTGGGTTCGAATCCCACCCTCTCCGCAGTTTTTTATGTAGGGAGGATAAATTCGGGGCGTAGCGTAGCCCGGTCATCGCGCCACATTTGGGATGTGGAGGTCGCAAGTTCGAATCTTGCCGCCCCGACAAAGAAGCCATTCAAATTTTTGAATGGTTTTTTTATTTAGGTTAATTTATAGCTGGTATTAATGAAAAAATGCTTTTCCCAATTTCGTAAACGCTTTTCCCGATAGCGTAAATGACAAAACATTCTTTAAATGAAGTTTGCAAAAAATAATTTAAAGAATGAAGCAAATTATATTATTATCATTTATTTTATTTCCTGCGGGCTTGTTAGCACAACAAAAAAAAGACAGCACAAAAATTGTTTCACTCAAAGAGGTCATTGTGCCATTTAAAACAGTTAATGGAATAGGCCACATGCCAGATGAGAAAAGTGGAATCATTTATGCCGGCAAAAAAAATGAAGTGATATTGGTGGATAGCTTAGATGCCAATAAAGCAATCAATAATACACGGCAAATATTGGGAAGGATTCCCGGTTTGAATATTGTAGAAACAGAAACAGGTGGATTTACGGCTGACGGTATTGCTACACGCGGATTGAATCCAATTCAGAGTATCGAGATGAACACCCGCCAGGACGGTTACAATATTAGTGGAGATATTTTTGGCTATAATGAGTCATATTACCTTCCACCAATGGAAGCGGTGAACCGGATAGAAATGGTAAGGGGCGCTGCTTCACTTCAGTTTGGAGCGCAGTTTGGCGGCATGGTAAATTATGTGATCAACGATGCTCCAAAAGATAAAAAATTTGAATTTCATACTTCTGAAACGGCTGGCAGCTTTGGTTTGATCAATTCATTTAATTCAATTGGCGGAACCATTAATAAAATCAGCTATTACGGTTTCGTTCAATACAGATATATGAATGGATGGAGGCCTAACAGCCGTCAGTGGCAATTTTCAGGATTTGGCAAAATACAATACAAAGCATCGGAAAAATTAAATTTGGGAATAGAATATACCATTCTTCGCAACAGAATAAAGATGCCGGGAGGGCTTACAGACAGCATGTTTGATGCTAATCCAAGATCTTCTTTCCGGAGTAGGAACTGGCTGAAAAGCCCGTGGAATATTATCGCAGCCCACACTGAATATACTATTTCTCCCAAAACCTCATTAAATATAAAAAGTTCTTTGATGTTTAGTAACCGCTCCTTAGTTTGGCGCAACGAAGATGGCGGTGCGGGTGCTTTGGATAATATTGATCCCGAAACAGGAAAATATAGTAACCGCGAAGTAGGCATAGAGAACATGAATAATTCAACTACAGAAATCAGGCTATTGCATTATTATAATTTCGGGAAGATGGATAATACACTTGCCGGAGGCATCAGGTATTCTTATGCATGGTTTCAAAAAATGAGCGATGGCGATGGCACTACGGGTTCTGATTTTGATTTATCTACAACAGGAGAGTTTGGAAAAAACATTGATTTTACAACCACTAATATCGCACCGTTTGTTGAAAATATTTTTAAGATAAACGACAAATTCAGTATCACTCCCGGATTTCGTTTTGAATATATTAAAAGCACCAGTGACGGATATAAAAAATCGGGTGGAGTAAAAATATTTTCGGATGAAAATAGGAAAAGATATAAGCCATTATTCGGTGTAGGCTTTGAGTATAAAGCAACTGCATTTAATAATTTGTATGCGAACATCAGCCAGGCTTACCGGCCAATATCCTATTCCGAATTAACTCCTATCGGTGTTACTTCAAAAATAGATATGAATTTAAAGGATGCAGATGGTTTTAATTCAGATTTTGGATACCGTGGTACAGTAAGAAATTATTTGAATTTTGATGTGGGTTTATTTTATATGGCATACAATAACAGGATTGGAACTGTATGTCTTGTCCTAAAATAGGTTTACACAAAAAGTGTAAATATGGAAATACAAAATCAATTAATTGAAAGAAGAATTTACAGTTTAGCCTTGCAACATAAAATTTGTAAAGAGCATATTGAAGATGGTG
>Ga0207933_1002570_pt1 | contig 11574 bp, 14 predicted proteins | sample NGESurdeep092012_4_FD_184488 | JGI IMG/M metagenome (GOLD analysis project Ga0207933, IMG submission 184488) | Arctic peat soil microbial communities from Barrow, Alaska - NGEE Surface sample F53-3 deep-092012 (SPAdes) | ecosystem: Environmental > Terrestrial > Soil > Wetlands > Peat ... | reverse complement strand
TGCATTTTCCGACGGTTGTTGTACACCCGTTCCGATTGAAGTTGTACACCGATTCCGACGTAGTTGTACACCCCGGAAGGTCGTGACGCTGGCTTTGGCGTGAGTGAGAGGGCACCGACAACGCTCTTTGATTAGTCCAATAATCAGAGGAGTCGCCGGTGCCCCGTCCCCATCAAACCATGCGCAAGGTCCGCGAGATACTTCGACTCCGTTGGAGCGAGCACTTAAGCCTGCGTGACGCAGCGACCGCACTCGCCATGCCGCACGCCACCGTGGCGCTCTACGAAAGGCGTGCCCTGGAAGCGGGACTTTCCTGGCCGCTACCTGATCTCGACGACGACGCCCTCGAGGCGATGCTCTTTACGCCCACCCCTACGAAGGTGACGCGCGAGCAACCCGACTTCGCCTACCTCCAGCGCGAACTGCGCCACAAGGGCGTCACCTTGCAGCTGCTCTTTGACGAGTACCGCGAGGTCCACCCCGACGGCTACGCCTACAGCCAGTTCGCCAAGCTCTATCGTCAGTGGCGGCGCCACCTCGACGTCGTGATGCGCCAAGACCACGTGGCGGGCGAGAAGCTCTTCGTCGACTTTCCCGGACTCACCATTCCCATCTACGACGAAAAAACGCTCGCCGTCTCGTTCCGCGCCGAACTCTTCGTCGCGGTGCTGGGCGCGTCGAACTACTTCTTCTGTGAGGCGCTGCGCAGTCAAGAGCTCGAGCACTGGGTGAACGCCCACGCGCACTGCTTTACGTTCTTGGGCGGTGTGCCGAGCATCGTCGTGAGCGACAACTTGAAGTCCGCGGTCACCAGGGCCTCTCGCTACGAGCCCGACCTCAACGCCACGTTCCAAGAAATGGCCGCGCACTACGGCACCGCCATTATCCCCGCGCGCCCCTACAAACCCCGCGACAAGGCGAAGGTCGAAGTGGGGGTGCAGATCGTCGAACGCTGGATTATGGCGCGACTGCGCAAGGAGCGCTTCACGAGCCTCGCGGATCTCAACGAGGCGATCGCTTCACTGGTCGAGCTCGCCAACCTAAAGCCCTTTAAGAAACTCGAGGGCTCACGCGCGTCGCTGTTCGAAGAGATCGACCAGCCCGCGCTGCGAGCCTTACCCGAGACCCCTTACGAGTTCGCCTCGTGGCGACGCGCCAAGGTCAACATTGACTACCACGTCGAGGTCGAGCGCCACTACTACTCCGTGCCCTACCGACTGGCCCGCGAGGTCGTTGAGGTGCGCCTCACGAGTTCGGTGGTCGAGGTGTTCTTCAAGAACAAACGCGTGGCGGCGCACCTGCGCCGTTACGATCGCGGACGCCACTCGACCGAGACGGCCCACATGCCCGATTCGCACCGTCGCTACCTCGAGTGGACGCCGGGACGCATCGTTGCCTGGGCCGAGAAGAACGGACCCGCGACGGGTGAGTTCATCAACGAGTTGCTCCTCAGTCGACCCCACCCCGAACAGGGTTTCCGCTCAGCCTTGGGCGTGATGGGGCTCGCCAAGAAATACGGACCCCAACGACTCGAAGCCGCGTGCGCGAGGGCGCTCGCGCTGCGCTCGTTCTCCTATTCGTCGGTCACGTCGATCTTGAAACACGGGCTCGACCAGCGACCACTCGTCACAGGGTCCACTCGGGCCCACCCCGTGCACAGCAATATCCGGGGCCCGAACTACTACCACTAGGAGAACCATGCTCACCCATTCCACCATCGAGGGCCTCAAGTCCCTGCGACTGCCGGCCATGGCGTCAGGACTGCTCGAACAACGAGAGCACCCCGACTACCACGAGCTCTCCTTCGAGGACCGCCTTGGATTACTCGTCGAGCGCGAACTCCTCCAGCGACAGAATCGTCGACTGGAACGAATCTTGAAGGCCGCCAAACTGCGCAGCGGCGCGGTCGTCGAGGACCTCGACTTCTCCACGACCCGCGGTCTCGACAAGGCCACGTTGCACTCACTGGTGAACTCACCCTGGGTGAGCAATCACCACCAGGTGATGATCGTGGGCCCGACGGGCGTCGGCAAGACCTTTCTCGCCTGCGCCATTGCGAACCACGCCATTCGCGACGGAGCGACCGCACTTTACGTGCGCGTGCCGCGGCTCCTCGATGATCTCAGCGTCGCGCGCGCTGACGGGCGCTTAGCCAAGATGATGGCGAACCTCGCGCGCGTCGACGTGCTGATCCTGGACGATCTGCTGCTTCGCCCGCACTCTGACGACCAGGCCGCCGACCTTCTTGAAGTCGTCGAAGACCGTCGCGGGCGATCAGTGATCGCCACGTCGCAGCTACCAATCAGCCACTGGCACGAGGGTCTCGGCGACCCGACTATCGCCGACGCCATCCTCGACCGGTTGCTCGAACGGTCCCATCGCATCGAGCTCGCCGGCAATTCTCGACGTCGAAACGACACCACACCCCGCGCGAAGAAAACAATGACACCAGCAGCAAAATGATTCGTTCTACGATGACTCGGGAGGAGGTGAGCTAGGGAAGAGCACTCACCAGCACAGCATCACGACCAGTGTTCAACTACGTCGGAACAACTGTGCAACTTCGTCGGAATACGCAACGACCCCGAGCAATCCACCTTGCTGCTCTTGCCGTTCACGGATGCGCTCCTCGACCATCTGTCGCTGTTCGTCTGTCAGATGCGAGTTGTCGCCCGCTCCGTAGCTGATCCAGCCATGTTCATTCGTCGCCATGCGCCCATTATGCACCCGTAGCGGCAATTTGACTTTCTCTGCCCGAGAGTAGGACGCCACAGCCCTGAAACGTTGCGCCGGAGGCTCAATCGGCATTCTGGACGAGCTGACATCAAAAGAGACGAAGCGTCATCGTCGAGCAGAGTGTCAACGCTCACGTGAAAGACGGGGTGCACCTTCGTTCGAGAGGTAACTAGGGATGAAACTCTGCGGTGAGCGCCGTCGCTTCTGATTTCGGACCAGTGACTAGAAAGATATTGCCGTCCTCGTCGTAGGCCAAGTAGTTATTCAAGTCTTTCAACGTTCCGACATAGAAGGCCGGAGAATTCGCCAGCGTCATAAGTGTGATCTTCGCGTTAGTCCCTAGACTCACGGTCTCCACAACGGCGTGCACGTAAAATTGAAAGTCATCGGGGCCGCCGCAATGGAGAGTGACCACGTTGCCAGTCACTTTTGCCGGTTCCGCACCACCGCCGTATCTCACGTAGTCGACTTGGATGAACCGATACGTTGCTCCCTTCGAGCAGATATCAGGCCCGGGATAGGCGCGAAGGGTTTGAGGTCCGGAAACTCTTGAAAGATGCGAGCCGCTTTCGCCCCAAGAAAGTGCAAAACCCTCAATGACAACAATTGCCGAGATCGCGAGTACGAACAACCAAAACGATGGGGTCTTGAGAAATGCCCGAAATGCACTTAATCTTCCACGTTCCCGAATCGGGGAGACCGATTCATTCGATATTCCACTCAACAAAGATCCCAACCTAGAACGCCACTTGACGACAGGGTATATCCCAAGGAGCTTCTCGGGCATCTCTTCGACCCACCCATTCGGTGCTGACCACGTCCCCAGAATTGATGAACCTTCGACCACTTCGTTGCGCCGACCTGCTGACGCGTCTGCATTCGCCGGGGATTGTTGGTGTCGGAGACCCGAAGCAACAGATCTGCAACCACTCATTGGCGACTTTCCGAAAAGTCACCAAAGGCTGTGTCCGGAAAATCCGACGAGTACCGATATCTGGACCTTTGGACCTTTCATCGCACTATTCCAGCCAGGCCTTCGATGAGTCGAGCAGTACCCCGAACGTTTTTCCATGTTGAAAAGTGCGCCATTTGAAATTGAATTTCTGAACCATCTGTCGTGGTAATGGCGAAGCTGAATCTTCCCTCTCGAACGGCCCGTTTAATGTCAGCAACCCTGAAACGCTCGAAAATTTCTTCGACAATTGGCGAGTCCCTCGAAATTTCACGAGTTCCTATGAGCACCACACGGAGGTAGCGATTCGTCAAAAGGACTACGGAACAGGGTCTCAAAGCGAAGACACCAACGGGCATTGGGTGCGTCTCCATCAATGCGCCATCAATCTTCACCTTGGATACGTGGGCGATTGCTAGAGCGGTCTCATCTTTTCTTAGAGAGATCGCAACTCGTTCGAGGTTCTCAAGTGGAATTGAGCGACCAATCCTTTGGTTGAGTTGTAGGAGATCATCCAGACTGGCCATTTCCCATTATGGTTCGGCGCCCTTGACTTCGGTGACCTCGCAAAACAGGTCCGGCTAGCACGCGCCGGCGCTCGGAATCCTAAACCTTTGATCTGGTGTCGGAGAACCGAAGCAACAAATCTGCTACCAAGCACTGGCGGCTTGAACCAGCTAGATCTTGACCGTTGTCGGAGACCCGACCTAACAGGTCTGGTGCCACACACTGGCGCCTAGCCATCGAAGCGCACCTACGATCGGTAACCCAACGACAAGGGTCACCGGTTCGCGGGATCGAGAGAGGGAGTCATTTCCTCATTCGAGACCGGAATTGAAGGAAAACGTCGCGAAACCTCTTCGGATAACATTCGCCATGTGACATTGAGTATCATCCACCAATTGATGCCCTCGTTTGTCAAACTCGTATCGTTTCGTATCGGCGATTCGATTTTCAGTGGCGTGATTGTTTTTGGCCGCCAGCGATCTCCGGGCTACTTAGTGGTGGTATTCGGTATTCTGCTCATCGTCTTCGCAGGAGTCTTCGCGTTGGCGAACTACAGCCGAAACTCTCAAGCCGCCAATTGGGAGGACGAGAGCCCACTTGACACAAGTCGGGGCGCAATCGTGAAGAGAAAATTCGTGGTTGCAGCGAATAACAAGGCGCTTCGCTATATGCCAGTGGCAACTCTTGCTTTGGGACTTATCTTCCTCGTGGTCGGTGGAGTCATGGAACTCGCATAGCAAACTGCGTTCTACCTATCCTTTGAGAACAAAGCTCATTTCGCGGAATTGGGGAGCGAATTAAGCGTCGAAGCAGCCGCAATATGCGCCAACTCGACTGCGCGCAAATACTAGAAATTCGCTCGATCCGCAATGGTCGGAGTTTGCTGGTGTCGGAGACCCGGAGGCATAAGGCACCTGACCAGGACGCCGTGCCACCGCGGCCCGATGGGGGCGCCGCGCCTGAGCTGAGCGAAGGGCCGGCGACCCCTCGCGCCACGTGGTACTGGTACGGACTCGGAGCTTTTCGAGATCACCCCTTGACGCGGGAAAAGTGTCGAATTACAATGATGTCACTCCTTTGAGAGAGCCATAACGAGGCTGGGCCGGCGCCAACTGCAGGCGTTTAGCGGATTTGCCCTTTTGAGAGTGCAGAGCGATAAGCATCCCCGTCATTCGACGGATTGCGGGCACTCTTCAAGGGAATCTCGGTGGTACCAGAATCAATCGAAATTCAACCGTCTGGCGTTGCTGGCGAGTTCAGCGACAGCGATGAGGCGACCGCCGAAGGCGGGCGCGCTTTAGTTCACTCAAGAACACAACTCGTTGATCCCAGTCGTCCTCGTTTTCAGACTTCTGGCTGGAAATTCACGTATTGGCCGGGTTGCGGTGAAGCATCGTTGGTAATTGTCACGTCGGGGTCAACACGGTCCCGTGGCCTAGGAGAACAGACACCGCTCAGTGATGAAGCGGCACAACTTCACTGGCAGATCGCAAATGGTCGAGCAGCCTCGCGGTCACGTCATTACTTCGTACTGAACCAACTGCGCTACATGTGGGTGCTCACGTTCGCCGACGGTCACTACGACCGGCGCACGGTCATGACCGAGGTGTCAGAGTTTGCGCGACGGCTGCGCACGTTTCGCAACGGATCGAGCTTCGCCTACTGGTACTCACCGGAACTGCACCCGCTCGGTCACGGCTGGCACGTCAACTTCTTCATCTCGTTTCGCGTCCCGCACGCCGAGATCGAGGCGTTGTGGAACCACGGCTTCGTCTGGGTAACAGACTTCGCGTCATCGATGGGCGGTCCGAAAGGTGAGCCACTCGGTCTCTGTCGCACGCCCCGTGAGGGGCTTCGCCGTGCGGCGCACTACGGCTGCAAGTACTCCCAGAAAGACTGGTCGCCCGAGCACGTCGGCGCACAGAATCATCGCTACGAACTCGCCCAAGGCTTTCCCCCGCAGAAGGTCGGTGGCTGGGCGCGCGATCCCAGGCACGCCGAAGAGCTCGTGGCCGACTTGATTCCGCTGGAGGATCGCAGGTTCCTTCAACACTGGGATTCCAACGACATGGCCGACTGGAAGCGGCCACCCGTAAGGACTTGGCGATGGTGATCGCTGACACCGCTGACTTTGAAGTGCGTGACTACACACGCGCGGCACAAACTCTGATAGCAATCCAACTACGGATTCTCGACGGGGACCAGAAAGGTTGTGACGATGAGCCAGACACTGGCCTACGTGCGAGTCTCAACTGAGGACCAGGTCGAGTTCTCCCCTGACGCGCAAACGAAGCGGTGTCGCGACCTCGCACGCCTACGTGATCTCGGGCCCGTCACCGTGCTCGCCGATGAAGGTTGGTCGGGCAAGAATCTCGAGCGTCCCGCCATGCGCGAATTGCTACGCCTCGTCGAATCCGGCGCGGTGCGTCACCTTCTCGTATGGCGGTGGGATCGGCTCAGCCGCGACCAGGGCGACTTCTCGCGCCTGGTGAAGATGTTCAGCAAATACGCCGTCGTAGTGCACTCAGTCAATGAGGGTGATCTCGACCTCTCCAGCGCGTCAGGAAAAATGCAGATTGGCGTCACGGGCGTCTTCGCGCAGTACTACCGGGACCAGATCGTCGAGAACACGAAGATGGGTCAGCGCCAGGCTGCAGAGAGTGGGCGGTGGCAGAACCACGCACCCACGGGCTACGACATGATGAACGGCTACCTGGAACCAAACGAGATGGCGCCACTGGTCCAGCGCATCTTCACCCTTCGCGCCGAAGGTGCAAGTTACCCCGTGATCGCAGCCGAAGTAGGGATCAAATACTCCACCGTGCGAAGCATTTGCCTCAACCGGGCTTACCTCGGCGAGGTGAAATACTCCGGCGACTGGTACCCCGGCATCCATGCCCCCCTAGTCAATGAACGCCAGTTCAACGCCGCCCAGCGCGGCCACACCAAAGGACAGCGACGAAGTAAAGACCTCCTCTCGGGGAAGGTTCGCTGCGGGCTCTGCGGACGCGTGGCGGGAGTCCACTACAACGACCGCAACCAAGCGATCTATCGCTGTCGCCATCGCGGAACGGGCTGTTCACAGTCTGGCCGATCGGCGAACGGACTCCACCGCGCGGCAGTACTGGGCATGAAAGTGCTCGCCGATGACGCGGACCTCCAGTCGGCGATTCGCCGCCAGTTAACCGCTCACCAACACGCAGAAAAGCCCAAGGGACCTTCAGTGACGTCGGTGATCGTATCGCTTCAGAAGAAGGAACGAAAACTGCTTGACCTCTACTACGTCGATCAGATCGATTCAGGCACCTTCAGTTCTGAAAATCGACGCATTGTGACACAGATCAAGACTCTCCAGAAGGAAGCGGATGACTTTGCACGTGACCAGAAGACTCGTGGCGAGGCAGTAACCAAGTTTGACGAGGTTGCCGCACTGCTTGTGAATCTGGACGTTGAGCGCCTGTGGAACGCTGCGAGTCCCGCAGAACAGCGAACGCTGATCGAGGACCTTATTGATTCGGTCTGCATCTACCCGGATCAGATCACCGTTCAGGTTGCTGGAGCGCCGCCATTCATCGTTGCCCTTGACGAGGTTGGGCTTACCCAAGGTTGCAAACCTGTGGTGTCGGAGAGCCGACCCCCACAATCTCCGACTGGCGGTTAGAGCGCTGGGAAATTGACTAAGTCCACGGTCCGAAGCCAACACCTAGCTCCTCGGCAGCGCTGATGTTAAGAAGCGCCGGGGGTGGCCGGAGTCCACGTTTGCATTTGCTTGCGAGATTCAACAATCAACGCCATAGATTTCTCTACCATTTTGCTGATCATCAACTCCATTTGAATAAATTCACTCCAGCCAATTACCGGAATATCCTTCGTAGCTAGAAACCAAGAAGGGTATTGGCTTCGAATATTGGTGACGATCTCGATTGCTTCTGGCCGATGGGAAGATGCTTCGTGATGGACCCACGGAAGCAACTCGAAGTAGAGATTCAGTAGTCCAAAGATTGTCGATGTGGAAACTCGGTAGATTCTGAAACGGGATTGGACGACCCTATTGCCTTTCGGAATTGTGTCTTTAAACTCGTTGTAAAGCGTCTCGCCTTTGCGAAATTTGTTAACAATTTCTGCGATGTTTTCTTCTTTATCTTGGTTCGACAAGTAATCGATAGATGAATCTAAACGAGACAAGTCGTCGGCAACGCCCGCGTAGAGATAGATGATCTCACGCATGGCTTTTTCCCAGTCCGTTTTTATATGCCTTTGCAAGTGTCCATCTCGGTATTAATAGATGTTACGAAGGGTATCTCTAAGCAAACGCTCGGTGGCGGCTTCGATCACTGGATTCCTAAATGGTGTCGAAGGCTCGACCTACACAATCTCCGACTGGAGACTGCGAAACTGGGCGGGCTATTGGGTGGCTCCCCTTGGGCCGCCGCTTACTAATCGGAGTATTAGGGCACCTGAGACGTGAATGGTAAACCAAGCGTCACCGGGACCAGCACTGCTGGCCCGGTGGGCGTCCCCTGTCGATGAACGATCGGCAGAAAGCCAGTCCAACAAGTTCCTGTCGTGTTTCGCAAGCAGACCCATCTTCATTGCTGATTGCGTCAAGGGGCCAAGAGCGTTGCCTTTGCAACCCAGAATCGTAAGATCCAACTGCAAGGCCGTAGTGGCATCAGTGATCGCGTCGCCGGGGTCAACGCCTATTTCGTGAAGGGCTTTCTGGTACGTCGTCTCCACCTCTTCCCATCCGGAGCGGCCGCCTAGGAGACGAAGTACGGGTTCCACAATCTCAACGTGAAGCTCACGAGATGAAAATGGAATTATTTCACCGCTTATCATTTCGTACGAAATTCTCTCCTGCGAGAAGATTTCGTTGACAGCGATTTCTAAATTGTCGTGTAAAAAGCTCCACTTTCGTTCAAGCAACGCGTAGAACAGTTCAATCGTGGATAAAAAGTAGCTGTTGTCGCAGCCGTTAAGAAAGTTGGGGAGCGTCTCGGAGGCGAACAATGTGTTGCCGATGTCGAATCCAGTACGTCTTTCCAAGACTCTTTGCGTCTCGGCGAATAACTCGTTGAGCGCAATACTATTAAGGCCCAAATCGGTCACCGTGTAGACGATTCGTCTTCGAACGTCAGGCCGAATTCCAGATGTCCAGACTTGCTCCCCTTCGCGCTCCCTCTTTTCGAATTCTCGTTGTTGTTCTCGTTCGTGAAAGAGCATTGTCTCCTCATCAACCTTTCATCGCTTGCGGAGCCCGAGAAGACGTCTCTATGTGGCCCAAACTACGATCCATCTCTGCCCAAGAGTCCCCCGCGGATCCTCGATGAGGAGTTCTTGTACCCAATCATGTCGCGAACGACGACACCTGGCAAGTTTTTTCGACGCGGCGGTGCGCTCCCTGTATAACAGCACCCGCAAACTGCATAACGACTTTTTCAGGCCCCCCTAGTGCAATTCCATGAACTCCCTAGAGACCAAACGGCACGAACCCGATCTTCATGGCGGCTACATCGGTAGGGCGTCGGCGTGCCTTGATGTTGTTCTCGAAATCCGACATTCGCTTGCTCGCTCGCTTGATAATGGGGAGAATTACGGGATTGTCCACATAAGGAGCAGGTGAGTCGAGCATCGGAAACGCCTTCTTGAAAGCAGCGTGGTCGCGGTAGGCGGTTCGAACTGAGGCGCCCCAATACTCCGCCACTTCTTCCACGGTCGGATCGTGTTTGAGAATCTCGCGAGTGATGCCCCAGCACCAGGCCCACGTGATGGCGGTCGCTCCTTTCATCAAACCCGCGTTGCTGACTGCTACCTCAAGCCACGTGGGTGGTCGTGGACTTGCCTGAACGCTCATGAACCCTCCGCTGATCTTGTAAATATCATGCCACATTTTGGCAGTACTTGCTATACTGCCATTCTATGACAGTAAGTCTTCACATCGTCCAGGGACCGAATGGACCTCGCGAACTCGCCTCGGGAGTTGACGCGCTCTACCTCTCTGGACGTGCCGCCCTGCCCGTCGAACTTCTTGCCCACTTGGACGCGCTTCGTCTACTTGCCGACCAGCAGGAAGGTCCCGTCGAGATCATCATCGACGGACTCATCATGCAACTGCAACCGCGCAAATGGGGTCTCTATCGCTACTGTCTCGACCACCCCTACGCCCGTTTCGGTTTCACCCCCAAGGACAAGATTCCGGCTATCCGGGTCCAACCTCGCGCGGAGTTTCTCCATGGGGCAGGAGTGGAGTACGTCGTCGAATGGTCGCGGTATCTGCTCGAATCGGTGTGTGGTCCGGTATTGCTCGAAGTAAGCCGCGTCGATCTCTTCGCTGACTTTCAAGGCTGGAGTGTCTCGGGTGATGATCGCCGTGAGTTTCTCTGTCGCGCGGACACGCGCCACCTGTTCGAAAGTGCTGAAGAGTTCAACGGACTCCAAATAGGCACACGTGGTTCGGGCACGATCTTTGCGCGTATCTACGACAAGACAATCGAGTCCGCCAAGTCCGGCACCGCGTATTGGAAAGATGTGTGGGGCGATATCTACGATCCCGATCTTCACGTCACGCGCGTGGAATTCGAGCTGCATCGCGAAGTCCTGCGTCAGTTCGGCATCTGCACACCCGACGAGGTACTCGGCGCGACGGGTTCGCTGTGGCACTACCTCACTCACGACTGGCTCACGCATCGCATCCCCAGCGACGATGAGACGAGGTCTCGCTGGCCAGTGTCGGAGCCATGGCAATGCGTCCAGCGCGCGCGAATCGGCGACGACGCAGTAGGGATCGAGCGGGCCTACGGGGCGAAGCAATCAGGAGTCTTGGCGAACCTCATGCCCTCGCTCGTCGGGCAACTGGCGAACTTTGCCGCCCTGACCAACTGCGAGTCCACCATCGACCTCATCCCCACTTTGGAGCGTCACCTCCAGCACTACGCGCGCTCCTCGGGCCGCTCCATGATCTCGCGCATCACCGAGAAACAACAGAAGTATGGCCTACCGTGATGATGCCGCCCGATTACGACGCGGTCGCATCGGCGCTCGTGACGATCGGGCTGCGTATTGTGAACAAGAACCGAGGACCCAAAGGAGGTCTACGTGCTAACCCTGGCGTACTGCCGAGTCTCGACGGAGGAACAAGCGGAGGAGGGCTGGTCGATCGAGGGCCAGACGGACAAACTTCGGACCTATGCGAATTTGCACGACCTCGGCGAGATCACCGTCATCACCGATCCGGGCGTCTCTGGCAAGAACCTACTGCGACCTGGTTTGCAGCAGTTGTTGGCGGCGGTCGAAGCGGGCCACGCAACGCACGTCGTCGTTTGGAAACTTGACCGGCTCTCTCGCAACTTACGCAACTTGATGGAGTTGCGCGATACGTT
>Ga0207933_1002569_pt1 | contig 11575 bp, 12 predicted proteins | sample NGESurdeep092012_4_FD_184488 | JGI IMG/M metagenome (GOLD analysis project Ga0207933, IMG submission 184488) | Arctic peat soil microbial communities from Barrow, Alaska - NGEE Surface sample F53-3 deep-092012 (SPAdes) | ecosystem: Environmental > Terrestrial > Soil > Wetlands > Peat ... | reverse complement strand
CTGTTACGTGGTGGTCAAGGAGTTTTTAACGTGGTATCAATGGCGAACGTGGTTGCCGAGCTTACGACCATGATGAATGGCATTGAAGAGAAGTCGGAGAAGGTGACTCGTTCGGCGTGAGTCTGTTTCTTGACGGCGCCAGTCCCCGTCACCCCAGTTTCCACTCCGCATCCGACGAGCGTTTCGCTAATCTCTCCGAAGAAATCTTTGCGGGACTGCTCACGCTCTACGGCGTTGCTTGGATGTACGAGCCCCTGGAATTTCCTCTCGCCTGGAACGACAACGGTGAAACCACGCGCGCATTCCGTCCCGATTTCTACTTGCCCGAGACGGGCGCTTTTATCGAACTCACGGTTCTCGAGCAGCGACTGGTCACGAAGAAGAATCGCAAGGTGCGCGAGTTTCGCACGCTCTACCCCGAAGTGCCGATCCAGGTGGTCTACCGCGGTGACTTTCTCGCTTTAGCAGAGCGTCACGGGGTTAGCGTCACCTCGTTCATCAACCAAGCTGCCTAAAGTGATCGCCATAGAGAATCGACGCCCCTACCTCTACGACGCTCACGTCGCCCTCGGAGCCAAGATGGTTCCCTTCGGCGGTTGGGAGATGCCGCTGTCGTACCAGGGCGGGACGGTCGCCGAGCACCTCGCGTGTCGACGTGACGCGGTGGTCTTTGACGTCTCGCACCTGGGAACGGTGCGCTGTGACGGTCCGCACATGTTCGACGCGTTGCAAGACACCCTCACCAACGACCTTCGAAAGATCGCGCCGGGGAAGGCGCAATACACGCACCTGTTGAACGACGAGGGATTTGTCGTCGACGACATCATCGTGTGGTGGTACAGCGACCACGAGTTCGACGTCATGCCCAACGCGTCCAATACGTCGGGCGTCACCGCGGCGCTGCCGGGTCGCGACGTCACGACCGAGCGATGCGTCTTGGCCGTGCAGGGTCCGAACGCGCGCGAGAAGGTGGCTGCGCTCGGCACGGCGTTCTGCGAGGTACCGCGCTTTGGCGTGCGCCGCTTCGATTTTGGTGGCGTCGAAGTTCGAGTCGCGGGCACGGGCTACACCGGCGAGGCGGGACTTGAGATCGCCGCACCCAACGAGGTCGCCGAGGAGATTCTGGCGGGCCTCGTCGCCGCGCAGATCACTCCCGCCGGGCTCGGCGCGCGCGACACCCTGCGACTGGAGTCCGCGTTGCCCCTCTACGGACACGAGTTGTCGCTCACGTCGACGACGCTCGAGGCGCGACTCGGCTGGGTCCTCGGATGGGACAAGGACACCTTTCGCGGTCGAACAGCCGTCGAGGCCGAGCGCGAGCGCGGAGTGAGGCGACACTTGACGGGCGTCATCGCCGACGGACGTCAGCCCCTGCGCGACGGTGGGGAAGTGGTGGTGAACGGGGACGTGGTGGGCGTCTTGACGTCGGGGAACTTCTCACCGTTGCTCGAACGCGGCATCGGGTTAGGTCTCATTCGCGGCGAACTCGAAGCTGGTACTCCCGCGGCCGTGTCGCTGCGCGGTCGAGAGATTGCGGTGACGGTGACGTCGTTACCCTTCGTAAAGAAAGTATCGGCCCGTGGCTGATTATCTCCCGCACACTCCCGAAGAGACCGCGCAAATGCTGTCGTTCCTCGGCATGTCGTCACTGGAGCAACTTTTCGCGCACATTCCGGCGTCGGTACGACTGTCTCAGGGACTCGACCTCGCGCCCGGGATGAGTGAGCCCGACGTCGCGGCCATCTTCGCCCGCTACAGCGCAGCCAACACCGGCCAACTCTCGAGGCTCACGTGTTACGCCGGGGCGGGGGCCTACGACCACGAAGTACCCGCTGTTGTGAAGGCGCTCGGTTCAAGATCCGAGTTCGTCACGGCCTACACGCCCTACCAACCGGAGGTCGCCCAGGGTGTCCTCCAGGCGATCTTCGAATTCCAGACCATGGTGGCGCGACTGAGTGGTCTGCCCATCGCCAACGCATCGCTTTACGATGGCGCGACCGCCTTGGTCGAGGCCGTCAACATGGCCGCGGGAGCGACGCAGCGACCGACGCTGGTCATCTCGGCGGGCGTGCACCCGTACTGGCGCGCGGTCGTCACGACCTTCGCCCGAGGAACCGGCCACGAGGTCGTCGAAGTGGCACTCAAGAACGGGGTCACCGACTGGTCGAGTGTCGACGTGGGCGAGTGCGCCGCGGTGGTCGCGGCCTATCCGAACTACTTGGGTGTCCTCGAGGACATGGCGGGGGCGAAGTCTCTGGCCATCTCGACGGGCGGACTCTTCGTAGTCTGTGGTGACCCGCTCGCCGCCGGCGTTTTGAAGACAGCGGGCGACTGGGGCGCCGACGTCTTCGTCGGAGAGGGTCAACCCCTGGGAACCGCGCTGTCCTTTGGTGGCCCCTACCTTGGTCTGTTCGCGTGCACGCACGAGCAGATCCGTCGTCTCCCCGGGCGCATCGTGGGCGAGACCGTTGACTCCAACGACCGTCGCGCCTTCGTCACGACGCTGCGCGCGAGAGAACAAGACATCCGTCGCGAGAAGGCGACCTCGAACGTTTGCACCAATCAGACCCTGATGGCGGTGACGGCCGCCATCCAGCTCGGTTGGCTCGGTACGCAGGGATTCGCCGAAGTGGCGACGCGCTGCGCGCAGGCAGCGCACTACTTGTTCGACCAGCTGACCCGCATCGACGGCGTGCGTCGCGTCTCGACCAGTCCCTTCTTCCGCGAATTCGCGTTGCGCTTGCCGCGCGACGCCAGCGACGTGCTCGACGACCTGGTGGGCGAGGGCATCCTCGGAGGACTCTCGGCGTCGTCTCTGGCGGGCGAGAGTGACCTCTCCATCGAAGGCAGTACCGCCGACGTGGTTCTCGTGGCCGTCACCGAAAAGCGAACGCGTGACGAGCTGGATACGTACGCCGACGTGTTGCGAAAGGTGTTGTCGTGAGTCTGCCCGGAGGACGCGCGGCGTCGGCGCCGCTGCTCGGTCACGAGACCGAGCCCACCATTTTCGAGCTCTCGGTGAGCGGCCGCCACGCCTTTCAGTTGCGTACGACCGACGTACCCGCGACGCCGTTGAGCGACTTCATTCCCGCTCATCATCTCAAAACGTCGTCGGTCGTGCTGGCCGAGGTGTCCGAGCGCGATTTGGTGGGACACTTCACGCGACTGTCGCATCGACAATTCTCGGTCGATCTCGGGGCGTATCCGCTCGGTTCGTGCACCATGAAGTACAACCCGAAGTTCTGTGACGCCGTCGCGGCGGATCCGGGACTCAACGCGGTGCACCCAGGCGTTCCCGCCGCGCTCAGTCAGGGCTGGCTCGAGCTGCTCGTCGTCCTCGAAGAGAAACTGTGCGCGATCACCGGGATGGCGGTCGCCACATTGCAGCCCGCGGCCGGCGCGGCCGGCGAACTGACGGGACTGTTGTTGATGCGTGCCTTTCACGAAGCCAACGGCGACGTGCGCACCCGCATTCTGATCCCCGACTCGGCGCACGGGACCAACCCGGCCTCGGTCACGCTGGGTGGCTACGAGGTGACTACGATCCCCTCGAATGATCGGGGACTAGTGGACCTCGCCGCTCTTAAGGCTGCACTCGGGCCCGACGTGGCGGGCATCATGTTGACGAACCCCAACACACTCGGACTCTTCGAGGAAGAAATCGTCGACATTGCCGCCGCCGTGCACGGGGTGGGTGGACTTTTGTACTACGACGGGGCGAACCTGAACGCGATCCTCGGCGTGATTCGACCCGGGGACATGGGCTTTGACATCGTGCACATGAACTTGCACAAGACCTTTGCGACCCCCCACGGCGGGGGAGGACCCGGCGCCGGACCCGTGGCGGTGTCGCCACGCCTCGTCGAGTTCTTACCAGGGCCTCGAGCTGCGCGACGTGACGACGGAAGCTACGTCTGGTCGACGCCGGCGCGCTCTATTGGTCGCGTGCACGGGTGGCACGGCAACGCCATGGTGCTCGCGCGAGCGCTCGCCTACATCGACGTGCACGGCGGTGACGGTTTGACGCGCGTCGCCCAGCACGCGGTGCTCAACGCGAACTGGCTGCGCGAACGCTTGCGCGCGACCCTGCCGGCGGCGTACGACCGCGTCTGCATGCACGAGTGCGTGCTCACGGCTAGCGGACTCAAGACCACCTACGGCGTACGAGGTCTGGACGTCGCCAAGGGCCTCCTCGAAGAGGGCTTTCATTCACCGACGGTATATTTTCCGCTCATCGTGGACGAGGCCCTCATGTTCGAGCCCACCGAGACCGAAAGCTGGCAGACGCTCGAGTCACTGGCGGCGTCGATCGAGCGTATTGCCCGTCGCGCCGAGATCGACCCCGAGGGGTTACATCGCGCGCCCCAGTCCACGCCGGTCTCGCGAGTGGACGAGGCGCGCGCCGCGCGTCAATTGATCGCTACCGAGGACGCCGCGCACCGCTGAGTCGCGTCGCGACGTCGTCGCGAGAGTGTTACTCCGTGGGGACTGAAGAGATGTGGTGGGTTACCTTGCGCAGGAGTCGCGCGAGTTCGCGCTGTTCGGCCACGCTGAGGGCACTGACGGCCGCCACTTCGTGCTCGTTGAACGCGGGAAAGAGCTGGGAGATGACACGTTGGCCCTTGGAGCTCAGCGAGATTGATACGCGACGCTTGTCGTTGCGATGCGGCGTGCGCCGGATCAGCTTTTGATTTAAGAGTGTTTTGATTACGCCAGTCAGGGTCCCTTTGGTGACACCAGCTTCTTCGGCGACGTGCCCGGTCTCTTGGGGTCCCCAGATCCACAGCACCCACAAGACGGTGAAGGCGACCCAGCTGAGGTCGTAGTCCGCCAAAACGGTGCGCTCCATGTGGTTGCGCACCGCCGTGCCCGCCCGATAGACGTTCGACACGGCACTCATGGCGACGAAATCGAATTCGCGGTCTTCGAGACGCGTACGAATATCGGCTTCGGTTTGGAGGACGACTTCGGGTGCGGCAGACGAAATACGTCGACTCATAGTGAGTGCAGTGTACGCCCTCCCGTGAACGTCGTCCCCACGGTACGAAAATACCCCCCCAAGATTTCGTCGGGGGCGAGGAGGGTGAGCTCCTCGGTCGGTGCGTCAAAGAGATCCAACGTCGCGCTGCCGGCGAAGACCGGACCGAGTTCGACGTCGACTCCCGACATCGTGACGACTTCCGCGAGAGAATCTTGTCCGTCGAGTTCGATACTGGGAAACCATCGGTGGTGCAGCATCGGGTGACCATTGACGAAACCCCCGCCAGACGATTCTCCTTCGAGGGTAATTGTCGCCGTGGCGAGACGACGGTCACTGGCGGCCAAGGTCATACCGAAGCGTCCCCCGGCCTCGAGTCGGGGTCCGGCCGAGCCCACCGTGACGGGTCGCGTCTGGTGAATGGAACCCAGTTTCTTCGGGTAGCCCTGCAGGTAACCGCGCACGAGCGCGAAGTCCTTGTCGACCCAAATGAAGACGCAACGACTATAGATCTGGCCGTCGTAGCGACAGCGCACCACGACGAAGGCTTCCTTGTACTGCGAACGTATGGGGTCAAGGAGTTCGGCGCCGTCGTCACCGCAACTCTGCCAGTCGGCCCAGATGAAGGCAACGGCACCGGGATCCTCGTCGTCATGCACCAAGTCGACGTCGGGGGGGAGAACCGCTCGCACGTGGGCGGGGTCGGTGCGGTACTCGACCGTTAACAGGTCGCCCGAGTAGTGCCAGGGCGGCGTCGGTAATAACGACGCGCGCCCTGAGGCGGTCCGGGGAAAGGGCAGACCAGGGAACTGCATTAGCGGTCGCGCGTCCAACCGCGCTCGGGTCGATCGAACCAAATGTGCACTTGGCCGGTACCGATGGAGTTCTCGTACTGCGAGAACAGACGTCCTGGCGCCGTACAGCTCGCTCCACCCAGAGCGCCCGCCAGGAGTTGATAGTGACCGAAGCGTCCCTCGGGCTTGACGCGCAGGAACTGGTCCAACTCTTCGAGGACCTGGGCGTGATTCCCCTCGACCAGCGCGTCAATGACTCGGTGGTCCCAGTAGCGCGCGTCGTCGGAGTAGATGTGCTCTTCGTCGGCGGCCTCGTGCTCGCGTAGGTCGCGCAACGTGTGAAAGGTGTGGCTCAGTGCCCCCGAAGCGACGAGCACCACGCGCAAGTCGCTTTGGGCGATGGCCTCGGCGATAACGCGACCCACCGTGGCGAAATCTCGCTGGTCGGCGGTTTGGCAGAGACTCACGCTCATCCAGGATTCCTGACCTTGGAGAAACGGAAGGAAGTTCAACGTCGCGTAGGCAATAGGAAGGTGCTCATTGTCGATCGGCGTGATCCAGCACTCGGGCGTGTCGTCGGCGATCTTGGCGATGAGGTGCGCGAGTTCCGGGCATCCGGGAATGTCGTAGGGCACGCTCGACATGCCGCGGGGCAATTCTTCGCTCGTGTAGAAGCCCAGTCGACGTTCGTGCGAAGTCACGACGAACTCGACGGTGGTGAACCAGTGGCTGTCAAAGACGAGGACGACGTCGGGTTTGAGGTCGTCGAAGACGTCGCGACGCAGTGCGTGCAACCCGGTCCATAGAGTGCTCTCTCTGCCGTGGTTGAGTTCGTGGCGAAGTTCGTCCGGCAGAACGATAGTGGGCACGTGAGCCAACAGGCCCGCCCCGACGATGTCACCCATACGTAGTTCCCTCCTTCACTTGCAGCGTGGTCAGGTCCGAATAGAAATCCAGCGCGTAGTCGCCTCCCTCGCGACCCACGCCACTGATGCCAATACCCCCGAACGGTGCGGTCAAGTCGCGGACCAAGAAGCAGTTCACCCACACCGTACCGGCGCGAATACTCTCGCCCACGCGCGTCGCGCGTTCCTCGCTAGAGGTGTAGATGATGGCCGAAAGCCCATAGGCGGTGGAATTGGCCAAGCTGATGGCCTCGTCGTCGCTGGTGAAACGCTGGAGGGTTACGACCGGACCGAAGATCTCTCGTTGGACGACTTCGGAGTCATTAGAGACAGGTTCGATCACCGTGGGTGCGAACCAAAGTCCCGCGCGAGCGACCGCTTCGCCCCCGAAGAGCACCGTGTCGCCGTGCGCGCGGGCGCGATCGACGAAGCCCTGGACCCGGGCGAGGTGGTCGGGGTGAATCAAGGGGGAAATCGTCGTCGCGCCGTCGCGCGAGTCTCCGAGGACGTGCTCGGCTGTCTGCAAGCGGAAGCGCTCCACGAAGTCATCGGCGGCGCTCGCCTCTACGAGCAGTCGCGTGCCCGCGAGACACACTTGTCCCGCGTCGTCGAACATGACTGCCGCCATGCGCGCGGCCGCGTCGAGGTCGGCGTCACCAAAGACGATGAATGGCCCCTTTCCGCCGAGCTCGCCGGTAAAGGGCACGAGGTTCGTGGCGGCGGCTTCGGCGATACTTCGTCCCGTCTCGGGTGAACCAGTGAAGGAGATGCGCCGCACCCGGGGGTCGTTGACGAGAGCCACGCCCACCTCGTCGCCAAATCCTTGGACGAGGTTGAAGACGCCGGGAGGTAGGCCGGCCTCCTCGACCAGGTCCATCAACAGCGAACACGACAGCGGTGACCACTCCGCAGGCTTGAGAATCACGGTATTGCCCGCGGCCAGCGCGGGCGCGCACTTCCACGTCGACAACATGAACGGGGCGTTCCACGGGGTGATGACGACGGTGGGGCCGCCGGGGTGGCGTAGGACGACGTTCTTCGTTCCGTTCGAACTCCATCGTCGCGGCTCGTAGTCGCGGGCGAGTTGCGCGTAGGCCCGAAAATTTCGTGCGCCGCGTGCGATCACGCGGCGTCGCAGGCTGTCCTCTAGCATCGCCATGTCGAGGCACTCCACGTGGGCGATGCGCTTCACGTCGGCATCGATGAGGTCCGCTAGTCGGTCCAAGTAGTGACCGCGACCCTCCACGCCCAGGGCCGCCCAGGCGGGGAACGCCCGCAGAGCGGCTCCGACGCCCAGCGACGCTTCGAGTTCGCTGCCTCGTGCGACGTCCGCGAGCTTCCAGGACCAGTCGAGGGGCGAGCGATCTTCGAAGGTGTGCGAAGAAGAAATGCGGCCGCCATCGATGTAGTGATCCGGTGATACGGCGATGCCGTCGACCTCGATGCGAGCGCTGGTCACGATGGGAACTTGGGGCGGATTCTCGGAGACGGCAAGGAGTCGCGCCGGGTGGGTGCCGGACGACGCTGGCCGCGGAATTCCCAGTCACTGCCGAGAGCAGTGGAGAGAACTTCTTCGCTGGCCGTGGGTTGGGCGCCGACTTCGTGGGAGACCCCGGTGGGACCCTCCACGACGTAGTTAGTCAAAGTTCCCAGACCCTCGATTTCCACCGAGACGACGTCGCCGGGTTCCACGGGTCGCGAGAATGCGGGGGTTCCCGACAAAATGACGTCGCCGGGTTCGAGGGTGATCAGTCGCGCCAGGTCGGCCACGAGGTAGTACATGTCCCACGCCATCTCTTCGGTGGACCCGTCTTGGCGAATGACGCCATTCACACTCGTGCGCATCGACTTGTTGCGAAAGTCCCAGTCAGTCACGAGTCCCGGTCCGAGGGGGCAGAACGTGTCGGCGCCCTTGACCCGCAACATCGACCCCGCATCGGTGTCGCGAAAGTCGTGCAGACCGAAGTCGTTGGCGACGCTGTACCCCGCGATGTAGTGCACCGCGTCGGCGACCGCCACGTTGCGCGCACTCGCGCCAATGACGATGGCGACTTCACCTTCGTAGTTGAGATAGTGGCAGTTTGACGGTCGCACGACGGCGGCACCGTGGGCGTTGAGTGAGGACACCGGCTTTTGAAAGTACGTCGGAGCGGGGGAGAGTTCGACTCCGAATTCGCGTACGCGTGAGACGTGGTTGAGGTGACAGCACAGGATTTTGGTGGGGGTGACGGGTGCGAGATGGGTGGCCGTCGCTGCTTCGACGCGACGACCGTCGCGCGCAACGAGAGTGTCGCCGTCGACGATGACGTTCGTGACGTTTCCTTCGAGCAGAATCCGGCGATACTCCACACGTTCTCCCATAATCGTTTGTACCTAAATGATAATCTCACCCTGCTGAGGCGCTACCGAGCAAGAATCGAGAGCGTGTTACGTTTCGGTACGTCGTAGAGGGGGACACGTGAGCGAAGACTTTAATCGACTGCGAGTACTGTGGCCCGATCATTTGGGTCTCGCGCGTGGGAAGTACGTTCCGGCCGCTTTGGCGGCCCACGGTGTTCGTCACTGCGCGGGAACGTGGGCGCTCGGCTACGACCGCCAGATGACTCCCGAGACTCCCGGGTCGCACTGGCACGAGGGTCTGCCCGACTTCGCCGCCACCTATGAACTCGACGACATCCGACCCGGTTGGGAGCCGGGTACCAAGGTGGTCGTGGCCGACTTGTCCGACTTGTCCGATGGTGTCGGACCCTCGGCGGTCGCACCGCGAAGTGCCCTGCGTCGAGCCATCGGTGACTGGCAGGAATTGGGATATTCACCGTACGTAGGTATGGAATTCGAGGCGTACCTCTTCGCTCGTGACGAACGGGGTGAATGGGCGCCTCTCGATACTCCGGGCGCCTACGTCTACGGAACGGGACCTTTCGTCGATCCGCACGGTCTCGTGGACGCCATTTGGCAGGCGTGCGACGGAGCGAACATTCCGCTCGAATCAGTCAACTCCGAATACGACACCCCGCAGTTCGAGTTCACCCTTCGCTACCGCGACGCGTTGACGGCGGCCGATGAGGGCTTCTTGTTCAAACTTCTCGCGCGTGAGGTGGCGCATCGCCACGGTCTCTTGTTGACGTTCATGGGAAAACCTCTCTCAGATCGCGGGGGATCGGGGCTGCATCTCAACGTGTCGCTACGCGACGAGGACGAGAACAATGTCATCAACGACGTCGGCCGCGACGACGGTCTCTCGGTACTGGCTCGACAGATGGTGGCGGGAATGCTGGCGCACCATCAGGCCCTCGCGGGGGTGTGTGCCCCCACGGTCAATGCCTATAAGCGACTGCGTCCCGCGTCGCTATCGGGGTACTGGGCGAATTGGGGTTACGACCACCGTGGAGCGACCGTACGAATTCCCTCCGAGCGTGGTGTCGGCGCCCGGCTCGAACACCGACTGAGTGATGGGGGAGCGGTGGTGCACACTGCGCTTGCGGCAGTCCTACAGGCGGCGCGCCTGGGACTCGTTAATCAACTGGATCTTGCTCGCGCTGAGGGAGGCAATGGTCTCGACTCGATCGAGGCGACGCTAGGTGTGCCGGGTTCGCTCGGGGCCGCGCTCGACGCGCTCGAGGCCGACACCGAACTAGTCCAGGCCCTGGGCCCAGAACTGGTCGGACAACACCTGGCGGTGAAGCGTAGTGAATGGGACCGTTTTCTGGCGGCGACCACCGACTGGGAGCTTCGCGAGTATCTCCCGTTCCTCTAATTACGTCATTGCAATATGTGATGCGCCTCCAAGTCGCGCGGACTGTTCTTTGGACTGGGTGCTCGCGAATGTTCATCCGCCGATCAATGACTGGATCCACACCCCTTCGCTAGAAGTCGCGCATGTCGCTGGGTACTCAGCTGTCGGGAGTGACTGTATCCAATTGGCGCCGAACTTCTGACGTGTTCACGCCGAGAGCGCCCAGCAGCACCGCCGCAGGATCTGGTGGTTGGAGGGCGAGGATCTGGGCCAGCACCTGCTGGGACGTGACCTGGAGCTTGTGGCGATTGGGCTTGACCGCTTGCTCAAGAACTTTCTTTGCCGCGGGCGCCATCCGAAGGCGGTCTTTCTTCATAACGTCTCTGATCCTCGGTTTCTTCGGCACGGCGCGCATCGGCAGCTCGGGAGCATCGGTGCCAGACGCCAAGCCCAGGGTGCCCAGGGCTTCGTGATCGAGCGACGCAAGGGCCCGGCGCGCTTGCGGCAGGTTCACGCCCAACACGACTTCGATCGAGGGATCCTCCAACAAAGCGAGCAAAAGGTGATCGGTGCCATATCGGCGATCACCTCGGCGACGAGCTTCCTCACTGGCCTGCAGACAGATGGACCAGGCGTGAAGCGTTCCTGGCGAGATGGATTCGGTGGTCATGATCACTCCTTGTTGTATTTGGTGTGCACAGATTGGCGGGTGACGCGCAAGGCGTCTCCGATCTGCTGCCACGACCACCCCTTGTAGCGGGCCGACGCGACGTGGCTTGCTTCGACCCTCTCCGCCAGACGATGTAGCGCCAACGAAGCGCGAAGCCCAATTGCCGGATCGTCCGACGAAAGATTCACGCCGAGATTTTCGATGTCCATAGCTGTCAGTATAGACTGACAGACCCAATGTGTCAACATAAACTGACACAGGAATGTCGCGAGATTTCGCGATCACCACCGCGATCTTCGACGTGTTGTCCGTAAGAAGACGTGACGTTACGCCCGCTTTTCTTGGTTTGGCAACTGCTCCAGTGGCCTCATTGGAAAGGCGGAGAACTTGCGAAAGTTGATATCGCCGTTGATCAGCCGCGAGCGATGAATTGTGTCTAAAATCCGGGGCTACGTGTTCGGAGGGCGGTGACGTCGTTTCCTCCAGCGAGAT
>Ga0207933_1002568_pt1 | contig 11577 bp, 9 predicted proteins | sample NGESurdeep092012_4_FD_184488 | JGI IMG/M metagenome (GOLD analysis project Ga0207933, IMG submission 184488) | Arctic peat soil microbial communities from Barrow, Alaska - NGEE Surface sample F53-3 deep-092012 (SPAdes) | ecosystem: Environmental > Terrestrial > Soil > Wetlands > Peat ... | reverse complement strand
GCCGATGATATCGGCGCCTGAACCGGAAGCACGGACCGAGGACGTCAACGCGCTGCTTGACAAGATCTCGCGCGAGGGTCTGGGGTCGCTGTCCGGTGATGAGCGCGATCTGCTGCAGGAGATCTCACGAAAGTTGCGAGGCTCCTGACCGGCGCGCAGGTTGGTGGGCGCAGGGCGCGATCGCGACTCGTCGTACGCTGGGGAGTTGTCGCTCTGACGATGATGCTGATGTCGGGCTGTCTCACCGCGTCACCTTTCCAACCCGAGGTTGTGGACACGCCGGAATTTCAACCGGAGATGTTCTTCGCCGGTAAAACCACAGGCGATGGAACGCTGGTCCAGCACTGGAAGCAGCCCAGGGAATTCCGAGTCGACGGTCGCGGAATGAAAGACGCCAGCGACGGAAGTTTTGTGCTCGAGCAGAACGTCACCTACGATGATGGCGCAACGGAACATCGGGTCTGGCATCTCCGGCAAACGGGCGCGCACACTTACGCGGCCACGCTCAGCGATGCCTCCGGCGCTGTTACGGCAGAAACGAAGGGAAATACTCTGCATCTGCACTACCTGATCCGGCAGCCGGCTGTCTACATGGACCAGTGGCTGTATCTGCAACCGGACGGCACCACCGTGTTGAACGTCGCGACTGTGAGCGTGCTCTGCGTTCCCTGGGCGCGTGTGTCGGAAAGGATCACGCGCGCCGGCACCGGTGAAGAATCCGGAAAGCGTCTAGATTTGTAGGATGCCAAAGCCTGAACTGCTCGAAACGTTTCCCAATCCGTACGTGGATCGCGACTACGAGATCCACATGGATTGTCCCGAGTTTACATCGCTCTGTCCGCTGGGCGGAATTGAAGGAGATGCCAGCGATCTTGCAGCGCTCGAAGGTGGCGCTCCGGATTTCGCGACGATGCGAATCACCTACTTTCCCGGCGCGTCATGCGTGGAGCTCAAGAGTCTCAAGCTGTATCTCTGGAGCTTTCGCAACGACGGTATTTTCTATGAACGCGCCGTCAATCGCATTCTCGACGATCTTGTAAACAAGGTCGGCCCCAAGTGGATGCGAGTGGTAGGCGACTTCAATCTGCGCGGCGGAATAAAGTCAGTGATCTCGGCGTCGAGCGGAACAAAGCCCGATACGCGCAACCTGTAGCAGGAGCTGCGAGGCGCTACCAGGCGCTACCAGGCGCTACCAGGCGCTACATCGATTGCAGCGAGAGGTTGGCGCAGGCGCCGGTGGCCGTACCAGCGGCAGCAGCATTCGACGAAACTGGTGTTGCCACTACGGCGTACGAAGCTGACGGCGAGAGCGTTGCCGGTACCGTTGCTTCCGCGAAGCCCGACCCGTCGGCGCGAACGGTAAACGTGCCGTAACGGTCGGCCGGGCCAACAACACTGCCCTGCGAGCCGCAGCCGCCTGAACGGAGGCTCCAGTCGTACATGGCGCCAGCCTGCGAGTCGCCAATGGAGATCATCACGTTCTCCCAGCCCGGGACGTGGCTCGGGGTCACCGAAGCTGCGCCGCTTTGAGAGCTTCCGCGAATCGCCCCCAACCACAGGGGAACCGGTTTCTGCGGTGGGAGCACTCCCAGCGTATTAGGGAAATCGTACGCATCGTGAGGCGCACACGCGGCACAAGCGGCGCAGACGACCGCAAACACGATGTAGCGACGCGCAAAGTTGGCGACAGATGGCATTTGGGCGAGATTAATGCAATTTCCGGGCGCATCAGCGTCTGTCCCGGCCAGTCGAATCCACCTGAACCAGCCTGACAAATGCAACCTCGTTTTCTTGGACTCCGAACGGTCATCTATCACGTGCCGGATATCGACGCCGCAAAGCGTTGGTACATACTGGCGACCGGGGTCGAGCCGTACTTCGATGAGCCTTTCTACGTCGGATTCAATATTGGCGGCTTCGAGCTGGGGCTGGATCCGGATATGGAGCACGCGGCGAGCGGCGTGGCCGGTACGACTGCTTACTGGGGGGTCGCGAATGTGGAACAGGCGCTGGTGGGTCTGGTCGACGCGGGTGCAAAGCTAAAGGCGCCGGCAACGGAAGTTGGCGACGGTATTCGAGTCGGAAGCGTGATCGATCCGTTCGGCAACGAACTGGCAGTTATCGAGAATCCACACTTCGCGCTTCAGTCAGTGACATGAGCGCAACATGGCAAGACGCGAATCATCAATGCCGTGACGCTACGCGCGGTCTGACGGTGCAATGGGAGCTGCGTCCCCGGTCTCGAGAACGCGCTCGGCGACTGCCTTCATACGCTCATCCTGATTACGCGAGATGCGACGTATGGAGCGGCGCACCTGGCGATATCTGTCGGCGATGAACAGGTGGGCGCAATCCATTTCGGGTTTTATCGCATCGACACCTCCGGCGCGCTCGATCTCCCACGTGGTGCGCGACAGCACTGCGGTGCACATGTAGATACCGATAGCGGCATCGGCCATCCGCTCCTGGATGAACTCGCGCTCCATGATCCTTTTACCGTGCTTCAACAGAGCGCTTTCGACGGCGAGCGCGAGGCTGTGGATCATCGTCGCGACGCGGTCAGCTTCCTTGCGCAGAGCGGGATGCACTCGCGTGAATTCCGGCTTCTTGATCGCGCGCTTTGCTCGGCCAGCAATGTACGAGCTGATCTCACCTACCGAATGCAGCGGATCCTTGAATGCGGAGCCGAGCGCCTTGAGTCGCTCGCCGGGCTGCTGCAATCCGCTCAGCGCGATAAGTGCGCGCAGGATCTCGTTGGTGCCTTCGAAGATCATGTTGATGCGCGAGTCGCGCATTGCACGCTCGTACGGAAACTCCTTTGAATAGCCTATGCCGCCAGCAATCTGCATCGCCTCGCTCGCTGCGTGCACGGCGAGCTCGGAGGTGAATACCTTGCACGCGGCTGTTTCGAGAGAGTAGTCGATGTGACCTCGGTCCATCATCTCCGACGTAAGCATCACAGCTGAATCCGCCGCGTAAATCTCTGCTGCGGTCTGCGCGAGCTTACGCTGGATCATTTCGAACGACCCAATCGGTGAACCGAACTGTTCACGCTGGTTTGCATACTTCGCGGCCTCGGTCATTATGTGCCGCGCACCGCGTGCCGAACCAGCCGCGAGGCCAAGTCTGCCGGAGTTGAGAATCTCCAGCGCGATCCTGAAACCATGACCGACTTCGCCGAGTACGTTGGCAACGGGGACGCGAACGTTCTCGAACGTGACTGTGCGAGTATCGGATGCCTTGATTCCCATCTTCTGCTCGGGCTGGCCGAGCGTGATGCCGTCGCTGTGCGCATCAACGATGAATGCCGTGACGCGCTTACTGATCTTTCCGTCGACCGTGACTGGCACTTTGGCGAACACTGTGAACATGCCGGCATAGCCAGCGTTCGAAATCCAGATCTTTCTGCCGTCGAGTATGTAGTGTGTACCGTCGTCGCTGAGTGATGCCGTCGACGCCATCGCCTGCGCATCGGATCCCGATCCTGGCTCCGTGAGGCAGAATGCGGCGACAACCTCGCCCGTTGCGCATCTGGGGAGCCATGTGCTCTTCTGCTCTTCGGTTCCGAAAAGCGTTATTCCCTTGCAGCCAATCGATTCGTGCGCGCCGAAATAGACCGTGAGTGCGGGATCCGTTCCGCCAAGCTCGCCAAAGATTCGATTGAATACTTTCGCCGATGCTCCGAAGCCGCCGTACTCTTCGGGAATGTTGAGGCCCATCAATCCGAGCTCGTGCAGGCCGTGCCTGACCTCGTCCGGAAACTTGCCATCGTGATCCATCTTTGCCGAGTCGATATGCTCGGCGGCAAAGGCGCGAAAGGCGTCCAGAATCAGGTGCAGCGATTCGGACTCTTCCTTTGACATGACCGGAAACGGGAAGACGAGGTCTTCGCGAATCTCGCCCAGGAAGATGCCCTTGGTGAACGATGGATTTACGTCGGGTGACGCGAGGTGCGGTTCGTCGTGAGCTGATGCGTGTTTCGTGGCGCGCGGCATTGTCGATGGCTCCTGCAGGGTGCAGATGGTACTGTTGGTGCTGTGGCTCGAAGGTCGCTGAGTGAACAATACCCTGAGCGAATAATGTTCGCGGCAGAATTGCGCGCAAGAAAAAAGGCGCCCGTTTGAGCGGCGCCTGGTCGAGCGAGCGGATGGCGAACGCCGGTCCGCCTCAGTCCTTCTCTGGTCCTGGCTCCAGCTCAGCGCCACCACTTCCAGCCGACCCGAACTTGGGGGCCGTCCACCCGCCCTTGGTGGTACGCGGCGGATTGGAGTCTGGCGTTTCAGCATCATCCATCTTCTTCGAACGCTCGTTCGAGCGGTCCTTTTTTGGATGCTTCATGGTATCCTCGTTTTTGGGCTCAGCCATAGGGGTGCATGGAGCATGCCCTGGTTCGTTCTGGGACGCTTATTTCGCGGGTTGGATGAAGGGGCCGCGAACCATCACCGATTTCATTGTGACCCACAGACTGGATGATCCATTCGGATCGCTCAACGGAGGAACGATGATCTATACCCTGGCTGCACTTTTCAGCGCGATGCTCGTCAATGCCGGGCCCGTCGCACCGCAGCGTGCAGCGACAGTGCCGCCGGCTGGCGACTACATGTACACGTTCGTGACGACCGACGAGAACGGCTCCAGAAGCAGCGGCACTGTTCGAGTGCATGCGGGCCGGACGCGAATCGACATGGATGACAGAAAGCGCTCGGACGATTACATATTGCTCACCGACAACGGAACACGCATGATGTCGGTGCATCCAGATCGGCGAGAGGTAGATGAGATCAGCTCGCCAAGCTTCGAGCATATAGTTGGAACTTCGCTTCGAATGGTTTCGCCGATGGTCAAGTTCAGCGTGCAGGATCCCAGGATTTCCTTCTCACGAGTGGGAACCGGTGAGAAAATGCTCGGCTACTTGACCGAACAAATACGGTTGACGGAACAGTTCGACGTGCACATTCGAGCGATGGGATTTGATGCTGGCACCGAGCATCACACTGTAGTGACGGACTTCTGGGTGAGTCCAGGACTGGATCTTGGAAACAATCCTCTGCTGGCTCTCATCGAACACACGAGTACTGCGATGGCGCAGACCGATCGCAATTTCGTTCAGGACGAAGCGTCTGTTCGCGCGCAAGCGTTGCAGGGAACGCCGCTCCGTACGGTCGTTCGGGAAACGAATTCCGACGATAAGGGGGTCAGTAAAAGCAAAACTCACTCGATCGACATTACGAGCGTCAGGATCGGACCACAGCCGGCGGCACTGTTCGAGATCCCGTCTGGCTATCGCATGAAATCGGGTGTGAACACCGACATGTAACGCCCTCGCCCTGGCGTTGCGACAACGGTCGCCATCCCACCGCCCGCCGCGGCTCGATAACCGTTTGGCGGGCGCTCTTCTAGCGGTATGGGAAGGGCGCGTGCATTTTCACCGTGCGTATCGGGATTCCGGGCAGTTCACCGTCTCAACCATCACCCCAGTCGCCATGCGTCGCATCGCCCTCTCGGCAATTGCTCTGTCGCTGCTTCCGGCACTTGCGCCGGCCCAGACACGATTGCTTCGGTCGCCAACGATAAGCCCAACGCAGATCGCGTTCGCGTACGCGAACAACATCTGGGTGGTGCCCCGCTCCGGCGGTACTGCGCAACGCGTCACGAGCTTTCAGGGCGAGACATCGGACCCGCACTTTTCCCCTGACGGCCGATGGCTCGCGTTCAGCGCCGAGTACGGCGGGAACACCGATGTGTACGTAGTGCCGGCGACCGGAGGAGAGCCGCGACGGCTCACGTGGCATCCCGCGCCTGATATTGTACAAGGATGGACACCGGACGGTAAGTCCGTCGTATTCTCGTCGACACGTTCATCCAATCTTCCGGCGCCCGAACCGCGCTGGTACACAGTGCCAGTGGGAGGCGGTGAACCTATCGCGATGCCGATGTACCGCGCGTACCAGGGCAAGATTTCACCTGACGGCGCTCACATCGCGTATCGCATGAACATCTCCTGGGACGAGGAGCGAAGAGATTACCGCGGCGGCCAGAACCGTCCCATCTGGATTCTCGACAGCAAGACGCTCGCAGTGGATACGATTCCGCGACCCAATTCCAAGGAGATGTTCCCCGTCTGGTCAGGAAATCAGAAGGTGTATTTTTTGTCGGATCGCGACGGTGTGTCGAACGTGTGGTCGTACGACATGGAATCGAAGCAACTGAAGCAGGTAACGGACTTCTCCGACTTCGACGTCAAGACGCTGGATGCTGACTCCGATGCGATGGTGTTCGAGCAGGGCGGCTACGTGCACGAGCTGGATCCAAAAACCGACCGCGAGCATATCGTCAACATCAACGTTGTTGGTGATTTTCCGTGGATGATGCCGCAGTGGAAGGACGTCTCTCACAGCATCACCAGCATCGCTCTGTCGCCAACCGGCAAGCGTGCGGCTATCGAAGCGCGTGGCGAGATCTTCACAGTACCTGCGGAAAAGGGGGACGTACGCAACATTACGCAGTCGAGTGGTTCAGCTGAGCGTGATCCGGCGTGGTCGCCGGACGGAAAGTGGGTGTCGTACTTCAGTGATAAATCCGGCGAATACGAACTCGTCATTGCATCTGCGGACGGAAGCAAACCAGCTCGCTCCATAGCGCTGCCGCATCCGACGCACTACTACACGCCATCGTGGTCGCCAGACGGCAAGAGCATCGTGCTGCAGGATACCAATCTGCGGTTGTGGGTAGTGGACGTGGCCACGGGCAAGGCGACGGATATTGGCGGTGACGAGTACATGGTTCCCGCTCGTTCACTGGATCCGGTCTGGAGTCCCGATTCGCGCTGGATTGCGTACGCCAAGCGACTGCCGTCGTTGTATCGCGCGATTTTCGTCTACGATGTGACGAATGGTCAGACGCATCAGGTGACCGACGGCATGGCGGACGCGACGTCGCCGGCATGGGATGCGAGCGGCAAGTATCTATGGTTCTTTGCATCGACAGATTACGGACTGCAATCGGGGTGGCTCGACATGTCGAGTTACGGGCATACCGAGACCAACGCATTGTATTTCGTAGTCCTGAAAAAGACCGATCCATCGCCGCTGCTTCCGGAGAGCGACGAGGACGCCGGCATAGCCACGGAACCTCCGGTACCTGGAATGCCGCCGCGTGCTCCGCGTCCGCGCAAGATCGACACTACACCGCTCGACACGGCGAAGGCGAACGCTCCGATGTCGGATTCGTTGAAGGCCATGCTTGCGGCGCGGCATAACGTAGAGATCGACTTCGACGGACTTCAGCAGCGCATTGTGGCAGTCTCGGGGATAGCAGAGCGCGGCTACGACGATCTGCAAGCCGGTGAGGCAGGAACGGTCTTCTTCATCGAGAACGTTCCCGAATCAGGAACCGAGGCCGAACCATTATTCGGCGCAGTTGTGCATCGGTACGAGCTGAAAAATCGCAAGGCGACGGACTTTATGCACAACGTCGCGCAATATTTTGTGAGCGCCGACGGCAAGAAGCTGCTTTACCGCACACCGGGGCCTGCAGGCGGTCTGTATCTCGTGGACGCGATGTCGCCAACACCGCCGGCGGCCGGCAAGGGCAAGCTCAACGCGACGCTCAGCATGCTCGTGGATCCGAAGGCGGAATTCAAGCAGATATTCAACGAGGGGTGGCGCAATCAGCGCGACTACATCTACGTGAAGAATCTGCAAGGCACTGACTGGCCCAAGATGAAGGAGATGTACGGCCAGCTTCTTCCATACGTGATGCATCGTGCGGATCTGAACTATCTGCTCGACATGATGGGCTCGGAGATCGCGATCGGCCACTCATTCGTGCGCGGGGGAGACATGCCACCAGTCCCGCACACCACTGTCGGGCTGCTCGGCGCCGATTTCGCGATGGACAACGGTTACTACAGGATCACGAAGATCTATGGTACGGACAACTGGAATCCCGATCTGCGTGCGCCGCTCACGTCGCCAGGGGTGGATGTCCATGTGGGCGACTACATACTCGCGGTGAACGGCAACGATGTTCGCGCACCGGAGCCCATCTATCGTGCATTCGACGGGACTGCGAACCATCAGACCGAGCTCACTGTCAGCGCGCATCCGTCGCTTGAAGGGGCTCGACGCGTAAACGTGATTCCAGTAGCGAGTGACGCAGGTTTGCGCGCACAGGCGTGGGTCGAGCACAATCGGCACATTGTCGACTCGCTGTCGCATGGCCAACTGGCGTATGTCCATCTTCCCAATACAGCGCAGGGCGGCTACACCAACTTCAATCGGTATTATTTCGCGCAGCAGGATCGCAAGGGTGCGATCATCGATGAGCGATACAACAGTGGCGGCTCGGCGGCCGACTACATCATCGACGTGCTGCAGAGGACGTTTGACGGGTACTTCAACAATCCGGTCGGAGCGCGATATCCATTCACGAGTCCGGCGGCGGGAATCTGGGGGCCGAAGGTAATGTTGATCAACGAGATGTCAGGCTCCGGCGGCGACCTGATGCCTTACATGTTCAAGCTGCGGGGTGTGGGGCCGCTGGTCGGCAAGCGAACATGGGGCGGTCTGGTGGGCATATGGGACACGCCGTTGTTCATCGATGGCGGAATCATGTACGCACCGCGCGGCGGTTTCTTCCGGAAGGACGGAAAGGCGTGGGCGGTTGAGAACGAAGGAATCTCGCCGAACATCGACGTGGAAGACTGGCCGAAGGATATCGCTGACGGGCACGACGTGCAGTTGGAGACGGCGGTTGCGACGGCGATGAAGATGTTGGCCGAGCATCCTGTAGATCGCGCAACTCACGAGCCGCTGCCGGCGATGTGGGGGAAGAGAGTGAAGCCGTTGGTGCCGAACGAGCCGTGAGGGCGTTGCCATTCCCTCGTCGGAGATTTGCACCACAGGGCGCGGATTTATCCGCGCCGCCAGCCGCGATCTGAGTTCCTGTTGCACCGTAGGGCGCATGCGCGCCCTACGGTTTCACCCAGACCTGGTTGGTGCGGTTGAGATCGGGATATAGACCGTCGGGATCGATCTCGACGCGCGTGACGTCGGAACCGCGGGCAACGCGTGTTACATATATGCGTGCGCCCTTGAGCCATACGTACACTGGGATGTCGATTCGCTCGACCGTACCGTCAGTGCGCGTCACCGCAAGCTTCACCGGCATCGGAGCAATTCCGCGGTCCTCGATCGTTATTGCGAGGCTGTCGCCATCCTGCACAACCTGGCTGATTGCCTGATCGAGCGACCAAGCGTTGTAGAACCACGTGTTCCAGAACCAGCTCAAGTCCTGTCGGGCAACGTTGTCGAACGTGTTGAAGAAATCGTTGGGATAGGGATGTCTGTCGACCCAGCGCCTGCCGTACTCTCGCAGTGCGCGATGGAACGTTGCCTCGCCAATCGTGCCACGTAGCGCTGCCAGAACCTGTGCAGTCTTGTCGTACACGATGATGTTGTACAAGTCCGATGGGAAGAGATCGCCGCGCGTCATCAGCGGCATGTCACGACCGGCAATGGCGACCTGGGTATAGAGCAGACGCTGGCCCTGCTCGGTGTCGGCGATCCGGCCGCCCTTGCGCGGCTCGCCGTAGAGCGGACGCAGCCCCTGCGCTTCATCGAACTGGGTGAGACCTTCGTCCATCCATGGACTGCGCGACTCGTTGGACCCAACCATCATCGGAAACCACATGTGACCTGTCTCGTGCATCAGGTCGCCTGCCAGAGAAAGCGTATCTGCCCATGGCTGCATGAGGGTGAGGCGCGGATACTCCATTCCGCCGCCGGTAAGTATCCCTTCCATGGATGTCATGCTGGGCCATGGATACTTCCACAGATACTTGGACAGTTCTTGAATTGCGTCGCGTGTAAAGCGCGCGCCGCCGATCGGCCACGCCGCAGCTGATGCATTGAGACGATAGAAGCTGTAGATGTCGACGGTGTCGGACTTCTGCGCGGAATCTGCGACGAGCGCACGAGTGGCATCCCACACATAGCGATCGCTCGTGCCCCACGCAAAGTCGCGCACGTCGGGAGCAGTGAAGTGCCACGTTACCTGCGCCGGTGCTTTCGGAGAGAATGCGGCGTTGCCATCGCCCGGTTTGCTGATCGTCACTACGGCGCCGGTGCTGCGCGCTTCAGCGAGCTTGCTGCGTGCACTGGCGCTGAGAATCGCGTCAGGGTTAACGAGTGTACCAGTGGCGCCGACCACCCATCCGCGCGGAACGGTGACGTGCACGTCGTAGTCGGCGGGATCCATGTAGAACTCGACGGAGAGTATATACTGATCTGCAACCCAGCCTTCCACATCGTCGTACACCGCGATCTGCGGATACCAGTATCCCATGAAGTACAGATGATCGTCGCGGCCTTCCCTGCCGTCGGAGGGCGTAAGTGCTGGCACGTACGACCATGCGAAATCGAGCGCAACGCTGTCGTGTGGCATCAGCGGTTTGGGGAGCGACACACGCATTACGGTGCCGCTCACCAGATAGCCGGTCGAGGCCGCGGCACCGCGGGATCTGCGACGCGGCGCATTCTCCGAATCGAGCGCGACTCCGCTCGCAACGACGCGGGTGAGTTTCATACCGTCGGTTACCGGTGCTCCACCATCGTGTCTCTCGCTGCCAGCCTTGAACACGTTCTGGCGCAGGTGCACCATCAGGAACGGAAGCGTATCAGGCGAATTGTTGAGGTAGACGACGTGCTCGGTTCCGGTGACCGTGTTGGTCGCCGGATCGAGAGACGCGTCTATTGTGTATCGCGCGTGCTGTACCCAGTTGTCCGCTCCGGGGAGACCAGTGCGTGTGCGCGTCCCTTTCTGAACAGCGTGCGTGAACGGAACAGTCTCGTACACCGCACCGGGAATGGGTCGGGGGCTGGAGAGTATGCCCTCACTGGTGACGGTGGGAGCAGGTCGCGACTGCGCGCGGAGGGGGGCGGAGAATGCCAGCGCGAAAAGCAGCGAAGCGAGGGAGCAATGCGGCTTGGTCATGCAGAATCTTACGCCCGACGCGCGGACCACGCCATACGATAGTGCGTGGGGTGATGCCTCGCAGGACGCTCAGCTCCCGACGCATGCCACCCCCCGCTCCCTTTTGGTCATCGTCGCCAAAGGCGACGATCCGTGGACCGCCGATACGCGTGCACCGTCACGGCGCGTACAAACGCGTGGGTGGCGTATCGTAGGGCGCGGATTTATCCGCGCCGCCCCAACCCAAATGCGACGACGGTCCGGATGCGCGACGACGGACCGAATGCGTGACGGCGGTCCGAAACGCGCGGACGACGATCGCAGATGCGCGCCGTACGACGTGGGCGACGTGCCGGCGTTTCCTGTGGATGAACGGGATTCGACGTACACGGCGGCACCAATAATCGTCGTCGCGCGTCCGGGGTTGGCGGCCCGAAACGCGCGGACGACGATCGCAGATGCGCGCCGTACGACGTGGGCGACGTGCCGGCGTTTCCTGTGGGGGAACGGGATTCGACGTACGCGGCGGCACCAATAATCGTCGTCGGGCGTCCGGGGTTGGCGGCCCGAAACGCGCGGACGACGATCGCAGATGCGCGCCGT
>Ga0207933_1002567_pt1 | contig 11577 bp, 13 predicted proteins | sample NGESurdeep092012_4_FD_184488 | JGI IMG/M metagenome (GOLD analysis project Ga0207933, IMG submission 184488) | Arctic peat soil microbial communities from Barrow, Alaska - NGEE Surface sample F53-3 deep-092012 (SPAdes) | ecosystem: Environmental > Terrestrial > Soil > Wetlands > Peat ... | reverse complement strand
TCGCCGCGGCGATGAGGGCCGAAGAGCTTGCGCGAGGTCCGCGTGGTTGAGACGGCGCGCCGCGGTTGCCCGCACCTGCGCGATCTCTTCTAGAGATCGTCAGGCGCCCCGGCCGTAGAGGGGCTAGTGTGGTCGGCATGGACGACGATGCGATCCGTGAGCTGGTGACGCGCCTGGCGCGTCCTCACCCTTCCGGTGGTGAGGTGATCGAGCGTGCCGGGATCCTCGCCGCGGGCGCCGACTCGGCGGCCGTGATGGCGTGGATCGTCGATCACGACGGGGTTCCGGAGGCGGCCGCTGCCTCGGCCCCCAGCTCCGGGCTGCACGGTGCTCGCCTGGGCGGGCGGGGAGCGCAGCCGGCGACGTCGGCACCGCTGCGCTTCGTGCTGCCCGCCGGCGCGCTCGCCTGACGTAGCGGCACGACCGCGAGCAACGCGCCGAGCAGCGAGATCAGCGCGCCGACGCGGCCTGAGTTTCGAGAGATGCCGCGCGGAGCGGCGGCTCTCAAGGCTGCGCGAGCGCCACCTCTGCCTCCAGGCCGGCCTCCGTCGAGACGAGGATCGCGCCCTCTCCCGTGGCGTAGGCCTCCTCGCCGTGCTGCACGATGTCCATGCCGAGCGCCTCCTCGTGTTCGGTGGCCCGCAGTGGCGCGAACAGCCCGATCAGCCGCAGTAGCAGGAACGTGGCGGTGAAGGCGTAGGCCGGTCCGGCGAGCGCCGCGATCGCCTGGTGGCCGAGCTGGGACGCGTTGCCGTACAGCAGGCCGTTTGACTTGCCGTTCCAGGCAAGCTGGGCGACGAAGCCGATGAAGAGGATACCGGTCAGTCCAGCTGTGCCGTGCGCAGCGAGCACGTCGAGCGTCTCATCAATCCGCGTGCGCGGGCGCCAGAGGATGATCGCGTAGCTCGGCAGCGCGGCGAGCGCGCCGAGCGCCATCGCCCATCCCGGGCTGATGTAGCCGCCCGCGGGGGTGATCGCGACGCAGCCGACGATGATCGCCGTCGCGGCGCCGATCGCGGTCACGCGCCTGCCGCGCAGCAGGTCGAGCACGAACCACACGGCCAGCGTGCACGCCGGTGTCAGGAGCGTGTTCGTGAACGCGAGCACGCTTGCGTGTCCGGTCGAGAAGCCGCTGCCGCCGTTGAAGCCAAACCAGCCGAACCACAACAGGCCCGCGCCGAGCAGCACGTAGACCGCGTTGTGCGGGAGCAGGGCCTGCCGTCCGTAGTCCTTGCGCGCGCCGACGACGAGCGCGGCCGCCAGCGCGGAGAAGCCGGAGCCCATCTCGACCGGCACGCCGCCGGCGAAGTCGAGCGTCCCGTGCGCCTGCAGCCAGCCGCCGCCGAAGGACCAGTGGGCGAGCACCGCATAGACGAGCACCGACCACAGGCCCGCGAACAGCAGGAACGGGCCGAAGCGCATCCGCTCGACGACCGCGCCCGAGACGAGCGCCGTCGTGACGATGCAGAACGTCGCCTGGAAGGCGAAGAACAACAGCTGTGGGATCGCCGTCCCGGGACGCGGGGCGAAGGCGACACCGTGCAGGAACGCGTGGCCGAGCCCGCCGACGAACCCATCGCCCTTGGCGAACGCGAGCGAGTAGCCGACGAGCGCCCACATGACGGTGGCGACCGCGATCGCGCCGATCGACATCATGAACGTGTTGAGCGTGTTCTTCGAGCGCACGAGGCCCGCATAGAACAGGCCGAGCGCCGGGGTCATCAGCAGCACCATCGCGGTCCCCACCAGCATCCAGGCGGTGTCGCCCGCGTTCACACCGCTCGCTCCCGCAAGCGCGGCGATCGCCATCATCTGAGCGACGGAGCGGCGATCGTCATTGCTCGCGTATCGGGGTCACGGCGCCTTCGTCGGTCTCGCCGGTGCGGATCCGAACAGCCTGCTCGAGTTCCAACACGAAGACCTTTCCGTCGCCGACCTCGCCAGTCCGCGCGCCGGCGCAGAGCGCGTCGATCGTCGGCGCGACGAACGCGTCGGAGACGGCGACCTCGAAGCGGACCTTCTCGGAGAGCCCCATCTTGACGGTCGTGCCGCGGTAGGTCTCGACCCGATCGAGCTCGCCCCCGTGTCCCTGCACGCGGCTCATTGAGATGCCGCCGACCTCGGCGCGGTAGAGGGCCTCGAGCACGTCGTTCACCTTCTCCGGACGCACGATGGCGATCACGAGCTTCACGACTTCGCTTCCTCCTAACGAAAGTGCCCTGGACGGACGGACCAGCACGTTCGATCGTGGGCCTCGCCGAAGGCGGGCGAGACTATCACGGCAAGTATCACCGCAATCGGGAGGTGCTGGGCCGGGACGGCTGTTTGGGTCCTGTCCCGGCACAGCGCTCCCGAGCTCGACTAGCCCGCCGCGGCGGCTGCCGCAATTACCTCCTGGTCGCCGATGTCCAGCGCCTCCTCCTCGCCGCCGGCGATGCCCTCCAGCGCGCCCGTGCCGTAGTCCGCGAGGCCGTCGTCGGGGTCGCTCGGGGGACTCCCGAGGAACTGGACGCTGTGGGCGATCACGCTCACCGCCTGGGCTTTGCGACCGTCGGGCGTCTCCCACGAGCGCCAGTCCAGGCGCCCGTCGATCGCCACGGGGCGACCCTTGTAGACGTACTTCGCGACGTTCTCGCCCGGACCGCCGAAGACGGTGACGTCGAAGAAGTTCGGCTTCTCGACCCACTCCCCCGACGGGTCGCGCCGCCGGGCGTTGACCGCGATCCGCAGGTGGCAGATGCTGCTCCCCGAGGGCAGGGTGCGCAGGTCGGGGTCGCTCGTGAGCCGCCCGGTGAGGACGACGTGGTTGATGTTCGTGCTTGGCATTTTGCTGTCTCCTGTTCGCTTGGTGGATTGGACTTGGTGCTCCACACGTCCGCCGATCGCGGTAGCTCGCGTGGAAGGCCTCCGTTCCCTTATCCGACAGGGCGGGCCAAACGGGACAGCTTTGTGTTGCCGAGGTGCTCGGCGCCGCGGTAGATCGAGGGAGAGCTGCCTATGATGAGCGCCGAGATGGCTGTGGAAGGGAGCAAATCGTGACGAGCACCGACAGCGGGATAGTCGGCGGCAACGGCATCGAGGTCGAAGGCCTGGTGAAGGACTTCAAGGGCGGCGTGCGCGCCGTCGACGGCATCGACCTGCGCGTCGCGCCGGGGGAGATCTACGGCTTCCTCGGCCCGAATGGCGCCGGCAAGTCGACGACGGTGCTGGTGCTGACGACGCTGCTGCCGCCGACCTCCGGGAAAGCTCGCGTCGCGGGCCTCGACGTGGTTACGCAGGGGGCGGAGGTGCGCGGTGCGATCGGCGCCTCGCTGCAGGAGTCCGCGCTGGACCCGTTCCTGACCGGCCGCGAGCACATGCGCCTGCAGAGCGCGCTGCACGGTCTCGGCAGGGACGAGCGCGAAGCGCGCGGCACGGAGCTGCTCGAGCGTGTCGGGCTGAGTGACGCGGCCGATCGCAAGGTCGGCGGCTACTCCGGCGGGATGAAGCGCCGGCTCGACCTCGGCCTCGCGCTCGTGCACCGTCCGCGGTTGCTGTTCCTCGACGAGCCGACGACCGGCCTCGACCCCCAGAGCCGCGCCGCGCTGTGGGACGAGGTCAGACGACTGGCCGACGACGGCGTGACCGTGTTCCTGACGACGCAGTACCTCGAGGAGGCCGATGTGCTCGCCGATCGCGTCGGGATCATCGACCGCGGCACGATCGTCGCCGAGGGCACGCCGAAGGCACTGAAGGCGGAGATCGGGCGCTCGAGCGTCGAGGTCGTGCCCCAGGACCCGGGCGATCGCGAGCGGCTGCGGGAGGTTCTTGCCCGCTTCGGCGAGGAGGGCGCGGCCGCGGCCAACAGCGTCGCCGCGCGTCTGCCCGAGGGCGTGAGCGACCTCGCGGAGATCGTCCGCACGCTCGACGCCGAGCACCTGCCGATCGCCGACCTGCGCCTGCACACGCCGACGCTCGACGACGTGTTCCTGGCGAAGACCGGTCGCTCGCTCGAGGGGGCGGCCGAGGAGGGAGACGCGGAGGGCGACGGGCAGCCGGCGCCCGTCGCCGCTCAGGGCGCATGAGAGGAGGCCTGCTCTCGACCCAGGTGAGCGTGCTCGCGCGGCGCTCGATGCGAAAGACGCTGCGCCAGCCGTTCCAGCTGTTCCCGATCGTGTTCTTCCCGATCATCCTCCTGGCGGTCAACGCCAGTGGCCTGAGATCGGCGACGCTGCTGCCGGGCTTTCCGACGCACTCCTACGTGTCGTTCGCGATCGCGGTGGCGTTCCTGCAGGGGGCGATGTTCGCGCTGATCAACACCGGCACGAACCTCGCGGAGGACATCGAGAGCGGCTTCTTCAATCGCCTCGCGCTGACGCCTCTGCGGCGGGTGGCGCTGATCGCGGGCCTGCTCGTCGGCGTCGCGGCGGTGGGGGCGCTGCAGTCGGCGGTGTACATCGCGATCGGCCTGCTCGTCGGAGCCCACCTCGACGCCGGCGCCGGTGGCGTGCTCGTGGTGATCGCGCTGGGCTCGCTGACGACGGTCGCGTTCGGCGCGTTCGGTTGCGCCGCCGCGCTGTGGACGGGGTCCGGCGAAGCCGTGCAGGGACTGTTCCCGTTGTTTTTCGTGTTCGTGTTCCTCTCCTCGAGCAACCTGCCGCGCAACCTGCTCGGCAATGGCTGGTTTCACACGGTCGCCGACTGGAACCCGATCTCCTACCTGATCGAGGCGTTCCGCAGCCTCTACATCTACGGCTGGGACGCGACCGCGCTGTGGCGCGGCTTCGCGGTCGCGGGCTGCCTCGGCGCGATCGCGCTGCTCGCGGCCAGCTCCGCCCTGCGCACGAGGATGCAGAGGACATGAGCGCCCAATCGATCCGCGACCAACGCCCGGACGAGCTCCCGGGCAACGATGCGCAAACGGGCGACGGCGCCCCGCCGAAAGCCCCCCGCGCCACCCACGGCGGCCTGTGGCGCGTCGCCTGGACGATCGCCTGGCGGGGGATGCACACCTACATCCGCCGGCCCGACCTGATCTTCCCCTCGCTGATCTTCCCGCTCGTGTTCTTCGCGAGCTTCGCCGGCGGTCTGTCTGCCCTCGGGAAAGTGCCCGGCTTCACCTTCCCCGCGGGGTACACGGCGTTCCAGTTCGTGTTCGTGCTGTGCCAGTCGGCGATGTTCTCGGGCCTGTTCACGGGTTTCACGCTCGCGTTCGACTTCGAAAGCGGCTTCGCCCGGCGGCTGATGCTGGCGGCCGAGGACCGGCGCGGGATCGCGCTCGGCTACGCGATCGTGGGCCTCTCGCGCGCCGCGATCACGCTGAGCCTGGTGACGGCCGTGGCGCTCGTCTCGGGCATGCGGGTCACCGGCGGGGGGGTCGACATCTTCGGCCTGTACGGCCTCGCGGCGCTGCTCGTGCTCATCGGCTACGGCTGGGCGGGGGGCGTGGCGTTCCGCTTCCGCACGATCCAGGCCGGCCCGTTGATGCAGACGCCGGTCTTCCTGATCCTGTTCCTCGCGCCCGTCTACGTTCCCCTGCAGCTGCTCAAGGGCTGGATCCACGACGTCGCGAGCGTCAACCCGGCGACCGCCTTTCTCGACGCCGGCCGCGGTCTGATCTCCGGCGTGCACGAACATACGGGCCTGGCCTTCGTGTGCGCGGCGGGCCTGATCGTGCTGTTCGCGGTCTGGTTGCTCAGCGGCCTGCGCGCGGCCGAACGGGCGACATAACCTAGAAGGCGTGGAACTCAGGCGATCGAGGGCCGTGCTCGCGAGCGCGAACGGACGCGTACGCACGAACGGATGCGAGGGCGCGAACGGTCGCGCGAGCGTGGGTGTGCTTGCCCTCGCCGTCGTTGCCTTCGCCTTCGCCTTCGCCTTCGCCGTCGCCGGTTGCGGCTCGAGTGGTCATGCGAGCGGCGCGGGCTCGTCCAGCTCGAGCGTGCCCGCCTACGTCACCGCGCCCTTCACCCACGAGCAGCAGCTCGTCGAACAGGGCGCTCGCCTGGCCGTTGCCGACGGCTGCGCCGCGTGCCACCTCGTCGGGAAGGCGCGCACGGTTGGGCCTGACTTCGCGGGCTTCGCGGGGCACGCCGTGACGCTCGCCGACGGGCGGCGGGTGCTCGTCGACGAGCGCTTCCTGCGCGAAGGGCTGGAGCACCCCGAGGAGGCCGAGCTGAAGGGGTACGACGCGGCCCCGATGCTCGCGGCGGTCAAGCGCCTGCACCTGTCCGGCGAGCCGGGTCAGGTCGCGGCGCTGGCGGCGTTTATCGAGCAGATCGGACCCGAACAGGGCTGAAGGGCTAGCGCGACCCCAGACGTCCCTGGCCACGCTCGAGCTCGAGCAGCAGCCGCTTGCGCTCCAGCCCACCGCCGTAGCCGGTGAGCGAGCCGTCCGCGCCGATCACGCGGTGGCAGGGGACGATCACGGCGATCGGGTTGCGGCCGTTGGCCGTGCCCACCGCGCGCGCGGCGCCCGGCTGGCCGACGCGCCGGGCGATCTCGCCGTAGCTGACGGTCTCGCCATAGGGGATCTCCTCCAGCGCGCGCCAGACCTCGCGTTCGAAGGGTGCCCCCTCGGGGGCGAGCGGGACCTCGAAGGTCGTGCGCTCGCCGGCGAAGTACTCCTCGAGCTGCGCTCTCACATCCGCAAATGACGCCGCCGCCTCGACCCAGCCCGGGGCGATCTGCTTGGGCTTGCGACCGTCCTGCATGTAGAGGCCGCTCAGGGTCTCCCCGTCGCCGACGAGCAGCAGCTCGCCGATCGAGCTTTCCATCGTCGTGTAGAGGGTCTGCTTGGTCTGCTCGGTCTGCTCGGTTTGCATGGTGGGCATCGATCTCGTCACCTTTCTCACGCCGCGATTCTTTTCTCGGCGTCGCTCGTTCGTGCCGTCGTGTCGCTGCTTGCAGCCGGTCTCATTCCCCTTTGTCCGCTTGCGGACTCTGCTTTCTTTGCTTCCCTTGCGGGCTTCCGCGCTCGTTGCGGTGGAGTTAGCGAGGCCCACAGGTGCTGTAGCGCATAGGCGCGGTAGGGCCGCCAGTGCTCTGCGAGCTTCGTCGCCGCGCCCGGCCTGCCGTCCTGGCTGAGTTGCTCGAGCGCGTGGCGGACGCCGAGGTCGCTCGGCAGAAAGGCGTCGGGGTCGCGTAGCGCGCGCATCGCGATGTACTCGGCCGTCCACTCACCGATTCCCGGCAGCGCCAGCAATCTCGTGCGCGCATCGCCGCGGTCGCTCCCCGCGTCGAGCGTCAACTCCCCGCGCGCCAGCGTCCCAGCCAGGCCGAGCAGCGCACGCCGGCGCGCCTGTGGCATCGCCAGTCGCTCCGGGTCTGCCTCGGCCAGCGCCCGTGTCGAGGGAAACAAATGTGTCACGCCGCCGAGCGGGCGCTTCAGCGGCTCGCCGTGTTCGCTCACGAGCCGTCCCGCGAGCGTCGCGGCGCCGCGCAGCGAAACCTGTTGGCCGAGCACCGCGCGGATCGCGAGCTCGTCCCCGTCGACGTGCCCCGGCACGCGCCGCCCCGGGGCCTTTCGCACGAGCGCTCCGAGCAGCCGATCCTGGCCGAGGGTCTCGAGCACGCTGAGCGGGTCGGAGTCGAGGTCGAGCAGCGTGCGCGAGCGCTGCGTCGCCGCGGCCAGGTCGCGTAGGTCCTCCAGCCAGTACCTGGCATTCACGTACCCCTCGCCGGGACGCAGCTCGACGACGCCGCTACCATTTGGCAGTCGCAGGCTGCGTCGATAGGCCCCGTCGAGCACCTCCTCGACGCCGGGCACCGCGCGCAGGCCGAGGAACGCGATCAGGCCCTCGGCGTTCAGTGGCGCACGGTAAGGCAGACGCAGCGACAGCGCGCCGGCCCCCTCCTGACGGTCTCCCCGCCGCGCCCGCGCGCGCAACTCGCGCGGGGTCAGCGCGAACACCTCCCTGACCGTCGCGTTGAACTGCCTCACGCTCTGAAAGCCGGCGGCAAATGCCACGCCTGTGATCGGCACGGCCGTCGTCTCGAGCAGGATGCGGGCGGTCTGGGCGCGCTGGGCTCGGGTCAATGCCAGCGGTCCTGCCCCGACCGTGGCGACGAGCTGGCGGTGGACGTGGCGCTCGGTGTAGCCCAGGCGCCCGGCGAGGCCAACGACGCCCTCGCGGTCGACCACGCCGTCGGCGATCAGGCGCATCGCGCGCCCGACGAGATCCGCGCGCCGGTCCCAATCCGGCGAGCCCGGCGTCGCGTCCGGACGGCAGCGCTTGCATGCGCGAAACCCAGCCGCCTGCGCCGCGGCGGCGGTGGCGAAGAAGCGCACGTTCTCGCGCTTCGGCGTCCTCGCGGGGCAGCTCGGCCGGCAGTAGATCCCGGTCGTCTTCACCCCGCAGAAGACCCATCCGTCAAAGCGCGGGTCTTCGGCCTCGACGGCGATCCACAGGCGGTCGGAGTCGAAGTTCATACAACAACCCTGGCATACCTGCCGGGCGTTATCTAGCGGAAATCGGACATGGCCAACCATCGCCGTCCGATACCCGCCAACGGGCGCTCACGGCTCAACAGACCACTGGCCACGCCCACGGGGCGAGGCAGTCCGCGTGGCGGCGCCGTGAGCGGCTGAGGCTCTGCCCGGGTCGTCCCGGTTTCGAGACCGGTACGCCAAACTGATCCTTACGTGATCGTAAGGTTGCTAGCGTGGGGGCATGGCCACCGCCACCGCCTCGCACGCACCCGCGGACGGGAGCGACACCTACAAGTGGATCGCGCTCTCGAACGTCACGCTCGGCGTGCTGCTCGCGGTGCTCGACGGGTCGATCGTGCTGATCGCGATGCCCTCGATCTTCCGCGGCATCCACCTCGACCCGCTCGTGCCGGCGAACAGCTTCTACCTGCTGTGGATGATCCTCGGCTTCCTCGTCGTGACGAGCGTTCTGATCGTGAGCCTCGGCCGGCTCGGCGACATGTACGGGCGGGTGAAGATGTACAACCTCGGCTTCCTCGTCTACACGATCGCCTCGCTGTTCCTCACGATCGACTGGATGACCGGGCGCGAGGGAGCGCTGTACCTGATCGTCTTCCGCATCGTCCAGGGGGCCGGGGCGGCCTTCCTGCTGGCGAACTCGGCGGCGATCCTCACCGACGCGTTCCCCGCCAACCAGCGCGGGATGGCGCTCGGGATCAACAACATCGTCGGCGTCAGCGGCGTCTTCATCGGCCTCGTGCTCGGTGGCCTGCTCGCGCCGATCGACTGGCGGATGGTGTTCCTGATCTCCGTCCCGATCGGCCTGTTCGGGACGGTGTGGGCATATCTCAAGCTCGAGGAGCGCAGCACTCCGAAACCCGCACGGGTCGACTGGTGGGGCAACCTCACGTTCGCCCTCGGGCTGATCCTGATCATGGTCTCGGTCACGTACGGCATCCGGCCCTACGGCGGTCACGCCACCGGCTGGACGAGCCCCAAGGTGCTCGCGCTGCTCGGCGCCGGCGTGGCCTCGCTGGTGGCGTTCGCGCTGATCGAGTGGCGGGTCCACGACCCGATGTTCCGCCTGCCGCTGTTCCGGATCAGGGCGTTCACGTTCGGCACGCTCTCCACGTTCCTCTCCGCGGTCGCCCGCGGCGGGTTGATGTTCATGCTGATCATCTGGCTGCAGGGCATCTGGCTGCCCCAACACGGCTACGACTTCATCGAAACGCCGCTCTGGGCGGGGATCTACATGCTGCCGCTGATCGTCGGCATGCTCCTCGCCGGGCCGACCTCCGGCTACCTGTCCGACCGCTTCGGGGCGCGCTGGTTCGCGACCGGCGGGATGCTCGGGGCGGCGCTCAGCTTCTTCCTGTTGGCGCTCCTGCCGATTGACTTCCCCTACCCGCTGTTCGCCGCGATCCTGTTTCTCAACGGCGTCTCGATGGGCATGTTCGCCTCGCCCAACCGCGCTGCCGTGATGAACAGCCTCCCGGCGACCGATCGGGGCGCCGGCGGGGGCATGAACCAGACCTTCCAGAACTCCGCCCAGGTGCTCTCGATTGGGATCTTCTTCACGCTCATGATCTTCGGCCTCTCCTCCAGCCTGCCCTCCGCGCTGACCGCCGGGCTGAAGGCCCACGGGGTCGCCGTCGCGACCGCCGCCGGTGTCGCGCATCTGCCGCCGGTCTCGATCCTGTTCGCCGCCTTCCTCGGCTACAACCCGATCCAGCACCTCGTCGGCGCCCACGCGCTGAGCGCGCTCTCGCCGGCCAACCGTGCGACGCTCGTCGGCCACTCGTTCTTCCCCCACCTGATCTCCGCGCCGTTCCGCGCCGGCCTGCACGAGGCGTTCGCGTTCGCGATCGTCGCCTGTCTGATCGCGGCGGCCGCGTCGCTGATGCGCGGCGGCCAGTATCACCATGGCTTGTCGGAGAACACCGGCGGCGTCAACGGTGTTCAGGCGGGCGCACCCATGAACGGGGCGTCGGCAGCGAACGGAGCGAGCACAACAATCATCTCAACCCCCACCCGAGAGGAACAGCATGCAAATTGAGTGGTACGGCCAGTCGGCCTTTCGCCTCACCGCCGGAGACACGACGGTGGCAATCGACCCCTTCGCGGACATGTCGGCGATGGCGACGAATCACGGTATGCAGTTCGACTATCCGCCGATCGAGGGCGTCGAGGCGGATCTGCTGCTGGTGACGCACGAGCACTCCGATCACAACGGCGTCGAGGCAATCGGCGGCGACCCCGCGATCCTGCGCTCGACCGCGGGCAAGCTGGAGTCGCCGATCGGCGAGATCACCGCGATCGCCTCCGAGCACGACGAGGCGGCCGGCACCGAACGGGGGCCGAACACGATCTTCTCCTTCGAGCTCGACGGCCTGCGCGTCTGCCACTTCGGCGACTTCGGCCAGAGCGCGCTGCGCGACGAGCAGGCCGCCGCGATCGGGACGGTCGACCTGCTGATCCTGCCAGTGGGCGGCGGGCCGACGATCGGCGCCGACGGCGCCGCCGCGATCGTCGAGCGCCTTTCGCCGCGCTGGGTCGTGCCGATGCACTACCGCACGCCGCGGATCGGATTCCTCGAAACCGAGGAGGCCTTCCTCGAGCGGATGACGAACGTCGAGCGCCTGCCGGGGCCGACCTTCGACACGGCGGAGCTGCCGGTGCAGGACGTCCCGGTCGCGGTCGTGCCGGCGGCGCCGTAGAGGGCTGTGCCGAGGGTGGCCACGACCCGGCGTCGCGGGCTTTCGCTGTGGCGAAGGCGAGCGGGTTGCGGCTGGTGTATTCCTATTTGCCAAGCACAGCAGCCGGTCCGCTGATACGACCCCGAAGGAGAGTCCGCAGATGGCGCTTGATCAGACCAAGGTAGGGCAGGTTGTGGCGGCGCAGATGGAGGCGCTCGAAGAGGCCTACGGCGAGGACTGCGAGATCGGCGACGTCTGCACGATCGTCGAGGTGATCGGGCCGCACGGCTCCGACGTGAGGGTGCGCAGCAGCGACCTGCGTCCGCACGTCTCGATCGGCCTGCTGCGGATGGCGGAGAGCATCTTCCTCGCTAGCCTCCGCTCCGGATCGGACGGGGGCGGCGGCGAGGAGGGGTCCTGAGCGCAACTTGGTATCACTGTCTCCCACCACCACCACCACCACCACCACCA
>Ga0207933_1002565_pt1 | contig 11579 bp, 8 predicted proteins | sample NGESurdeep092012_4_FD_184488 | JGI IMG/M metagenome (GOLD analysis project Ga0207933, IMG submission 184488) | Arctic peat soil microbial communities from Barrow, Alaska - NGEE Surface sample F53-3 deep-092012 (SPAdes) | ecosystem: Environmental > Terrestrial > Soil > Wetlands > Peat ... | reverse complement strand
CCTTGCCGGAAATCCTCTATGCCGGCCACACCCATGCCCCGGCGGTGAACGCGATTCTCTGTTCGCGACGAGCCCGTGAGTTTGCCTCCAAACGGATTTTCCCGGACGAGATTGTCTGCTGTGACGTGGCTTCGGTATTTGTGCCTTACACTGATCCCGGCTTGCGGCTCGCGCAGGAGATTCGCAAACGCACTGAAGCGTTCATCCGCAAATATCAACGCCCGCCACGGGTGGTGTTGCTGGAAAACCACGGGCTTATCACGTTGGGCAAAACCGCCGCAGCCGTGCTGGCCGCGATGTTGATGGCGGAAAAAACGGCGAAAGTCTGGATTGGCGCGGCGGCGCTCGGCGGGCCGAAATTCATGACGCCCGGACAGGTCGAGCGCATTTCGGGACGGCCGGACGAGGCGCTTCGCCGGAAAATGTTGAAGCTATAACCGAGACCATTCAAAAAATCCTGCGATGAAAAAACCGAACGCGGTGAAGTCCTTCGCCCTGGCCAAAGAACGCTATGTCAAAATCGCTTCATCGCCACGACGATCTACGGCGTGGTCTGCTGGAAAAATCCGCCAAAGCGGCCTGATTGCGTCTTGTTTGTAGGCGACGAGGTAACGAGTCGCTGGGCAAGCACTCCTTAAGTCATGCCCTTAACAATTCAATTAATTCCGTAGCCGCGAACGTCAGTTCGCGCCATATCATTCTCCCATTATTCAAATTGCGCCGACTGACGTCGGCTGCTGCATATTTTTTGAGAAGTCCCTGCTGCCAAATCAGGATGCTGCCAACCGTTTTGCGGAATTGACATCGCCACCGGCTGTCTCTAGCTTCTTTGCGCAAAGACGCGCGCTTTGCCCCGAATTCACGTTCGGGGATTTTTATTGCTAGGCCGCAGCCGGCAAAAAAGATTCGATTCAGCGACTTATTTTATGGCAAACACAATTCTGGTCGGCGCCCAGTGGGGCGACGAAGGCAAAGGCAAAATCATCGACGTGCTGACGGAGAACGCGGACATCGTCGTCCGTTACGCCGGCGGCAACAACGCCGGTCACACCGTTTTCATCGGCAAACAAAAATATGTCCTGCATCTGGTGCCCTCGGGCATCCTGCGCAAAAGCAAATTATGCGTCATTGGCAACGGCGTGGTAATTGACCCCGTTGGTCTCGTTGATGAAATCAAAGGTCTCCGCCAGCTCGGCGTCAAAGTGGGAGAGAACCTCGTCGTCAGCGAAACCGCCCATGTCGTCCTGCCCTATCACCGCGAACTGGACGCCCAGCGCGAAGTGCTCAAAGGCAAAAACAAAATCGGCACCACCAAACGCGGCATCGGCCCGGCTTACGGGGACAAGGCCGCCCGCGTCGGTTTGCGGATGATTGATCTCGTGAACCCGAAACGGTTCGAGGCAAAACTGCGTCAACGCATCAAGGAAAACAACGAGGTGTTGCATGCGCTGGGCGCCAAACCACTTTCCTTCAAGCAGGTGCTCAAAGAATACCTCGCCGCCGGAAGGTATTTGAAGCCGTTCGTGGCCAATACCGTGGTGTTGTTGCACCAGGCGGCGCGGCGCGGCGACGATATTTTGTTTGAAGGGGCGCAAGGCACTTTCTTGGACATTGATCACGGCACTTATCCGTATGTCACCTCATCAAATACCACGGCCGGCGGCGCATCCACCGGTTCCGGCGTGGCGCCGAACAAGATGGATGATGTTGTGGGGGTGATGAAGGCTTATACGACGCGGGTGGGGGAGGGGCCGTTGCCGACGGAGAACGCGGAGATTGCCGACCTGTTGCATGGGATGGGCCGCGAATTTGGCGCGACGACTGGCCGGGCCCGCCGCTGCGGCTGGTTTGACAGCGTGGCCACCCGCCACGCCACCATGGTCAACGGCATTGACGAACTCGCCGTCACCAACCTGGACGGTTTGGATTCGTTGGAGACCGTCAAAGTTTGTGTGGCATACCGCCATGGCAAGGCACGTTACGATTTTGTTCCCAACGATGCACAGGTGCTCGCGGAATGCGAACCGGTCTATGTGGAATTTGAAGGCTGGCGCACGCCGACCGACAAGGTGCGCACATGGAAACAACTGCCGCCAAAGGCCCGCGCGTATTTGAAGGCGATCGCGGAGTTGACCGGTGCAAAACTGGCCATCGCCTCCGTCGGACCGAGCCGCGACCAGACGATTTTCGTTTGACGCAAAGGCTGGCCGCAAATTGCGCAGAGCCATCGTCACTGATTTCATTGGTTCACGCGGACTAAATCCGTGCGTCACAGATTGATTTTTTCAAAAAGCCTTCGCATGCCTTATGTAACGATTTGGTCGAGACTTCCGTCATCGTCGAAAGTCTCTTCTTAACCATGAGTGACTATCAAACAAAAGATTTACTAAATTACGAGGCTATTTTTTTGCCAGAGCGCTGGTCACAGCCTGCTCCAAAGCTTCGCCGCGCAAATCTTTGCCGATGATTTTGCCGTCGCCATCAAGCAGGAAAGTGGCGGGAATGCTTTCGATGCCGTATTTGACGGCTAGTTTATTACCCCAACCCTGTCCGTCGAAGAATTGCTGCCAGGTCATGCCCTTGGATTTGATGAATTCGGCGAGCCTCGTCTGATCCTCATCCAAACTAACGCCGATGATTTCAAAACCCTGCGCGTGGTGTTTCTGATAGGTGGCAATCACATTCGGCAGTTCGCCCACGCAAGGCCCGCACCATGTCGCCCAGAAATCAATCATGACAATCTTGCCTTTGTAATTGGCGACGGACAGCGGCTTGCCGTCCAGGTCCTTTTCATTGAAGTCTGGAAATTTTGTTCCGACTGCGAGCGCGTCTTGTATTTTTTTTGCCGCCGCCCCTGCTGTTTCCTGCTTGACCAGCGTGGTGACGAATGGAGCGTCTTTGAAGTCAGTCTTGAGTTGTGCCATGAGTGCATCGGCTTTTGCCTCGTCATGGAAAATCTGAACATACAGCAACGCTTTCATGTATAAAATATGCGCCACGGCGTCGGTCTGTTCGCCCTTGTGCTCGGCCAGCAGGAGGTCGAATTGCTTCAGGTCGTCGGCAAGATCGCTTTCGGTGTTTTTGCCGGCGGCCAGGTCGGATTTGACTTTCACGATCAATGCCTTGAGTTCCGTCGTCGCGTCGGCTGTGAACCCGCGCTGAACCGACATCAAAAGCACCATGATGCCGAGGATGATTGCCAGTTTATTTTTCATGTTTGGGAATTGCGATTGGCTTCGGACAACATTCTGCCACGGTTCGCCGCGAGTCAAATCAATATGCGACGGACATGATGCAACAAGAAAAGCCGCCCGGATTGGTCATCGTAATTTTAATTTGGTTTTGTTCGTGACGACATTGGTTCAATCTGCCTAATTGGTGCAAACCCACAACCGATGCAACTGGCATGAAAACAGGCGATTTGCCAAAACGCTTTTAGCGCAATGAAAACTTCACACGCCAAAGCACTCCAGTCGTTCGCGCGTGATCTGCAATGGCTGCTGGCGTTGCGGCTCGGCGTGCAACTGGCGACGCTGTGGTTGTTCGTCTGGGGCGTCATCATCCTCGCGTTGAGAATTTTCGGGACGCAAAATACTTTCTGGCCCGCGCTCGGTTTGTTTGGCGTTGCGCCGCTGGCTGTGCTGGCGGCGTGGCGCGCAAAAAAACAGCGCGGCTCCTTCACAAAAATCCGTGCGAGTTACGACCGCTTGAACGCTTGCGGCGGCATCGTCATGTCCGGGGAAACGGCGGACATGGGCGCGTGGCTGGCGCAATTGCCGGAGGCCGCCGCGCCAAAATTCCGCTGGCGCAGCGGGCGCGCGATGCTGCTGCTGTGCGTGTCGGCGGTCTTTGCGGCGACGATGTTGCTGCTGCCGGAGCGGCTGACGAAATTTTCCATTCATCATCCGCTGGAAATCGGGCAGATTGTCAGCCAGTTGCAGGCGGAAGTGAAGACGCTGGCGCAGGAAAAAATTTTGCCCGGCAAAAAGGCGGACGATTTGCAGAGACAGTTGTCGCAATTGCAAAAAGATTCCTTCGGCTACGACCCGGACAAAACCTGGGAGGCGCTCGACCACATCAAGCAATCGAATTCTGAAGAGGCGAAACAGGCGGCGGAAGAAGCGCTGGCCAAGACGGAATCGCTGGCGGAAGCCGAAACTTTGGCGAAGGCGATGCAGCAGGCGGCGGATTCCGGCATGAACGAAGCGACGGCTTCGCAGGCGGCGCAGGATATGGCCTCGATGCTGAACGCGGCAAAATTGGAGGATGGAATTTTGAACGGCCAGGTTCCGCCGGAACTTCTGGCCGGCCTCAACGGTCTGGACAAGGAGCAGATGCAAAAATTGTTGCAGGCGCTGGAATTGAATAAAAATTCCCTCGGCCTGACGGTCAGCAACCTGGCGAATTTGAAAATGATTGACCCGGCGATGCTGGCGAAACTGCAAAATGCGGGACAAGGTTACAATCCCGGCGCGCTCGCGGATTATTTGTCCACCTGCACGAACAGCAGTGACGATTTGATTCTTTCGTGGCTGGATCATCCCGGCAAAGGCGGTCCCGGCGGCGGCGGGCCGGGCGCGGACATGACTTGGAACGACGGCGCGTCGGAAAAGGATTTGAAATTTCAGGCGCACGCGTTGTCGCCGTCCTCTCATCTTGACGACGCGCAACTCGTCGGCGTCAGCAAGGCCGCGCCGGAACTCGCGAAGGAAGATGCCTCTGCGCAGCACGGCGCGCTGGACAATGCAACGGCCAGCGGCGGCTCGGCGCACGCGCAAATTATTTTGCCGGAACAACGGCAGGCGGTTCAGAATTTTTTCAAAAGGGACAATTAAAATTATGCCTGACACGATTCTAAAACCGGAAGAATTGCAGCCCGCCGCCGAGCTGGCGCGCAAAACCCTGGAGCAGCTCGACCGCATTTTGCTCGGACGCAAGGAACTTCACCGCCTCGTGCTCGTCGGCATTTTGTCGCGCGGCCACGTTTTGCTCGAAGGTCTGCCCGGCCTCGGCAAGACCGCGCTCGTCAAAACCATCGGCCAGATTTTGAAATTGGATTTCAAACGCATCCAGTTCACGCCCGACCTGATGCCTGGCGACGTCCTGGGCACGCATATTTTGCAGGAAACGGCTTCTGGAAAACGCGAATTGGTTTTTCAACCCGGCCCGGTGTTCACGAACATTTTGCTCGCGGATGAAATCAACCGCGCCTCGCCGAAAACTCAATCGGCCATGCTCGAAACGATGCAGGAAAATTGCGTGACATTGCTCGGCAACACGCGCGCGCTGCCACAACCGTTTTTTGTGCTCGCCAGTCAAAATCCGATTGAACTCGAAGGAACTTATCCGCTGCCCGAAGCGCAACTGGATCGTTTTCTGTTCCGCGTGATGTTTGAAAATGTGGACGCGGACGTCCTCGACCAGATCATTTCCGAGCGTCGCCGCGGCGAACTTCCCGCGCCGACCTGGCAGATGGAGCGCGCCGATTTGGAAACGCTTTTTCAAACGATGGGAAAAATTTATCTGCCGCATCCGGTTTCGCGTTACATCGCGCGGTTGGTTTCGGCGACGCATCCCGGCGGCGAGGAAGCGACAGAACCCGTGAACAAATACGTCAGCTATGGCGCGTCACCTCGCGCGGCAATTGCGATTGCCGAGGCCGCGCGCGGCAATGCGCTCGTCGCCGGACGGCCGAGCGTCGGATTTGAAGATGTGAAAATCGTCGCGCAGCCGGTTTTGAATCACCGGCTGATTTTGAATTATCAGGCGCGCTTCGACCGCATGACGCCGTCGAAGCTCGTCGCGGAACTCCTCGGCCAGCTTGACGAGACGGGATTGAATTTGCCGAAAGACGTGGAACTGGCAAAAGCTTGAGGCGAATTAAAAATGCAAAATGCAAAATTAAAAAACGGGAAGATGTTTTCGCGCGTGGCGAGAATTTTTCTAGTTTTTAATTTTGCATTTTTAATTTCCTTCTGCCGCGCCGACGATTTTGGCGACGTTTCCGTTGACGCAAATGCGATTTACACGGGCAACACATTTCACGGCTACGCCGAAATGCGCGTGAATGTGCAAAATCGTTCGCACGGCAAAACACATGTAGTGACGCTGGTTTATCCGAACAACGCCTACGGCAATTACGGCAATAACATCAGCCGGCTCTCGCGCACGGTGACGATTGCGCCGGAATCAAGCCAGGTCGTGTCGCTGCTGCAACCGCCGTTGCCGGCACAGGGCGACGGCTCAATCCGCGTGGAGGTGGATTACCGGCACGAGGGCGAAGTCCGCGCGCCGAACGCGAACGATCATTGCAATTATTATTCGCGCGGCGGCGGGCAGTCGGCGACGGTGTTCATCAGCCGCAGTTTGGATTTTGACGCGGTCGAACATTTGTTCAATGCAAACCACGGTGCGTTCACGGCGGCGATGGCAGTTGGCGGGCCGGATGCCTCCCGTCGCGGATACGACACGCAAACGTGGATGCCCGACACGCGCCGTTCCGGGACGACAAACTGGCTGGAGCTCGATTACGCCGCGCCGCAAATCGCGGATAAAATCCACGTTCACCAGAGTTTATATTCGGCGTCGTCCGGCGTTGTCATCGTCACGGGCATTTCCGGCACAAATCTCGCGCGCATTCCGATGTCATCCGGCGTCCGCATCTCATCCGGCGCGGGCGGCTTGAGCGTGACGGAATATTCATTTTCAGCGACGAGCGAACCGGTGAAAACCGTGCGATTGGATTTTGGAAAAGCGCCGCCTTACAACATCGCCGTTGATGCGGTGGAAATTTCCGGGCCGACGGGCAGCGCTTATGCTTCCGACGCCCGCGCCAGCAGCGACAATAGCGCATCCGCCGGTCGTTATGCGCCGGGCAGCGCGAGCGCGGATTCCATTCAAAGTTTGCGTGCCGAGTCGCCGGTCTCCGGGTGGAGCGAAAATTGGCTGGCCTATTCGCCGTTCGACACTGTCGTTCTCAACGCGGCGGATTTGAATTCAATGTCGCCGGCGGTGCTGGGCGCGATTGGAGATTACCTGTCGGCGGGCGGAAATGTCGTGCTGTCCGGCCAGGCCGCTTTGCCGGCGGCGTGGCATTCCTCACAGAAAAAAAATATGCGGGACGGCGCTGAATACGATGTCGGCTTCGGCCGCTGTTTTGCCTTCAATTCGGAAAATCTTGGGATGCTTGATCCGCAATCCGCCCAAACCTTGCGCGACACGGTGCGCGAAGCCGCGCGTTACTGGCAGAGCTTGCCGGACAACAGCGGTGCGGCCAACGCGGCGTTGCCCATCGTCAACAGCTTGAAAATTCCCGTGCGCGGCATCGTCATCATCATGCTGGCGTTTGTCATCATCATCGGGCCGGTCAACATCATTTATCTCAACCGCCGCAAACGCCGGACGTGGATGTTGTGGACGATCCCGGCGATTTCATTCGCCACAACGCTGTTCGTGTTCGCTTACAGTTTATTGCGCGAAGGCATCACGCCCGACACGCGCATCGCCGGATTGACGGTGATTGACCAGACCAGCCATCGCGCTGCGACAATCGGCGGCACGGCGTTTTATTGCCCGCTCACGCCGGGCGGCGGATTGCATTTTGATTTCGGGACGGAAGCCACGCCGCTGGTCCAGATCGGCTATAATTCCGGCACGTCGCGCGAAGTGGACTGGACACAGTCGCAGCATTTCACGCGCGGCTGGGTTTCCGCGCGCGTGCCGGAGTTTTTTCATCTGCGAAAATCCGAGACGCGCCGCGAACGCATCCAAGTCATAAATGAAAACGGAAAAATGCAAATCGTCAATGGGTTGGGCGCGCAAATCAAATCGCTCTGGGTCGCGGACGCGGACATGAATTTTTACGAAGCCAGCAATGTCGCCGCCGGGCAAAAAGCCGGGCTTATTTTATCGAAACAATCTCGAATTTCTGAAAAATCCGGAGCGCAGGGATTGAACCATGACTTCGGCTTTGCCATCGTTCGCGCTGACGAGTTGAACGACAGTGCTGGAAAATATCTTTTGCCGGACACCTACATCGCCGTGCTGGACGGAAATCCGTTCATCGAGAACGCGCTCGGTTCCGCCTCCAGCCCGAAACGCACAAAAAGTTCCGCCGTCGTTTTCGGAATCCTTGATCCAGCCGACATCCAATGAAAGTCCAGGTAAAAAATTTGCGGAAGGAATTCGGCAAGACCGTGGCCGTGGACAACATTTCGTTCTCGTTCGATTCCGGCAACATCTTCGGCTTCATCGGCCCGAACGGCGCGGGAAAAACGACGACCATGCGGATCATTTCCACGATTGAAGAACCGACTTCCGGCGATGTTTTGCTGAACGGAATTTCCGTTTGCGAAGAACCGGAACTCGCGCGCCATGCCGTCGGTTATGTGCCGGATACTTTGCCTGCGCACGCGGACATCACCGTCCATGAATATCTGGATTTTTACGCGCGCGCCTACGGATTGCGCGGAAAAAAGCGGACGCAGGCGATTGAAGCGATCGAGGAATTTACGAACGTCACCGGCATCCGCGAGAAACATCTCAAGGCGCTCTCGAAAGGAATGAAACAGCGCGTCAGCCTCGGACGTGCGCTTGTTTATGACCCGGACGTTCTGGTTTTGGACGAACCCGCCGCCGGCCTCGACCCGCGCGCACGTGTGGAATTACGCGAACTGCTGATGCTCCTTGCCGCGCAAAAAAAAGCGATTCTCATCAGTTCGCACATCCTCACCGAGCTGACGGAAATTTGCAATGGCGTCGTCATCATCGAGCGCGGAAAAATTCTGGAGACCGGCACGATTGAAGACGTGCTGAAAAAAAGCGCGCCGCGCCGCACGGTGGCGGTCCGCCTCCTTGATGCGCAGAACGCGCAGTTGCTCAAGGAGCTTTTGCAAACTCCTTTCGTCGAAAATGCGCGCGACGTGGCGAACGAAATCCATTTTGACCTGAACGGCGACGAGTCCGCCGCGTGCGAAATCCTCGGCGGATTGATCGCAAAAAAATTCAAGGTCATCGAATTCCGCCAGACCAAGGCCAATCTCGAAGATATTTTTATGAACGTCACGAAAGAAGGCGTGCAATGAATTTACGATTTATGACCGCTGCTTTCACCAAATTAAAATCGCATTTCATCAACTGGCGCGAATGGGAGTTGAATCCCATCGTCATCAAGGAACTGCGGCAGGCCGTGCGCAGTTGGGCGGTCACCGGGATGCTGCTGCTGTTTTTGATCGTGCTGTTCATCACGTCGCTCGGATTTCTCGTCACGCAAAGCTTTGAAGTGAACGAGAACATGCAGCTCGGCGGCACGATGTTTTCGTCTTTCGTGGTCATCCTCGCGGGCGCGAGCATTTTCTTCATTCCGCTTTACGTCGGCGTCCGCGTCGCGGCGGAACGGCAGGAGAACAATCCCGACCTGCTTTACGTCAGCACGCTGTCGCCCGCGCGCATCATCCGTGGAAAATTTCTCTGCGGCGCCTACATGGCGCTGCTGTTTTTCAGCGCGTGCATGCCGTTCATGGCGTTCACGAACCTACTGCGCGGCGTGGATTTGCCGACCGTGTTTTTCATTTTGTCCTTCCTGTTCCTCGTCGTGTGCGCGACGAATCAAATTGCGATTTTTTTTGCGTGCATACCGGCAAGCCGGCCTTTCAAAGTCCTGTTTGCCTTGGCCGGTTTTTTTGCGTCTTTTTGGGTCGTCATCCCGCTCGTAACGGATTCCTTTGAATTTATGCACTCCGGTGTAGGCACAATGATGGCAGACCGCGATTTTTGGATTGGCGTGCTTACCGCCGTCGTCATTGGCCTGGCCGCGACGGGCCTTTTCTTTGTCCTGTCCGTCGCGTTGATTTCGCCGCCGTCGGCCAACCGCGCGCGGCCAGTGCGGATTTATCTCACCGTCATCTGGCTGCTCGGCGGCCTGTTGAGTTTGGGCTGGGTCTGGCGGATGAAGGAAGCGCAGTTCATTCTGCCGTGGGAAATCATGACATTTGTGCTGATGATGTTCGCGCTGCTCGCGACCATCAGCAATTCCGACCAGTTGAGCCTGCGCGTGCGGCGGACCATTCCGCAGTCAAGATTGAAACGCCTTGTCGCCTTCATTTTTTTCAACGGCGCGGCGGGCGGCCTCGTCTGGGCGGCGATGATCCTCGTTGCGACATTTCTTTTGGCCGGGCAAATCACGCTGGCGTTTCCAAAGAGCATCACCGTTTCCGGCGAAAGCGGACAGTGGTTCGCCACCACCATGGCTTATGCGTTTGCCTATGCGCTGATGGCGCTGTTCATTCACCGGAAATTTTTATCCAGGCATCCGCCAAAACTCACCGGGCTGATTGCGGTCTTGCTGGCGGCCGCGTGGGCGATTGCGCCGAGCATCGTGCTGTTTTTTCTCAATCAGCTTTCGTGGAAATCCGTCGAGGGGCTGCAACTGGGCAACGTCTTCAACGTCGCTTCCCTCCGCGATGTCAACCAGCGCATTTACCATCTGTATTTTGCTTTTGGCTGGCTGCAGGTGATGATTGTAATCAACGCAAAATGGTTTGTGCGGCAGGTTAAAAACTTTCAGCCGCTTGACCGCCTCGCGCAGGACAATCCTCCACCCATGCTGAAATGATTTTCCAATATGGACACCGCCATCCGACAATCCCTCCGCGACGGCGAAAAACTCGGCCTCCGTTATGCGCTGCAAATTCCGCAGGTCGCCGCCAGCGGCTGGACCGGCACGCGCTCCGGTCGCCGCGCGGGCAGTTCGATTGATTTTCAGGACTACCGCGAATACCAACCCGGCGACGACTTGCGTTTCATTGACTGGGGAATTTACGCGCGCACCGACCGCCTGACCGTGAAATTGTTCCGCGAAGAAGTCATTCCGCACCTCGATTTAATTTTGGACGGCTCGCGTTCAATGAACTTGGAAAATTCCGCCAAGGCAAATGCCGTCGCCCAGATCGCCGCGCTGCTCGCCACTTCCGCCGCCAACGCGCAATGCACGCAGGCCGTCTGGCTTTCCGGCGAAGGTTTTCAACGCCTGCCCAACGACGCGCTCTCGCCGTCCGCGTGGGACAAACTGGAATTGGAAAGCAAACGCACGCCGGAACAATCGTTTGAAATTCTGCCGCCAAAATTCCGACGGCTTGGCGTCCGCGTCTTCGTCAGCGATTTGCTCTGGCCGGGAAATCCGATTTCCATTTTGCGCCGTTTGCGCGACGGCGCGGCGGCGCTGTTCGTCGTTCAATTGCTCGCGCGCGACGATGCAACTCCGCCGGAACACGGAAATTTGCGCGTCGTGGATTGCGAGACCGGCGACGAAAGCGAAATCTACATTGATTCCAGCATCGCCAGACAATACGCCGAAAACCTTGCGCAATTGCAGCAATCGTGGAGCGACGCCTGCCGCCAGTGCGGCGCGCACATGACCACTTTGATTGCCGAGAATTTGGAAAATTCTTTGAGTGAATTGGAAGCGATTCAGCTTCTGGCACCGGCATGAAATTGAGAATTGTCCATAACGCAGGACAGGCTTCCAGCCTGTCAAGCGAGCGCAATAGCGGGTGGCGGCTCAATTTCAAAACTGGCGGGGG
>Ga0207933_1002563_pt1 | contig 11604 bp, 13 predicted proteins | sample NGESurdeep092012_4_FD_184488 | JGI IMG/M metagenome (GOLD analysis project Ga0207933, IMG submission 184488) | Arctic peat soil microbial communities from Barrow, Alaska - NGEE Surface sample F53-3 deep-092012 (SPAdes) | ecosystem: Environmental > Terrestrial > Soil > Wetlands > Peat ... | reverse complement strand
GCCTCGGCAACCATAGGCCGGGCAGCTCCCTTGAGGCGCCGTACCGAGGCGTCGTTATTGATCCCGACGATCAACCGGTCTCCCTGGCGGCGGGCTTCGGCCAACAGAGAGATGTGGCCGATGTGCAGAATGTCAAAGCAACCATTGGTAAAGACGACGCGCTGCCCCGAGGTGCGCCAGGCGGCGGCCCGCTCCAGCAGCTGGGCCAGTGAGAGAACCTTCTCTTCGGCGTGCAGCCCGATCTCGCCGGAGAGAGCGGCGGCCAGCTCATGCTTTTTGATGGGGACCGTGCCCACTTGGCCGATAACAATGCCGGCGGCCAAGTTAGCCAGTTGTGCCGAGTTTTCAATGGAGAGCCCCCCGGCGATAGCAAGCGTAAGCGTGGCAATCGCGGTATCGCCCGCGCCGGAAACATCAAAGACCTTGCGCGCCACTGCCGGAAGCAGGACCCGGCGCTCGGGATAGAGCACAGCGATGCCCTTGTCGCTCAATGTCACCGTTAGGTAGTCCAGGCCGAGAGAGGCCGCCATTCGCTGGCCCGCGGCAAGCACTCGCTCCACATCGCGGGCGGATTCGCCGGCGGCTTGCGCCAGCTCGGCCAAGTTGGGGCAGATGGTGGTCGCGCCTCGATATCGATCAAAGCTCCGGCTCTTTGGGTCCACGAACACCGGAGTTGCGGCCGCGCGCGCCTTTCCGATCAACGAGCGGCAGAGATCTTCAGACAGTACTCCCTTGGCGTAGTCGGAGAGAATGACGATGTCTGCTGAAGGGAGCGCCTCTTCAAAGCCGGCGAGCAGAGAGTCATAGGCGGCGGCGGGGCGCGGACCATTCGCTTCAGTATCCAGCCGCAGCATTTGTTGATTTCCGCCGATGATGCGAAGCTTTGCGGTAGTGGGGGCTCCAATGGTCTTGGTCAGAGAGCAGGCGATGCCCGCGGTTCGCAGCAAATCTTCCAGTGTCTTCTGATCACTATCGCCCCCGGCGAAGCCCAGCAGGGTGGCTTGGGCGCCAAGACCCACAACGTTCATTGCCACATTTCCGGCTCCGCCTGGCTGCTCGCTGCGGTGAGCGGCGCGCACGATCGGCACCGGAGCTTCGGGAGAGATGCGCTCCACTTCTCCCCAGATGTACTTGTCGAGCATGACGTCGCCGACGACCAGCACGTGCGCCTGATTCCAGCCGCACTCAATCAGCCGCATGACGCTGTGCAGATTGTCGATCATAGGGAGCCGGCCTCCGCCGCCTGAGGAGAGCATGCGTGCTGCTCAATCCAATCGCAGAGCATATGTCCCACCAGGATGTGGGCTTCCTGGATGCGGGCTGTGTCGTTTGACTCAATGCAGATGGCGGTGTCGGCGAGTTGCGCGGCACGGCCCCCGCCGGAGCCCGTCATCGCGATCGTAAAGGCCCCCAGAGCGCGCGCCTTTTCGATTGCGGCACAGACGTTCTTGCTGGTTCCCGAGGTTGACAGCCCAACCAGTGCATCACCGGGCCCTGCCAAAGCCTCCACTTGACGGCGAAAGATCCCTTCAAAGCCATAGTCGTTGCCGACCGAGGTGAGAATCGATGTGTCAGTGGTAAGAGCGATGGATGGAATGGCACGCCGTTCCCGGCGAAATCGCCCGATGAGCTCGGCGGCGAGGTGCTGTGCATCCGCCGCGCTCCCCCCGTTGCCGCACCACAGAATCTTTTTACCCGCCTCGACCGTCGCGGTCAGGCGGCGCGCGATCGATTCCAGTAACTCGCCCTGGGCTTGTAGACTGGAGACGACTTCCAGATGCTCTGCGATTGCGTTCGAGAACAGGGGGAGTATGCCGGTCGGCGGCTGCATAGAATCCTCAGTGCGTGCAGTACACTCTGCAAGAACTTCGATGCGTGGAAAGTATCTCTGATTATAATCATGGCGCTCTTGGACTCACAGCGAATCCGGTACGTGTTTCTGGACCGGGACGGCGTTTTGAATCGCAAGCGGCCGGAAGGCGAATACGTCACCCGCTGGTCTGAATTCGAATGGCTGCCCGGGGCCGTCGAGGCGGTGACGCGGATGAACCGGGCGGGCTTGACGCTGATCCTGGTGAGCAACCAGCGCGCGATTGCATTGGGCCTGCTGAACGAGGCGGAACTTGAGGAAATCCATGGGAAAATGCAGGCGGAACTGGCGCAACATGGCGGCCACTTAGACGCGATTTACCACTGTCCCCACGATTACGGCCAGTGCAACTGCCGGAAGCCGGATATCGGGCTCTTCCAGCAAGCGCTGCTACGATTTCCCGACGCCGGCCCGCAAGCGAGTGTTGTCATAGGTGATTCTCTGCCGGATATCGAAGCGGGAAAGCGCCTTGGGATGAAGACTATCTTTCTGGAGGGCGATCGGGAACGTCAGAAGGCGGGCTCCCAGATCGCGGCGAAAGAGGCCGATGCGGTTGCGACATCGTTGCGGGAGGCGGTGGAGGTCCACCTCGGCCTACCTTTGACATAAGAGAAGTACGCGCAACGCTAACTCACCTGCACAACTGGCGGCTGACTTGCGAGCGATAACCCTGTGGCGCAGCTATAGACCGGAGCAACGAGGATGCGAGTACTGGTTACTGGGGGGAGTGGTTATGTCGGCTCGCACGCCGTCCGAGAACTGGCGGCCGCGGGTCACGAGGTACTGATCTTCGACAACCTCAGCACAGGGCATCGGCAGCTCTCACAGGGCTTTCCGTTGATCGAAGGCGATATCGCCGATCTGGAAAAGCTTGCCGCACCATTGGCCAAGGTAGATGCGGTAATGCATTTCGCCGCATCGGCCTATGTTGGCGAATCGGTTCAGAATCCACGCAAGTATATCCGTAACAATGTGGAGTCGGCGATCAAGCTCCTCGATGCGGTTCTGGCCAGCAAGGTGCGGCTTTTCGTCTTTTCCTCGACTTGCGCGACCTACGGGGCGCCGGCCGAGCTGCCCATCCGCGAGAGTTGTGCTCAGGCCCCGATCAACATTTACGGCGCCACCAAGCTCTTTGTCGAACACGCTCTTTCCGCCTACGGTTTCTCCCATGATCTGCGTTCTGTGGCCCTGCGCTATTTCAACGCTGCGGGCGCGCATGCGGATGGCAGCATCGGCGAAGTTCACACGCCGGAGACGCACTTAATTCCCTTGGCGCTGAAAGCAGCCTTGGGCACCGCACCACCGCTACAGGTTTTCGGCACGAATTTCGATACTCCAGACGGCACCTGCATTCGCGATTTCGTCCACGTTTCAGATCTGGGGGCTGCCCACGTTCTTGCCCTCGAATACCTGGCACACGGCGGCGAGCCAGCCGCGTTGAACCTGGGGACGGGCAGGGGCACATCGGTCGCGGAGATCCTCTCAACCGTGGAGAAGGTTGCCGGAAAACCTGTCCCCCACATATTGACAGGGGCGCGAGCAGGAGATCCGCCGGCACTATACGCCGACGCTTCGCGCAGCAAGGGGGTGCTCGGCTGGGAAGCAAAGCGGAATTTGGACGAAATCGTGGGTTCGGCCTGGAAGTGGGAAAACCGGCTCCAGAGTCTGGGTTGGCAATAAGGAACGGATCAGCCCGCCTCTGACTACAGGGCGTCGCAAATACGCCACTCCGTGCTCGAAGCATTGGCGACGCTCAGTATCGGACCCCTATCAAGACAAAACTGACGGCTGCCCGTTACCCTGTCCGGAAAGCTGAATTGCTTCGCTCAAGACGTTTCGAACCCGTTCCCCATAGTGCTGCCATGTGTACTGTTCGGTGATGGTTTTCACCGCATTTCTGGCCAGAGATTCACGCAGGGCCGCATCCGATGCCACTCGCGAGATCGCGTTGGCCAGGCTGTCAGCATCGTTGATAGGGACGTAGACGGCGCTCACTCCATCCTGCAGCGGCAAGCCGCAATTCTTCGTTGTGATAACCGGCAGTCCTGCGGCGGCGGCTTCCATAGCCGACCGCGAGGAACCCTCGGCATACGTGGGAAAGACAAACATGTCCGCATCCGCCAAGGCGCTGCCTAGCGCGGCCTGGGGAACAAATGGAGTATGGGTGAAAAACTCAGAATCGGAAGGCAACAGACACGGTTTTCCATTGGCTAGATTGCCGATCAGCTCCAAGCGAAGGTCGAGCCCACCCTGGCGGCATTTGCGGATTGCTTCAAGGAGAACGCGCACTCCTTTGCGCAGGTCGAAATTTCCAGTGAACAGAATCTTGATTGGACCGTCGATCTCGTAATTCCGCTTAAGATCGAAGAAGTTTTCGCGTACGCCCAGATATGCGACACGCACCTTCTCGGCTGGGTAGCCGCGCGCAACGAACGTCTCTTTTACAAAGTCCGAGTTCACAAGAAGCAGGCCTGCGTCGGCGCAATCCCGAAGGACCAACTTCCACAAGTCGGTGCGGGGGTCGTATCCGATGTCCAGCCCAAAACGAGCGAATTCCTCGCCCAGCACTTCGTGGATATATGCGGGATGGGCAATGGAGTGATCGACGACAACGGCCAGGCCGTTCGCGCGGGCAGTTTTGATTGCTCCCGACTGTCCGGCGCCGCTGCGAACCAGCAACACGTCGGCATCGTTGAGATACTTGCGCGTGGCGCACGCTGCGATCCGGAACTGCATTCCATAAGCAAGATCCCGGCTCAGCAGCTTCGAACGCTGAATCAATTCAATCCCAGTTCCCGCGACTTCCGCCCAAGCGATCGGGGTAACGGTCGCGCCCGGGATGCCGCGAGCGGCCATCCGAGAAGCCAAATGCTTCTGGCCCATCAGCTCTCCCAGAAGATCCACGGCCGCGGCATGCTTCGGCTTCGGGAGCCACCCGGTAAGAAAATTTACGTCGACTCCAGCACCGGCCAGAGCTCGGGCGGTCTCATGAAAATAGAGCTTGCCCCAACCGGTCGAGATGATTGCCTTCATACTGTTCCTGACGCGGCTCCCCACCGCAAATATATCCTGCGACCATTCTTATTTCTTCTATGCAGTGACTGGAGCGGCTATCCTTTGCCATCCGGGCAGGCGAAGCTTATTGGATATCCGAGATACGAGCGGCCGGGAGGGACCCAATCTTTATATATGGAAATCAGGAGCTTATTTCCGAATCAGTCTCGACTCTCAAGCTTTCCATCCAACCAATTCCCTAGCTCAGCCGCGGGCAATCTCACTCCCAAATGGAAGGTCCCGAATTCCGCATAGATCGCGCTTGCTTCATCGAAGCGCATTTCATAGATGAGCTTTTTGAAGATCACAGGGTCGTCCGCGAAGAGATCGACACCCCATTCCCAATCATCCCAGCCGATGGAACCGGTGATGATCTGACGGACTTTGCCGCCATATCGCCGCCCGATCATGGAATGCTCATGCATCATGCGCTGGCGGTCGGCCATGGACGCCGTGTACCAGTTCGCCTGTTCCCCGCGCTTCCGGTCCATGGGATAGAAGCAAACATATTTGGTATCGGGGATGGCAGGATAGAGCCTGCCCGCCATGGCGCCCGCCTGTCTGGTTGCAAGCTCCTCCACGGCCGCTTCCCACTCCGGAGAGTGCGGCTGATGCCCCTCAGCGGCCAAGGTTGCATAGGTCTTGACTGACGACTCGTATAGGCCCAATTCCACCACGGAGAGATAGGAGTTCTCCACCTTCAAAAAGTCGTGGAGTTCCGTTTGAGCCAGCGCCAATTCGACCCGGTTCAGGCCGGCGATGGATTCACGGAAATGAATCATCAGCAGATCGCCTTTGTGGCCGAGCTGGGAAAAGAGGGCGGAACCGGCCGGCTGGCCGCCGTCGTTTCCTCGCTCCAAAGGTTCAAAAAAAGCAGCGGCGCGGCCGGCAATTCTCTCACGTTCCGACGGAGAGATGCGGCGCCAAGCCTTCCAGTCGAAGCGGAACATCTGATGCAATACGCAGGCCCCTTCCAGGGTCAGCGGTACGGGAGACGATTCGCCCAATGGATTTCCTCCCTTTCGTCACCCTATGTATACCATGCAGGATCATCGCGAGGAGGTATGGCGGGCCAGCGGGAGAACCGGGCGGCGAGCGTGAATTGCGGTGCAGCAACAGCGCCAGTGGTGATGTTCAGGATTCGACAATAAGTAACCGAGACAGAGTCTTATCCGAACGTTTCTGTACTGCCGCCGCGATGCTCCAGCTCAGGCAGTTCTCCGCTGCCGGAGCTTCAATCCCGCTGCCTGCCGAGGACACATGGGCACCGGAGATGAGTCCTCCACGGGAACCGGCAACAAGGAGAGGCCGGCGTTCGGCGTAAACTGCAGCGTGAACTTTGGCGCGCAGATGTCGCAAAGCCAGAAATGCACCGCCGCGTGAGAGGGCTTCTTTTCACAGATCGCCCGGGGAACGTCACGGCATGGCCCAGTGGGGTTCCGAAGCTCAAAAGAGAATAGGCGACCGCGGCTGGCATAGCGAAACTCAGTATTGCACTCAGGATTCGCGCACTTCTCAATCATCGTTCCGCCCTTCCTTGGGATGGCATTGTCCAGCTCTCACACCATACTTCCTTCAGCCCTGCAGGTCTGTGACCGTGGTCACGGCGCTCCCCGTTTCCGGAGCCGCAGTCTGGTTTAGGAGGACGCATTTATGGCATACGTAATTGCGGAACCATGCATCGGGGTGAAGGACACGGCGTGCGTGGACGCCTGCCCCGTTGACTGCATCCACCCTCGCAAGGATGAGGGCGGCTTTGAAGAGGCGCCGCAGCTCTTCATTGATCCAGTGGAATGTATCGACTGTGGCGCATGCGTGCCAGTGTGTCCCGTCTCCGCTATCTTTGCGCAGGACGATTTGCCCGATAAGTGGAAGGGATTTGCGGAGGAAAATGCGAAGCATTATGGCCGCTGAGGAAACTGCCGCACCGTCGCGGCGGCGATTTCTCCGTTCCGCATGTCCTAATTAGAGAGTGGCTTGGCGGAATCTATCTTGGCCTTGGCTTGCAAGCCCGCCACATTGAGAACGATGATCCGATGTCCGCGAATGGCGATGATCTGCTCTTTCACAAGGCGGTGCAGCGTCCGGCTGACAACTTCGCGCACAGAGCCGAGGCGCGCGGCGATTCGTTGATGCGAATCGGGTAGAGAGAAGGATGCGCCGTCTTCGACTTTTCCATGGCTTGCCGCCTCCTCTATCAGCATGGCGGCCAACCGCTGAGTCACATCCTGCAAGGAAAGCTGCTCGAGCAGAAGAGCCACTTTTCTAAGCCTGGCGGCCAGAACTCCGAGCGCCGCGAGTGCGGCCTCCGGACTCTGCACCAGACAATGCCGGACATCTTCTTTTGCGAGAAAGAGGATGACGGATTCTTCCTCTGCGACCACCGTCGAGGGATACGGGCCGTCATCGAAGACCGGGACCTCGGCAAATGTGGCTCCGGCGCGCTCGACGTGTATCGTCTGCTCCCGGCCTTCCTCACTCTCCCGAAAGGCGCGCAGCGAGCCGGAGACGACGACATACAATCCCCGGGCGGGATCGCCACCGACGAAGAGAATTTCTCCTTGATGCAGGCGGCGTTCCACGGCGTGGGTGGCCAGCAACATGAGAGCCTGCGCGGAGGCATTGCCGAACAGCTGGGTTCGGCGCAGGGAGGCGATCCGGTCCTCAAGCGTCATTCTCTTTCTCCAGGTCTAGAGCGGATTCACGATTGCTGTGCCCACCCGTGGTTCGAGAAGTGCGGCTTTTCTTATGGCAAAAGCCGCGTACGGTGCATTTGCCTCGGCATACACCTATCGTGAACCCGGTCTAGCCGGAATTCGCGTCCGGACTGCTTGCACTTCCGAAAGCATCTTCACCTGTACGGGGAACTGGGTGGACTTGTCCGGTGCTCCAGATTGTCGATGAAACGGCCGCGTTCCGTTCAGCTTCTTGTACCAGACTTTAAGATGACGATGCTCTACTCGAGCAACGCGGCGACTTCCGCGTGTCCGCGCTCGCGTGCATAGGTTCCAGGCGTCTTCCCTTGATCGCAGAGTTTGCGGGGATCGGCTCCCGCTTTGAGCAGCAATAAGGCCATTTCCCGGTCGCCGGCCGCAGCCGCTTGATGGAGGGGGGTGTAGCCGCCGGCCTGCGCTGCATTGACGTCCGCCCCCTGCCCGATCAGAAGGCGCGCGGTCTCTATTTGGCGGCCTTGAGCAATGCAGGCGTGAAGAGGCTGGCAGCGGATTGGGTTGCGCGAGAACTGATGCAGATGCGCGCCACGGTCCAGCAGCAAGGCGGCGGTATCGGTTCCGCCAAAGGCGGCAGCCAAGTGGAGCGGGCTCCAGCCGTCGGCTGAGGTTTGGTAGATGCTAAGCGCGTCCTCGCGAAGCAAGAGGTCAAGCGACTTCACATCGCCCACCGCCGCAGCCTCGAAGAGGTCCAGGGCGGGCAGACGCTCACGCAGGAAGTCCCGAATCAATGGTTGGCGGCAGTAGACGGACCAAAGAAGCGCGGAGACGCCCTGCGCGTCACGGCAGGCGACCAGTGCGGCATCTTCTTCGGCGCAAGCGGCGACTTCAGCCGTCTCCCCTTTGCGAATCAGGTTCAGAAAGCGTTGGCTCACTGCCTCATTGTATTGGTTTCGCCGAGGATTCCGTTGTTCCGGCGTCCCAAGCGGAGGCTACCACCTGCGTTTGCTTCTGTCCCTTTTTGACCGAACCGGGCTTGGTGCGGTTCGAGTAGATGCGGAAGGTGACAACCACATCGATCACCGCCGCTACAGGCTTGCCGTCTTTCATTGCCGGCCTGAAGCGCGAGGCTTTGATCGCCTGCACCGCCGCCTCATCCAGTCCAAAGCCGATCGGGCGGGTGATTGCCACCTGCTGCGGTTTCCCGGTGGCGTCCACCACTGTGCGGAAGAGGGTCAACCCAGCGATGCCATATTTCTGCGCATATTGGTTCGAGCTGGGATCGATGCTGTTCAACACCCGAGGCGGAGTGACGTCGGCACCCACCGGCAGGACGCCGGAAGGCTGGAACTCGTGGTGATCTTCCTTGCTCTGAAAGTACCGCTGCCAATAGGCGGGCAGGCGAACCATCATTTGTTGATCGATGTCGGAGGCGAAGACCTTGCCGAGCGCCGTCTGCAGCACCATTGCGCTGTGAGCCGGGGAGAGGGTTGTGCCCGGAGCCAATACGGGGACGGGAGGGGGAGCCGGAGCGGCTGCAGGCGGGGGAGCGGGGGAGGCGGGCACAGTAGCGTTGCCTGCCAACTCCTTTCCCGTCGACGCTTTCGTCTCCTTTTTGGCCTTCTCCTTCTTCTCCTTCTTCTCCTTCTTTTTCTTAAGGGTGACTACCAATTCGCGCTCGATTGTGATGTGAATCGGCTTCTTGGAGATTTTCACCTTATCGAAGGATTTCGAATCGGACTGGTAGGGCAGCGCGCCGTCGAAATGCAGGGCATAGCGGTCGGCTTCAATCTCCAGTTTCTTTTTGTTCAAATCGATTTTGCGAACCTGAAGAGCGGAAAGCGTGAAGGAGGCGGTTCCGGGGGTTCCCTTCACTTTGCCATTCATGTCGAAGGTCAAGTCGTCTCCCACATAGAGGCCGCGCAGAAATACCACTTTGCCTAGAAAGCGCTGGCGCAGCATTTCCTCTGTGAGCGGCGGCGCGGCATTCGCTTTCGCGGCATTCGCTGCTGCGGCGGGAGCGGCTGAGGGCGCGGCAGCGGGAGCGGGGCTCGACACGGGCGCCGCGGCCGGCAGTCCATGGGCCGGGAGGGCGGGGATGCATACCAGGGCCGCGGCCAACAAGGCGGCAGAGAGTCGGGGAGCCTGGAAAAAAGAATTGTGGGTTGAGACCGTCATAGATTCTCCTTCTAGTAGCATGTGGCGCTCCTCGGGGATTGGCCATAGCACTGCGGAGGGAAGGCGGTGCACAAATTTGGCCATCGAAGCGGGGGTTCATGCTCGGGGTTAGCCGCTGGAGAGCTCTATTCAGCCGGTCGAGAGCGTTTCCACCAATAGTGGCGGAGCGGCAGGAATCAAATATGCGGCCATTTGCGGAATGGAATGACCGGGCATGGCGCGGATCGACGTCTGCAGTCTTGGCTTAAGTCCCTGCACCGTTTAGCGCTCTAAGATGTTGGGTACTGCGCGGATGTTGACCACGGCACGGCGGCGGCAAATGCGGCCGCGGGCCGCAAAACGGGTTGAGCCTGAGCATTCTCTGCCATTAGCATGATCACCAGCGCCAGCAGCAATCCGATCCGAATCAGCGCCGTTACCAGAGCGTGAAAGACGCGCGGGGACATAAGGGGGGGACCTCCTCCGCCGAAATACTTAAAGGGAGCGTATGCCGCTGCTTGGAGGGCCGAAAATCCCTCTTTTGTGGATGCTTTGGCGGATCTGGAGGCGTCCCCGCGTTGACTCGGCTCGCGGAAGTGGGTTACTCTTAAATCCTTGCGCAGGGCTCCGTCTGCCCGTCCGCGCTGGTTCTCGTGTGATTGATCGAGCCAACCAGGGCGGTCCGGTTGGCACAGCCAAGAGCCCGAGCATTTTCGCTTTAGGTGTATTCCGAAAGACTGCTGTGTGGGTGGCCGTTTTCAAAAAAAGGCCAGTCCTAGCCGGTCTCACCAGTTCACATTAAAGGCGAACCTGCTCTAAGTCGTCTCTGCGCCGCTCACGCGATTCTGGAATTTATCGTATGTGGCGAGAAGTGCGGAGGTGCGGAAGCATCTTCGCGGGACCAGAGCACGGCAAAAGGGTGCATAGCAAAGCGCGAAACGAGAGATTGGCCCCCGGGGGAATGAATCAACGATGTCTACTTATATACCTAGTTCGCACGATATAACCCGCAAGTGGTATGTGGTTGATGCCAGCGGCAAGACGCTGGGGCGGCTCGCCACGGAGACGGCCAGCGTCCTGAGCGGCAAGCGCAGCCCGAAATATACGCCGTTCCTCGACATGGGAGATCACGTCATCGTGATCAACGCCGCCAAGGTCTCGCTCACCGGGCTGAAGAGCGAAAAGAAGGTTTATCGCCGCTATACGGGCTTTCCCGGAGGTTTGCGCGAGGAGAGTTTCGTGCGTTTGATAGCGCGGCGGCCGGAAAAGGTCGTCGAGGAGGCGGTGAAGGGCATGCTGCCAAAGACCAAGCTGGGGCGCCAGATGGCAACCAAGCTGAAGGTATACCGCGGCGAGGAGCACCCTCATCAGGCGCAGCAACCGGAAGCGCTCACATTGGCGGCGCATTAGCCGCAACGAGATTTGAGAGATAGGACGGACATGGCAGAGTTGGTTCAGTACTACGGAACAGGGCGACGCAAGTCGAGCGTAGCGCGCGTATTTTTGCGGCCGGGGAGCGGTAATTTCCTGGTCAACGAGAAGCCGTTTGAGACCTACTTCGTAACCGAGCAACAGCGGATCTCCGCCAAGCGGCCGCTGGCGCTCACCGAATTGGGCTCGACCTTTGACGTAGTCACAACCGTGCGCGGGGGCGGAGTCAGCGCCCAAGCCGACGCCGTGAAGCTGGGAATCTCACGCGCGCTGCTGGAGTTTAATGTGGAGCTGCGCAAGACTCTTAAGTCCGACGGCCTGCTCTCGCGGGACGCCCGCATCAAGGAACGCAAGAAGTACGGGCAGAAGGGCGCACGCAAGCGGTTCCAGTTCAGCAAGCGGTAAGGAGTGCGCGAGCCGCAC
>Ga0207933_1002562_pt1 | contig 11609 bp, 13 predicted proteins | sample NGESurdeep092012_4_FD_184488 | JGI IMG/M metagenome (GOLD analysis project Ga0207933, IMG submission 184488) | Arctic peat soil microbial communities from Barrow, Alaska - NGEE Surface sample F53-3 deep-092012 (SPAdes) | ecosystem: Environmental > Terrestrial > Soil > Wetlands > Peat ... | reverse complement strand
AGGGAGGGGGGCAGCTTTGCGAGCGGTGGCCAGGATCGTTTCCAGAACGCCCTCACGATTCTTCAGCACGTCTGAATTCCAGAAGCGCAAAACCCGGTAGCCTTTCGAGGCGAGCCAACGATCACGCTCAACGTCTTTTTTGGACTCGGCGTGTTGCCCGCCGTCGAGCTCAACGATCAGCCATCTGTCGTGACAGCAAAAATCAACAATGTAACGCCCAATTGGCGTCTGCCGCCGAAAACTCAAACCATCCAAACGATGGGCACGAAGTGCAAACCACAGGCGCGACTCAGCATCCGTCATCTGGTGACGTAAGGCCTTCGCGCGACCGCGATGTACTGACGACACTGCGCGGTGGGCGGATTTTTCGGTACCCCCCTCCCGGACCGCTTCGCGGTCCGGCCTCCCCCTCAAGGGGAGAGGTGAAGTGTGTGTGTTGCGCTTCACGGGCTCAATCCCCCGGCGAGTGTCGGGAAATCGAGCGGCCGGAAGCCGTAATGCGCGAGCCAGCGCGCGTCGGCCTCGAAGAAGGCGCGCAGGTCGTTCATGCCGTATTTCAGCATGGCGATGCGATCGATCCCCATGCCCCAGGCGAAGCCCTGGTATTCATCGGGATTGAGCCCGCAGTTGCGCAGCACGTTCGGATGCACCATGCCGCAGCCGAGAATTTCCAGCCAGTCCTCGCCTTCGCCGAAACGAATTTCGCCCTTGTCGCGCTTGCACTGGATGTCGACTTCCATCGATGGCTCGGTGAAGGGGAAGAACGATGGACGAAAGCGCATCTTGACGCTGTCGACTTCGAAGAAGGCCTTGCAGAATTCTTCCAGGATCCATTTCAGATGGCCGAGATGCGAGCCCTTGTCGATGACGAGACCCTCGACCTGGTGGAACATCGGCGTGTGTGTTTGATCGCTATCGCTTCTATATGTGCGGCCGGGAATAATGACGCGGATCGGCGGCTTCTGGGTGAGCATGGTGCGCACCTGCACCGGCGACGTGTGCGTGCGCAGCAACAGCCGCGATCCGTCCGGTTTCGGATTGAAATAGAACGTGTCGTGCATTTCCCGCGCCGGGTGGCCTTCCGGGAAATTCAATTTGGTGAAGTTGTAATCGTCGGTCTCGATGTCGGGGCCTTCCGCCACCGCGAAACCCATGTCGGCAAAAATGGCGGTCAGTTCATCGGTCACTTGCGTGATCGGATGCACGCGGCCGGTCTCGGTTGGCGCCTCGCGCACCGGCAGCGTGACGTCGATCGTTTCGGTGGCGAGCCGCGCATTGAGCGCGGCAGCGCCAAGCGCGTCTTTGGCCCCTGTAATTGCGGCGGTGATGCGGTCCTTCAAGCCGTTAATCGCGGGGCCCTGAACCTTGCGCTGGTCCGGCGACATGGCGCCGAGTGTCTTGAGCAGCGCCGTGACCGACCCGTTTTTGCCGAGTGCCGAGACGCGCAACGTCTCGAGCGCGGCCTCGTCTTTGGCCGCGGCGATGGCGGCCAGAATATCCTTTTCCAGTTGGGCGGTGTCCGACATGGCTCAGCGACGGCGGGTTTTTGAGGGCAGCAAACCGTTGCACCAGGCGCCGACGATGACCAACAAGCCGGCCGAGAGCAACAGGGCGTCATGGCGCCAGGCGCCCAAGATCATCACCAGGTCGCCGAACAGACGGACGAATTCGATCGTTCTGGTCATATTGCGTCCGACATAGCCCCCGAAGGTCGTGTCTTTGAGCGGCTCAAGGTCAGCGTAGCGGATAAGCAGAGCCGATGCGATCAACGGCGGGACAAAGTGCAAGACCAATGCGGGCAGCGGCTGGTGCAGCCAGAAAAGATAAAGCGAGACCACCGCTGCAAGAATGTCGGTCGACAGCTTGAGCGGATGAATCTGGTTATAGAGCGCCTTTTCTTTCAGCGTCATGGCGCGCCATCGGTCTAGCCGGTCACGCCGGCAACGCAGCCTTTGCCTTTTCCACGATTGCCTGGAAGGCCGCCGGCTCGGTGATGGCGAGGTCGGACAACACCTTGCGGTCTACCGTGATGCCGGATTTTGCCAGACCTGCGATGAAGCGGCTGTAGTTGAGGCCGAACGGCCGCACCGCGGCGTTCAGGCGCTGGATCCACAGCGCGCGGAAGGTGCGCTTGCGCCGCTTGCGGTCGCGGAAGGCGTATTGGCCGGCCTTCTCGACCGCCTGCTTGGCGATGCGGATCGTGTTCTTGCGGCGGCCGTAATAACCCTTGGCGGCCTTGTAAACTTTCTTGTGCTTGGCGTGTGACGTGACGCCACGTTTGACGCGGGACATGGGATTTCTCCTGGCGGTTGGTGCGAATAATCGACGGGGACGGAAATACGATCAGCCGTTGGGCAGAAAGTATTTCTTGATGTTGTCGCCGTCGGTCTTGAACAGCACCTTGGTGCCGCGATGTTCGCGGATTTGCTTGGTGGTCCGCTTGATCATGCCGTGGCGTTTACCGGACTGCTGGAATTTTATCCTGCCGCTCGCGGTAATCTTGAAGCGCTTTTTAGCGCCCGATTTGGTCTTCAGCTTGGGCATTTTGCTCTCCTCATCGGCGCAATATGGGACGCGGGGCCCCATTCGGCCGGGATGTGCTCGCGACGTTTAAGTCTTTGAGCGGGTGCTCGGAATTGAGCTGGTATCGCCGCCACGGCAGCCCTTACTAGCCGGGCGGCGAGAGGGCGGCGTTATGGCAGAGGCGGGCTGCCCATGCAACCGCCTGAAAAACCGGCGTTAACGCCGCCGGTTTGGAGCTGCCCTGGAATCGGTACTATTTTTGCTAATTGGCCCGCGGGTCGTGGACCGGAGGTCCGGCGATAAGGGGTTTGGCGATGCGGTCTTTTGCAAAACTGCTGATCTTTGGCGCGCTGATGGCGGGCGCTGGCTATGGGGGTCAGCCGGCCGCAGCCGTGGCCGGCGGGTTGGACGGCACCTGGAGCGTGCTCATCATCACCGAAAAAGGCGACTGCGACCGCGGCTACCGCTATGAGGTGAAAGTCGCCAATGGCCACGTCAGCTATGCCGGCGATGCGTCGTTGGACATGAACGGCACAGTGACGCCGAGTGGCCTGGTCAAGGTCAGCATCCGGCTTGGCAGCAAGGGCGCCGAGGGCGTCGGCCATCTGTCGGGGCAGAGCGGGGTTGGCACCTGGCATGGCGCCGGCGGCAACTCGACCTGCGCCGGCCGCTGGGAAGCGGAACGAAGATAAGTTTTCAGACGTAGTGTTAAAACGCAAAACGCGCCGGTTTCCCGGCGCGCACGCGATAGTGCCGAAAAATTTTAACGCGGCGCCAGCAGCATCACCATCTGGCGGCCTTCGAAGCGCGGTTCGGATTCGATCTTCGCCATCGGCGCGGTGTCTTCCTTGACGCGGTTGAGCAGCTTGTAACCAAGCTCCTGATGCGCCATTTCGCGGCCGCGGAAGCGCAAGGTGATCTTGACCTTGTCGCCTTCTTCGAAGAAGCGCTTCATCGAACGCATCTTCACGTCGTAATCGTGATCGTCGATCATCGGCCGGAGCTTGATCTCCTTGATCTCGACGACTTTCTGTTTTTTGCGGGCTTCGGCGGCTTTTTTCTGCGCCTGGAATTTGTACTTGCCGAAATCCAGGATCTTGCAAACCGGCGGGGTCGTGTTGGGAGAAATCTCCACCAGATCGAGCCCGGCCGCTTCCGCCATTCCCATGGCGGTTTGAAAATCGACGACACCTTTGTTGTCGCCTGTACTATCGATCAGCTGAACTTCTTTCGAGCGGATCTCCTCGTTGATGCGCGGGCCGTCCTTTTGGGCGGGCAGCGCGGACTTCATCGGACGACGAATGGCGTTTTTCTCCTCAAGCTGTTGCGACATGCCCTGGGTGCCCTAAAGCACCTCGGCTGATGAAAGATTGTTAGAAACGGCGAATAAGTCAACGTAGTTCAGCGCATCGGACCTACCGAAAGGACCGGAATCGCGGTCAAATTGTTCAAATACCTCTAATTTTGCCGTAACCGCGCCAAAGCATTGGGCGCTTTGTCGCCGCCGGTGATCCCTTCATAAAGCCGCAGCGTCTGTTCGGCGACCGTTTCGGCATTAAAATGGCCAAGCACCCAATCGCGGCCGCGCGTGCCCATGGCGCGGCGGGTCGGTTCCGGCATGGAAAACAACCGCAGCAAGGACGCCGCCAGCGCGCCGTCGTCGCTTGCGGGAAAGCGCAAACCGGTAATGCGGTTCTCCGGCACCGCCGGCGGCGTGAGCACGACATCCGGTCCGGCTCCAAGATCGGACACCAAAACGGGCCGCGCCATCGCCTGCGCTTCCAGGATCGCGCGTTGCAGGCCCTCGGGCTGCACCGCCGCCGATACTACGACGGAGGCCGCGGCATAGGCGGCCGGCATGTCGGAAACCGGCGCCGCCATGCGGATGACATCCATGGTGCCGGTCGAAAGCACCAGGTCCCAGAGTTCGCCGGTGTAATGCGTGCGGCCGCGGTCCTCGCCGACGAAGACGCAGAGGAAATCCTTAAGGCCGCGTTCTTTCAGCCGTTGCGCCGCCTTCACCATCACATGATGACCCTTGCGGCGCACGATGCGGCCGACGATCAGGATCACCTTGGTGTCGCGCTTGATACCCCAGGCATCGCGCATCGCCTCAATGCGGTCACGCGCGACTTCGGCCGAATCGAAACGCTCGAGATCAATGCTGCACGGCACGACCGAGATCCGCTCCCAAGGCAGGCCGTAACGGTCGTTGATCAGCTGGGCGAGTTGTTCGCTGGTTGCCACGACGCGATCGCTGCGCGCCATGACGCTGTTGTACCAATGCTTGAAGATGTTCTGGTCGCGATGGCCTTTGTACCAGCTCGTCATGAATGGGATGCCGCGCAGCCGCGCGGCGATATAGGCGCTCCAGGCTGCCGAGCGGCCGAGCGCATGGATCACGTCGCATTTGTGATCGCGCACGAGGGCGTTGAGTTCCAGGGCGCCGCGCAGCATCACAATCGGGTTGTTGCTGGCGACATCGAGCGGAATGAACTCGCCGCCGGCCGCGGTCACGTCGGCGACCAACCGGCCGGCATGCGAAACCACAATGGCGCGGTGGCCGGCGGCCGTGATGATACGAACCAATCCGACCGCGCCCGCATCCGCCGCCCCGACATCGAGCGTGGGCACGGCAATAAGCACGGTGAGCGGATCGCGCGAGCCGCGCACGCGCGGATTGGCATCGGGCTTGGCAGAAGGACCGCGTGCGTTTGCCGATACGCGGCTCTTGATGACCGGATTCCCTGGCACAGGCAAACTCGACATACCGTTTTTCGGTTTCGAAACCATGGACGTCAGGAGTCGCGCGACAATAGCGAGGTATAAACGCCGCGAATGGCTTCGGCAACGCTCTGCGGCGAAAACATGAATTCGGCGAATTGGCGGGCGCGGGCGCCGAGCGCTTCATAGGAGGTGATGTTGAGCATCAAGGCCGCGCCAACCGCGCGCGCCAGTTCCCCGACGTTGCCGGGCCGCACCAGCCAGCCGGTGCGCAATTCGTCTTTCATGCGCGGCGGGCAGAGCACGTTTTCCGGCAAGGTTCCGACTGTGGTGGCGACCACGGGCCGTCCCAAAGCCTGCGCTTCCGCGGCGGCGCGTCCGGCCAGCGGCGGTACGAGCGCGGGCACCACCACCACATCGGCGACCGCGTAGGCGGCCGGCATGTCGGCGCAATGACCGACAAAACGGCACAGCGTGTCGATGCCATGCAGGCGCGCTTGCCGGCGTAGCGCGCGCGCATAACGAATCTGCCCGCGATCCTCACCGGCGAATACGAAGGCGATGTTGCGCTCGCCCCCGGCCACCAGCAGGCGCGCCGCGTCGATCATGCTCATCTGTCCATTCCATGGCGCGATGCGGCCGGGAACCATCACGACGCGCATCTGCGGCAGAATCCCCCACACCCGGCGCAGCGCCGCGATGCGGTCGGCGCTCACCGCTGCCGGATTAAAACTGGCGGTGTCGATCGCGCGCGGGATCACGGTGATACGGTCGACTGGAATCTTGTAGCGCTCGATCATTGCGCGCGAGATGTAACTCGACGGCGCGATCATCCGGTCGCCGCGTACCAGCGATTTGCCGAAAAGCGTGCCCGGCCAGGAATTCGCAGGGAGCAGTTCGGGAAACGACGTAACCAGAAACACCGGCATGCGGTGCGTGGCGGCAATTGCGCTCCATGCGGCGCCCGCGCTGTGGGCGTGCACGATGTCGATGCGCTCGCTGGCGATCAGCTTGGCGAGCCGCCGGGTGTTGCCGCGGATGCGCAACGGATTGAACGTGTCGGTGGCCATCGGTAGCCATTCGCCGCCGAAGGCACGCAATTCGCCGACCAGCGGTCCGCCCTCGCCGGCGATGACGGCGCGCGCGCCCGATTGCAGCAGTGCGAGCGCGATATCGACCGCATTGTGGCCGGTCGAATCGTCGCGCAGCGCCGGCACCAGCTGCAAAATCGTGGCGCCGGCGAGCGAGCGTCGCGAAGCTGCGGGGCTCATAGCCGCATCATCCCTCTTGCACTCAGGGTTGGCTTACGGCGAAAAGGTGGGGCTAAGAAAATAGCGATCATTGCAAGGTCTGATGTAATCTGCATGAGCGAAACCCGCCTGACATTTTTGACGGTCGAATCGCCTGCGCGGACCATTGCCGTGCGCGTGCGCGAGGGCAAGAGCTTAAGCGCCAATAGCTTAGGCGCCGGGCCGGGCCTGTTCTGGCTTGGCGGCTTCAAGTCGGACATGAAGGGCATGAAGGCTGTGGCGCTCGATGATTGGGCTGCGAGCCAAGGCCGTGCCTGCGTGCGTTTCGATTATTCCGGCCATGGCGAATCGGGCGGCGATTTTACCGCAGGAACCATCGGCCGTTGGTTGGCCGAAAGCCTCGCGGTTTATGCCCGCTGTGCCAAAGGGCCGCAGGTGATCGTGGGCTCATCCATGGGTGGATGGCTGGCGCTGTTGATGGCGCGCGAATTGCGTCAACGCAAAGATGCGCCGCCCATGGCCGGCATGGTGCTGATCGCGCCGGCGGTGGATTTCACCGAGGACTTGATGTGGAAGAACTTTTCCGCGGCGACCAGGCGCGAAATCGAGGAAAACGGTTTCTGGATGCGGCCATCGCAATATTCGGAAGATCCCTATCCCATTACCAAGGGGCTGATCGAAGACGGGCGCAAGCACCTGCTACTCGGCGGTCTGATCGAGACCGGTTGTCCGGTGCACATCCTGCAAGGCGTGCAGGACCCTGACGTGCCGTGGCGGCATGCCGAGGCCTTGGTCACGCGCTTTGCGCGCGACGACGTGGTGCTGACGCTGATCAAGGACGGTGACCATCGGTTGTCGCGGCCGGAGGATATCGAGCGGTTGATAAATGCCGTGAAGGAATTTTAGCGCATGATCCCGAAAAGTGGGCACCGGTTTCCCGCCTTCGCGAAGCCCGCTTCGGCGAGCAAAGTAACGTCGGAAAAGATCATGCGCCAGAAAAATTAAGCGCGGCGGCCCACTCTTCGTTTACCGCATCGTCTGCATCGGATTTTTTTAAACCAGAAAACTCTTTACGCGGGAGCAATCGACTCAGCGCCCACACAGCGGCGCCGCGCACCAGCGGCGAGGCGTCGTTCAATAAGCTTTCCGCATCGGCCGCCAATGAAATGTCGCCGGAATTGCCGATGGCAATAAGTACATTCCGAACAAAACGGTCGCGGCCGGTGCGCTTGACCGGGGTTTTGGCAAACAGCGTGCGGAATTGCGCCTTGTCGAGACGCGCGAGCTCAGCGAGCGGTGGCGCACGCAAGGCATCCCGTGCAGCTAGCTTGGCCTCGCGGCCCTGCACGGCGAATTTGTTCCACGGACAAACGGCGAGGCAATCGTCGCAGCCGTAAATGCGGTTACCTATCGCCGCACGAAACTCGCGCGGGATCGGCCCCTTGTGCTCGATGGTGAGGTAAGAAATGCAGCGCCGCGCATCGAGCCGGTATGGCTCGGGGAACGCCGCGGTCGGGCAAACATCAAGGCAGGCCCGGCAGCTTCCGCAGTTATCCTCCACCGCGTCATCGACCGGCAGGTCGAGCGTGGTGAAAATCGAGCCGAGAAAAAGCCATGAGCCGAAATCGCGTGATACCAAATTGGTGTGCTTGCCCTGCCAGCCGAGTCCGGCGCTTGCGGCGAGCGGCTTTTCCATCACCGCGGCGGTGTCGACGAAAACTTTCACATCGCCGCCGGCTTTTTCGACGAGCCAGCGCGCGACCTGCTTGAGCCGCGACTTAATCAGCTCATGATAATCGTCGCCCTTGGCATAAGTCGAAATCGCTGCGCGGTCTTTGCGCGTCAAAATTGCCAACGGATCTTCGTCCGGTCCGTAATTCATGCCGAGCATGATCACCGAACGTACATCTGGCCATAACGCCGCCGGCGAAGCGCGGCGCGAGGCGGTGCTCGCCATCCAGACCATATCGCCGTGCGCGCCATCGGCTATGAAACGCTCAAGTCGCGCTTTGGCCTCCGGCACCGCGTCCGGCCGCGTCACACCGGCGGCATCGAAGCCACAGGCGCGCGCCTGCTCGAACAGCGCGTGTTTGATCTCCTCGGTATTTTTCAAAAGTCGAGGTCGGCGTAACTTTTCGGCGGCGCTATCCCGGCGAGACTGTCGGCCAGAATCGTTCGGAACGAGGGCCGCGACTTGACCCGCGCGTACCAGTTCTTGGCGGCTTCGTCTGCGCTCCACGGCACTTCACCCAGGTAATCGACGGCGGACAGATGTGCCGCCGCGGCAAGGTCGGCCAAGCTCAACTTTTCGCCCGCGAGCCAGTCGCGTGTGCGTACTAGCCAGCCGATATAAGCAAGATGATAGCGGATATTGTGACGGGCGGCGCGCATGGCTTCGGTATCGGGCGGGCCGCCGCCCTGTTCCAGCGTCATGTGCCGTTTGAACACGCGTTCGCTCACCAGCGGGCCGCTGACCTCCGCATGGAATTTGTCATTGAACCAGCTCGCCAGCCGGCGCACCTCGACCCGCTCTCCGGCGGCCGCCGGTAGCAGGCTGCCTGTGCCGTGAGGGTGCGTGTCCTCGATATACTCCGCGATGATAGTTGCGCCCGGAACGGCCGGCTGGCCGTCGGTCACCAGCACCGGGACTTCGCCAGCCGGATTGAGCTGCAGGAATTCTTCACGCCGTTCCCAGAACCGTTCCTCCAGCAGGCGCGCCTCGATGCCATATTCGCCTAGAATGAGGCGCACGTAGCGCGAGTGCGGGCAGAGCGTTTGATGAAACAGTGTCGGCATAAGGTTCCGGTTTTACGGAGATGGCGCGGCGGGAATCGGTTAGTGCACTATAGAAAGCCGTCGCGCGAGAGCAAATTCCACACCTCTTTTGCCTTTTGATTTGCCTGAATTACGGCTTTACGCCAAAAACGCTGACCCTTGGCGATTCCCTTGCCGCCTTTCATCGCGGTCACCGGAGCTCTTTATGCACGCCCTGCTCGACTTGATCTCGGCCCATATCGATCTGGTCAAGGCGGCGGCGCTGGGGGTGGTGGAGGGCCTGACCGAATTCTTGCCGGTGTCCTCCACCGGTCATCTGCTGCTGATGGAACACTTCCTCGGTTGGGGCGATGACTCTTTCGGTAAATCTTTCGCGGTGCTGATTCAACTCGGCGCCATCCTGGCGCTGCTGACGATTTACTTCGGCCGCATCTGGGCGCTGGCCTCGTATATGTTCACACAATGGGACGCGGCGCGCTTCGTCATCGGCGTCTTGATCGCCTTCCTGCCGGCGGCGGTGATCGGCGCGCTGGCCTATCCGTTCATCAAGTCGCATCTGTTCGACGTGCGCGTCGTCTGCATCATGTTCATCGTCGGCGGCTTCATCCTGCTTCTGGTCGATCGATTGAACTTGCAGGCGCGCTATCATGAGGCAACCGGATTTCCATTGCCGGTCTATCTCGGCATCGGCGTGTTGCAATGCCTGGCCATGATCCCGGGTGTGTCGCGCTCAGGCGCCACTATTGTCGGCGCCATGCTGTTCGGCGCCGACCGGCGCTCGGCGGCGGAGTTTTCGTTCTGGCTCGCGATGCCGACAATGATCGGCGCCTTTGCCTATGAGGCGTTCAAAAGCCGGCACGAACTTGCGTCCGGCAATATTATGGTGATCGCCGTCGGCTTTCTCTTCTCGTTTATTTTCGGCTGGATCGTGGTGAAAACGTTCCTGCGCTACATCCAGCGCCACAGCTTCGCGCTGTTTGCCTGGTGGCGCATCATCGTCGGCACCATCGGCATCTTCGTCATCTATTTTGTGAAATGATAACGTTTTTTCTTTAGCGTGATCTAATTCGACCTTACTTCACCCGCCGAAGCGGGCTTTGCGAAGGCGGGAAACCAGTTGCCACTTTTCGGGATCACGCTGTCCGGCTTTTGAATTGCCCGGTCTTGCGAAAGCGCCAGAGATAAGACGGCACGATCGCTTCGATCGGCTCAGGTTCGATGCCGAGCCCCTGCAAAGTGCGGCCTTCGGCGATCGCTGCCTCCGACACCAGATTGTCGACGCGCAGCAGCTCGACCTGGTCGGGCGTCAATAATGGCTTTGGCATGTATTGCAGAAAAGCAGCTTTGATCTTGGCGGCGAAGAACGGAATCGGCACCAACAGACGTTTGCGCTCGATGGTCGTCAGTACATATTGCATCAACTGCTTGAAGGTCTTCACCTCCGGCCCGCCGAGTTCATAGATCGTGCCGGCGCGCGCATTGCCGTCCACGGCACTGGCAATCGCGCTGGCGACGTCGCCGACGAAGGCCGGCTGGAAGCGTGTATGGCCGCCGCCAATCAGCGGCAGTACCGGCGACAGCCGCGCCAGCGAGGCAAAGCGATTGAAAAAGTCGTCTTCCGGCCCGAATAAAATCGATGGCCGCATGATCACGGCGTCGGGCCTCGCCGCCAGCACCAGGCGTTCGGCCGCGGCCTTGGAGCGGGCATAGAGGCTGGGCGAGTTCTCATCGGCGCCGATCGCCGATATCTGAACCATGCGCGCGCCATGGGCGCTTGCCGCCAGCGCCACCTGCTCGGCGCCATAGCTGTGGACGGCGCCGAAGCGTTGCTTTCCACGCTCGAACAGCACACCAACCAGATTGATCAAAACGTGGGCGTCGCGGGCGGCGGCTTCCACCGAGGGCCCGTTGCGCAGATTGGCCTGCACGGCGTGGATCTGGCCGACGCGGCCGAGCGGCTGCAGATGGTTGGCAAGCTCCGGCCGGCGCACCGCCACCCGGATGCGGTAGTCCCGCTTGGCCAGCGCCCGCACGACATGGCGGCCGAGGAAGCCCGAACCGCCATAAACGGTGATCAGGGTGTCGAATGGGCTGCGTGCGGTCATGCCGCTCTCGCTCTTTATCCGGGAAGGGGGCCTCGAAACCCCGGCAATAGCGGATCGGCCGCGGGCTGTACAGAGCCGGCGGAAACCCGGGTTGTGCTTCAATTGACAAGCCGAATTGGGCTCCGTACCTAGTCCCGATGAGCCCAGGTGGCGGAATTGGTAGACGCACTAGTTTCAGGTACTAGCGCCGCGAGGCGTGAAGGTTCGAGTCCTTTCCTGGGCACCAAAATTC
>Ga0207933_1002561_pt1 | contig 11614 bp, 10 predicted proteins | sample NGESurdeep092012_4_FD_184488 | JGI IMG/M metagenome (GOLD analysis project Ga0207933, IMG submission 184488) | Arctic peat soil microbial communities from Barrow, Alaska - NGEE Surface sample F53-3 deep-092012 (SPAdes) | ecosystem: Environmental > Terrestrial > Soil > Wetlands > Peat ... | reverse complement strand
AAAGAGCGAAATTCGGGGGATGCAAAACCATCGACCAACCTTCGCGGATCGTTCCTGGGTCGTCCTGGCGCGATTCATTTTTCGCGCTTTTTGAGAAATCGAGTTTTTCCGCAGCCTGTTTAGCCCCTGAGGCAAAACCGACCGGTACAGAATCTGAACCGGGCCGCCACACGAGTTCTGTCGAAAACTCCGGCTTCCGTTCTCCCGGCGATTCCGCCACGCTCCCCGAGCTGATCCGCTTCACCATTGATCGCACCGGCTACATCAAAGCTCTCGAAACCGAAGGCACTCCCGAAGCATTCAGCCGCATTGAGAACCTGAAGGAGCTGGCCAATGCCGCGCACGATGCCGAAGAACGTGGCGAAACTCTCGCTGATTTCCTCGACCACGCCGCCCTCGCATCTGACACCGACAAGTTCGATCCCAATGCCCGCGTAACGCTGATGACTCTCCACGCAGCCAAAGGCCTCGAATTCCCGCTCGTCTTTCTCGCCGGCCTTGAAGAGGGCCTCTTCCCGCATTCGCGCACGCTCTCCAGCCCGGAAGAGCTTGAAGAAGAGCGCCGTCTTTGCTACGTCGGCATGACGCGCGCCATGAACACGCTCGTCCTCACCCGCGCCCACTACCGCCGCCGTTACGGCGCAGATGTGCCCGAGGCCAGCGTTCCCTCGCGCTTCCTCGAAGAAGTTCCATCGCAGCTCATTGAAAATCTCGGCGGCCGAAATCCCGCGTGGTCAACGCCAGCGTATTCGTCCGCCTACAGCTCGAGCCGCCGCCACGGCAGCGCGTCCGCCGCCCGTGATTCGCACTTCAACTATGAAGATGAGAGCCAGGAGACCGCTCATGCCGCCGCAGCGGCATCCTCATCTCGCCAGAGCTCAACTCCAAAAGATAAAAGCGTGCGAACGCCGGGAGCACCGCCCCCACCATCTGACCGTAGCGTCGACAACATCGCCCGCTTCTTCGGCGGGAAACCTGGCGTCCGGCCCGGCTCCTTCGCCCGCCCAGCCATGGAAATTCCGGCAACCAACGGCGCTTCCGGCCTCAGAAAAGGCCAGCGCGTGATGCACGCAAAGTATGGTGAGGGTACCGTGCTCATGCGCGAAGGCGACGGCGAAGACGCCAAGCTCACCGTGCTTTTCGCGCGCCACGGCATGAAAAAGCTGATGGAAAAGTTCGCCAACCTGCGCAAACTCTGATCGGCATCGCAGCACGAACCCAAAAGAACGCGCCTCCAAAGAACGAGTCCTGACTATTCCTACTTCTTTTCTTCCTTCATCTCGGCAAGATCGAACAGCACATCCAGCGTCTCCGTCTCTTCCAGGCTCTCCGGAGTGGCGTCAAAGTAGCTTGCGCGCAAGCCCCGCCTCAGTTGCTCGTGCTTCGAATTGTCGCTCGCAAATCCGGGAGTAAAATACGTCTTGAATCCTTCTATCTCTCGCGCATACGTAATCGGCACCTTGACCATGAAGCAAAGAAACGCAGCAACAAAATACAAAGCGTCCTTGGCTTTCTGCGTTTTCAGTTCCTTCTCCAAATCTCTTTTGCCGAAAAACCCGGCCTTGATCACAATGTTGGCGCTCGACTTGTTCATCCGCGCCTGCAGCAGGGCCTGCACCAGGAAATCCTCATCCGTCTCGTCGAATCTCGGGTCGTGCAGAATCTTGTTCTCTTTCAGGTAGTCACGAAAGAATGACATCGACTGCCCTCTCTATTGGCTAGCACGCTTATTGTACGTGCGGCAGCGGCACTCCGCGTGTTCCATAGCTACAGTCGCCTGTCCTGCCACTGCGTCGGACCCGCATGATTCATTTTGGGAAACCGCAATGCACAAGTTTCCCGCGTGCTCCCTTTGCGCCTATCGTGACGAGCCGAACGGTTTCTGCTCTGCGCACCTACATCCCTGGTCACCGATTCGCATCGCATCCGCGTTCGTCCCCCGCATGGCCCCGTCCTGCACCGCTCCATTAGACTGAAAGCGTAATGCGATCAATTGGAGATCTGCGCATGCACTCGCGGTCCGCGGCGTTTTTCGGCGCGACAATTGCTGCCCTCGGCGCAACAATCGCCCTCGCCGGCTGCGGCATGCCCGGCGCGCCAATGCCGCCCTCGCTGAACCTTCCCATTCCGGTCAACGATCTCTCCGCCGTGCGCACCGGCGGCCAGGTGGCCCTTACCTGGACAATGCCCGCAAAAACCACGGACAAAGTCCTGCTCAAAGGCAGCATCACAGTCCGCATTTGCCGCAATGAGTCCGCCGCATCGCGCTGCTCCCTCGTCGCCACACTGCAACTGGCTCCAAAATCGGACGCTTCCTTCACCGACACTTTGCCTTCACCGCTCGCCGCGGGTTCACCACGCGTGCTTTCCTACTTCGTCGAGCTCGTCAATCGCAAAGGCCGTTCCGCCGGGCTCTCGAACAGCGCCGCGATCCTTGCCGGTGAGGCGCCCCCGGCAATCGAAAACCTCACCGCACAAATGCGCAAAGACGGCGTGCTCCTACACTGGGCGCCCACTCCAACGGAATCTTCTCCGGTCGCCGTTCGCCTCGTGCGCCGGCTCCTCTCGCCGCCCGCGAAAAAATCCAATGCAGGCCCATTGGCGCAGCCTGCCGAGCCCCTCGAGCAAACTCTCCTCGTCGAAGCCCCCGGTCCCGTAGATCACGCACCCGACAGCGGCCCCGACGCCAGTATCGACAACAACATTCGCTTCGGCGAAACCTACGAGTACCGCGCCCAGCGTGTCGCCCGCATCACCGTCGGCGGCTCAACTCTAGAGCTGGCCGGGCCACTATCCGCTCCCCTGCGCATCGACGCCATCAATTTGTTTCCTCCCAGCGCGCCCAAAGGCCTCGCCGCGGTTGCCACCGCGGGCGAAAACGGCTTCGCCGCTGCCATTGACCTCAGTTGGCTGCCCAGCGCGGAGTCCAATCTCGCCGGCTACATCGTCTACCGTCGTGATTCCGAGACGTCCGCCTGGCAGCGCATCTCTCCCGCGCAGCCCGTCGTTGGGCCCGGATATCATGACCCCAATGTGCAGCTCGGCCACAACTACTCGTACGCCGTCACCGCCATCGATCAGGATGGTCTTGAGAGCGCCCGCTCTGCGGAAGCTTCCGACACCGTGCCGGGTTCATAGCTGAAATCTCGCAAGGAGTCACGCCCTATGAAGTATTGCCGCTTCTCAATCAACAGCCAGACTCACTACGGATCGGTAGAGGATCGCAACGGCGAACTGTGGATCGCTGCGCTCGCGCCCGCGCCAGCCGAAGATCTGGCCTACCGCCTGGCGCTTGAAGAAGCTGGCGCGGGCAACTTCGACTTCGCGCCTATGCCTCTCAGCGCCGCTAAACTTCTTCCGCCCGTCACGCCATCCAAAATCGTCTGCGTCGGCCGCAACTATCGCGCGCACGTTCGCGAGCTGGGCAGCGAAATGCCGACGGAGCCGCTAATTTTTTTGAAGCCGCCATCGTCCCTGCTCGCGCCCGGCGGCGTCGTTCGTATTCCCGCCGTCTCTCAGCGCATCGATTTTGAAGGCGAGCTCGCCGTTGTCATTGGCCGCCGAGCGCGCAACCTCAAGCCCGGCACGGGCTGGCGCGACGTCGTGCGCGGATTCACGCTCGCCAACGACGTAACCGCTCGCGACCTGCAGAACAAAGACGATCAGTGGACGCGCGCCAAGGGCTTCGACACCTTCTGCCCCATCGGCCCCATCGTCAACGATGAGCTTGATCTCGACGCCGGCCTCAACATCGAGACGCGCCTCAACGGCGAAGTCCGCCAGCACGCCTCCACGCTCGACTTCATCTTTTCGCTCTCCGAGCTTCTCGTTTTCATCACGTCAATCTTCACACTCGAGCCCGGCGACCTGCTGCTCACCGGCACACCCTCCGGCGTAGCTCCGCTCTCACCCGGAGACCGCGTCGAGGTCTCCATCCCCGGCCTTGGCACTCTCGCCAACACAGTTGAGACTGAATAGCGCCCGCAGAATCGAGCGCACCCGCTCCGCATTCAGCGCATCTTAAACAAGGAGAGGTACACTGGTGCGGTAGGACGCTTCGCACGAAGCGATCTCGAGCGCCGCGTTCCTCTTGAGGAGAAATCATGCCAAATTTTCTAGAACAATTGCGCAAGTTCACCGTCGTCGTCGCCGATACCGGCGACCTTGAGGCCATGGAAAAATTCCATCCCCAGGACGCGACCACCAATCCCTCGCTGATTACCACCGTTGCGCAAATGCCGCAGTACCAGCCGGTCGTCGACGGCGTGATTATGGATGCGCGCAAAGAGCTGGGCGAAGGAGCGACCGACAAGGCCGTCGCCAACCTGGCCTTCCAGCGCCTGGCCATCGCCTTCGGCAAAAAGATTCTCGCCATCGTCCCCGGCCGCGTCTCTACCGAAGTAGACGCGCGCCTCTCCTACGACACCGAAGCCTCTATCAAGCAGGCGCGCAGCATCATCGCGCAATACGATGCCGCGGGCATCGGCCGCGATCGTGTGCTCATCAAACTCGCATCCACCTGGGAAGGCATTCGCGCAGCCGAAGTCCTCGAGAAAGATGGCATCCACTGCAACATGACGTTGCTCTTCGGCATTCATCAGGCCATTGCCGCTGCCGACGCGCGCGTCACGCTGATCTCGCCCTTTGTCGGCCGCATCCTCGACTGGTACAAAAAGGACACCGGCAAAGACTATCAAGGCGCAGACGATCCCGGCGTGCAATCGGTCACGCGCATCTACAACTACTTCAAGAAATTCAGCTACAAAACCGTCATCATGGGCGCCAGTTTCCGGAACCTCGGCGAAATCACCGAGCTCGCCGGCTGCGATCTGCTCACCATTTCGCCGCAATTCCTCGCCGAGCTCGAATCCACCCAGGGCGACTTGCCGCGCAAGCTCGATCCCGAAAAAGCTAAGACCATGCAAATCGAAAAAATCGTCATCGACAAAGCTACCTTCGACCGTATGCACGCCGCCGACCCCATGGCCACCGACAAGCTCAAGGAAGGCATCGAAGGCTTCTCCGCCGCGCTCGTCAAGCTCGAAGGCCTCCTGGCCAAGCGCCTCGCCGAACTCGAACAGCGCACCCCGGCCACGGTCTAGGCGCCGCCTAAGCGCCGCGCTTCATCCGCCCGAAAAACGGTTGCTCCATCCTTGCCGCGTCTCTGCTTTTGCGGCAAGGGTGGGATAGCACAACCCTCGTTTCCGCCGGTCCAGGTTCTTACAGCTCCTCGCACTCGCCCCCCACCTCTTCCAACAAACTTGATCACCCCCTCTTGCCAAAAGCAACTCTTGCGCTAATCTCAGTGTTAAGAATTTGTTAATTGAGCCGCCGCTGGCGCCTTCCTCGCGCAGCACGAAGAGGAACAGCAGCGGTCTCATGCACCGAACCGGCCTGTCCGCGCACAGCCGCTTTGGTTTTCGGAGTCGATTGCAATCCGGCTCCGCTTGGGAGGTGTGTATGCAGGCCCAGCCTCATCCGCTCGAACCCTTCTTCCAGCAGATCGTGCGCAATAGTTATGAAGGCAAACTTGGCCTGCACGATCCCGACGTCAACGCCTACGTCGCGCGCATCCTCTGCGATTTCTCGCAGTCCGACAAGCTCTACAGCATCCGCGATGCCGAAGGCCGCCCCGTTGAGCACCTTGAAGAGATGGAGCATGCCGCCGACCCCGTCCACGGCTCCGCGTCTTCATTTGATGCCGAGCGCGCGCTGCGCAAATACATCGGCGACTATTCTCTCTTCGTCGCCGGCATGTACCCTGAAGCCACCGGCTCCAGCCGCCGTCACCATCCGAGTTCGCGTTCCAGTCCGCGTTCCAGTCCAAGTCCCAGTATTGATGAGCTCATTCGTGTCGGCAAGCACAGTTGCTTCATCGTCAGCCAGTTCAATCTCTTTGAGTACGAGCAGGAAGCGCCGCTCTTCGCGCGTCTTTCCTCGAGTTTTGAACGCTTGCTTCTTGGCCTCACCCTGGTGCGCGAAGATCTCGGACCCCGCAAGCCGCTCCAGCTTCCGCCCCGCGTCAACTAGAGCATCTCGTCGCGCACCTCGACGGCCTGTTGCCCCATCCTTTCGCGTTCTTCGCGAGAGGGTGGGATCATCCTCTCCTTGCCGTCCCTTGATTCCCACCCTCTGCGCCGTGGATACTGGAAACGACGGAGGACTTCTGAGGATGAGTGAATCTGTACCCTTACGCGCAGCAGACGGCCACACCTTAAGCGCCTATGTCGCCCATCCAGCGTCCGACCCAATCGCCGGCCTAGTCGTCCTTCAGGAAATCTTCGGCGTCAACGCCCACATCCGCTCCGTCGCCGATGGCTGGGCACGCGACGGACTCCTCGCTGTCGCCCCCGCGCTCTTCGACCGAATTCGGCCCGGCATCGAGCTCGGCTACGATCCCGCGGGCATGCGGACCGCGATGAGCTTTATCCCGAAATTCGATATCGATAAAGCGGTCCTCGACATTGCCGCTGCTGTCGACTATGCCGCAGCCGCAACGCACAAGAAGGTCGGTGTCATTGGCTATTGCCTCGGCGGCACCATGGCCTGGCTCTCCGCCACGCGCCTTCATCCCGCCGCGGCCGTCGGCTACTACGCTGGCCGCATCGTCAACTACGCCGGCGAAAATCCTACCTGCCCCGTCATGCTTCACTTCGGCAGCCAGGACACGCACATTCCCACCGCCGACGTCGAGAAGGTCCACTCCGCACACCCTGAAGTCGAAATCTTCTGGTACGACGCCGGTCACGCCTTCAACTGCGATCCTCGCCCAAGCTACAACGCCGCCGCTGCCAAAGAAGCCCGCCAGCGCTCCCTCGAATTTCTGAAGAAGCACTTGGACTGATCAGCCGACCGCAGTCACCTTGTCCTATTCCCTGAACCCTGAACCCTGCTCCCTGCCCCATCACCGCCCCACCTGCACGGCCAGTCCGCCCATAATGGTCCGCGGCGGCATATTTATTCCGCTGATCTCCTGGTAGCCCGTATTGCTCGCGTTGGTCACCCGCAAATACGGCCGCACCTTCCACGTATCGCGCGTCAACGTCGCGTTCCATACCGGATACACCGTCTGCTGATACCGCTCGGCAAGCTCCACCGCATTCGTCAGAACAATATCGTGTCCCATCGCCCAGCTCCACGAGACGTGAATATTTTCGACCGGATAGTTGAACACATACTCCGACTCCAGCCCGTGCAGCGCAGTCTGCGCCCCGTGCAAAGCCGTCCACTCGATCCGCACCGTCTGCGATTTCTTCGGAATCCAGGTCAGCGACGATTCGACTCCAACAAAGTGCAGCCCATTCAGATTGTCCGCACACCAGAGGTTCGTCGGGCACCCTGCGGGAAGGTACGCGCTCGGCGTCGCGCTCCTCACATAATCGATGGTCTCGTGCTGCTGAGAATAGAATCCTGTCGCCGACAGCATCACCTTCGTCGAAGGCGCCCAATCCACGCCTCCATCCCCAGTCCACGCGGACTCGGCCTTCAAATTCGCATTTCCATGGGTCGACGGATCCGAGTAATAAAGGTCCGTATACGTCGGAATCCTGAATCCATAGCCTCCAGTCGCGCGCAGCTTCAGGCCGCTCGCCACGCGAAAACTTCCCGCCAGCTCCGGAGAAAACACCGCCTGCGCGCCTCCCGAAAAAATCTCCTCCCGCGCACCCACCGACAAGCTCCAGCGTCTCTTCGCCGGCCGCAGGTCCAAATCCACGTAGCCCGCGCCGCGGTTCCGCGCATGAACGCCGAGATTATTGCTGCGAATGCTGTCCCCGTCCGCCTCGAGTCCCATCAGCAGCAGCGTGCCCGCCGGCAGATTCTCCGTGCGCCGCAGCGATCCCTGCCACGAGCCATCGATATGGTTGTTCTCATAAAACGTAGGATCGTTGCGTAAGAGCACGAATTCGTCGGTGTGGCGCCGATAGCCAAACGCCGCTTCGGTCTGGCTTCCCAACTCCTGCCGCGCGGAGGCGAACCACCCCTTGGTCCGCTCCCACGAGTTGTAAGAACCGTAAAACTGGTTCGCCCCAAACGACCGGTCGCTTCCAGCAAAAAGCAAATCCGTCACGCCAAGCCGCGTCCCCAGCCAGCTCTCAGTAGATGCGTCCTCGTTCCGGTAATCGCGGTCATTCAAGCAATCGCGATCCATCTGCTGTGGAGTGCAGCCGGGGGCATATGTTGGAGCAGTGTATGCCGGCGTGGCCACAAACCCCGTCGAAAAATTCCGCTCCGTCGTCGCGCGCCCGCTCCATCTCCCGCGCGTTGCTCCAGCCAGCAGTGTCTCCTCGTTCGATTCAAGGCTGCCCTCGCCGCCGCGCAGAAAAATCGAATCGTGATCCGGCGCCGCCGTCAAGAAATCCACCACTCCGCTCAGCGCATCCACTCCGTGCAAAGTTGATCCCGCGCCCTCCAGCACCTGGATCGACTCCATCGCCTCCGGCGGAACCGGCAAATCCAGATTGTGATGCGAAGTCTGCGCGTCGTTGATGCGGAATCCGTTCACGAGCACCAGCGTCTGCTCAAAGCTGCCGCCGCGCAGCACCAGGTCAGCCTGTCCTCCGCCACCGCCGCGCTCCTCTAGAAATACCGACGAGTCCTGCCGCAGAAAATCCTGCGGCGACTCAGCCGCCAGCGATTCCGCCTTCACCGGCAAAATCTCCACCGACCGTTGCGACTCGGCCAGCGGTACTGGGGTCGCAGTGCCCAGCACAACCATGATCTCCGAATTGCCTTTTACGGGCACAGTCGGCGCTGCCTGCGCATTTTGCGCAGCCACATTCTGTGAACTCGTCGCCGCATCCTGCGCCGCGGCAGCTCGCAGTGCTACTCCAAGCAGCAGGAATCCCACCGCGCCGATCATCTTTCTCGATTGCACTCGACTCATTGAATCACTCGATTAGAGAATCGCCGTCGAAGGCTGCACTGCGCAAATACAATTTTGTATCGTTTCGAATAGTTGAGCTGTTAAACTAGCTCCGCTAACAACGCAAGCTCCGCTAACGCCGCTTTATTATGCGCATCGACGCCTTTCTCCGTGAAAGCCCCATGTTCGCCGTCAACCGCGCGGCCCGCCGCTTCGAGTCGCTCGCGGCGCGCGTTCTCGCGGCCGACAATCTCGGCTTTCTTGAAGCTCTTGTCCTTGCGGCTCTCTTCTTTGAGGCGCCGCGCCAGGTCAAGCCCTCTCAACTCGCCGAGACCTTCTCGACCACGCGAGGCAACCTCAGCCATTGCCTCTCGTCGCTCGAAGCCAAAGGCCTTCTGCAACGCAAAATCGACCCTGCGGATGCGCGCGCTTATTTGCTCACGCTCAAGCCGCACGGCAAACGCTGCGCCATGCGTGTCATCTCAGCCCTCGATCGAATGCAAAACGAATTCGAGCGCGAAATCGGCAAATCCAACCTCGCCGAAATGCTCAAATCCATCCGCAAGCTCGAAGCACGCGCGACGATTCGGTAAGAAAACAAAATTCTCCCATCGCCGGCGCCGTTACACCGCTTCCCAATTCACCGGCTCAACGTGCCGCACCAGCAATGCGAACGACAACGCCCCAACCAACGCCACTCCGCCGGCGACTACAAACGCCAGCCGTGCGCTCCCTCGCGTCTGCACGATCAGCCCCGCCAGCCACGGCGCGGCAATGCCCGCAAAATTTGCGATGCCATTCTGCAGGCTTGACCATCGCCCCGCCATCGCCGGACCCGCCAGAGTTTGCGCAATCGCCCAATGATTCGACGCGTATCCTCCGTGCCCCACGCACGCAATCGCCAAAATCCCCAGCGAAACCAGTGGATGTCCGTGAACCAGAGCAAGCGCCAGCAGGCTCGACGCCATCACCTGTCCGCCCACCACAAGCTTGAGCCGCACCGACGTCGCCGACGCGCCGCGCGCGATCAACCTGTCGGAGACCCAGCCCGACAAAAGCGTTGTGCAGGCGATCAGCAAAAAAATCGCCGCCGTCAGCCTCGACATGCTTCCAATCGAAAGCTTCTCCTCCTGCACCAGATACGTCGGCAGCCACGCCAGCAAAAAATAGTAAAAATAATTCCCGCTGAAATGCCCCAGAATCGTTCCCCACGCGCATCGTAACCTCAACATCTTCGCAATGGAACCTGCCGAATCCGGCGACGCACCAATTCGTCCGGTGCGCACCGTCTTCACTCTCTGCCCTCCACGAGGCATCTCGAAGTACCACGGCACTATCCAGACCAGCGCGCCCACTCCGAAGATCGCGAACAGCCACCGCCAGCCCCAGTGCACCAGCACCAGTCCGCCCACAAACGCGCCGCCCGCTGGGCCAAGTTTCGTCCCCGCGTCAATCAATGCATTCGCCCGCCCGCGATGCTCCTGCGGCATAGCGGCAAAGATGCGCGAATAGCATGGATACGCGACAGACTCGCCCAGTCCCAGCACAAGCTGCAGCGCGAACAGCGCCGCATAGCTCGTTGTCATTCCTGTAAACGCTGTGGCCGTCGACCACACCAGGTACCCAAGCATCAGCACCCAGCCCACTTGGAACCGATCTGTTAGCTCGCCTGCAATCCCAAACAGCTGCACCAGTGCGTAGGTCCAGAAGAATGCCGACAACAACTCGCCGTCGCGATAGGCCGAAAACGAAAACTGCAGCTCCAGCAGCGGCATTGCCAGCCCCAGGTTGCTGCAATCAACGTAGTTGATCACCACCGAGAGAACCAGCAGGAGAATGACAACCCATTCCCGGCGAGTAATCCGGACCGCTCTCGTATTTGGGATATTGCCCGGAGCCGCCCCCGCCATCACTTCTCGCAGTCTCCGCAAATCCAACCACGCGCCCAAATTACCCCAGCACCGGCTGCCTAATCATCCCCCCGCGCGCGCTTGCTAAAGCGGATTTATGAAATCGCCCGTGAAATATGTCTGAAGCGCTTTGATCGGCTGCCAGTAATACCACCCCGCCGGATCATAGATATTCACGCCCGCCACGCCTCCCTGTGTTTCCAGCCCCTCGATCACCACCGCGTGCAGCGGTGATGCGGTCGAACCGGTCGTGTAAATCCCAGCGATCACCGGCTTCCCCGCGCGAACCTGGTTCATCATGTTCGTCATTCCCGATCCCACCTGCCCGTTCACTCCCACTCTCTGCAAAGCTGCCGCAATCTGTTGCGGAGTCAGCCCCTCGGGCCCAATCCCCGTCGAAAGCACCCGCAACGATGGAACGGTTTTTTGGAGAATCTGCGCCACTCGAGCGCAACTCAGTACTCCGCAAATGGGCAGCTCGCCCTGGCTCGGCGCGCCCGCCACGCCCTTCAACACCATCCCCGTCTGGCGGTTCGTTCCTCCGGCAATCCCGGATGGGGCCCCGGATCCCAACGGCGCACCAGACCCCAACGGCTGTCCTCCCGCCGTACCTGTCGCTGTCGCGCCCGTCTTCACCGCCTGTGCGATGGTTTGTTCGGCTTGACGCACCAGCGTTCCCGATTGCGCCGCAGCCTCATCCGCAATCTGCACAATCGGCGCCTTCTGCGCGGCGGCAATCGCATTCGCCGCCGCTAGAGCCTGTTATTAACTTTATTCCTTTGAAATCATCGGTCTATCGGAGCGCTTTGGGATCGCAGACGATGGAAGGATGGGAAACAAA